>WNFX01002145.1_pt1 | contig 19999 bp, 19 predicted proteins | sample 5400111 | NCBI WGS metagenome assembly WNFX01 (sample SAMN13153363, study PRJNA577476) | soil metagenome | isolation source: 40 cm soil or saprolite under grassland replicate 1 | place: USA:California | collected 2016-06-15 | reverse complement strand
GCTGGCGACGCCATCGCCCGCGCCTGCTGCTGCCGCTGTGACGCCGAGCCCCCCGGCGCAAAAGCGGTAGCACGCGCCAATCGAAGACGTACGCCTCTCAATGTTTCATAGGCGGCGCGGCACGCGAGAGGCGCCTGAAATCGATACCTCAGCCGCCGCCCGTCGCGCGCAGGAGCGCTTCGCGTCCGGAGATCGGCCGCTGCGGCGCCAGTGCGTCGAAGCGCCCTTCGCCGGTGAGCGCTTGTTCGAGCAGCCGGTGATACTGGCGCCGGGACAGTTCGACCGCGCCGAACATCTCCAGATGATCGGTGACGAACTGGGTGTCGAGCAGGACAAAACCGCCCGCCCGCAGCCGGGCGACGAGGTGGACCAGCGCGATCTTCGAGGCGTCGCGCGCGCGGTGGAACATGCTCTCGCCGAAGAAGGCGCCGGCGAGGCTGACCCCATAGAGACCGCCGACCAGCGCCTCGCCATCGTAGACCTCGACGGTGTGGCAATGCCCGCGCTCGAACAGGGCGCGATAGAGCTTGCGGATGCGGGCGTTGATCCAGGTCCGGGCGCGGCCGGGCTTGGGCTCGGCACAGCCGTCGATCACCGCGTCGAAGTCCCGGTCGCACACGACGCGAAAACGATCGGCGCGCACGGTGCGGACGAGCCGCGCCGGCACGTGGAAGCGCTCGATCGGCAGGATGCCCCGGCGCTCCGGCTCGATCCAATAGAGCGCCGGGTCCTCGGCGCTCTCGGCCATCGGAAAGATGCCGCAGGCATAGGCCTTGAGCAGCACCTCGGGCGTGATCTCGACCTGCGAGCCCTGACGGTTGGCCATGGAATCGAATTGTAGGATGGGCCGAGCGCGAGCGAAACCCGCCAATGTGGGGCGCGCCGCGCACGACCCCCTGCGGGGCCTGTCCCCTCACTCCTCCAGCACGGCGCGCGCGAGAAAATCTTGCAGCCAGTGGATATGATAATCGCCGTCGACGATGTCCTGCTCGCGCACCAGCGCGCGGAACAACGGCAAGGTGGTGTCGATGCCGTCGATGACGAACTCGTCGAGCGCGCGCTTGAGTCGCATCAGGCACTCGGTCCGGGTCTTGCCGTGCACGATCAGCTTGCCGACCAGCGAGTCGTAATAGGGTGGGATCTCGTAGCCCTGATAAGCCGCGGAATCCACCCTGATGCCGAGCCCCCCGGGCGTATGATAGTGCAGGATCCTGCCCGGCGAAGGCCGGAACGAGACCGGGTTCTCGGCATTGATGCGGCACTCGATCGCGTGGCCGTGAAAGCGCACGTCCTTCTGCTCGAGCAAGAGCTCGGCGCCCGCCGCAACCCGGATCTGCTCGAGAACGAGGTCGATGTCGGTGATCATCTCGGTTACGGGATGCTCGACCTGAATCCGGGTATTCATTTCGATGAAATAGAACTGCCCGTCCTGGTGCAGGAACTCGACGGTGCCGGCGCCGAGATAATGCAGCGACCGCATCGCATCCGCGACTTTCTCGCCGATGTCGTCGCGCTCCCCCGCATTGAGCGCCGGCGAGGGGCCTTCCTCGAGCAGCTTCTGATGCCGTCGCTGCAATGAGCAATCGCGCTCGCCCAGATGAATGGCGCGGCCGTTGCCGTCGCCGAGCACCTGGATCTCGATATGACGCGGCGCCTCCAGATATTTCTCGAGATAGAGCGCGTCGTAGCCGAACGCCGCCTTGGCTTCGGCGCGCGCGGTCGCCAAGGCCGAAGCCAGTTCCGGTTGCGAGCGCGCCACCTTCATGCCCCGCCCGCCGCCGCCGGCCGCCGCCTTGATCAGCAGCGGAAACCCGAAGTCCGCCGCCAGCCTGGAGGCCTCCTCCTCGGAAGCGACGGCCGCTTCCGAGCCCGGCACCACCGCAAGCCCGAGCCGTTTGGCGGTGCGCTTGGCCTCGATCTTGTCGCCCATCAGCCGGATGTGCTCGGGCTTGGGCCCGATGAAATGCACATTGTGCTCGGCGAGAATCTCGGCGAACCGGGCGTTCTCGGACAAAAAGCCGTAGCCCGGGTGCACCGCATCCGCGCCGGTGATCTCGCAGGCGGCGAGCAGCGCGGGAATGTTCAGGTAGGAATCCTTGGCCGGCGGCGGACCGATGCAGACGCTCTCGTCGGCGAGCCGCACGTGCAAGGCGTCGTCGTCGGCGGTCGAATGCACGGCCACGGTGGCGATGCCGAGCTCCTTGCAAGCGCGCAGAACTCTGAGCGCGATCTCGCCGCGGTTGGCGATGAGGATCTTATCGAACATGATCTCGCAGCGATGTTAGCGTTGCCCGGACGCGGGCTGGCGGCCGCTCATTCGATGATCATCAGCGGCTGGCCGTATTCGACCGGCTGGCCATCTTCGAACAGAATCTGCATGACCGTTCCGGCTTTTGGCGCCGGAATCTGATTCATGGTCTTCATCGCCTCGACGATCAGCAGGGTATCGCCGATCTTGACTTGGGCGCCGACGTCGACGAACGGCTTCGCTCCGGGTTCCGCGGCCCGGTAGGCGGTTCCGACCATCGGCGAGGTCACGGCGCCGGGGTGCTTGGCCGGATCTGCGGGCGCGGGGACCGGCATCGGTACCGGCGTCGGCACCGTCACGGCGGCAGGCGGGGCGGCCGAATCCGGTCCGGTCGAAAGGTGCATGACGGGCGAGTGCCGCGCCACCCGCACCCGCATGCCGTTCTGCTCGATCTCGATCTCGTCGAGACCGGTTTCCTCTAGCAGGTCGGCGAGCTCGTGGATCAGCTCCCGATCGATTGCAACTCTGCCCTTTTGCATCGGCCTCTTCGGAAGCTGCATGGCGCGGTCAGCTCTTGGCGGTCGCGCCGACCATGGCGGCAAGCCCGACGATCGCCAGCGCGTAGCCCTCGATGCCGAAGCCGCAGATCACGGCGCGCGCCGCGCGCGAGACGTAGGAGTGCTGGCGGAAGCTCTCGCGTGCGTGGATGTTGCTGATGTGCACCTCGATCACCGGGATCTTCACGGCCAGGATCGCATCGAGAATCGCCACCGAGGTCGTGGTGTAGCCGGCGGGATTGATCACGATCCCCAGCGCCTTGTCGCGAGCCGCCTCCTGAATCCAGTCGACGATCGCGCCTTCGTGGTTGGATTGCCGGAACTCGACCGCAAGCGCGAAGCGCTTGCCCGCCTCGCGGCACAGCTGTTCCACGTCGGCCAACGTCGTATGGCCGTAGGTTTCCGGCTGGCGGGTGCCGAGCAGGTTGAGGTTCGGGCCATTGAGGACATAGATGGTGTCGGCCATGACGTGCCTTGGCTACGAGCTTCTTGAGGAGAGATGGTCGCCGCCGCTCCGGCTCCCGGGTCGTTATAGGAGGGCACGGCTGCCGGGGGAAGCCCGGAGCAGGCAACCGCCGCTATTGTCGCGCGGTGCCGACCTTTTCCCTGAGTGCCGCCAAGCCGACCGCGCCGACGACGACCTCGGTGCCGATGACGTAGCTCGGAGTGCCGTTGAGCCCCAGTGCCTCGGCGATGTGCATGTTCTCCTCGAGCGTGGCCTTGGCCTCGTCGCCGGCCATATCCTTTTCGATGCGCGCCATGTCGAGGCCGATGTCTTTGGCGACGGCGAGCGCGTGGGCCCGGTCGGCCGGACCCCGGCCGCCGAGCAGCTTCTGATGGAACTCGAGGTACTTTTTCCCGGTCGGGTCCTGCATGCGCACTGCGACCGCGACCTGCGCCGCCTCCACCGAGCCCGGTCCCAACACCGGAAATTCCTTGAGCACGACGCGAAGCTTCGCATCCTCCTTCATCAGGTTGAGCATGTCGGCCAGCGCCCGTTTGCAATAGCCGCAGTTGTAATCGAAGAACTCGACCAGCGTCACGTCGCCCTGGCGATTTCCGATCGTGACTTGGCGCGGCGAGTAGAACAGCGCCTGACTGTATTGCTTGACGCCGTCCCGGTGCTTGGCCGCATCGGCGTCGCTCTGGCGCTTTTCGAGCTCGCTGAGGACTTCCTGAAGCACCTCGGGATGGGCGACGAGATAGTCCTTGACGACGCGTTCGATCTCGCCGCGCTGGGTATCGGAGAACGATTGGGCGCGCGCCGGAGGCGCGGCGATCGCCAGCACAATTGCCGCGACTGCGATCAGGAGTGGACGGAGCAAGCGTTGCATCGAAAGCTTCCTTTCAGTTGCGGCTGGCTCGCGCCGGCGGCTTGTAGGTTACGATATCGTCGGCCCGGACCCAACCGGGAGATCCGGTGGGAAACCGGGTCTTGGCCCGGGCCGCGAGATCGCGCGCGGTCTTGAACTCGCCGCGCGCAAACGCCGCCTGGGCCGCGGCAAGATCCGCTTCGGCGAGATCTCCCTTCTGGCCGTAGGCCATGGCCAGTTGACTATAGCCGTCGGGCATATCGGGTTCGCGGGTCACCGCGACGCGCAGCAGCGGGATGGCTTCGGCGGCGTTCTTCGGCTCGTTGGTGGCGACCAGCGCCTGGGCGAGCAGAATCTCGATCAAAGTGGCGCTGGGCGCGAGCGCCGTGGCCCGGCGCAGCGGCGCGATCGCCTCGGCAGGTCGGCCGTTTTCCATCAGCGCCTGTCCCTTGAGCTCGAGGAAATACGGATTGTTCGGCTGGGCCTGGACGAGGGCCTCGATCTGGACGAGGGCGGAATGCAGGTCGGAGTGCCTGTAGGCGACGATGGCGCGAGCGTAGCGGGCGGCAAGGCTGGTATCGCTCATCGGGTAGCGGCGCAGCACCGTGTCCGGCCGCTCGATGAAGCCCGACAGCTTCGCCCGCATCATGTCGTGGCGCAGCTGTAGCTCCGGCGGGTCCTTCTTGTCCCAATACGGGCTCGTCCTCGCCACCCCCTCGAGCGCGGCCACGCGTTCCTTCGGCAGCGGGTGCGACTGCAAATAGGGATCGATGTAACGCGAACTGACCAGCATCTGGTCGGCGAGCCGCTTGAAGGTGTCGTACATGCCCTTGGCCGACTGGCCGGTGGCGGTCAGGAATTTCACCCCGGCGCGGTCCGCTTGCTCCTCCTGGGCGCGCACATAGGAGAGCAGCGATCGCATCGCGATCGATTGCGGCGCGGAAATCGCCGCGGCCCCGACCTGACCGATGCCGGAACCGGCGCCGGCGCGCGCGCCGGCGACCATGGCGCCCACCCCGAGCAGCATGGCGATGATGGCCGAAGTCTCCGCCCGCGCGATTTCCTCGCGCATGCGCGCCAGATGCCCGCCGGCGATGTGGCCGGTTTCGTGGGCGAACACCCCGATGATCTCGTTCGGGGTCTTTGCCTCCATCAGCGCGCCGACGTTGACGAAGATGCGCCTGCCGTCGGCCACGAAGGCGTTGAAGGCGCGGTCATTGATGATGACGACCCGGATGTTCTGCTGCGTCAGCCCGGCAACGCGCAGGATGGGCTGGGTATAATCGCGCAGCAGCTGCTCGATCTCCGCATCGCGGATGATCGGCAGGCCCTTTTGCGGATCTTGCGAGCTTGCCGGGCCGACGGAAGCGACCATTGCGGCCGCGGTGATGAGCGCGATGGCGCGCGAGGCTGGCGTCCCGCGCCGCTCCCTGTTAAGCCCTCGGCCGTTCGTCATGACAGGATCGGATTCCTGAGCAATTCCGGCGCAAGCTAGAAAGACGCCGGGATAGGGTCAACGAGGCGACGATCACCACTTGGGAATGCTCGGAAAAGCCTGCGGAATGCGGCAATACCGAGGCGATACGGCAAGGATGACATCGGATCGATCGCGATCATGCTCGATGCGGCGAAACGGCTGATCACGGCCTCGGCCCGCAGCGATGTGGCGCCGTTCATGGTCATGGACGTGATGGCGGCGGCGGCCCGGCTCGAGGCCCGGGGACGGCGCGTCGTGCACATGGAAGTCGGCCAGCCGGCGGCGCCGGCGCCGTCGAGCGCCATTGCGGTGACGCGCGCCGCACTCGAGACTGCGCGGATCGCCTATACCGAGGCGCTGGGCATTCCCTCGTTGCGTGCCCGCATCGCCCGCCATTATGCCGAGTCTTACGGCCTCAACCTCGATCCCGCCCGGGTCGTGGTCACCACCGGCTCGTCCGCGGGGTTCCTCCTGGCGTTCCTTGCCCTGTTCGAGCCTGGCGAACGGGTGGGGATGGCGCGGCCCGGCTACCCGCCTTATCGCCACATCCTGACCGTGCTCGGCTGCGAGCCGGTGCCGATCGAGATTTCTGAAGATACCCGCTGGTCGATCACGGTCGAGAGCCTGCTCGCCGCGCATCGCCGCGCGCCGCTCCGAGGCGTGCTGGTCGCGAGCCCAGCCAATCCGACCGGCACGATGATGACGGGGCAAGCGCTCGCCGATCTCGTCGCGGCCGCGGAGACGGAGGGAATTCGGGTGATCTCGGACGAGATCTATCACGGGCTCGATTACGCCTTTGCGGCCGAAACCGCGGCCCGGCTCTCCGAGCGCGCTGTCGTGATCAATTCGTTCTCGAAATATTTCTGCATGACCGGATGGCGGGTAGGCTGGATGGTGGTTCCGCCGCCGCTGGTGCGGCCGATCGAGCGATTGCAGCAGAATCTGGCGATCTCGGTGCCGACGCTCTCCCAGATCGCCGCGGAGGCGGCGTTCGACGCGCGGGCGGAAATGGAGGAGGTTAAACACGGGTACGAGCAGAACCGGCGCATCCTTCTGGACGGCCTCCCCAAGGCGGGGCTCGACAAATTCCTGCCGGTCGACGGCGCGTTCTATCTCTATGCGGACGTATCGCGGTTCTCGAACGACAGCTTCGATTTCGCCAGCCGGATGCTGCAAGAGGCCGGCGTCGCCGCAACGCCGGGCATCGATTTCGACCCCGTCAACGGCAAACATTTCGTGCGCTTCTGCTACGCGGGATCGGCGGAGGAGATGCGCGAGGCCGTGAGCCGGATCGGGGATTGGTTGAAACGAAGCTGAACGCGCCTGTTCGCGTCGGAACGAGGAGCCGTCGTCCCGGCCGAGCGAGCCTGCCGAGCGAGAGCCGGGACCCATGCACACCGCCCTATGCCCATTGCGCTATTCCCTCGAATAGATCCCGCCAGTCCGGGTTTTATGCTTCGATTAGTCTAGGGCGCTGACTCATTTAGCGCGCAGCCATAACCTGATCCACGCCAGCCGGACGAAAGCGAGGTAATTTACCGCGAGCTTGTCATAGCGTGTTGCGATCCGCCGACATTGTGTGATCTGGTTAAAGAACCGCTCGACCAAGTTTCGGGCGCGATAGAGGGCGGGCTGAAGCGGATCGACTCCTTCCGATTGCATCTGCGCGGGACGTTGGCCCATGCACCTCTCTCAGTGACAAAAGCTCTTATCCAGTCCGCGTCATATCCACGATCAGCCAGCAGCATTGATCCCGACCTAAGGCGGGACAAAAGTCTGACGACGAGTCTGTTATCGTGCGCTTCGCCCGCTGAAAGTCCCACGGACGGGCAATCCATTGGTATAGACCACCGCACGAATCTTGCCGGTCAGTCCGCCGCCTCGTGACCGGCCCATAGACTGACCTTTGTTCCGAGCAATGCAGGCGCCGTGCTGATGCACCCGCACAATGGATGTGTCGATCATTTGAACGGCCTCATCATAAGCACCAGCAAGTGCGGTCATAATCCCGCCCCATACTCCGGCCCGTCGCCAACGGACGAAACGGTTGTAGCAGGTGGTGTATGGGCCATAGCATTCCGGCAGATCGCGCCACGGTGCGCCGGATCTCAGCACCCAGAAGATGCCATTGAGGACACGTCGATCGTCCACACGAGGCACGCCACGGGATTTGTTCGGAAGGAATGGCTTGATGGCGGCCCATTCAAAGTCAGTCAGCCCATACCGCATGATTCGAGACTCCAGTTTGGGAGCTTGAATCACGTGCATGGCGGCACCATCAAGCCGCAAAGGCCGATCGCGGCAGATGCCACAATCCCGATTTTACTTCCGCTTTCAGGGGCATAGCGGGCATGGCCGGACTAGCTGCTGGCTCGACGCAGTCGCGAATGACCCCCGAAGCGGACATGAACGCGTAGACGGTGACTCTTTTCCGCGTCCTCGAACGTCCTAGGTTGAGCAGACACGAAACACGGGAGCAGGCCGATGAGCCTCACTATGACAATCGCAGACAGAGCAGTTCTGGTCACCGGAGCCAATCGCGGTATCGGACAGGCGCTGGTCGAGGAAGCCTTGAGGAGAGGCGCAAAGCGCGTGTATGCCGGTACGCGCCAGCCCTTGGCCCACTTGGATGGGCGTGTCACGCCGCTGACCCTGGACGTGACCAACGCCGCGCAGACTCAGGGAGCTGTCGAGAGAGTCGAATCTCTCGATATCCTCATCAATAACGCCGGCTTGGCGCTTTACGATGACTTGAGCGACCGTGCCGCGCTCGAACGGCACCTCGCCGTCAATCTCTTTGGCACATATGGCGTGACCCAGGCTTTCCTGCCGTTGCTGACTCGTTCCCGGGGAGCCATTGTCAACGTTCTGTCGGTGACGGCCTTTGCCGCCTTGCCGCTCATTCCGGCCTACTCGATTTCAAAGGCGGCCGCGTTCTCCTTGTCACAATCGCTGCGCGCTCTTTTGGCCGGACGGGGCATGAGGGTACATGCCGTCCTTACCGGCCCCGTGGACACGGATATGTCCCGAGGCCTCGACATACCGAAGGCCTCTCCGGAGTCCGTTGCGCGAGCCATCTTCGACGGAGTGGAGAAAGGGGAGGAGGATATCTTCCCAGATCCCATGTCGCAGTCCATGGCGGAGAGCTGGCGCAGCGGTGCGGCCAAGGCGCTCGAGCGCCAGTATGCGGCGCTCGTAGAAGCAAAGCCCGTCAAGACGGCGGCCTAAACGCCTAATAAACCGCTACGCGAACGCGCGTCGAAACTGGAACTAAAGCCGCACCGACCAAAGGAGAGAAATGATGACCGACCACAAGACCGGAACACGTGAAGAGTGGCTTGCCGCCCGGCTGAAGCTGCTCAAGGAGGAGAAGGAACTCACGCGGCGCAGCGACGAACTGGCGCAGCGGCGGCAGGAGTTGCCGTGGGTTCGAATCGACAGGGAGTATCGATTTGACACCGACGAGGGGAACGCCTCGCTGGCAGATCTCTTCCGAGGGCGCTCGCAGCTTCTCGTCTATCACTACATGTTCGGTCCCGAGTACACGGCGGGGTGTGCGACCTGCTCGACGATCGCCGACGGGTTCGACGGCTTCGCCGTGCACCTGGCGAACCACGACGTCACGCTTTCGGTGGTATCGCTGGCTCCTCTCGCGAAGCTGCAGGCGTACAAGCGGCGGATGGGGTGGACACTTCCCTGGGCCTCCTCGCGCGGCGGCGACTTCAACTTCGACTTCAACGTCTCGTTCACCGAGGAGCAACAGCGCAAGGGGGCTATCGAATACAACTACGAGCGCGGCGGCCACGCGATGGACGCGACGACACAGGTCCCGCAGCCCGTCGCCGCGAACGCGGCCATGACCGGAACCGACGCGGCCACGTACACGCGCCAGAGGCCGGGCATGAGCGCGTTCGCGCTCGAGGACGGCGTCGTCTACCACACCTATTCCACCTATGCGCGCGGACTGGACGGCCTCTGGGGCATGTACCAGTGGCTCGACCGCGCCCCCAAGGGGCGCAACGAGACCGGCGTCTGGTGGCGCCGCCACGACGAGTACGACGGCAAGTGATGGACGGCCGCCATGACGAGCACTAGGACCGCCGCGACCGGAGCCGTGCTGACGGCGACACTCGGTCTCGCCGCCGCATCCTGGGTCGTCGCGGTCCGGCAGATGAACGGGATGGACATGGGCGTTGCGACCCCGCTCGGCTCGTTCGCGTTCTTTGTCGCCCTGTGGGTGCCGATGATGGCGGCGATGATGCTGCCGGGTGCGGCCCCGGCAGTCTTGAGACGCGCTCATGCCAGCGGTCGTGTGCGCACCGTGCCGCTATTCATCGGGTCGTACCTCGCCGTCTGGACGCTCGTCGGCGTCGCGGTGTATGCGTTGTATCGGCCGCATGAGTCATTCGCCGCCGGCGCAATTACGATCGCTGCAGGTATCTACGAGTTCACGCCGCTCAAGCAATTCTTCCGCCGGCGCTGCCGCGAGAACGTCCGTTCCGGATTCGAGTTCGGGCTAGACTGCGTGGGCTCGAGCATCGGACTGATGCTGATGCTGGTGGCGCTGGGCGTCATGAGCGTTACGTGGATGTCCGTGATGGCCGTCCTCATCGTTGCCCAGAAGCTCCTGTCCGCGAGAGCCGCCATCGATGTGCCGGTGGCGCTAGCGATCGTCGGACTTGGAATCCTGATCGTAATCGCGCCCTCGTCGGTTCCCGGACTCATGCCACCAATGCCACCGATGTGACTCCTTTTCCTGGCCTCGATCGTCCTAGCTACACCTAGACACTGGAGCAGAACGATGAGCCTCAAAAATAAGAATATCGTCGTCACCGGCGGAAGCCGTGGCCTTGGCCTGGGACTGGTCGAGACCCTGGTCGCGTACGACGCCAGGGTGACGGTCGTCGCCCGCGACGCCGATGCGCTCGAGTCCGTCCGCGCCCGGCTGGGCGTCGCCACGATCTCCGCCGACGTGACAGACGAGACCGCGGCCCACCGCATCCTCGCTGACGTCCGCCCCGAGATCCTGGTGCTGAATGCCGGCGCGACTCCACGCATGGGGCGGCTCGATCAGCTAAGCTGGGCGGACTTCGCCATACCGTGGGAGACCGACGTGAAGGCCGGGCTCTACTGGATGCAGGCAGCGCTCAACCTGCCGCTCAAGCCGGGAAGCCGCGTCCTGGTGGGATCGAGTGGCGCGGCCGAGAACGGATCGCCGCTCTCGGGCGGCTACGCCGGCGCCAAGCGCATGCTCTGGTTCATGGCCAAGTACGCCAATGGGATCGCCAAGCAGAAGGGGCTGGGAATCCGCTTCCAGGCGATCGTGCCTCTGCAGATAATCGGCGGCACCGGCGTCGGCGACGAGGCGTCCAGCGCCTACGCCCGGGCGATGGGCATCGAGCCCGAGGCGTTCCTGGCCCGGTACGGCGCGCCGATGCCGCCCCGCCAGTTCGGTGACCACCTGGTCGCGGTGCTGGACGATCCGCAGTACGCCACGGGCTTCGCCTTCGGCCTGAAGGGCGATACGGGAATCACGGTCCTCGAGGGAGAGGCGGCTTGAGCGGAGGCCCATCCTCGCCGCCCACGGCGCGCCACGCGCAGCTCCTGGCGCTCGCCGGCGAACTGCGGCCGGAGCTTCACCGCTACTGTGCGCGCCTGATGGGCTCGGTGATCGAGGGCGAGGATGTGGTGCAGGACACCTTCGCCCGTGCTTTCGTCGCCCTGGACGAGCTGCAGGAGGACCCGCCACTCCGCGCCTGGCTGTTCCGGATCGCCCACAACCGCGCGCTGGACCTGCTGCGCAGCCGCGCGATCCGCGCGGCCGAGCCCATCGAGGCGGCCCACGAGGTCGCCGATCCGGAGAGCCCAGATCCTGTGGAGGTGCTGATGCGGCGGGAGGCGCTCGAGACGGCGGTGTCGCGGTTCGTGGAGCTTCCGACCGTGCAGCGCAGCGTGGTGATCCTCAAGGACGTGCTCGACCAGTCCCTGGAAGAGATCGCCGCCATGCTCGACCTGACGGTCAACGCGGTGAAGGCTCACCTCGCCCGCGGGCGGGCCCGGCTCAAGGCCGTCAACGCCCAGGCGCCGGCCCAGCCCGCGCCGCGCCCGCCGTCACCCGCCGTGGCCCGCTATGTCGCCCTGTTCAACCGGCGTGACTGGGACGCGCTGCGCGCGATGCTGGCCGACGACGTGCGGCTGATCCAGTCGACGTACCCGCTGCGCGCCGGCGCCGCCGACGTGGGCATGTTCTTCGGTATCTATTCGCGCAGCGCCCCGGTGAGGCTCGCCCCCGCCTGGCTCGATGGCCGGGAGGTGATCGCGGTCTGGGAGGATCCTCAGGCGGTGAAGCCCAGCTACCTGATGTGGCTGGAGTGGACGGCCGGCCGGATCAGCTTCATCCGCGACTACCGTTATGTCCGCTACGTCGTCGACGACGCGGAGCTCGTCCTGGCGCCAGACGCCGGGCCTCCGGGCGAGGGGACCGCCCACGGATGAGCCGCGCTCCGCGCTTGGCCGCCGCCGACCCTTCTTAAGTGACGGCGAGAGTTTCAAATTGGCCCATCGCGACATGCAGCCCGGATCGACGCGGTACTGTTTCGTAAAGCCCGGGACTGCCTTGATGCGATGTTCATACACTCTTCGAATCAAATCGCAGGTGACGCCGATGTACAGTGTCCCGTGACGGCGGCTCGCGAGAATGTAGAGATAGAATGGCCGATTGGTGCTCACGTCAATTTGGTGTTCATGGGTTCCGGCTCTCGCGCTGTCGCGCTCGGCCGGAACGACCACTCGGTATCATGCGGCTCCTTTTATTTACGGTGAGCGATGAACAATCCCTCGCTCAAATGGAACGTGAGGTTACCCTCGCTTTCCTCCGGTCGACGGAACGCCTTCACCTCGGGCGTGGTCTCGGCCAGCATTGCCTTGAGCAGCGCCTGCATAATGGCGTCGTGGCGGCTCGCCCAGCTGGAAAACTCGATCGATTTCGCCGCGGATTCCTCGTGCCGGACGGCAAAGCCGTGGCCGGCGAGTGCCGCGCGCCATTCCTCCATGGTCCAGGCGCGCAGATGGCTGGGGTCGCGCAAGCGCTCGAAGGCGTTGACGTAATCGCCGACCGAGCCGGGCGGCACGATATTGTCGGCGATCGCCAGCGTCGCGCCGGATTTGAGCACGCGCCGCGCCTCGTCGAGGAACGCCGCGATGCTGTCGAAATGATGCGGCGCGATCCGGCAGGTCACGAGGTCGAAGCTTTGATCCTCGAACGGCAGCGCCTCCGCCTTGGCGTAGGCGACGCGCACATTGGCGAGCTTGCGCTTGGCGATTTCGTCGCGAACCAGCGCGAGCATCTCCTCGGTAATGTCGGTCGCCCAGACCCGCGCGACATGCGGCGCAAACGCATAAGCGGTGTGCCCCGCGCCGGTAGCGACGTCGAGCGCGCGCCACGCCGGCTGCGGCTGCACCAATTCGACCAGCCGCTCCAGACTCTTGCCTTTCGCATGCGGCTTGCTGGTCAGATAATGCGCCGCCGTTGCGCCGAATTGCTCCTGCACCAGAGATTTCGTCATCTATTTGGTTCCCCTCGCGTTAGCTTCCCTCTGGCGCTCGACGGCCTGTTCACGCGTGCGCCAACGCAGCAAGCCGCGGCCGCGCTTCGACAAGATCATCGTGCAGCTGCGCTCGTCCTTGCGCCCATGGATGGTCCAGGCCTGATTGCCGGCAAGCTCGCCGCCCTTGGCAGCGAGCGTCCCGGCGTAGCGCGCCTCATAGGCATAGAGGCCGCCCCGGCCCTTCCACGCACCCACGAGGGTAACTTTGCCGTCCTTGCCGATCGTTCCCTCGCCGGTTTCCATTCCGACGCCCGCCGTGCCGTCCTCGTTGAGCACGGTGTGGCGGTAGCGGGCAACATTGCCGGCGATCTCGATCGTGACCGGCTCGCGCCGCGCCGGCTTGGCCAACGTCGATTTCGCACAGCTGAGCGTTCCGACAAATCGTTCCTGGGTCTGCGCGCGCCCGGGAGTGGTGGGAGATTCCACAGATAAGCTCTGCGCAACGAAAAACAGCATCGTTTTGACATAAAAACGCATTGCATCCTCAAGAGTAACAGCCCTCAGCGACCACGGTGTCTCCTCGGAAACAGCCGTTCGTCGAAGGCAACCTTCGTGTTAGACGAGATCGTAAGTTGCCGTGCGTCGCTGTGCATCGGATTGAGAAGAAAGTTCGAGGCGCGCGGCACGATCACCGAAGGAATCCTCAATAGTGCGGTCCGGCTCTCCGCGAACCAAGAGGTTGTAAGCGAACGGGTGATGTCCGGTACGAGACGCCAGCCGGGATTGCTTGCGTCAAGATCTTCTTCGCTAAGCTCTTCAATGGAGATTCTATCCTCCACCTCGATTGCGAGTAGCCGATATTCGGTCGGAATGTCCTCTACGTCGACCTCCAGACGGACCAGAACCTCGAGCAGCGCCAAAGCCGGGTGTTCCGAAAGATATACGACCGGCTGGCCTCGCTCGTGCCATCGACCTTCTGCCAGCCGTCCACCCTCTCCGGAAAGATCGGAATAATTCGATATTCGCCAAAGGCGCATCAGATGCTTCTAGGCAACCATGCCGCTCTCGATGCGATTGAGCATCTCCTCGACAATACGGGCGCCAGCTTCGCTGGCGAGGTACGCGAGCGGGGTATCGCCATCGAGTGCCTGCTTGGGCTTTCGCAGCCAGCGGTGCGCCTTCTCTCCGGCTCCGAAAACCTTCTCGGCGAGAGCAGCGACGCGCGCGAGCCGAAGCGCCTTGTCCGTCTCCTCGACCGTGAGAAGCTCGTTTTGAGCCTGGCGGCGTGCCAAGGTCCGCTTTGGCACTACTAGGCCATAAATTTCTTCCTCTGAATAACCGTGGCGGGTGAGAGAACCCAACGTCTTCGGCGCCGCGCGAACTGCCGGCGCTTTGGGTAAATGGCGGCCCGAAATCTCATCTGCAGAAACCGATGCCGGCTTCGCGCTCGTTAAGGGAACGAGCTCTATCAGCGCCTCTTTGGAGAAGAAAGCTCTTGTCTTACCCGGGTGACGCCTCGAGCTCAAAGCGCCTGCAGCGCCTTTCATGCTCGCTGCCAGTGCAGGAGCCATGGCGGTTCCGGCGATCTCTTCTGCCGCCTCCACCAGACCCACTAGCGCGCGCCGGAGCTGCGGATCGCCGATCTGCGAATAAGCGCGGACCAGACGCGTGGCGCCGGCGGTCTCCAGGAAGCTCAAGCCAGTGTTGGCTCTGTCGGACGACTGTGAAGGGCTAATATCGCCGCTGAAGAAGAATGCGACGGGAACATTGAGGACCTCGGCGATGCGCGCCAGACGCCCCGCGCCGACCCGGTTGACGCCTTTCTCGTACTTCTGCACCTGCTGAAAGGTGATCCCGAGGTTGTTCGCGAGCTCGGTCTGCGACATGCGGCGAACCAGCCGCTGCGCGCGAATTCTGCGGCCCACGTCTACATCGTGTACATCGGGAGCCTTGACCCGCGACCTGCGTTGCATCTTCATGCCGTTAGTTTGTTTGGGTTGCGCCCAGAGTCTTTAGTGCCCATTGGTTCGTGCCATTTGCCAGAATTAAGGTACAAAATGGCATATGGGATCATTCTTGTCGAGTTCAAGTCTCGCGCGTTTGGTTGCAATCTCTCCTGAAACGGCTCTCCGACCGCGATCATAAAAATCGAAAGCCCAAACTAGCGCAGCGCCGCGGCGATGTTGCCGCCGTCGACCGTGGTCACGTCCGCGGTCGTCTTTAGCGCGGTCGCATGATAGAGGAACGCCCGGGCCACATCCTCGGCCGTGACTTGCCGTCCGAGCAGATTGCCGGCCATATATTCGCGTTCGCTCAAGCCCCGCGCCGCGGCACGCGCGGCGATCAGCTCCGGCGTGAGCAGGCCGGAGCGGATGCGGTCGGCGTTCACCGCATTGGCGCGGATCCCATGCTTGCCGTATTCCAGCGCATATTGCCGTGCCAGCAACAGGGTTGCCGCTTTCGGCAATCCGTACGGCCCGAAATCCACCCCCGGATTGACCGCCTGCTTGGAGACGTTGAACAGCAGCGCGCCGCCCGTACCCTGCGCCAGCATCACCCGCACCGCATTCTGCGCGACGAATTGGTGGGCGAAGAAATTGAGCTCGAAGCTGCGGCGCAGCACGGCTTCCTCGACCTCGCCGATGCGGCCCTGCCAGGCGGCGCCGGCGTTGGAAACGACGATGTCGACCCCGCCGAACCCCGCCACGGCGGCATCGAACGCCGCGCGCACGCGACGGCTGTCCGTCGCGTCGCACGGGAGTGCAAGCGCGGCGCCGCCGATGTCCGCGGCGAGTGCGCGCACCCGCTCCTCGTCGAGGTCGAGCAAGGCAATCTCGGCGCCCGCGCCGGCGAGCGCTCGCGCCGTTGCGTCCCCGATGGCGCCGGCGGCGCCGGTGACGAGCGCGACTTGTCCGGCCAGCGGCTGTTCCGGTTCCTTGCCGAGCTTGGCCTGTTCGAGCGACCAATATTCGACATCGAACATCTCGGCTTCACCGATCGGCTCGAACCGGCCGATCGCTTCCGCATCCGTGATGGTCGCAACCGCGCTCTCGGCGAGATCCGCGGCGATGCGCGCGTCCTTCTTGCTGCGCCCGAGGCCGAACAAGCCGAGCCCCGGAACCAGCACGACGCGGGGCATCGGGTCCAGCATGCGTTTGTCGTGATTGCAACGGAGGTTATTGCGGGCGAAATAGGCCTGGTAATTCTCGACGAAAGACTTCACCGCAGCCTCGATCGCCAGCTGGAATTCGCCGGCTTTGCCGGCTTCGGGGGGCGCGACGATCAACGGCCAATTCTTGGTGCGGATGGTGTGATCGGGCGTGACCACGCCGGCGCGGGCGTAGCGCGCGGCATCGGCACCGTTGACGTAATTGAGAATGGCGGGGCCGGTGCGGAACTCGAGGATCGGCCGCCGGTAGGCGCCTTCGATCTTCTCGTCCTTGCGGCTGCACGCGCCGCGCACGATCGGGGCGACCTCGGCGACCGAGGCGGCGCGTTGGGGCAATTGCGCCGTGGCGAACACCGCCTTGCGGCCGCGGCGAAGCCTGGCTTCGGCGAGCGACACCATTTCGATCATGCGCTCATAAGCTTCCCGGGCGGTGTGTCCGAAGGTGAAGATCCCGTGCTTGAGCAGGATCAAGCCTTCGACGCTCGGATCGACATCGTGGATCGCCGCGGCTTTCTTGGCGAGCCGGAATCCGGGCATCAGGTAGGGCACGACACCAAGCCGCCCGTCATAGACTTCACGGCAAATCGCGGCGCCGTCCGGTTGATCGGTGAGGCTGAGCACCGCTGTCGAATGGGTGTGATCGACGAATTTCTGCGGCAGGAAGGCATGCAGCAGGGTCTCGACCGACGGATTCGGCGCCATCGGATCGATGAGCAGGGCGCGCTGGATGCGCACCATGTCCTCGTCCGAAAGAGCCTCGCGTGACCGCAATGTTTTGAGCGGATCGAGGCGCACCGCCGGCAGGCCGGCGGGCTCGATCCGGGCCATGTCCCAGCCGCTGCCTTTGACGCAGAGCACCTCGACATCCTCGCCGAGGAGATCGCGCACGCGGGTCTTCACCGAGGTATTGCCGCCGCCGTGCAGCACGAGCTTCGGATCGCTGCCGAGCAGGCGCGTCGTGTAGACGCGCAAGGCAAGCTCGGCCGGAACACCGTCTTTGGCGTAGCGGTCGATCAGCGCCGCGGCGTCGCGATCGACCCAGGCGCTTTCCATCATCCTCTCCGCACCGCGCCGAACCTGCGCGCGCGCATGTCAACCCTTGCCGGCGACGCGCCGCGCCCACCAGCCGGTGCGGCGGGGCCGGTCGGTGCTTTCGGTTTCGGCCGGCCGATCCGGGCCTGGCGCTGCGGGTTCCGGCTCGGGGGTTCGCGTTTCGCCGGCCGGTGCGGGTGGCGCCTGGACCGGCGCTTGGCCGGCGAAGAACGGCGCCGGTTCGCGCACGGTAGAGCGCCGTTGCGGCTGGTCGGCCTGCGCGGGCGGCTCGTTCGGGGGAGAGGGTTCCGGTGCCGGCTCGTCGGCACGCCGCGGCTCGACGCTTGCCGCAGCCCGCTTCGGCTCGGTTCCGGGGGGCCTGTCGAAATCGGCCACCGCGACGTGGAACTCGGGCTCGATCGTCGGCTGCGGCTCGAATGTTTCGGGTTCCCGCGCCTCGCCCTCCCGGCCACGCCGCCGGCGGCCGCCGCGTCGACCCCGCCGTCGGCGGCGGCGCTCGCTCTCGGCCTGGGCTTCGGCCGCCGTCTGCGGCAATCCGGCATCCGGCTGCCTCGCCTCGAGCTCCGGCTCGGCTTCTTCCGGTTCGGCTTCTTCCGGTTCGGCTTGCGCCGGCGCCACCTGGTGCAGATCCGGTTCCCCGCCGTGTCGCCCCCGCCGGCGTCGCCGCCGCCGCCGGCCGGGCGCTTCGCCGGGTTCGGCAGCTTGCACTTCCTCGACGGTGTCCTCGGAAAGCGGCTCGGCTTCGAGCTCCTCCTCCTCTTCCTCCACCGGCACCGCGGTCGGCTGCGCGGCAATGGCTTTTGCCGCTTCGAGGCTGTGCACCTGCTCGCCGCGCTCGATCACGAACGGCTGCTGCCCGCCGATGCTCGGGTCGGCGTTGACCGTGATGGCGATGTGGAAGCGCTGCTCGAGCTCGCGCAGGTGCGCGCGCTTGTGATTGAGCACGTAGAGCGCCACGTCCGCGCGGGTGCGCACGATCAGATTGTGGGTGCCGGCCTTGATCAGCATCTCGTCGAGCGTGCGCAGCAGCTGCAGCGTCACCGAGGAGACCGAGCGCACATGGCCGGTTCCGCCGCAATGCGGGCATTTCTCGGTCGAGCTTTCGAGCACGCTGGTACGGATGCGCTGGCGCGACATCTCCAGCAGTCCGAAATGGGAGACGCGGCCCACCTGAATGCGGGCGCGATCGTATTTCAGGCAATCCTTCAATCGGCGCTCGACGGCGCGGTTGTTGCGCTTCTCGTCCATGTCGATGAAGTCGATGACGATCAGGCCCGCCAGATCGCGCAGCCGCAATTGTCGGGCGATCTCCTCCGACGCCTCGAGGTTGGTCTTGAGCGCGGTGTCCTCGATGTGGTGCTCGCGTGTGGCGCGCCCGGAGTTGACGTCGATCGAGACCAGCGCCTCGGTCTGGTTGAGGACGATGTAGCCCCCGGAACGCAGCTGCACGGTGGGCGAGAACATCGCATCGAGCTGGCTCTCCACGCCGTAGCGGGTGAAGACCGGCTGACCGTCCTTGTACGGCTTTACGTTCTTCGCATGGCTCGGCATGAGCATGCGCATGAAGTCCTTGGCCTCGCGATAGGCCTCCTCGCCGGCGACGAGGACTTCGTCGATGTCCTTGTTGTAGAGATCCCGGATCGAGCGCTTGATCAGCGATCCTTCCTCATAGACCAGGGTGGGCGCGGTCGACTTGAGGGTGAGGTCCCGCACCGTTTCCCACAGCCGCAGCAGATACTCGAAGTCGCGTTTGATCTCCGCCTTGGTGCGGTTGGCGCCGGCGGTGCGCAGGATCACGCCCATTCCTTCCGGCACTTCGAGATCCTGGGCGAGTTCCTTGAGGCGCTTGCGGTCCTGGGCGTCGGTGATCTTGCGGCTGATGCCGCCGCCGCGGGCGGTGTTCGGCATCAGCACGGAATAGCGTCCGGCGAGCGACAGGTAGGTGGTGAGCGCCGCACCCTTGGTGCCGCGCTCTTCCTTGACCACCTGCACCAGCATGACCTGCCGGCGCTTGATCACCTCCTGGATCTTGTATTGACGCCGCCCGCGCGGCATGCGCTCGGGCACTTCCTCCATCGCATCGCCCGCGCCCACGGATTCCACCGCCTCGTCGTCCTCGGTCTCGATCTCGTCGAGCGCCCCGCCGTTGCCGCCGTTGCCGCCATTGCCGCGTTCGGCACTTTCCGCGGCGGGTTGCGCGGGCGCGGATTGCTCGCTTGCGACCGCCCGCTCGATCTCGAGCGCGGGCTCGCTGGCCTCCTCGAGGGCTTCGAGTTCGTCGGCGGGCGCGCGCTCGCCTTCGTCGGCCTGCGTCGGCTCGGCCGCCGGCTCGGCCTCCGGCTCCGAACCGTGCCCGGTCGCGGATTCCTCGGCCGGCCGCGGCTCGCCCGACGCGGTTTCGGTCTCCTCGGGTGCCGCCGGGGCAGTCCTGACTTCGTCCAACCGAGCGCCGGCCGCCCGCGCGGGCCGACGCGACCGGCCCGCCCGCCGGTCGATCTCGGCGTCCGCGGCGCGCTGTGCCCGTTCTTCTTCGGCGATGAGCGCCTGCCGATCGGCGACGGGGATCTGATAATAGTCCGGATGGATTTCGCTGAACGCGAGGAACCCGTGGCGGTTGCCGCCGTAATCGACGAAA
>WNFX01002144.1_pt1 | contig 20001 bp, 23 predicted proteins | sample 5400111 | NCBI WGS metagenome assembly WNFX01 (sample SAMN13153363, study PRJNA577476) | soil metagenome | isolation source: 40 cm soil or saprolite under grassland replicate 1 | place: USA:California | collected 2016-06-15 | reverse complement strand
TGAACTACTAGCTCTGTGCTCTGTACTGCCAGGAAGGGTCAACCCCTGAGGGACATGTATGGTCATGACTAGATTCTCCGGAATGAGCATGTTGTTACTGGAGGCACTGTCAACTTTTCGGTTGCTGTTTCTTGTTCTTCGGTCGTCTCTAACCGTTATGTTCGAGGAGTGACCGGTTATTCGTTAGGGGGCGTTCGTCAGATGAGCCCTGTTACGCTGGGGAGGTGATTCTGATCGCGTGACAGGTCTGAACTGGGATACCTGGTTGGTTGGGCCACTGTAAAATCCTTGCCTGGCAATGGGCCAAGCTACCACGCTACGGGGGTGAGGGGGCGGTTGAGGTTCGACCGTTCCCTGCCGAAAAGAGACCATGTGTCTCTTGAGGCGCAAGGGCTCTCAGGTGAAGCAGTGAACGGGAACCCGATGACGACGGTAATCCTCGGAGTCGATGAGAACAAGTCTAGTCTTCGAACAACCGAAGACTTGACAGAACCAGTTCCAGCAAACGCTAAGGGAGCTAGAAAGCCAGGTTCGTAAGCTCCTGAAGGAAGCAGCGGAAAGCGGTCCTTCCGAGAGAACCCGGGATCTTACTGGGAGAGTCTACGATCTGGCCGAACGAGCCAACCAAATTCGGCCCCAAGAAGCTAGGAACCAGTCTACTACCAACCAGTCAGTCTTGGAAAAGCTTCCCGAAGAGTTCAATGAGGATTTTGGTAGATTCAAGGGATTGGTAACCTTCGTTGAACCGGTCCGAAAGCAGCACTATAACGCCACGGGTCACAATATAGGAAGAACCTATGGTTCCTTTGGAACCAGTGAACTCTCGCCAGGACACCACCACGGCAAGTCCGTCATCAGTACCCTAGAAATCCGTTGCGACGCCTGCGGTAACGAATCCCCCCAGTCAGAAAGAAGAGATTATCCAATTCACGTTCTGCTTCACGACCGGGAACAATGGGAAGTTTGTACCGGTCAATCCGGCTGTGAATGCCAAGGCTACGAGGGCAAGGGCGTTCGAATTGGCGATAACCTTTCTCCTGAGAGAGTAGGAAAAGGGAAGGAGCCCAAGCTCTCTGAGTAGTTTTCGCATACCGCTCCACGTATAAGTCGAACTCTCGGTTTGCTGGCAAGTCACTCACTGATCATTTTTCGAACGTTCTTCCGAAAAATAGGCACGCTCTTCTCAAGAAGCGGTTTGGGAAGATTCATAATCCTTGTCGCCGTTGTGACCTAGGAAATCGATATCCATGCAAATATGTATCAAAAGATAGAAATCGGATTGATGATTTGTCAATCCTTATTATTCGCGGCGACGAGTATCGACGATAAGGACGCTTTGACAAATGTAGATATGCGCCTCAGGGCTGATGCTGAACGACTTTCTCAGTCTTGGCTATCAGACCGCTGGAATGGAATCCGTCGGCCTTACTCGGCCGAGGACGTCTGCAAGCTCCGGGGGACCGTCCATCCAGAGTGCACCTTGGCTCGACTCGGCGCGGAAAAGTTTGAGCGCCTCTTAAGGGACGAGGCGTACATTCCCACTCTCGGCGCTCTGACTGGGGTACAAGCTGTCCAGATGGTCCAGGCTGGGCTCAAGGCGATCTACATGAGCGGCTGGCAGGTAGCCGCAGACGCTAATCTTTCAGGCCAAACTTACCCTGACCAAAGTCTGTACCCGGCCAACAGTGTTCCGAATCTAGTGAAGAGGATCAATCAGGCATTCCAGAGAGCAGACCAGATACAATTCGTGAGTGGCCAAGGGAGAATCGACTGGCTCGCACCGATAATTGCAGACGCAGAGGCAGGGTTCGGAGGCCCCCTCAACGCCTTCGAACTGATGAAAATGATGATAGAGGCTGGAGCGGCAGGAGTGCACTTCGAAGACCAGCTCGCTTCAGAGAAGAAATGCGGCCACCTAGGCGGAAAGGTCCTAGTTCCCACTCACCAGTTCATCAAGACTCTGATCGCGGCCCGACTTGCATCCGACGTAATGGGCGTCCCAACGTATCTCATCGCGCGAACAGATGCAATGGGAGCCAAACTCTTGTCGAGCGACTCCGATCCGAGAGACCTGCCTTACATGACCGGTGAGAGAACCGCGGAGGGTTTCTACAGAATCAAGCCCGGCATAGAAGCTGCCATTGCGCGAGGTATGAGCTACGCGCCTTACGCTGACATCCTGTGGTGTGAGACTTCCACTCCGGACCTTGAGGAGGCGAGAAGGTTCGCAGATGCTGTTCACAGAGTGTTCCCTGGAAAGCTGCTAGCATACAATTGCTCGCCATCATTCAATTGGGAGAAACATCTGGATCCAGAGAGCATTCGGCGTTTTCAGAGAGAACTGGGCATGATGGGTTACAAGTTCCAGTTCGTCACATTGGCCGGTTTCCACAGTCTCTCAGTATCCATGTTCGAGCTGGCGAAACAGTACGCTGTTGAAGGAATGGCGGCATATGTTCGCGTCCAGAGGAAAGAGTTCGAAGCCGAACCTGCAGGCTACACCGCGGTGAAACACCAGGCGTTTGTGGGAACAGAATACTTCGACGAGGTCGCAAACGTAATCTCGAGCGGAATGTCTTCGACCACAGCCATGAGCGAATCTACTGAAGCGGTCCAGTTCAAAGAACAATCCGTTCTGGTACCGCCTCCAGTTTCAAGCACCAAATCTGACCGAGACCGGAACCAGTAGGTTTGCACTTATCCGACGAAACGAAAAGCCAATCCGCGCTAGCACTGGAACCGCGAAGCCTCAAAATTACAGGGCCCCACATACAGGGTTTAGAAGAGCTACTGACACCTGACGCTTTAGCCTTTGTCGGAGATCTTGTTCTAGAATTTTCTCCACGTCTCGAGTCGCTACTGGGGAAGAGAATGATCGTTCACGAGAATCTCCGAAACGGAGCACTTCCCGATTTTCTGGAAGAGACACGTGAAATTAGAACATCCGAATGGAAAGTCGGACCTATCCCGCCTGATCTTCGACAAAGACGGGTAGAGATCACTGGCCCGGTCGACCGGAAGATGGTGATAAACGCGCTCAACTCTGGCGCTGATGTCTACATGGCCGATTTCGAGGACTCCCACTCGCCGACCTGGGAGGGAACCGTTCAGGGCCAAGCTAACCTTCGAGACGCGGTAGACCGGACCATTAGATACACTGGTCCTGACGGCCGAGAGTACAAGTTAGGTGAGAAACTTGCAACTCTCATGGTGCGGCCCCGAGGCTTACACCTAATTGAGAAACATGTTCTAATCGAGTCCCGCCCGATTCCAGCTTTCCTCTTCGACTACGGCCTCTTTCTCTACCACAACGCCAATAAATTGATCAGGCAAGGGACCGGGCCGTACTTCTACATCCCGAAACTCGAGAGCTATCTAGAAGCCCGCCTCTGGAACGACATCTTCGACTACTCTGAGAAAACCCTCAAGCTTCCGCGCGCCGGCATAAAGTGCAGTGTTCTAATCGAAACAATTCTAGCCGGATTCCAGATGGACGAAGTCCTCTACCAATTGCGCGAGAGGATTACAGCCCTCAACCTCGGCCGCTGGGACTACATCTTTAGCCTGATCAAATTCCTGGGCCACGATCCGAGATTTCTAGTTCCCGAAAGACCCCTCCTCTCCATGACAGCACCCTTCCTCAAGTCCAGCTCCGTTCTATTGGCCCAATCCTGCCACCGACGAGGCGCCTACGCAATCGGAGGGATGGCTGCCCAGGTTCCCATCAAAGGCGACCCCCATTCCCAGGAAGCCATCGACAAAGTAGTCGCTGATAAGACGCGGGAAGTTGCTGAGGGATACGAGGGCGCTTGGGTCGCCCATCCTGGTCTGGTACCAGTCGTGATGAATGTCTTCGACAGCCGTCCTGTAGAATCTAAGAACATTGAAGCGATTACGGAGATAAGCCGCGAGGATCTCCTCAAAGTGCCCGAGCCAAAGATAAGCGAACAGTCTCTAAGAGCAAATGTCGCTGTCAGCCTAAAGTATCTAGAATCCTGGCTGGGAGGTCTCGGTTGCGTCGCAATCAACAACCTAATGGAAGACACTGCCACGGTGGAAATATGCAGAGCCCAGATCTGGCAGTGGATTCATCACTCCGCCAAGCTTCTTGACGGCCAGACGATTACGCGCGAGCTGTTCAGGAGAATTTTGAGGGAAGAAACGGCCAGAATAAGTGGAGGAGTCAAATCGCAAGCCGACGCAGAACCCAATTTCAAGATCGCAGGAGATCTGCTTGACTCACTTGTGACTAGTGATACCTTTTCCGAGTTCATCACGCTGCTCGCCTACAACTATCTAAGCTGACAAACCGTCCGACCGAAGCGAGCGTGCAAAGGGGCTTTTTCCAAACATTTCCAAAAATAAGCATACTCTTTCTAGACCCCCGGGGTGGTCGATTTTCGCGTGTCCCGCCTTCCTGAAAACCTTCCAAAAAAAGGATCTATTCTTGGATAATCGTAACCATGTCGGTTACTATTGTCCATACTATGGATGCGTGGGTACCGACACGAATTATAAGCCGATTCCGCTAGTAGTCATCTAACGAACAGAAAAGCTACGAGCTTGTTTGTTGGTTCTAGCAAATGAAGCTTGACCAAGGACCTTCCGGAGAGCTAACTGTCCTAGATTCAGGATACACAGACCAAGTCTTACTAGATTGTGTCAGCGAGGAGTATCTGCGGATCAAAGCGATCATCTACAACTCGCTCAACGACATGAACAAGCTCTTCCTGGTCGACCGGGCGTTGTACACGAACAGTCCGGAGAGACCCCTCTTCATGGAGCTGACACCCCAAAACATGTCGGCCATGAGAAAGCCCCTAGTGATCTCGGAAGTGAAACTGTACAGCGTGGAGAGGACTTGGGGTCTATCCACACTTAGAATGATGAAGTAAGATTTTCAGTCGTTTCTTGTCAGAACAATCTCTATGGTGGACACGTTCCGCTGTTCGTCTCCCTCGCCAAGCAACTCAGTCGCAATCTTAACTTCCTTGATAACCAGCTTGCCCTGGAAGAACCGGTTCCTAACGACCTCGACAACATCCACGGCGTGGCTGATCGATTGACCACGGGCCTTGACCGTTATTTGTTTGGAACCCATGTTGAAGTGCATCATGACAGCCGTAGCATAGGCCATCAAAGGCTTCTTTCCGATGAATACTACGTCCGGCGGAGCCCTGTTCATAGGACGTGCAGGATGTGTCTCAGGGGTTCTTTCCGGGGTTCGTTCTGTACGTGCGGGACGTTTCGGTTCAGTTTTTTCCACTTGCAAACACTAGCCTCTTTGAATCCTTACGGTAACGGAGCGGGGAAGGTTCTCGCGACTTAAGCCTTTGCGCACCAACGGTTGCGGAAGAAGAAGAGAGAAAAAGAGAAATTGGGAATTTTGGAGGGGGGAACGTTCCCCCGAGACGTTGTTCTAGATAATGTCTCGGGTGAGAGCTTCTCGGAACTTGACCCTGCAGTCTTGGCACTGGAAGAGGCCGATCAGCACGTTCTTCTTGGATTTGCCGCCTTTGAGTTCCCAGACCTTTGCAGCCTTGGGAACGTCAGCGCCGCACTTTGGACAGACAACCTTGTAGAACTGGCTTGGCAGCTGTAGGCTTGGCTGGGCCATGTCGGGTCCTGAGGGGATGCCTGGGACAGTTTCGGTGCCAGGGATTGTTGGTGAGATCTCGCTCTCTGTTGTTGCGATCGCTGAGGAAGCTTCGAGAGTAGGCATGTCATCGACGACTTTGACGACAAGCGCGTCAGCAACATCCTCAACGTATTCCTGAGCTGGTGCTGCATTGAAAGAATCTTCGACGATGGGTGTGCTTGCTTGAGTCAATGGAATAATTGGGGCTGCGATGGTATCCTCAGAGACTACGGATAGTGGTTGAGCCTGCTCTTGGACCGGTGGGGTGAACACCGGAGTCGGAACGGAGACTGGAGCGCTAGTCGGAGCATTGTTTGTTTGAGGATTCGTCCAGGTTGAACCGTTACTGGATGGCTGGGGCGGGACGGGTGTTGTCGGGGGAGCCCATGGTCTCTCGGAGACAATGGAGCTCGCAGCGAACTTGACGCTTGGCGAAGTGGGCGTCGGTGCTGGTGCTTGTTGTGCTGGAGATGGTGTCTGTTGTGGAGCATTCCGTGCCCATTCCTCGATGAGAGTTCGTGGAGCCGGTGGATTGGCCTGTTTGAAGTCGGCTGGTGCTAGGGGTCTGGTCTCAATGTGGGTTAGGACCTCGATCATGTCTTTGATTTCTTCGATGCTGTGGAGGTTTCGCTGTAGGAGGCCCTTGAACTCTTCGCGTTGTCCGCGGTATTCTTGTTCGCTGACTTCACCGGTAACGTATTTCGTTTCTAGATTCAGCAGTCGTTGTGGTGTGCTGCCGATCTGGTCCTTTGTCTCTTTGAGGTGCTCGTTCAACGTGTATCCTAGCACGTTGATTCTGTCTTGGAGGTCTTGTGAGGCTCGTCCGTATTCCTCGTATATGGTCCGCATTTTTTCTTTGTAGCCGTTGATCTCGCTGATTAACTTCTCTAGAGTTAGATCGTTTAGTACCATTTTTTTCATCCTAGGGAAGCGACTTCTATGAGGTAAAATGGTAAAAGCGTTCAACCGCAAAAACCTCTGAAAACAGGGGTTGTAAACCCAGAATCAGCAATTTGGTAGAAACAAGACTGTCAATGATGCGCGCTGAATTGACCTGTTTTTAACTAGCAATGCTAAACTGGGATTGGGGAAAACACAACTTCCTACCAATTTTCTGACACCGCATATAAACCAAAACCGTCCTGTGGCCCGCACAACATCCCCGCCGAATATCTGTTGACAACATGCAACCTATTGCCTGAGCTAGAATTTCTCTAGCCCGTATACTACGAAATCATACCCTTACGTGTCAAGAACCCACTTGGAACGCGTCCCAAGTAAACCAGCTTTCAAGATAGAAATGTCATACAAGTCCATGAAGAATTGGGACCGAGAGCAGAGAGAGCCTTTGCTCTCGAAGGTCACCGATCGCATCCACCACCAAGAACCGCTCAAAGAGAAGATCTCACAGGTCGTCTACAAGCTCAAAGTACAACAGAATAGGCTTGAAGGAGCCAACCTCAAGACACAGCAACACGACAAGTCACTGTTCGACAAGTGCGTCCAAGCCCAGATGTCCAAAGACACCATGCGCAGCGCAATGTACGCCAACGAGATCGCGGAGATCCGGAAAATCGCCAAAGTCACACTCAGAAGCGAACTAGCACTCGAACAAGTCGTACTCCGACTCGAAACAATCCAGGAATTCGGCGACGTCGCAGCCATGATGGGCCCAGTCGCAGGAGTAGTACACCAGATCAAGAACCAGATCGCGGGAGTCATCCCACAAGTCGGCTACGAACTAGGCGAGATCTCCGACACACTAAACAGCGTAGTCATGGAAGTTGGCGAAGCAACGGGACAAGGCTATGATCTGGAGGCATCAGGTCCAGAAGCCTCGAAGATCATTTCTGAAGCCAACACCATAGCTGAGACACGGATGCGTGAGAAGTTCCCGGAGTTACCCTCTCCAACCGCCACTGCAGAACACGAGATAGTGATTCCAAGGTAGGAGTAACTCCGACAACATTTTTTGGTGCAAAATCATGCCAATAACACTTGAACAAGTCCGACGATTCCTCGGCAGAACCCTCCAAGACCCCTACGGCAGAGCCTTCGGCAAAGTCGTAGGCATCTCCGCCAACCTCAGAGACGAGGTAACCGGAGTAGGAATAGAGGAAGGCAACGGAGAATTCCTCCAATGCCCCGGCGACAGAGTCACCATAACAGGTGACACTCTCGTCCTGGCACCGGCCTGGAAGGTGGAAGCAGAGGAGTTCCGGAAAGAATTCGACATCGTAACTAGACGCCTCCGAGCCCTTGACGAGCTGTTCAGTGTCGGCGACATCCAGAAGGACGTCTACGAGGATCTAAGGAAACAGCACGAGGACGCGATCAACGAGCTGAAAGGCAAGAGAAAGGAGATAATCGACACTCTGGCTCAACGAACCAGCGTTCTCAACACGCAGTTGCGACAGTTACAGACACACCTCGCAGGCAACAAGATGTTGCATGCGTCCGGCGAGTTCGACGATATGAATTACAAACAGGCTAGTGACGCTATCGACAGCGGTCTCGTCCGCGCGATGGCCGAGAAGAAGGACGTTGAGTCAATCTACAGTTACCTACAGAAGCTCGACGCGGCCCAAGCGCCCCCCGCTGCACAACAGCCCCAACCCATAGCTCCAACCCCTCAACCAACCACAACAACCTCCCCCGCGAGAGACCCTGTTCTAGTACTTCACGTGAGGGAGACTTAGGAGGATTCAAGGGCTGTTCCGAAAATTCGAGGAGAAAGTCCATCCTATTCCGTTGAAAGAGCGCATAGCGCAAGCTTTGTTCCGACTCGGATCACAGAAAGAAAAACTAGAGCACATGTCCGCTAGGCTCCAGCAACGCGACAAAGAGATGTTTCAGCGATGCATCGGCGCTCAGCTCTCCAAGGATCCCTCTCACGCAGCTCTCTACGCCAACGAGTGTGCTGAGATTCGGAAAATGGCTCATCTTACGCTCAGCAGTGAACTGGCCCTCGAACGTGTCATCCTCCGAATGCAGACGGTCGAAGAGTTCGGCGACATTATGGCCCAGATCGCACCGGTCATCGGAGTCGTACGCGAGACACGCGGTAGAATTGCAGGTGTCATTCCCGAAGTGGCCAACGAGCTTGGCGAGGTCAACAACATGCTAAGTGACATGAGCATGGAAACCGGCCAGGTCGGCGAAGACCAGGGCTTCGACATGAGCGCCTCAAGCGCCGAAGCACGCAAGGTTCTCGAAGAATCCAGCGCCATTGCATCCCAAGAAATGAAAGAACGATTCCCGGAGCTGCCAATGCCGGAGACCCGCCAACCAGTTCGAGAAGCCGCAACACGCGCCCCAGAACAAAGAATCCCCATCGCCATAACCACAAACGGCTCAGAAGAAGCTCCCCTGGAAGACAGGCTCCTAAGCTACATCAAATCACACAACGGAGAACTCAGCCTCAACAACTGCTCCGCAGAGCTCCTGGTCCCGAGCGACGACATCAGGCGTTCCCTACAACGGCTCAAGGATGACGGAAAGATAGTCATGGACTAGACGGGAGATAAGTGCTCCCGTCCAAGCCCTTCAGTATCACAAGAGGGGACAAGTAATCTCAGCATCCGAAGAACTGGAATCGCTTGCAGTAAAATACGCGAAAGAAGCTATCGAGCTGGAGAGAAAAGGCTCCAAACGGCTTGCCGCAACAAAATACCAGCGAGCCATCGAAGTCCTCCTCAAACTATGCTCATTATACCCAGCCGCGGTTCAAAACAAGGTCTACACGGAACACGTAGAAGCATACAAGAAACGAATCCAAGAACTCCAGTCAGACGAACCAATAACTCATTCTATGGATTCGACTGAGACCCGTGAGTCCAAGACCATCAAGCTCGATCAGTGGGTCCTGACGGAGAAACCGGACATCAGCTGGAGCGACATCGCCGACCTTGAGAAGCCGAAACGAGCGATCGAAGAATCAATAATCTTCCCCGTTCGAAGACCGGATCTCTTCCCTCTTGGCTGGCCTCGAGGAATACTCTTCTTCGGACCCCCAGGTTGCGGAAAAACCCTACTCGCTGCCGCCATTGCGAGCGAGATCAAGGGGATGTTCTTCTGTGCGGACGCCGCTTCCCTAATGTCAAAGTGGCTTGGAGAATCCGAACGAAACGTCTCCCAACTCTTCACAAAAGCAAGGGAAGTGTCTGAGAACGGGCAACCAGCCATCGTTTTCATCGACGAAATAGACTCGTTAATGGGCGTCCGGGGGGAAGAGGTCGGCGGAGAAGTCCGCGTCCGAAACCAGTTCCTCAAAGAGATGGATGGCATCCTCGACAAGAACAAGAAATTCCACGTCTACCTCATCGGTGCAACAAACAAGCCGTGGGTCCTGGACGAGCCGTTCATCCGACGCTTCCAGAAGAGAATCTACGTTCCACTACCAGACGTCAAAGCCCGCATGGACATGTTCCAGATCTATGCCCAGAATCTGAAGTTCCAGAACAACGTGGACTTCGCTGAGCTAGCGCGAAGGACTGAAGGCTACTCTGGAGGAGATATTCGCGATCTGTTCCAGTCCACCCAGATCAAGGTGGTCCGCGACTTCTTCCAGCGTGGTGCCGCTAACGATCTCAACGCTATTCCAGACCCGATTACTATGGAGGATTTCGAGACCATCATCGTGGGCCGACGGCCAAGCGTCTCGCAGAACATCATCAAACGATACTTCGACTGGGACGAATCGTTCAAGGCATCATAGAGGATGAAAAGACGTGAACCTTGACGGAACTGACCTACGCATCCTCGCGGAGCTCGTGGAGAACTCCAAACAATCCTATGTTGAGATAGGCCGCAAACTCGCCCTCCATCCCAACGTCATCGCCTACAGAGTCAACCGACTAGAAGACGCCCACATTATCCGCGAATACACAACACTCATCGACTTCGGAAAGCTCGGCCTCTCAGAACAAGTCATCGTCGCCGCAAACTTCCCCAGCAGCCCCTCCAGAGAAGACATTCTGAAACAGATATGCGAGATCCCAGAAACCCTCAACGTCATCAGCTCCCTCGGAACCCCAGAAGGACTCGTCTTCATAGTCGCCCGCAACAAAGAGGACGTAAACGCGGTCCTGTCAAAGCTCCGTTCAATGAACCTTGACATCGATTTCGCATCCTCAGTCATCAGGACCTATGACGAGGGACGCTTGGGAATGTTCCTCCGGTCCATGGCAGGCCCAGAATAGAAGGTCGATCCTAATTGGAAAAGCCATCCTGGACCCCAATTGTCCTATCCGGCGCCATCCCACGAGAAGCCACGGACCTACTCGCAATTCTAGTGATTGGCATAGTAGCCCTCCAGGCGTCTCTTGCCGCAATAGGTCCAACAATCCCCGAGTCACGACTCTGGCTCTCTCTACTAGTTGTTCCACCGACATGTGCCCTAGCGTCTGTATCTACTACGACAAGACGGACGAAGGAGGAATTAGCCCTCTTCGCCTACGGAGGCTCCGGCTGGCAGATTCTCCTACGCTACTTCATCAGAGGAGCGATCATTGCTCTGCTCGCATTCTCTCCAGTCCTGCTTCAAGAATTCCTCACAACCACTCCAATGCTCGAACTAGCTACAACAGTGATCATTCTGTTGTTCGCAGGAGGTCTGTTCTATTCGCTACCCAGTCTTCGCCGAATACGATCCTCATCGTTTGTTGAGCACTACAAGAGTTAGCAAACATGCCATCTGTGATCGAAACAAGGTCAGTGGTCGTCGAATACCCTTCAGTCAAAGGGGTTCTGCGGCTCTACGAGCAAGGCGTTTCCTTGAAAGTGGATCAGGGAGACTTCCTCGCCGTCCTCGGCGGGTCTGGCTGGGGAAAATCAACACTCGTCAACGTAGTCTTGGGACTGGAGAAACCCATTCATGGGTCGGTCAGCTTTCGCGACCACGACGTCACACGGGAATCATTCGTAAAGCGGTGTGCCTTGGTTAAGACAGCCGCCGTGTTTCAGCGTCCAACCGCGCTCCCGCAGATGACGGTTTCACAGAACCTGCACCTAGCCCTCTCGCTAGCGGGGGTCCCGAGAAAGGATCGAGATGAAAGGATCAAAGAAGCCCTCGCATTTTTTGGATTAGACAAGATCGAACGATCATACCCTGACGGGCTCAGCGCTGGCCAGCGAAGGCGAATCGATCTCGCAAGAGCTCTGGCCGTCAAACCCGAACTACTGGTGATCGACGAGCCGACGGGCGACTTGGATGGGTCCGCTACAAACCTGCTAATCCCTCTTCTGAGGGGACTAAACCGGAACCAGGGAACAACAATTTTCATGACCACAGCACTGCCTCGTCAAGCGTCGCAAGCAAAGCACCAGGTGCATCTCAGACCGCCTTTGTACCTCACTCCGGAAAACAGGATGATCGGAGACTAACAATGTTCCGCGACAATCCCTCATTAACCGACAGAATCCGGGAAGCGATCAAGCCGACACCGATGAAACAGCGGATCCAGTTCGCTTCCCACAAACTCCGTCTACAAACTACAAGGCTGGAGCGAAGCATTACCCAGATGGAATCACGAGACCAGACACTTCGAGATAAGTGCACCAAAGCATTGGAGGCGCGAGATACTCAAACCGCGACCGTTTTCGCAAACGAATGCGTCCAAATTCGAAAACTCATCAAGACATCCCTCCGAAGCCAGATCTGCCTCGAACAAGCACTACTCCGCCTCGAGACGGTGGAACAGTTCGGCGACCTGGTCCACAGCATGGGCTCAGTCAAAGGACTCCTCGGCGCAGTAAGAGGCGAGCTAGAAGGCAAACTTCCCGAAATTTCAACAGGTATCGGCGATGTCGAAGACTCGCTAGAGAATCTCACGATGGAAATTGGGGAAGCAGTTGACTCGGATGGGATGTCCATCCCGGTCAATGATGAATCCGCTCACATCTTGAAGGAGGCGGATCTTATGGCCGAGCAGAAGATGAAAGAGAAATTCCCTGAAATTCCTCAGATAGCGAATCCGGCTCATCGAGTGAGGTAGAATCTAGCTGCTCTCTCCTGAGCTGGAGACGAAAGCTCTCCTCGGACGAAGTGTCAACGACAACTACGGCAGACTGCTAGGACGGGTAATCGGCATCGAGCGCAACCCCTTCGGAGAGATGGAAGGAGTCCAGATAGAAGCGACAGGCGGAATTATTCTCACAGCCAAAGCCAGGCAAATGGCCCTCACCCCGAAAACAATCACGATATCCCCGGAGTGGAAGCTTGAGTCCGAGGACATCATCTCCGAACTGACACTGTTGAGGAAGAGGATTGGTGCCCTGGAATCGTTGAAAGATTCGAGGGAGATTGACGGAGAAATCTATTCGGAGCTTCTCGAGTCGCAGAAGGCCGGCTACCTGGACAAGGTGAAACTGGCGAGCGCCCTGGTCGGCTCAATGCGATCTAGACTAGCCGAAATCACTGGACAAATCACGAGCCTGACAAGATATCTTGTCAATGCGAAGCTTGATCACAAGAGTGGGGAGCTTGACGAGGATTCTCTGAAACTCGCGCAGGGCTCTATCGAGCCGAGTCTTCGGCCTTTGATCGCGGAGAGAAACGATCTTTCCTTGTCGATCAAAGTTGTCGAGCAGGTCCTGCCATCAAAGGTCAGCATTAACTAGGACCCTACTATCCTTGTCAGGTTGAGGATAGGGAAGTGGCTACCTTCGACAGTCGGGTCCGGGTACTGTAACAGCCATATTTTCCGTTGCCATTTTCCAAATAACAGCGTAGAGTTGCGATGATTCATGACCAGTAAAGCGAGAAAGAACAAGCCTACAAGGATCGAAAAGGTCCTGCCCTTGGACAAGGTTATCGGGTTCTTCCGTCAACGATTCCACGATCCCTATCTGAATCCGGAAGCTGAGTTGAGCTTCGTGGATTTTCAAACCGGCTTCCCGGAAGTTCCGCGCGAGGACTTGGAGGAAGGATTGTCTCACTGGGTTATGAGACCCGGCGCAAGAGTACTCTCAACGAAAACAACTGCTATTGATGGACTTGAACTGCAAGTGTGGTACATTCATGGGCTTCACGAGGAACACGCGGACTTGGAGGATTCAATGAGCCGGAGCCCCATCCAAGCCTAGCAGCGAAAAGACGCAACCTCCATCAATCGACTTTCTTACTAATTAGAGTAGGAAATCATAATTCAATATTCGTGGGAAAATCTTCCGACCCCCCATTTTGAAATCAATTGTGGGAAATCGCCCATTGTCCGCCCTATTCTGAAATCTGGGACCCCCTCTGAACTCTCCCCTAAGAATCGTTCGTGTTTGGCTGAAATAATGACAGGTTTCGCCTCGGCATGCGAACTTGGATTGCGCCCTAAATCATTGGACTCGCCCATTATCATTGCCAGACACGAAATCGTCTCCCGAAAAAGTGGGGTATGTTTCAGCGGTTTTGTGACGCATGAGTGGGCTCCCCGGACCATCGTGAAAGTAATCGCCTCGAGCTAGCTCATCAATCCCGAGGATTCTCGATTACAGACAATTGAAGCCCTTATACCGATCGAAGACCCGCCGCGAAATCGCGAGATACGTTTGAAGGCGTTTGTTCTTGCCGGTGGCGCGGGAACCCGGCTCTCACCGCTAACAAGCTACGTCCCAAAAGGAATGATACCTATAGCTGGCAAGCCATTCATCGATTATGTCATCAGCTATCTCGCGAGCCATGGAATAAGAAACATCATCATGTTGCTATCCGATGAGGATAGCGAGGTATATCGCAACCACTTGGACGATGGATCGAAGTATGGTGTCAACATCGGGTACAGCATCAGTCCTCGAACAGGCACCTCGAACGCGCTCAAAGACGCCAGTAGCCACATTGACGGAACATTCCTTGTCTACTACGGCGATGTCCTCACAAGTCTCGACCTAACCGATATGATTCGGTTCCACAGGGAGAAGAAAGCCGTTTGCACAGTCGCACTAAGCACCGGCGTCCGAATCGATTACGGCGTCGGACGAGTCGACAAGGATAACAGGATAGAATATTTTGAGGAGAAACCGGTGCTCAAGGATTATCCTGTCGCGATCGGTGTATGCCTCTGCGAGCCCTCGTTCCTAAAGTACTGTTCAAGCGGATCAGACATAGCAGCAAACGTCATACCAGCACTCGTCGCCAAAGGCGAACGAGTCTACGGATACCTAACGCCGGAACCACACCACGACATCGGATCATTCAAGCAGCTGGACGAGGTAAAGAAGATCCTAAAGACTCACAGCAAGACGCAGACAAAGAGTCAGAACTAAGTTATCCAGTGCGTCTCCTCAGCCGAATCCTCAACCACAAAACCAAGCTTGGCCATCCGATCGCGGATGCGATCAGCTGACTCGTAATCACGCTTGCTCCGCAGCTCGTTCCGCAGCTCCAGGACGAAGTTCACCAGCTCGGAAGCCCGGTTCTGCGCAACAGTCTCGGTCTCCAACACGCCAAGGACAGAGCCCAAGTCCTCCAAAGCACCAATTATCGCGTTCCCAGATTCGGCCTTCGGATTTCTTGCCTCCTCCTCTGCCAGCCCGACTATTCTGATGTAGGCAGCGAGCGCTCCTGGCGTGTTGAAGTCATCGTCCATGGCCTTGAAGAACTCGTCTCGCGCCTCGTCCAACGGTTTCAGAACCGAGTTTATCTCATTCTCGTTCCGAGTTATCTTGTCTCGAGCCAGCGCGAGCTGATCGTGCGCCCGCCTGAACCTTCTCGCAAGGCTAACCGCTTGCTGCAACGCCTCCTCGGTAAAGTCCAACGGACTCCTGTAGTGCGTTCCTGCGTAGAACACACGCAAACCCGGAGTGCCAACCTTTCTGACCATGTCCCGTATCGGGATAAAGTTCCCGAGCGATTTGTGCATCTCTTGTCCCTTGATGCTCATCAATCCGGTGTGAAGCCAATAGCGCGCCAATGGTTTCTTACCAGTCAGACTCTCCGCCTCGGCGATCTCAGCTTCATGATGAGGAAAGATGAGGTCCGAACCGCCACCATGCACATCATACGTTGGGCCAAAGTACGTTAGAGTAATCGCAGTGTCCTCGATGTGCCAGCCAGGCCGTCCCTTTCCCCAAGGACTCTCCCAGAATATCTCGCCAGGCTTCTGGCTCTTCCACAAGGCAAAGTCTCCAGGATTCTTCTTACGCGGATCCGGATCAATCCGGTGAACCGTAAGATCCGCAAGTTTTTGGTGGGAGAGTTTTCCGTAGCCTGGAAACTTGGAAATGTCGAAATAGACGTCTCCGTCAACCCTGTAAGCTATTCCCTTCTTGAGAAGTCCAGTGATCTGATCGAGGATTTCGGGAATATGATCCGAAGCCTTCGCGTACAGATTAACACTGTCCACGTGGAGTTCTTTCATGTCCTTGAAGAAAGCCCTCGCTAACCGATCGGCCAAAGCGAGCGGCTGTTCTCCTATATCGTGAGCCTTGTTGATGATCTTATCGTCAACATCGGTAATGTTGAGCAGAAAGAAGAGACTGAAGCCCTTCCTCCGCAAATAGCGGGCGATGATATCGTAAGCGACGTAGGTCTTCCCGTGGCCAATATGGGACACATCCCAGACCGTTGGGCCACAGACAAACATGTTCACCCGGTTGGCTCGGATAGTCTCGAACTTGTCCAGTTTCCGCGTCAGCGTATTGTAGACTCGAAGCTCAGAAGACATCGGATCTATCAGCGCGGAAACCTCACAGCCATTTCACTCAAGCTAGTCCTCTATAACAGGCTCTAACTGGTTGGAAGCTTGCCCTGACCCTGCTTGGCTTCTGAGGAATGGCTCTTCTCGGATTGGATATTGCTCCAGGCCTTCGAAAGCATCTCCTTCTCGTTCGGGTACGACAAGGTATGAAGAGCCTTCTCGTACGGCATCCACTCCATCGCATCATGCTCCGTCCCCACCTTCGCATCAGCCTGATCAGTCTCAAAGAGAAAGAAATGGACAGTCTTGTCGTAAGTCTTCGCACGGAACCCGAACTGGTACTTGATCGCGCCAAGCTTCCCATGCAGCTTCACCCTGCTCACACCAGTCTCCTCACGCACCTCCCTCATAGCCGTCGTGACCTCGTCCTCCCCCTCCTCGATCAAACCCTTCGGCAAACACCACACACCTCTCTTATTGCTCGTCAACAGCAGAAAAAGCGGATTATCCTTGTCCCAGCGATAGACGACTCCCCCAGCTGATGTAACCCGGATCCTCTGCCTGGGCTGCATTCCGCCCCCGTACATGACTACACTCTACGCTCTGCGACTATAATTCGATATCTTTCGACAAAGGCGTGATGTTTTCCGAAGGAGAACCAACAACCACAATGTCCTCTATCCTGATACCACCCCACTTGGGCTCGTAGAGCCCTGGCTCGATCGTCACCACGGATCCTTTTCTCAGGTTATCCTTGCCGTACAGAGAGAGATACGGCCTTTCTCCAATAGTCAGTCCCACTCCATGACCGAGGCCGTGCATGAACCCATGAGTCCGCGCTTCTTTGTTCCCCTTGACCAGTTGTCTCGCCGTTGGGTATCCTTTCCTCTCAAAGATCTTGCAGGCATTTGCCATCATGTCCTTGCAGGGAACCTGCTCCTTCACCATGTCGAGGGCTGATGTCTGGACCTCGAGAACGGCGTCATACATTTCCTTGATCTTCTTCGGCGCGGAACCGAACAGGTAGGTCCGAGTCAAGTCATGCCAGTAACCATCCGGCTCAGAGGGAAATATGTCGAAGACAATAGGCTCACCAGCTCGGACAATATCTTCGTCTTCACCTCTATAGTGAGGGTCACTCGATCTCCTGCCTGGCGCGAATATCGTGTCCTCCGGCGCGACCAAGTTCTGCTCGGAAAGCGACCTTCCGATAACCTTCTTGACGGTTCCAACACTCAACGGTGTTGACTTGTAAGATACCCTCTTTCCATTGACCTTTGCTCCTCGTAGAAACCGGAGCGTGTCTTCCACGACTCGGATGGTCTTCTTTCCGAGAACTCTCAGCCTTTCGACCTCCCAACGATCCTTCGTCTCACGTGCAGCTTCGATGATCGTAGGCGACTTTTCCCCTGTAATCTTCACGCCCTTTCTGCGAAGAGCATCGATCATGTGCAGTGTATTGGACACGTCATTTCTTCCAGCCAGAATTATGGACCCGTGAAGTCCCTCGTCCTTCATGATTTTCTGATAGAATCGGATCCTGGCCTCATCCCGGTCATACTTGCTAGCGATCCGCTCGTATCCATAGTCCGAGTAGGTCTTGATGTTGCGAACCTTTCCTTGGCGCGCGCTGCCCACGTCGATGTTGCTTACTATGAGCGTTGGGTCATGTGATCTTCGTTTCAGAAATATTCCCCCTCTCGGCAGAGAGGTTCCTGCCGCGTACCGAAGGTCTGGGTTTCCGACCGTTGAATCTCCGAAGACTATGATTGAATTGAGATTTCTTTTTTCCATCTCCACGTCGAGATCTTTGATCAAGAAGATGCCCTAGCAACAGGGGGCGAGAATAGTATATTATGATTGGGAACGATCAGTGCGATAAATTGCTCGATAGATTGATGAAGGATCTAGTTCTTCCTGGCGGAAACCAGAGGCTTCTGAAGGGAAGTCCGAAACAGCCTTTTCTGAGTGGACCTGCGGTGCCGCCTCTCTAGCTCGCTCTTCAACCGTCTTTCCTCCGCCCCGTGTAGCCAGTCAGGGATTAGAAGAACCCGGATCAGTTCCTGGACAGTGACGCCTCTCTGAATTGCGAGTTGCTTGAGCCTTAGGTAAACGGCTCGGTCGAGGACCTGCATGAACTTGACGGAGTCTTTGGTGCCCCGAGTTCTTGATACTGGCATAGGAACCACGGGAGTCCACTACTATTCATGGCTCATCTACTCTTCTTATAGAATAAACTCTAAACAAAAACAAGCTTCCAACCAGCAGGCGGAAATCGGTTAAATTGGACGACAAAGATAGGAACTGCTCATGCTGGCTTGTCTAATCAACGGACCTGGGCTTGCGGAGGTCAAAGAAGTCCCAGTTCCCAGACTCCAGCCAGGCGAAGTCTTGATCAAACTCGCAGCAGCCGGAATATGCGGGACTGACGTCGAAAAAGTCCATGGTGCATATGGACTTGGCGGAATCCTCGGCCACGAAGTCAGCGGGACCATCGCGAGCGTAGGTGAGGGAGTAACCGATCTGAGAAAATCGGACAGAGTCATCGCGCATCATCACGTGCCATGCTACAATTGCGAATACTGCCGATACGGGGACCACACCATGTGCGATCTCTTCAAGAAAACAAACTTTGATCCCTGCGGACTTGCAGAGTACTTCCGAGTTCCCGAGGCAAACGTCACTCGAGGAGCGGTAGTACGCTTGCCCAAAGAGACAAGCTTCGAAGAAGGATCCATGATGGAACCGACCGCCTGTTGCGTGAGGGCCCTCGGCAAGGCGGGAGTTAACCCTGGAGACAAAGTCCTCGTCGTAGGCCTAGGCCCGACTGGCCTGACACAAATACAATTACTCAGGAAAATGGGCGCGGCAAAAATAATCGGCGTCGATATTCTGCCCCATCGACTCGAAATGGCACAGAAGCTAGGGGCCGACGAGTCGATTGATCCTTCCTCAAAAGATGTCCCTGAACAAGTTACGAAATCAACTCGAGTTGGTGTTGATTTGGCAATCGTATCGACTGGGAATCAGAAGGCAATACAGCCCGCGCTTGCCTCGGTTAGAAAAGGGGGCAAACTCCTTCTGTTTGGCGCCCCCGCTCAAGGCGCGACCATTGATCTCGATGTCGGCGCGTTGTTCAGCCGGCAGATCTCAATTGTGACGAGCTATTCTTGTGTAGAATCGGATATTCATCGCGCTCTCGGATTTCTGGCAAAAAGAGAGATAGACCTTCGGTCTATGGTTACTGACCGATTTGCCTTACGAGACGCTCCAAAAGCGCTTGAGCATGCTCGAACTTCGAGAACTGCCGTCAAGACCGTGATCTTGTCCCAAGCGTAACACGATGCCAGAGGGAGTTGGCGCTAGTCTTTCCATGCTTTGTTCGAGGCGAATCTGACAACGCAATTTCAGTTTGACGAAAAGGTGGACTTGGCGATAGGCAAGTCTGTGAAGGCCACGCTCAGGTTCTACAACGAGCTCAGAAAGCAAGCGGTTGCTCGAGGCGAGGTGGTGAAGCCTCCCAGCTACGAGACGTTCTCGACAATGGCGAGAGGCCTCATGGATGCAAACAAACAGGTTGATCTCGACCGACTGAAGAACGCGAGCATGCGAGACCTCTTCGAGCGAACATGGTCACAGAAGCTTCTCAACTATTCGACGCAGAAACTTCAGAGAGAGGCCTACGAGACTCTCATGAGGAGATACTAGGAGCATATTGCACTCGACGCTTTGTGA
>WNFX01005737.1_pt1 | contig 20005 bp, 17 predicted proteins | sample 5400111 | NCBI WGS metagenome assembly WNFX01 (sample SAMN13153363, study PRJNA577476) | soil metagenome | isolation source: 40 cm soil or saprolite under grassland replicate 1 | place: USA:California | collected 2016-06-15 | reverse complement strand
CCCGTAGTGAAGGAGCCGAAGTTCCAGGTGTTCCCCGTGCACATGCGGCTCATCGCCGACTCCGGCGTCTACATCATCGAGAACCTGGACCTGGAGGCGCTCGCAGCGGCGAAGGCCTACGAGTTCCCGGTGGTCGTGCCACCGCTCAAAGTGAAGGGCGGCACGGGCTCTGCGCTGCGCGCGTTTGCGCTCGTGCCCAAATAGAAATCTGGTGGCAAGAGTGGAATCGAATACCGTTCAGAAAGCCGCGTGTTTCCTAGTGGTGAGGTGACGCTCGAGAGTCGGGTGCCCCCATAGTTGCCCCCGATGATGCGTTGTGAATCACTTGACTGCGGATGCCGGCCCGATGCTATTGCGCCTGCAATGCGTTGCCGATCTTGTTTGCTTCGGCGTCCAAGATCGCCCACCGCTCCCTATTATGTTTGCTGCTCAGAAGAAGTCTGTATACTTTTTCCGCTTGTGTGACGCATTCTACAATCCAGAAAGTCAATAGGAAAATCGGGCCGATCAGGATAGAGGTTCTAAGAACCGGTTTCAAAATGAAAGCTGAGGCTGTAGGTGGCGCCAACAGATCAGCGAGCAGCCGATTTTGAGCAATGCTTCGTGGATGCTTGGCAATCGTTCATAACGGATTCTCAGGCGACGAAACCAATGCAACCATGCGATGGTTCGTTCCACGACCCAACGAGTTTTGCCCAAGCCGCTGCCATGGTTGGTTCTGCGTCGCGCGATCTGCGATTGGATACCTCGGGCTTTGAGTGCTGCCCGATGAGGGTCCGAGTCGTAGCCGCGGTCGCCTTGAAGGAGCTTGGGCTTGCGCTTGGGAGCGCCACGCTTGCCTCGAATGGGAGGAATGGCATCCACCAGGGGCAGCAGTTGCGTCACGTCGTGGCGATTGGCCTTGGTCAGGATGACCGAAAGGGGAATACCTTGCGCGTCCGTAAGGAGGTGATGCTTCGAGCCGGGACGACGGCGATCGGTTGGGTTCGGTCCGGTTTTTTTCCCGCCCCCAAGGCACGGATGGAAGAGCTGTCGGCCACGGCCCGCGAGAAGTCGATGCGCCCGGCTTGGCGAAGTTTCGATAGCAGTACCTGGTGCAACCGATCCCATACCTTGGCGCGTTGCCACGCCTTGAGCCGGCGCCAACAGGTACTCCCGGAACCGCAACCCATCTCGCGCGGCAGCATCTTCCAGGGGATGCCCGAGCGCAGCACGAACACGATCCCGGTCAGCGCCGCACGGTCCGATACGCCAAGCAAGCGGCCTGGATTCTTCTTGCGCCGCCTGCGTCGGGGCAGAAGCGGCTCGATAAGGGTCCACAACTCGTCGTCGATCAGTGGCTTGGGCATCGCTCCTCTCAGGGGAAAACAATGCCGAAGTTAACAGAAAACGATTCAAGTTAACAGCCCCACGCGTCATTTTGAAACCGGTTCTAAGAATCGGTTGCAAAAAGGACCGATGTCATTCCCGCTTGCGCGGGAATGACGACATTTACGCTCGCTCATTTTGCAACCGGTTCTAAAGCTCGTACATCTCGCCTTTGCCTGCGAGCGCGGTGTCGATGAGCTTGCGCGTGAGCTGCGGCGAGAACAGCTCGATAAAGACATAGGCGAACCCCCGCAGCGCGGCGCCGCGGCGCACGGCGACGCGCGTGGTCATCGTGCCGAAAAGATGCCCGGCCGCGACCGCGCGCAAGTGCCGGTCGCGCTTTTCGTCGAAGGCCACCGCGGCGATGATGCCGATTCCGTGACCCAGCTCGACGTAGGTCTTGATCACGTCGGAGTCGACCGCCGAGAGCACGATGTCGGGCGCGAGGCCCTGCGCCCGGAACGCCTCGTCGATGTGGCTGCGCCCGGCAAACGCCGGATCGTAGGTGACGATCGGGTACCGGGCGAGCATCTCGAGGGTCGCGCGCTTTTCTCCGAGGAGCGGATGATTCTCGGGCACGACCACGCAGTGCTGCCATTGATAGCCGGGGAGCGCGAGCAGCTTCGGATACTGATCGAGCGCTTCGGTGGCGATCGCGATATCGGCCTCCCCGGCGACGACCATCTCGGCGAGCTGCGGCGGGTTGCCCTGCTTGAGCGTGAGGTGCACTTTCGGATAGCGCCGCTTGAACGCGCTCACCACTTTGGGCAGCGAATAGCGCGCTTGCGTGTGGGTCGTGGCGATGGTGAGCGTGCCTGCCGCCTGGTCGCGGAATTCGCGCCCGACCTGTTTCAGGTTTTCTGCTTCTTGCAGCAGATGTTCGACGACCTCGACCACCGCCTTGCCCGGCTCGGTCAGGGCGATGATGCGCTTGCCGTGGCGCACGAAAATCTCCACGCCGAGCTCGTTTTCGAGCTCGCGGATCTGCTTGGACACCCCGGGCTGGGAAGTGTGGAGCTTCTTGGCCGCCTCGGTGAGATTCAGGCCCTGCCTTACGGTCTCCCGGACGTAGCGCAATTGTTGAAAATTCACGGACTTATATAATATATTTCGGTTATTAAATTCTAACACGAAAGTCTTTTGAGGTATTAGGTGGAAGCGCTACGATGCCCTCCTCTGACGAAAAAAACAGATGGATTGGCTCTATACGCTTTCAGGTTTTGCGGTCGGCGCGATCGTCGGCCTCACCGGCGTCGGCGGCGGTTCGCTGATGACGCCGGTGCTCGTACTCGTATTCGGGGTTGCGCCCGTGACTGCAGTGGGAACGGACCTGCTTTTCGCCGCGTTGACCAAGACGGGCGGCGCGTGGGCGCACGCGCGCCGCGGCAACGTCGACTGGAAAATCGTCGGCCGACTCGCTGCCGGCAGCGTCCCGGCCTCCGCCGTCACGCTGCTGCTGCTGCATCTATTCGTGCCCGATCACGGCAAGCTTTCGGCGATCGTGAGTGTGGCGCTCGGGGTCGCGCTGATTCTCACCGCGGGCGCGCTGCTCTTCAGGGAAAAGCTGCATGCCCGCGCGGCGCGGCGTGCCATCGCCCGGGCCGAAGAAGCGTCCACCGCGCGGCGCACGATGATCGTCGGGGCGATTCTCGGCGTGCTGGTCACCGCGTCCTCGGTGGGTGCGGGTGCGCTCGGGGTCACGGCGCTTTTCTTCCTTTACCCGGGCCTCGCAGCCGCGCGCATCGTCGGCGCCGACATCGCCCATGCCGTGCCGTTGACGCTCGTCGCTGGACTCGGCCACGCGGCGGCAGGCGCCGTCGACTGGCAACTTCTCGTCGCCCTTCTCATCGGCTCGCTGCCCGGAATCTGGCTCGGCAGCGCGCTCAGCCAGAAGATCCCGGAACGGCTGCTGCGCACCGCGCTCGCCGGGATGTTGATCTTGATCGGCGGCAAGCTCGCCCTCTAGACGCTGATGTATCTCTACGACGAAATCGACCAGAAACTCGTTGACGAGCGCGTCGTCCAGTTCCGCGACCAGACGCGGCGTTTTCTTGCCGGCAAGCTCTCGGAGGACGAGTTCCGCGCGCTGCGGCTCAGGAACGGCCTCTACATCCAGCGCTACGCGCCGATGCTGCGCATCGCGATCCCCTACGGCCTGCTCTCGACCAAGCAGCTGAGGAAGCTCGCGCATATCGCGCGTACCTACGATCGCGGCTACGGCCACTTCAGCACGCGCCAGAACCTGCAGCTCAACTGGCCGAAGCTCGAAGAGACCCCCGACATCCTCGCCGAGCTCGCCACCGTGCAGATGCACGCGATCCAGACCTCGGGCAACTCGTTCCGCAATATCACCACCGACCACTTCGCGGGCGTGGCGCGGGACGAGATCGTGGACTCCTTCGCCTGGTGCGAGGTGATCCGCGAGTGGTCGACCTTCCACCCGGAGTTCTCCTACCTTCCGCGCAAGTTCAAGATCGCGGTGAACGGCGCAAGATCGGACCGCGCCGCGGTCGCGGTGCACGACATCGGCCTGCACGCGGTCAAGGACGCGAAGGGCGAGGTGGGCTTCAAGGTGCTTGTGGGGGGCGGTCTCGGACGCACGCCGATGATCGGCTTCGTCATCCGCGAGTTCCTCCCCTGGCCGCACCTCTTGACCTATCTCGAGGCCATTCTGCGGGTGTACAACCGCTATGGTCGGCGCGACAACATCCACAAGGCGCGCATCAAGATCCTGGTGAAGGAACGCGGTCCCGAGAAATTCCGCGAGGAAGTCGAGGCCGAATGGGCGCACCTGAAGGACGGCCCCTCGACGCTCGTCGCCGAAGAGATCGCCCGGATCGAGAGCCGCTTCACCCGCCCGAGCTACGCGAAGCTCCCGGCGACGGACCCGGGGCTGGAGGCCGCGCTCGGCTCCGACCGCGCTTTTGCCACCTGGCATGCGAGGAACGTCTTCCCGCACAAGAAGCCCGGTTACGCCGCGGTCACGCTCTCGCTCAAGAAGACCGGCATTCCGCCCGGAGACGTCACCGCCGATCAAATGGACAGGATCGCCGATCTCGCCGACCGCTATTCGTTCGGCGAGCTGCGCGTCTCGCACGAGCAGAACCTGATTTTCGCCGACGTCCGGCAATCCGATCTGCATACGCTCCGGCGGGAAGTCAAGGCGCTCGGCTTCGCGACGCCCAACCTGGGGCTGCTCACCAACATCATCTGCTGCCCGGGCGGCGATTTCTGCTCGCTCGCCAACGCCAAGTCGATCCCGGTCGCGGAGGCGATCCAGCAGCGCTTCGACGACCTGGACTACCTGCACGACATCGGCGAGCTCGACCTCAACATCTCGGGCTGCATGAACGCCTGCGGCCACCATCACGTCGGCCATATCGGCGTCCTCGGAGTCGACAAGAACGGCGAGGAGTGGTACCAGATCCAGATCGGCGGCAACCAGGGCGAGATCCGCCCGGGCGTGACCGCGTCGCTGGGCAAGGTGATCGGCCCGTCCTTCGCTCGCGCCGAGATGCCCGACGTGATCGAGCGGCTGATCGATTGCTACCTCGCGCGCCGCGACAGCGACGCCGAGCGCTTCATCGACGTGGTGCACCGCATCGGCGTCGAACCCTTCAAGGAATTCGTGTATGGCAACGCTGATAAAAGATCGGCGCATCGTCGCGGACAATTGGCTGCTGCTTAGCCGCGGGCCCGCGGGCGGGCTGCCCGAGGTCCCGGAGTCGGGCGACGTGATCGTGCCGCTCGCGCTGTGGCTCTCGCGTCGCGAGGATTTCCTGGCCCATCCGAAAAAGATCGGCGTGTGGCTCGACGCGAACGAAGGTCCCGAAGCCATCGCGGGCGAAGTCGAGCGCTTCGCGGTCATCGCAGTGAACTTCCCCAAGTTCGGCGACGGCCGCGGATATTCGATCGCGCGCCTTTTGCGCGAGCGCCACGGATTCAAGGGAGAGCTGCGCGCGATCGGCGACGTGCTCCACGATCATTTGTATTTCATGGAGCAGTGCGGGTTCGACGCGTTCGCGCTGCGCGACGACCAGGACCCGCAGGCGGCGCTTTCCGTGTTCGGCACTTTCAGCGACGGCTACCAGACCTCCGTCCTGAGGCCGACACCGCTCTTCCGCCGCCGGCTCGCGGCGGGCAAGCCATGACTGAACCGCTGAAACACAAGATCGCGGAACTCGAGCGCCTGCTCGTTCGCGTGGCTCTCGAACATTCGCCGGCCGCGCTCGCGTCGAGCCTGTCTGCCGAGGACATGGTGATCACGGACGCCATCCTGCGGCACAAGCTGGACATCGAGATCTTCACCCTCGACACCGAGAGGCTGCACGCCGACACGCTCAACGTGATCGCGGCGATCCGCAAGCGTTACGGCTACGACGTACGCGTGCTCCGGCCCGATCCGGAGGCGGTGGCGCGGTACGTAGCCGATTTCGGCCGCGACGCCTTCTACGAAAGCGTGGAGCTGCGCAAGCGCTGCTGCCATATCCGAAAGGTCGAGCCGCTTGCGCGCGCGCTCAAAGGCAAGGAAGCCTGGATCACCGGTCAGCGCCGCGATCAGGCCGTCACCCGCGCCGAGCTCAAGCTGCAGGAACACGACGCGACGCACGGCATCGTGAAGTTCAACCCGCTCGCCGACTGGAGCGAGGACGACGTGTGGACGGTCATTCGCGCCGGCGATATTCCGTACAACGCGCTCCACGACCAGGGCTACCGCTCGATCGGCTGCGCGCCCTGCACGCGCCCCGCGGTCGCTGGCGAGGACGCGCGCGCCGGGCGCTGGTGGTGGGAACAGCAGGAATCGCGCGAGTGCGGGCTGCATCTGTCTCCCGACGGGCGCCTGGTGCGCGACCGCGAGCTGACGTCATGAGCGCAATCCTCGAAAAATCGCGCGCGGATCGCGATGCGCTGCCCTCGCGCAGCCATCTCGACTGGCTCGAGTCGGAGGCGATCTTCATCCTGCGAGAAGTCGCCGGCGAATGCGCCAATCCGGTCTTGTTATTCTCCGGCGGCAAGGACTCGATCGTGCTGCTGCGCCTCGCGGAAAAGGCGTTCCGTCCGGCGAGGTTCCCCTTCCCGCTGCTGCACATCGACACCGGCCACAACTTCCCGGAGGTGATCGCGCTCCGCGACGCGCGCGCGGCAGAGCTTGGCGAGCGGTTGATCGTGCGCTCGGTCGAGGAATCGATTCGCCGCGGGACGGTGCGGCTGCGCCGTCCCGATGAGAGCCGTAATGTGGCGCAGTCGGTGACCCTGCTCGAGGCGATCGGGGAATTTTCATTCGACGCCGCGATCGGCGGGGCGCGCCGCGACGAGGAAAAAGCGCGCGCGAAAGAGCGCATCTTCTCTTTCCGCGACGACTTCGGCCAGTGGGACCCGAAGAACCAGCGCCCCGAGCCGTGGAACCTCTACAACACGCGAGTCCACAAGGGCGAGCACATGCGGGTGTTTCCGATCAGCAACTGGACCGAGCTCGACGTGTGGCAGTACATCGGGCGCGAGCGGCTCGCCGTGCCCTCGCTCTACTACGCCCACCGCCGGCAGGTCGTTCGCAGGAACGGGCTGCTGGTGCCGGTGACCGGCATCACTCCGCCGCGCGAGGACGAGCCGGTGGAAGAGCTCTCGGTGCGGTTTCGCACCGTGGGCGACATCAGCTGCACCTGCCCGGTCGAATCGACGGCCGCGACGCCGGCCGAGATCGTCGTCGAGACGGCGCGCACCACCGTTACCGAGCGCGGCGCGACGCGCATGGACGACCAGACCTCCGAAGCCTCCATGGAGCGGCGCAAGAAGCAGGGATATTTCTGAACCTGGTGGAACAAGGTGGCTATGCCCCCTTGTATATCCCCCAAGCCAGTGAAAGACCCCTTATGACGTTGCTCGGCGAAATTGAACGCAACGCGCAGCAGACCGAAGATCGCGGCGTGCTGCGCTTCATCACGGCAGGGAGCGTCGACGACGGCAAGAGCACGCTGATCGGGCGGCTTCTGCACGATACGAGCGCCATTCCCGGGGACCAGCTCGCCGCGGTCGCCCGCGCCTCGAGCAAGCGCGGGCAGGAAGACATCGATCTGTCCTTGCTCACCGACGGCCTGGAAGCCGAGCGCGAGCAGGGCATCACCATCGACGTCGCGTACCGCTACTTCGCCACGCCGCGGCGCAAGTTCATCATCGCCGACACGCCCGGGCACGAGCAATACACGCGCAACATGGTGACCGGCGCCTCCACCGCCGACGCGGCGGTGATCCTCGTCGATGCACGCAAGGGCGTGCTCGCGCAGACGCGGCGCCACACGACCATCGCGCACCTCTTGGGAGTGCATCACGTCATCGTGGCGGTGAACAAGATGGACCTCGTCGGCTACGACCAAGCCGTGTTCGACCGCATCCGCCGCGATTTTCTCGGCTTTGCCTCGGCGTTCGGGATCGCCGACCTGCGCTTCATTCCGATGTCGGCGCTGCGCGGCGACCTCGTGGTCGAGCGCGGAGCGGACCTCGGCTGGTACAGCGGTCCTACGCTGCTCGCCGCGCTCGAGGAAATCGAGATTGCCGACGAGGCCGACTCGCTGCCCTTCCGCTTTCCGGTGCAGCTCGTGGTGCGGCCCGGCGCCGGAACCGACTTCCGCGGTTACGCCGGCCGGCTCGAGTCTGGAGTGCTTTTCCGCGGCGCCGAGGCGCTCGCGCTGCCCTCGGGACGCCGCACGGTCGCGCTCGCGCTGCCCTCGGGACGCCGCACGGTCGTCAAGGACATCGTGTCGCTCGACAGGTCGCTGCCCGTCGCGGTCGCCGGGGATTCGGTGACCCTGGTCCTCGCCGACGACATCGACATTTCGCGCGGCGACCTGCTCGCCGATCCGGCTCACCCGCCGCGCGCGGCGAAAACCGTCGAAGCGCGCATCTGCTGGCTGTCGGCCGAGTTTCTCGACGCCAAGGCCCTGCCCGCCGCGGTGCTCAAGCACACCACGCGCAGCGTGAAGGCGAAGCTCGTCTCGCTCAACGACCGCGTCGATATCGACACGCTCGAGCGGCAGCCGTCGCCCGCGGGTCTCGCGATGAACGACATCGCGCACGTGACCCTCGCGCTCGCCCAGCCGCTTTTCGTCGATCCCTACGGGTTGAACCGCGCCACCGGCTCCTTTATCCTGATCGACGAAGCGACCAACCAGACGGTCGCCGCGGGAATGATCGATGGATGAGATGCCGGGCAAGGTCTATCTGGTCGGCGCCGGCCCCGGCGCGCCCGACCTGCTCACGCTGCGGGCGGCCGAGATCCTGAAGCGCGCCGATGTCGTGTTCCACGACGCGCTGGTGCATCCTCGGACGCTCGAGCTCGCCGCGCGCGCGGAGAAAATCGCCGTGGGCAAGCGCTCCGGCCGCCATTCGACCGCGCAGAAGTTCATCAACAAGCGGCTGGTGGATGCCGCGCGCTGTCACAAAATCGTGGTGCGCCTGAAGGGCGGCGATCCTACGCTCTTCGGCCGCGCGCAGGAAGAAATCGACGCGCTGCGCGCCGCGGGAATCGACTTCGAGATCGTCCCGGGAGTGACCGCGGCGACGGCCGCGAGCGCCGAGCTCGGCGTGTCGCTCACGCGCCGCGGTTTCGCCCGTCATGTCGTCTTCGTCACGCCCCGCGCCGCAAACGGCGAGCGCGAAAACGACTGGGTCGCGAGCGTGCTGGCGGCCGACACCGCGGTGATCTACATGGGCGCGGGGCTTGCCGAAGCGATCAGCGCCGAGTTGATCGGGCGCGGCAAGCCGAAAGACACCCCGCTCGCCCTGGTGGAGAGCGCGACGCTTCCCGAGCGGCGCGTGCTCCGCGGGACGCTTGCGGATCTGCCGGAGCTCGCGCGCAAGACGGGCGCAGGCCCTGCCGTCGTGCTCCTTGGCGAAGTGCTCAAAGCCGCCTTTGCGAAGCCCGCCGCGACGGAAGAGATCGAGGCGCTCCTCAAACGGGCCTGAGAGGTCGCGCCCCCGGTGAACCGCTTCCGGTTTGCCGGGTCAGATTCGAACCAGTCGTTGTCGAGGTCAGCTCATGAGCTTGCGGCCCCTCCCAGAAACCGTATGGCGCTCGCCTTCCGGCGAAATCGTGTCCTGCGTCGAGAAGCTCAAGGTGCTGCGGGAAAACCTCGAGGAGATCCAGCAGCTCTGCCAGGACGCGCTCGAGGACGCGGTCCTCATGGAATGCGACGAGCGCCAGTTCAAGCAGGTGCTGACGAACCTGGTGCAGCAGCTGCAGAATCCTTACCGCGAAAAGCCTGAGTAATCACTTTTAGTCGCGTCTCGCGAGCCACGCCGCCCACGCCGCGAACACCAGGAACGCGGCGAGGGTCCATTCCGGGATGCTGAAGGAGAGCAGCGTCCAGTCCACGACCCCGCACTCGCCCGACCCTCGCAGGACGCGGCGCAGCCCCTCGATCGGTCCGAAGGCCGAGAGCAGGTGATCGAGCGCCGGGCCGCAGGCCGGACGCTGATCGGCAGGGGTATGCTGGAGCCACACGTGGCGTCCTGCAACTGCGACTCCGACCGCCGCGATAAGGGCGATCGCCCCGCCGTAGAGGCCCGCGCCGAGCCGGCCCGCGGGATGGTGGATGGCGGCGACGAGGAACGCGACCCCAACCGCAAAGAACAGCAGCCGCTGGATGATGCACAGCGGACAGGGCTCAAGGCCGACGACGAACTGCAGGTAGTAGCCGAAGGCAAGCATGCCTGCGCAGACGAAAAATCCAGCGAGGTTGCCGATCCGGCGGGAAAGCAGAAGCTTGATCATGGAGGACAAGCCTAGCACCGCCGGGGTGTTCGCGCCCGTGCCGTCCGGGTCCCGATGACATTAAAATAGTCCGATGCGGGGTCTCGCGCGCCCGCCATTTTCGGGGAGTCAGGAGTTTGAGAACACGTTTTGCCCGCCGTGAAGACCTGGGCCTCACCCCGGCCGAGTTCGCCGTGCTCAAGCGTCTTTCCGGCCCGGAGAAAATCCAGGATTTTCTCCACGCGCTGACGGCCAATTTCGAAATCGGCGGCCAGACCTGTCTTTCGGTGCGCGAGGTGCTGCGGCGGCGCCGGGCGCACTGCATCGAAGGCGCGATGGTAGCCGCCTGCGCGCTCTGGGTGCACGGCGAGCCGCCGCTTCTGATGGATATGCGCGCCGAGCGCGATTACGACCACGTCGTCGCGCTGTTCCGGCGCGGCGGCTGCTGGGGTGCGATCTCGAAGACCAATCCCCCCGTGCTTCGCTGGCGCGACCCGGTTTACCGCACGCTGCGCGAGCTCGCGATGTCGTATCTGCACGAGTACGCGAACAAGGGCGGGCAAAAAACCCTGCGCGGCTATTCACGTCCCTTCGACCTGCGCAGGCTCGCGCCGGAGCTGTGGGTCACCAACGAGAAGAACTGCTGGAACGTGGGCGAAACGATCGACGCGATGCACCACTATCCGCTGGTCACGAAAAAGCAGGCGCGGCGGTTGCGTCGGCGCGACCCCATGGAGCGCAAAGCGGAGGCCCTGCTCGAGCACCGGCGCCCCCGGTCGTGACGGGCGCAGCGTTCAAGCGATCTCCCGCGCCTTTCGCACGCTCTCGATGAGCGAGGTGCGCCTGAGAAACCGGCGGTGCAAAACAGGATCGGCGGCCGTGCGGCGCAGCTCATCGAAATGGGCCTGCCGCACCTTCGGGTCGCGCTCCTCGAGCCTTTTCTTGTTGGCGACGGTCTGCTGCTGCACGTATTCGATGTTCAAAGGCCGTCTGCGGCGTTCGTAGCGGTCGAGCAGCTCTTCGCCCGCCTGCCCGCTCGCGACCCGATGCAGCGTTTCGGCGAGCTCCATCGCGTCGTGGATGCCGCAATTGAGACCGAGCCCCCCGACCGGGTTGTTGACGTGCGCTGCGTCCCCGGCAAGGAACACCCTGCCCTTGCGGAATGACTTCGCCACGCGCTGGTGCACCCGGTAGATGTTCCGGTGCGCGAGGAGTTCCACCGGGTGGTGGTCGACCAGCTTTCCCAGCCGCCGGCGCACGGCGGCGTCCGAAAACGCCTGCTCGTCGCTTTCGTTCTCGCGCGCGGGGAACACCGCGCGCCAGCGCCCTTTCAGGTCGTCGCCCATGACCTTGAAAAGGTTGGTCCACTCCTGCGGGTCGGAGATGTAGCTGCGCGGGCAGCAGCCGAGCGCGGCCTGGAAGTCGAACAGCGTCGTGAGGACCAGAAACCGCTCGGGCCAGGTGTAGCCCTCGAACGCGATGTTCAGGCACCTGCGCACCGTGCTGCGCCCGCCGTCGCAGCCGATCACATAGTCGAAGACATGCTGCTCCGCGCCGCTCGTAGTGACACGAGCGCCGGCGGGGTCCTGCGCCACATCGGTGATGCTCGTGCCGAGCCGCAGCTCGACATTGCCCATCGCGGCGAGCCGCCGCAGGCCCAGCTCGCAGAGCTTGTGCTGCTCGGTCTGGACGACGAATGGATAGGGCGTCTCGTCGCGCAGCACCTCGTGATCGAACTGCGCGACGAGCTTCTTCGTCGCCCCGTCCCAGAACTGGAAGTGACGGGCGACAAGCCCCAGCGACTGGAACTCCTCGAGAAGCCCGAGCTCGGCGAGCATCTCGAGCGTGGAGGGGTGCGTGGTCGCCGCGCGCGGGCTGTGGTCGATCTCCCGCTCCGCCTCGAAGAGCGTGACCCGCATCCCCTTGCGGGCGCAGGCGATCGCGGCGACGACGCCGACCGGGCCGGCACCGACGATGCCCACTTGCCCCGTCATCGGGCAGGGCGGGACTTCAGTACGTGCCGGTGTGCCTGCCCGGCGCCGGCAATGCCTCGACCGTCGCCCGCTTCGAGTGCTCCGCCGCAAGCAGCAGGTACATCGCCGGGACGACGAAAAGCGTGAACAGCGTCCCGATCGCGATCCCGGTCGCGATCACCAGCCCCATGTGGAAGCGGCTTACCGCGCCCGCCCCGCTCGCAATGAGGAGCGGAACGACGCCCAGCACCATCGCGCCGGTTGTCATCAGGATCGGGCGCAGGCGGATGCCTGCGGCCCTTTCGATCGCCTCGCGCTTGGAAAGCCCCTGCTTCTGCTGGTTGTTGGCGAATTCCACGATCAGGATGCCGTGCTTGCTGATGAGGCCGATCAGCGTCACCAGCCCTACCTCGGTGTAGATGTTGAGGCTCGCGCCGCCGATCCCGAGGCTCACGAAGATGAGCGCTCCGCAGATCGACATCGGAACCGAGACGAGGATGATGACCGGGTCGCGGAAGCTCTCGAACTGCGCCGCGAGGGCGAGGAAAATGATGACGAGCGCGAAGAAGAACGTGACGACCAGCCCGGTCGATTCCTGGATGTACTGCCGCGACGGGCCGGAATAGTCCACCGCGTACCCCTGGGGAAGCGTCCGCGCGGCGAGATTCTGGAGGTGGGCGATCGCCTCGCCCTGGGTGATGCCGGGGAAGGGCACCCCGGCGATGGTCGCCGCGTTCTGCTGCTGGAAGCGATTGAGCGCCTGCGGAACGGTCTTCGTCGTGATGTGGACGAGAGTCGAGAGCGGAATCGAGCTGCCGCTCGCGGTGCGGATATAGGTATTGTTCAGCTGGTCGGCGTTCAGCCGGTCGGCCTGCTGCACCTGGGGGATCACCTTGTAGGCGCGGTCGTGAAAGCTGAAGTAGTTGACGTAGCCGCCGCCGACGAGCGAAGACAGCGCCCCGCCCACGTCTTTCATCGTCAGCCCGAGCTGGGCCGTCAGCTCCCTGTCGATGACGATCGTCGACTGCGGCAGATCGTACCTGAGGTCGTTGTCGACGAAGATGAACATGCCGCTCTTCTGCGCTTGCTGATGGAAAGCGGAGGCCACCTCGTTCAGCCGCTCGAAGGGATCCGTGGTCTGGATGACGAACTGCACCGGAAGACCGAAGGCGCCGGGAAGCGGCGGCGGCTGGAACGCCGCCGCGCGCAAGCCCGCGATCTGCCCGAGCTCGTTCTGGAGGACCGGCTGAAGCTGGGCGGCAGTCGCCTTGCGCTCGCTCCAGGGCTTGAGCACCATGCCGGCGATCGTCTGCCCCGGGACGTCGAGCTGGAAAACGTGGTCGGTCTCCGGGTGCTTGACGAAAGTCTCGTACACCTCGCGCGTGTAGAGCTGGCGCTGCTGCAGCGTCGAGTTGGGCGCGGCCTGCGACGAGCTGATGATCACGCCCTGGTCCTCCGGGGGCGCGAGCTCCGACTTCGCGGTCGCGTACAGGAAATAGATGCTGCCCAGCACGACGAGCGCGAAAACTCCGGTCACGGGCACCCAGTCGAGCGTGCCGTGCAGCAGGTGTTCGTAGCGGCGGTGCAGGGCATCGAAGGCGCGGTCGAGCAGCAGCACGAGCTTCGTATCCCAGCCCTTCTGGCTCGGATCGTGGGGCTTCAATAGCCGCGAGCACATCATGGGCGAAAGCGTGAGCGCGACGACGGCCGACACGACGACCGCGCCGACGAGCGTGAAGGCGAACTCCGTGAACAGCGCCCCGGTCAGCCCGCCGAGGAAGCCGATCGGCACATACACCGCCACGAGCACGACCGCCATCGCGATGATGGGGTTGGCCAATTCTCGCGCGGCGAGGATCGCCGCCTGCGCCGGCTTCATGCCCTCGTCTATGTGGCGGTTGACGTTCTCCACCACGATGATGGCATCGTCCACCACGAGGCCGATCGCGAGAACGAGCGCAAGCAGCGTCAGCAGGTTGATCGAGTAGCCGAGCGCGAACATCAGCGTGAACGTGCCGATGAGCGACAGCGGGATCGCCACCGTCGGGATCACGACCGAGCGGACCGAGCCGAGGAAAGCGAACACGACGAGCGTGACGATGACGAGCCCCTGCGCGAGCGTCCAGACGACTTCATCGATCGCGCTGTTCACGAACTTGGTCGAGTCGTAGACGACCTCGCCCTGCAGTCCCTGCGGCAGCTGCGCCTTGATGCCCGGGAAGACGTTGCGCACGCGCGCTATGACATCGAGCAGGTTCGCCGCCGGCGCGACGCTGATGCCGATATAGACGGCCTTCTTGCCGTCGAAGCCGACTTCCGAATCGTAGTCCTCGGCGCCGAGCGTCACGTTGGCGACGTCGTCGAGGCGGACGACCGCGCCGCCCTGCTGCTTGATGACGAGGTTCTTGAACTCCTTGACCGAGCGCAGGTCGGTCGACGCGGTGAGATTCACCTGGACCATCTGTCCTTTGGTCGTGCCCACCGCGGACAGAAAATTGTTGGCCGCGAGGGCAGCGCTCACGTCGACGGCGGTGAGGTTGTAGGCCGCGAGCTTGTCCGGATCGAGCCAGGCGCGCATCGCGAAGAGCTTGCCGCCGAGGATGTCGGCCGACTGCACGCCTTCGACCGCCTGCAGCTTGGGCTGCACCACGCGGATCAGGTAGTCGGTGATCTTGTTGGGCGCAAGCACGTCGCTCGCGAAACCGATATACATCGCGGCGATCGTCTGGCCGACCCTGACGGTGAGCACCGGCTGCTGCGACCCCGGCGGGAGCTGATTCAGAACGGCGTTGACCTTGGTGTTGATCTCGGTGAGCGCCTTGTCGACCTCATAGTTCAGGCGCAGGGCGATGGTGATCGTGCTGACGCTCTGGCGGCTGACCGAGCTCATGTAGTCGATGCCGTTCGCCTGCGCGATGGAATTCTCGAGCGGCGCGGTGATGAACCCGGCGACGAGCGCCGGGTCCGCCCCGACGTAGGTGGTGGTCACGGTCACGACCGCGTTCTGCGTGCGCGGGTATTGCAGGACGGGCAGGAGCCCGATCGAGCGCAAGCCGAGCACGAAGATCGTCAGGCTCACGACCGTCGCGAGGACCGGCCGCTCTATGAAGATGTCGGTGAACTTCCTCATTTGCGCACCTCGCTCACTGGTCCTTGGGTTGCGGCGCCGGCTCGTTCGCCGGCTGGATCGAATTGTTGATGATCACGGGGACCCCCGAGCGCAGCTTGATCTGTCCGGCGGTGACCACCGTGTCGCCTTCCTTGATGCCCGAGAGGACTGCGACCTGGTCGCCGCGCGTGCCGCCGATCGTAACGAACTTCTGCTGCGCGAGGAGCGATGCCTTCCCGTCCTGGCCCTTTTGCTCCTCCACGACGAACACGGTGTCGCCGTAGGGATTGTAGGAGACTGCCGTCTGCGGCAGCGTGACGAAGCGCTGCGGTCCGCCCGAGGCGATGGAAACCGTGGCGAACATCCCCGGCAGGAGCCTGCGCTTCGGATTGCGCACGGTGCCCCGCACCTGGACGTTTCGCGTCGCCGGATCCACCTTCGGGTCGATCGAGCTGATCTCGCCCGGGAACTGCTCCCCGGCGAAGGCGTCGGTCTTGAGCACGATCCTTTGCTTCAGCACGATTTTCCCGAGCGACTTTTGCGGCGCGTAGAAATCAACGTAAACCGGATCGAGCGCCTGCAGCGTCACCAGCTTGGTCCCGGCGGTCACGTACTGCCCGATGTCGACCGCGCGGATCCCGAGGCGCCCGTCAAAGGGCGCGCGCACGAGCTTCTTGTTCACGAGCGCCTGCTGCTCGGCGAGCTGCGCCTTCGCGCTCTTCAGGTTCGCGGCGTCGGCGTCCACCACCGCGCGGCTCACCGCCTGGATCTCCAGCTGCTTCTGATCGCGCTGGTAGTTGATCTCCGCGAGCTCGGCCGCCGCCGCGAGCGACTGCAGCCGCGCGAGGTCCGACTCGGCATTGAGCTGGACGAGCGGCGCGCCGGCCTGCACTTCCCCGCCCGAGTTGAAATGGATGGCGGTGATGACCCCGGGCACCTCGGCCGCGATGTCGGCGCCGCGCACCGCGCGCAGCGTCCCCACCGCCTGGAACTCGCCCTGCCATTCGGAGAATTCCGCCCTGGCCGTCGAGACGGTCTGCGGCGGGATGACGCCGACCGGAATGAATTTGCGCATCATCGCGGGCTTGACGAGCAGTTGGTAGACCAATATCCCGCCGAACACCAGCCCGACGGCGCCCAACATGATAAGCATGCGTTTAGTCATCGAATGCGACTCCTTGGAATTCCTTTTGCCGGCTCAGTTCGCGAGCGCGGACGGCGCCTCGCCCGCCGGCCCGCCGCGCTTCCACCACCCGCCGCCCAGCGCCTGGAACAGCGCCGCCGTGTCCGCATAGCGGGCGGCCTGCGCCTGCACCAGCCCTATCCGGGCCTGCTCGTACTGGCGCTGCGCGTTGAAGAGCGCGAGATAGTTGGCGGCGCCGAATTGAAGCTGCATGCGCGTCACTTCGAGGCTTTCGCGCGCCGCGGCCTCCGCCTCCGCCTGCGCCTTCAGCGCGACCGCATCGAACTCGAGCGCGAGCAGCACGTCGGCCACGTTCTGGAAAGCGCCGAGCACGGTCTGCCGGTACTGCGCGAAGGCCTGGTCGTAGGCGGCCACCGCGCCGCGCTTTCTCGCCTGGAGCTGGCCGGCGTGGAAGACCGGCTGCAGCAGGCTCGCGCCGATGTTCCACAGCTGCGTGCCTGGATCGAAAAGATTTCCGGCGCTGGTCGCGGCAGTACCGTAGGACCCGCTTAAAGTCAGTTGCGGGAACATAAGCGCCTGGGCGACACCGATGCGCGCGTTGGTCTGGTGCAGGATCGCCTCGGCCGCGCGGATGTCGGGCCGCTGGCGCACCAGATCCGAGGGCAGGCTCACCGGGAGGGCCTGCGGCAGCCGGAACGCGCCGAGATCGAGCTCGGGCAGCATCGCTTCGCCCGGGAATTTGCCGATCAGCACCGCGAGCTGATTGCGGGTCTGCGCGAGCGCCTTCTCCAGCGGCGGCAGGTTCGCTCGCGTCTGCGCGAGCTGCGCCCGCTGCCCGAGCACGTCCGAGCGCGCGACGGCGCCGAGGGCGAATTGCTTCTCCACGAGCTGCAGCTGGCGATCCTGCGCCTCGACGATCTCGCGCGTCGCGCGGACTTGCTCGCGCAGCGACGCTTCGCGAAAAGCGGTGGTCGCGATGTTCGACGTGAGCGACAGGTAGGCGGCCTCGATCTGGAAGCGCTGGAACTCGATCCCCGCCTGCAGCGCCTCGAGCTCGCGTCGCGCGCCGCCCGCGACGTCGATGGCGTAGGAGACGTTGACCGAGGCGTTGTACAGGTTGAAGACGTTGGTGGGAATCGACGGATTCCCGAATGTCGCGCCGGTAATGCGTTGCCGCTTCGCCCCCAGACTCGCGTCGACGCTCGGGTAGAGCACCGCGTACTGGGCGTTGAGATTCTCCTGCGCCTGGAGCAAGGCGGCCTGGGCGGCTTCGAGCGTCGGATGGCCGGCGAGCGCCGTCCGGATCAGCTCATCGAGCGCCGCAGAACCGAAGAGCTTCCACCAATCGGCGGAAATCTCCGCTCCCGCTTCGAAGCGCTGCGCCTCGCCGCCGCGCACCGCGGCCGCTTCGGTCCGCTCAGGCTGCGGCCTTTCGGTATAGGCGCCGGCGGCGGGCGCTTCCGGCGCCCGATAGTCGGGCCCCACCGCGCAGGCCGCGAGAAAAGCGGTCGTCCCGGCGATCGCAAAGCTTCGCAGCGTAACAAGCGCCGTCATTTCTTTTCCCTCGCATGCTTACCCTCTTCTTTCGGGCCGAGGCCGACGACGAGCGCACGGACCGCCTCCCGCAACTGGCGGTGCGCCTTGGCTTCGCCTCCGGAGCCTCCGTGGAAAAAATGGTCGCGCAAGGCCGTGTTGAAACTCACGGCGAGCATGAGGTCGGCGACCGTCTCGGGCGCGGCGGCGGGCAGCACCCGCCCGAGTTGCTGCTCGGCGCGCAGATAGGCCGCGATCACGGAGGTCGTGCGCCCCGGACCCATCGAGCGCTCGTGCATCATGCCGCGCACGCGCGCAAGCAGCTCCTGGTCCGCGAAAAGCGAGCATACGAGCGGCACGATCCGGTGATGAAAGGCGAACGCGCTCTCCAGCACCCGCTCGAGGTTCTTCTGCACGGTGTTCTGCCCGATCTGCAGAGGAAGGCCCTGCAGCACATCGGGGAAATCGCCGAGCTGGTGCAGCACCACCGAGAGGATCAGCTCGGCCTTGTCGCCAAAATGATGGTAGAGCGCGCCTTCGGCGACTTTCGCCGCGCGCGCGATGTCGCGCGTGGTAACGCAGCCCAGCCCCTGCGAGCACAGCAGCCGCTCGGTCGCGGCGATGAGCTTCTCCTTCTGGTCGATCGCCGGAGAATGGGGATTGACGCCGGTTGCAGCGGGCCTGGCCATGCGGGATCGGGGCTCGGGAAAGAATTCGAATTGAGCAAACGCTCAAGCATTATGAGCACTTGCTCAATAAAAATCAAGGCCCGCTCAAAAACGCGGCCTTGCGATTCCCTGCGGCAAATCAGGGTCGGGGGAGGGTCAGGCCGCGACGCGGCTCTTCTGCTTCTGCTGCGCGGCCTTGGCGTGCATCGCGGCGTAGGCCTCGTGCGCCGCGGCCTCCGCGTCGCCGACGTGGATCGCGAGGCCCATGTCGGAGAGCACCGAGCCGAGCGCCGACAGGCACAGCATCACGTTGTCCGGGCGACACGAGTAGCCCATGATCCCGATGCGCCAGATCTTGCCGGCGAGCGGGCCCAGCCCCGCGCCCATCTCGAGGCTGAATTCGTTGAGAAGCGTCTTCCTCACGTCGCCTTCGTTCACACCCTCCGGGCAGCGCACCGCGTTCATCTGCGGCAGCTGGTACTGCTCCTTGACGAGGAACTTGAGCCCCATCGCTTCCAGGCCGGCTTTCAGCGCGTTGTGATGGCGCTGGTGCCGCGCCCACGCGTTTTCCAGTCCTTCCTCTCGGATCAACAGCAGCGCCTCGTGCAAGCCGAAGAGCGAATTGGTGGGCGCGGTGTGGTGATAGGTGCGCGCGGTCGAGCCCCAGTAGCCGAGCAGCAGGTTCATGTCCATGAACCACGAATGGATCTTGTCCTTGCGGCTCTTCACGTAATCGACCACGCGCTCGGAGAAGGACACGGGCGACAACCCGGGCGTGCACGACAGGCACTTCTGGCTCGCCGAGTAGATCGCGTCGATCTCCCATTCGTCGACGAGCACGGGCGAGCCGCCGAGCGTGGTCACCGCATCGACGATCGCGAGCGCGTCGTACTTGTGCGCGATTTTCACGAGGGTCTTCGCGTCCGACTGCACGCCGGTGGAAGTCTCGCCGTGAATGAACGCGATCACGCGCGCGTCGCGATTCTTTTTCAGCGTTTCCTCGAGCTTCTGCGGATCGACCGGCGACCCCCACTCGTCCTCGACCACGATCGCCTTGCCGCCCATGCGCTCGACGTTCTCGATCATGCGGGCGCCGAACACGCCGTTCTTGCACACGATCACCTTGTCCCCGGGGCGCACCAGGTTCACGAAGCAGTACTCCATGCCGACCGAGCCGGGACCGGAAAGCGGGAAGGTGAGCGGGTTCTTCGTCTGATAGACGTAGCGCAAGAGCGCCTTCAGCTCCTCCATCATCTCGACGAACACCGGGTCGAGATAGCCGATCGCCGGCTGGCTCATGGTCGTCAGCACCCTGGGATGGATTTCCGTCGGTCCAGGGCCCATAAGCGTCCTCTGCGGGGGGTGGAACGAGCTGATGCGTTTGGCGGGCGCGAAATCGTTCATGGCTTCCTTTCCCGAAAGAGGCGACCCGAAGAGATGGCCCTCGGGGCGCGATTTGACCTT
>WNFX01003775.1_pt1 | contig 20012 bp, 15 predicted proteins | sample 5400111 | NCBI WGS metagenome assembly WNFX01 (sample SAMN13153363, study PRJNA577476) | soil metagenome | isolation source: 40 cm soil or saprolite under grassland replicate 1 | place: USA:California | collected 2016-06-15 | reverse complement strand
GTATTGCGGGCCGGAAGGAGCCCTTGTTCTCGACGTCTTCCGGCCCGTCCGCGAGGACTACCGAGAACGCTGGGCGGCCGCCTCAGGGCGGCGTTGAGCGCGCCGTCGATCGCGAGGCCTCTCCGGACTCGGGCGCAGGTCATTCCTGATCGTGCCGTTGGGGTACCTTCTATTTCGGCGTACGCTTGCCGTTGGCGGCGCCGCGGCGCAGGAGCGAGCACCCGCCGCGTTTCGAGTATCGCCGCGAAGGGCCGCGAGTTGGCCGTTCCCGCTCTGACGCTGATGCACCGGGGCGACCGGCATCTCTCGGAGGAACCGCCGCGCAAGCTCCGGCGATCTCGCTGCCCGCAGCGGGCCTGAGCAAGAAAGACCCGGTCACTCGACCGCAGCTGCGAACGCCGGACCTGCCGGCGCAGCACCAACAGCTCATGCCGAAGCACCACGATCTCCAACTCCTTGAAGCTTGCGACCGCGAACGCAGGAGCACCAGCTGCAGCACACGGCGCAAGGCCAGGTAGCAGAGCGACCAGAACAGGAGCAACTCCTCGAGATCAGCGAGACGGGCGCCCGACTCCTCCGATGAGACCCGACTCCAGACCCCGGACCGAGTTAACGCGCGGCGCCCCACACGCGACAAGATCTCCGGCTGTCGTGGCCGGTCATCCTTTTCCAGGGATTACCGGCTACGGCCGGCGCCTTGCGGCGATTTTGAGGCCGATTCTTGTGCGGGATCTGCGCGAGATGAAAAGAAGCCGGCGGTCGTTTACACCCACACCGGCAACAGAAGAGACTGATTTGCAGGCACTTTACGGGAGCGACGGGACTCGAACCCGCGACCTCCGGCGTGACAGGCCGGTCTTGGCACTTGCGGCCTGAGCGGGGATCGGCGGGGATTCCCGCCGTGAGCAGGGCATTCCGACCCTGGCATTGCGGGGACTCGCGGGTGCAGGCGGGAGCTTCCGGGAGCCTCCTGCGGGATCAGCGCCGGATGAGACGTTGCCTGCCAGAGCAACGAGCCGGTTGACCCGGCCGGCTACGTGATGCCTTGCCGCGGCATGAAAGGAACGCCTGCACTCCTCCAGCATCCGTGAGTGGGGCCGCCGGCCGAGCTTGCGGGTCGCGCTGACCGATCTGTTCGGCCACGAGGCGCTGCGCGTTATGCTCACCACGTCGGGCGGCCGGGGGGCCGCAGCCCGGTCGTCCGACTTCTCGCTCGGGCTGTTTGCTTACGCGAGATGGGGGAGTTGGGCCGCGCACGCTGAACCGGCGGGCCGTTAGACCGATCGCTTCCGGCGGTTTGGTGGCATGGATCTGGCCTGTGTTGGCGCTCCCCTGCGAGCAGCTTGCTGCCCACCGGCAACGATCGGTGCGGCATGTTCCGCAGTAGCGCTTGGCGACGCGGGCACTTTGAGTGGGCCAGTTTCGTGGGCGTGCGTTTGTGGTGTCTCGGGGCGGTGTGCGGCGCCGCCCCGAGACACTGTCCAGACCTGGCTAGCCGCCGCAGGTGAGGCCGGCGAGGAACGCGGCTGAAAGCACCGATGCGGCAACCGCCGCGAGGGAGATCAGACGGGCCATGGACACCTCCTTTCAGGCTGGGTCGAGAGCACCGTTGAGCTGTCGGCAAAGAAGGCTCGGCGGCTGGAGCGAAAGCGCGATAGCGGGACCAGAGACGACGACGGCGCTCCTGTCAAGGCGGGAGGCTTGACGGGGGGACGGGACGGTCGGATGATGCACAAGCCTTGATCGTGACCTCTCGATCTGACGGCTCGGCTGAGAGCGTCGGAGCGCGCGTGCGGCGGCTCCGGCTCGAGCGCGGCCTCTCCCAGCGCCAGCTCGCGTCGCGGGGCGTGACCTATGCCTATATCTCCCGCATCGAGTCGGGGCAGCGCATTCCTTCCGTTCGCGCGATTCGGCTGCTCGCGCGCAGGCTCGGCGTGACGCCCGAATATCTCGAAACGGGCGTGGACATCGCGCCGGTCGAAGAGCTCGAACTGCGTCTCACCGACGCCGAGTTGCGACTTCGCCTCGGCGATCACAGCGCCGATGCGCGACACGCTCTACAGGCAGTGTTGAAGGAGGCGCAACGCGCCGGCGAGGGCGAGATCGCGGTGCGCGCGCAGATCGGGCTGGGGCTGTCATCGCTCGCTGCCGGCAGCCAACGGGAAGCCGCCCGGTACCTGGCCACCGCTGTCGCGTCGCCGCTGACTTCACCGGGGACGCACGTAAACGTCTACATCAGCTTCTCGAAAGCGCTGAGGTTCCTAGGACGTGCCGACGAGGCGGCGAAGATGCTCGAGGACGGCCTCGATGATCTCGGCTCGCAGACGCAAGAAGCGGCCGGGGCCAGGCTGCGGCTCGCGACCTATTTGAGCTACGCGCTCACCGACCTCGGGCAGCTCGAGCGGGCGCGCTCGGTTCTCGAAGACATCGACGCCGGCGTTGCGCTCGACCCGCACAAGCAGGTGACGATCCACTGGTCGTTGGCGCGGCTTGCCTACATGGAGGGCCAGCCGCGGGCCGCTCTCCGCGAGATCCGCCGTGCGATCATGCTGCTCGATCACACCGAAGACAGCCTCGAGCTCGCCCGAGCTCACCTTTTCGCCGCCGAAGTGCACCTTTGGGCAGACAACGTCCCTGAAGCGGAGCGCCACTTAACGCTCGCCGCGCGGCTCGAAAGCCTGGCTGCCGATGCGCGCGACCTCGGCGCTCTGCATTCGTGCCAGGCGCTGGCACACGCACGCCGAGGCGATTGCGAACGCGCCCGTGGCCTGATCGAACGCGCCCGCGAAGAGCTTGCGGACGCACCCGCAGAGCAGGGCCTCCTGTGGCTAGCGCACGGACTCATCGAGGCGACGCGCGACGACCTCGACGCAGCCGCACGCAGCTTCGAGCAAGCGATCGAAGCCCTCGCCGCCTCGAGCATGCGGCGGGAGGCTGCCGCGGTCTGCCGCGAGTGGTCACAACTACTCAGAGATGCCGGTAGGCGCCAGGAGGCCGAAGTCACGGCCAGGCGCGCAGCTCAGCTGGGCGAAAACGCCGACGTCAAAGTCGCACGCTAGCGGCCCTAGGCGGCGCGTAGGGTCCCCACCGCTCAACCCGCCGTGGCCTGCAGGAGTAGAAAGCCCACCCGACCCGGAGCGCGAGCCGCCGTGGCCTGGCGAGCCGCGGACTCCACCAGATCCAGGCGAAGAGCCGCCTTGGCCGGAACCACTACCGGGTCCGCCAAGCCCAACCAGCCAGCCGTCCCCGCTCATCGCCGCACGGCGAACGCGACAAGCCTCGCCGGCTTTGCGCCCGGTCGGCGCTCGGCGGTCGAAGCCAGCGCTGTCGTGCTACCAACAAAGAACGGCGCCACGCCACAAGACGCGCCAGGAACACTCGCATTGTTGGTCGGCGTTGCTCCGCGGCAGAAAGAGGGGGTCGAAAGGGCGGCTCGCGCAAGGCGCGAGCCGCTTAGCGCGCCCGGGCATATCTCCGGAACGGGGGGAGAGGTACCTATTCCGAAGTCGCAGGACTGGCTCGCACCAGAGCAAGAGGCGCGCGCCGAAGATTATTGCTACTCGCCGGGCGGACTGCCGCAAGTTCCTCTCCCGCGACAGCCGCCCCGCCCTCGCGAGATCGGCTGCACCACGATCCGGCTTGAGTTCGCCCCTGCGCTCCGCAGGCGAGACCGCTTCCATTAGGCGTCCGGAAAAGCGCGTCGCGCGTTGTTGCAGAAGAGCCGAAGAGCGACATGGATCCCGGCTTTCGAGTTGAACCGCGTCGCGGCGGTCAGTCCCGCGTCGATGACGCCGGAGGAGCTGGCTTGGTGCGAGGAGATGCGGCAGTTTCCGGGCGCTCGGGCCGAGGGCTAATGCTGCGCCGCCGGCGTAGTCGTTCGGGCAGGGGCGGGAGCGGCTCGCCTCCGAGCTGAACGACTTTCACGTTGATTCGGAACAGTGCCTCCGACTCTTCGCGAAGCGCTTGGAGGATGCGCGAGTGTTTGGCCGAGACCCGCAGGCAGTGAACCGTAGACATAGTCCTCACCAGAGCGGTAGTGCGTGTCGCCTACTTGAGCTCTGGTTCACCCGCTTCGTGCACCAAGCCGGAGTCCTCTTCGTTACGCCTGTTCGCAACTGAGGCAACGTCACATCCCGCGCTGATCCCGCGGAAGACCGCCGTAAGCCCCCGCCAGCACCCGGCAATCCACGCAAGACAATGGTGAGAAGACCTGCTCACGTCGGGAATCCCCGCCTACTCCCGTTTACCCCGCAAGCGCCAAACCGGCCTGTCACGCCGGAGGTCGCCGGTTCGAGTCCCGTCGCTCCCGTAAAATACCTGCAAATCGGCATATGTATTTGACAAAACGACCGCCGGCTTCTTTTCATCCCGCGGAGATCCCGCGCAGGAATCGGCCTGAAATCGCCGCAAGGAGCCGGCCGTAGCCGGTAATCTCCGGAGAAGGATGCCCGGCCGAGGTGGCCGGAGGTCGGCAAGCGTTCGGCTGCACAAGCGACCCGCTTGCAGGCACTTTCGCGATCGCAGGCAACAGGCCAAGATGCCATCCCCTGCCGATCCCGCGGAAGAAGCCCAATCCGGAGAGATGTACCTTCTCCGGAAATGCTCATCATCATGGTCGACGCATGGCTGCCACCGGTTAGTGGCCCCTCCGAGTTGCGCGTCGAGCTCCGCCGCACGAGTGGCGGCAAGGGCCTCGAATCGAGTGAGAAGACGCGCGCGCCGCCAAGTGACGCTTCGAATCTCCACGACGCGCCTCGAAAGACAGGCTCCTGGCAGGCAACGGCGCTTGCCGACGCTCGCACCCTGTCTCGAGAGTCGAAGCCGGTCATCATCACGATGCACGGGTCAAGCGCTATCGGCCTTCGGGTTCGCAGGACTCGGCGTTCTTGGAGATCGACACTCTCGTCGTCACGCGAGAGCATGTCGGGCCCGGGCGTTGCCATCAGCCCGCTGAGGATGACCTGCGGGTCGAAGTACGAGCGTGAGCAGTGGGAGCGCGAGCGGCGCGAGGCCGAGCTCGAGGCCGAGCGGATCCGCCTCGTCTCCGCGACGCACAAGGCAGCGGAGCCTGAGCCCGAGGTCGAGTTCGACGAGCGCGAGGGAGAGCTCGTCCGCGGCTAGCTCGAACGACCCATCACCGTCGACGGCCGTCCCATAAGGGGCGGCCGTCGCGGAACTCACAGCTAGCGCCTTGATGGTGAAAATCGTCGCTTCTCGCGTCGTCTGGGGCACTGCCGGGCCTTAGATTGCCTGGGGTTCAGAAACCCGGTCAGCCTGTGGGCCAGCCGCTAGTAGACCAGATCACCCGCGCCTCGGTTTGACGGGAGACTTGGGACGTCCGTCAGTTCCAGCCGCTGCGGGTCGGGCGGCAAAGACCGTGTGTGGCCTTCGTCCCGGCGGACGCGAGGCAGAGCTCCCTGTGGAGCACCCTCCCCGATCACGTCGCGGAGGCCCGGGTGCCGCACGCGACGCGACCACGATCCACCATCAGCTGCGTGGTCGCGCTACCCTTCACCTGCCACAGCGAGAAGTAGTCGTTCCTGGCTGCTGCGACCACTCGCGCAGACCAGCTTCGCGCTCCTACTCCTTCGACTGAGCAGGACCTGTCGTTCTCGGAGCAAGGAGTGCTGATGTCTCACCACCTCGAGTTTCCCCGACCCCTCTCTTGGGATCACGACTACTGGCTCTGCCGCTGCGAAGGCTTCAGGGTCGACGCGCCGAATGGGCGTCTTGGCTTGGTCGAGGCGGTTCGGTTCGGTGCGCGGCTCGATCGGCCTGATGAGCTCCTCGTCCGGTGCGGTCTTCTCCGCAACCGCACGCTTGTTGTTCCCGTCTCGGATGTCCAAGAGGTCGTACCTCGACAGCAACGGCTCGTCCTTCGCTGCGAGCGAGCGCAAGGCGGCCATGACCAGCTTGCGCGCCTGCGCGCATACGTTGGCCGCAACGCTCGAGCGGGAGGCGGCACAGGGAGCGGATAGCGCGCCGATAACCGTGCCAGCGCGAGCAAAAGCGTGACGGGGCGTGGGCGAAACGGCCGTAACGGGCACTGCTGATCCCCCTCTCCCCTCGGTGTCCTCTTACGAACGACGACCTGCGTGTCGCCCTTCGGCTCTTCTGCGACAAAGGCAGTTCCGGCGATAACTGCTTTACCACGCGAGGTGCGGGCGCGAGCGGCGATCGTCCCGGCGTGCGAGAGGGAGCCGTGCGTCGCATCCCCGGGAACAAGGCTCTTCTCGACCTATCAGGCTCAAGTCGCCCAAAACATTCCGCGGCGCGATCGAGGCGTATGTTCGGTGCAACACCCAGTTCTTGGCTTGTCCGCGGTTATGTGGCGGCCTCGAATGTTTTCGGAAGCAGGCGACGATACGATCCTGCCCATCTCTGCTCTCCCCTTCGTTGTCGTCTTGATGTGAACTTTTCGCTCCGACTAGAGCTGCTTGACGAGCCGCAGCTCGCGGATACGTCTTCCACGGAAGTCCGAGCATCTGAACGGTCCGGGCGGTAGGCCGCTGCCGCGTACACGGCGAGCGCCCGCTCGTTCTGCTCGTGCACGAAGAGGAACGCCTCCCCGCAACCCGCGCTTTGCAGCGCGTCGTGGGCGGCCGCGAGGAGCGTGCGGCCGATTCCGCGGCCGGCGTGGGCAGGATGGACGAAGAGCAGGTACATCTCACCATCGTCCGGATGGACGGCCGTGTAGCCGACGACGCCATCGGTCTCGTCGACGGCAACCAGCAGCAGGTTCGGCGGGGCGTGGTGGGCCACGAGCTGCTCCCAGTCCTGCGGCGTGAACATGGGCTCAGCCACGAGCTCGCCGAGATACGTCCAGCCATCGCGCACGGCGGCGTCGAAGACCGCACCGATGGCCGGGGCGTCCCTACTAGGGACGGCGCGTCGCAGCGTGATTTGCGCCGCGTTCGTCCTGGCCTCGTTTCACGAGATGCCACCAAGCGCACTCGGAAGCCGCGACTGAAAGTCGTGCACGCCCACCCAGGTCGGTCGCAGGTCGATCCGGGCCATTCGGGTGCCCGGCTGATCGATATGCGCAAGGTACGTCTCGGCCGCTTCGTCACCCAGGTAGCGGTGGGCCGCCGACGCGTACTCGGGAGGGATGCCCTCGACCTCGCTGATCTCCACTCGCCCGCGCAGTGTGAGCACTTCGGGCGGGAACGTCTCGGTATCGATCGTGACTGCGACATCGGGGTTCGCCCGCAACGCCCGGAGGCGGCCGGCAGGGTGGCGAACGTGTGGCGCGGCCAGGAAGGTCGGCATCGCCAGCACCTCACCCGTCCAGTGAAACCACGTCGCCAGCACGCGCGGCGTCCCGTCGATGGCGAGGTAGGCAAAGCGCGCGGGAATCCGAGACAAAAGCAAACGTCCTGCGACCTCGCTCTCGAGCAGGCCGAGGTCTCCCTGCTTCAGCGTCATCCGGTCGGTGCTTGTCTCTGGATTGCTCTCGTCGGTCACGACTCACCTCGTTCCGTGCTCGGGTGTAATCCCGGCGGTGGAGGATTCAGGCGCCTCCTCCCGCGTTCCGATCTCGTGCTCCGCCATTGGGTCCCTCCCTCCTACGCTGTCCGAGCTAGAGACCGGCCAGCCCCCGAGAAGTCATCGCCTGAACGCGAATGCCGGAGTTGCAAACGAACCTGGCGGCTGCGGGATGCGCAGGTCTAGCCATCTGTTCTCGCAGCGAGAGAAGCTCCGTTGCTCGGTTTGAACGACACCTCGAGATCATCGGTGATGAGGTTGAGTCCAAGCTCACGCGAAAGCTGGCGCGGCCAAGGCTGCTACGACGCCTGCTGAGCGGCCGCCAATGCACCGCAGACGACGCGCAATCGACCTCCTCTTGCAGGCGAAGGGCTCGGCCTCGGACTCGTGAGCGCATCGGCGCCGTTCCGCTCGCTCAGGCAGGCGGGATGGAATGGTTGCCGCGAATCACGTCGTCGGGGTCGTACTCGGCCTTCACCCCCCGGAGCCGTGCGTAGGTGGCGGCATCGAAGAGTTCTCCCGGATCGGCGCGCCGCTCAGTGAAGTTCGTGAACGAGCGGCCGGCGCTCCATGGTGCGAGCGCGTCCTGCAGCTTGGCGGCGTGCGCCTGCACGGCGCCTTTCATGTCCGCATCCATGGCGATGCCCACCGCATACAGTGCGAACCCGGCGTCGAGTGAGGAGAGCGCCCCGTTCGAGGCTGAGGCATTCCTAAGCGCACCGCCGAGCTGCCGCACCTCGACGGAGAGGAGCGGCGATCCCGAGCCCGCGCCGGCGATGCCGACGAGCGCGTCGACGGCGTCGGCGGAAAGCTCCGAGAGCAGCATGCCGTCCCCGGCGTTCGGAACCGGCTGTGGCGGATCCATGTGCAGCTCGCTCAGGCCGTCCACTGGGATCGTGGCGAGCGTGTCCGTCTCCGGGCCGAGCTCGCGCAGCGGCTGTAGCAGCGCCGCGCCATCGGCTTCCGGCCCACAGTAGGCGGCCTCGACGAGCACGAAAGCGCGACCGCGGAAGGGCTCCGGGACCTCGGGAATCGGCGGGAATTGCATGAGGCGACCGAGGGAGGTGAGCTCGTCCGGTGCAGTGGCGACGAGCTCGCGCCACGTGTGGAGGACCTCTCCGGCCCGCTCCAGGGGCCAGAACAGCGCGCCCGCGTAGACCTCGGCGACGGGGTAGAGCGCGAACTCCAGCGCCGTGACGACGGCGAAGCTGCCGCCGCCGCGCAAGGCCCAGAACAGGTCGTGCTCGTTGTCGGCGTCGGCGCGGACGATCCGGCCATCCGCGGTCACCGCCTCGACGGCGAGGACGCTGTTGCATGCGAGGCCGTGACGGCGCGCGAGCCAGCCGATCCCACCGCCGAGCGTGTAGCCGACCACGCCGACGTCCTTGGCCGAGCCCGCCAGCGCCGCGAGTCCCTGCTCGGCCGCGGCGGGCACGACCTCCCCCCAGAGCGCGCCGGCGCGGGCGCGCGCCCGTTTGGCCAGCACGTCGATCTCGACCCCGCGCATGCGCGAGGTCTTGACGAGGATCGTTCCGTCGAGCGGCCCCATCGGCGCGGCACTATGGCCCGTTCCCTGCGGCGCGAGCCGCAATCCGTGCGCGCCGGCAACCGCAACCACGGCGGCGACGTCCTCCGCGGCCTCGGGGAAGACGACCGCGACGGGACGCTGGTCGACGGAGAGGTTCCACGCCTGCCGTGCGGCGTCCCACCCGCCGTCGCCAGGCAGCGCGATCTCCCCCGCCAGCCTATTGCGGAGGTCCTGAATATCCGAAGTGACGCCAGCACCCGGTAGCTCGCTGCTCATCGTCCTCCCTCGTTGGATGTCGTCTCGAAACCTAACGGCAGGAGGGTCGCAATCAGGGTGCCGGGGTGAGTCCGTGTCTGCGCATGACCTCGCCCAGCGCGGTGAAATCAGGCGGGCCGTCGGCTGCGGCGTCGAGGATGGCCGCCATCTCGCGCAAGTAGTCGGGCCGAGGATGCCCGGGTGACGACCGCGAGCGCCTTCGCGTCGACGTCGCCGGTGTTGTCGAACTGGTGGACGGCGCTCCGGGGGATGCAGAGTGCCTCGCCCGGTCCGACGTCGACCGGTACGCCCTCGATCGTCCAGGTCAGGACGCCCTCGAGCCCGTAGATCGTCTCCTCGTAGCCGTCGTGGCTGTGTGCGGGCCACCCCGCACCCCAACCCGCCCCGCCAGCCACATTTGGGGGAAGTAGATCTAGACGATACGGTGTCGCCCCCAGTTCGACACGTTAGTCGTCGTTGCTCGGAGGATCGCGCCGTGGGATCGGTGACGCGTTGACGATCGAGGTGGTCGTTTCGCCGTGGGCAAGGAAGCGGTCGAGTAGGCTGCTGAGTTCGTGGATTGAGCGCAGGTAGACCTTGAGGTAGAAGCAGTCTTCGCCGGTGATGCGGTGGCATTCGCTGACCTGGGGGATCTCGGCGGCGAGTTCCGGAATCCGGGGCAGTTGGCCAGGGGCGGGCTTGACGCGCACGATCGCGGTCAATGGGTAGCCGAGCTTGCGTGGGTCGAGTTCGGCGCGGTAGCCGGTAATCACGCCTGCTTGTTCCAGCCGCTTCACCCGGTCGGCGACAGCCGGAGGCGACAGGTTGACGCGTCGGCCGAGTTCGGCCAGCGGCACGCGGCCGTCCGTGACGAGTTCGCCGAGGATCTTTCGGTCAGTCTCGTCCAGGCGCGGAATCTCGTGCCTGTCTTGGGCGGAAACTCCGTGCTTCATGAGCTTCTGTGAGGATAACGCCTTCGATTCACTGTGTCGATTCGCGGGGCTCTTGGGAACAATCCGGGTGTGACCAAGCAGATCGATTCCGCTGCGCTGCCGGTTAGCGCGCGCGTTCGGCTCGGTGGGCGAGTGGCGGCGCCGCCGCCGCATGCGTACTTCGTGGGCAGCGCGATTTTCCACTATCTCGGTCCAGCCTTCGCGGTGCTGCTGTTCGCCCGTGTCCAGCCCCTCGGCGTTGCTTGGCTTCGGATTGTCAGTGCCGGCTTGATGTTCGCCGCGTGGAGGAAGCCGTGGCGGAAACTGCGGCTCCTCGACGCGACGACGGTCCGGGTCCTGGCGGGCCTCGGCGTCGTCTTTGCGGTGATGAACAGCTGCTTCTACCTGGCGATCGACCGTCTGCCGCTGGGGACGGTCGCCGCGATCGAGTTCCTGCCGGTGATCCTGCTTGCGGCGCTTGGCGTCCGCACGCGCCGCAATGGCGTTGCCCTCGCCCTCGCCGTCGCGGGCGTGTACGTGCTCACCGACGTGCAGCTCCGGGGACAGCCGCTCGGGGTTGTCTTCGCTTTCGCCAACGCTGCGCTCTTTGCCGTCTACATCGTGCTCGCCCATCGGGTCGCCCGCCAGCCGCTGCTGAACCGGATCGACGGGCTCACGGCGGCGATGCTGATCGCAGCGGTTGCGGCCACCCCGATCGGTGGCTGGAGCGCCGCCCACGCTTTCCTCGATCCGGTCGCGCTTGCCGCCGGGATCGGCGTCGGCGTCACCTCCTCGGTCATTCCCTACGTCTGCGACCAGCTCGCGATGGCGCGATTGCCGCGTGCAACCTACTCGCTGCTCGTTTCGCTGCTGCCGGCTACGGCGACGGTCATCGGGATCATCGTCCTGACTCAGATCCCAACCGCTCGCGAGCTCGCCGGGGTCGCACTCGTCGTGCTGGCGGTCGCTGCACACCGGGAGCGGCTCGAGCCCTCCGCGCCCGCGAGGAGCAGAGCGACAGCAACGTGGCGAGAAGCACGTGCAGGGGTCGAACGATGAGTGGAGAGCGTGTTGCGGTTGCTGCCTGCGCGGCAGTCCACTGCTTGGGCGTGCATCAGGAGGACACGGTGCTCGTCGTCTGCAACGAACCGCAGCGATCGATCGCGAAGGCGCTGGCCGAGGCATCCCAGGCGCGGGCACGAACGACGCAGCTGCTCGAATACGAGACGCTCAGCCGCAACGGCGAGGAACCACCCGGCGAGATAGCAGCCGCGATGCTTCAGGCGTCGGTCGTCTTCGCGACGACCGCCTACTCGCTCAGCCACACCAAAGCACGCTTGGCCGCCACCGCCGCTGGCGCGCGCATCGCCGGAATGAACGCTCTCACCGAAGACCTCTTCGCCCGAGCACTGCCCATCGACTACGCGCGACTGCGCACGGCGAGCGCGAAGCTCGCGGCCGCGCTCACTGCCGCCAAGTCGTGCCGGGTCACCTCACCGGCCGGAACCGAAATCACGCTGAGTATCGAAGACCGTCGAGCCACCGCCGACGACGGGCATCTGCAACAGCCCGGCGCGTTCGGCAACCTGCCAGCCGGCGAAGCGTACATCGCGCCGCTCGAGACGGTCGGCAACGGAACGATCGTCTTCGACGGCTCGCTCGCCACCTACGGACTCCTCGACAAGCCGCTGCGCATCGAACTCGAAAACGGCCGCGCCATCGCCGCCCACGGGGAGGCGGCCGACTGGCTGCTCTCCACGCTCGACGCAGGCGGCGAACATGGCCGCTCGATCGCCGAGATCGGGATCGGCACCAACCCCGGCGCCGAACTCTGCGGCGTGATGGTCGTTGACGAGAAGGCACTCGGGACCGCCCACCTCGCCTTCGGCACCAGCGCCTCGTTCGGGGGTATCAACCAAGCCGGCGTCCACATCGACGGACTCATCCGCCAACCGACGATCCAGCTCGACGACGATGCGCTGCTCATCGCCGATGGAGTGTGAGTGACGCGCGGTTGCCTGGGCGAGCGTGCTCTCGGCTCTTCTGCGACATCAGCGCCAGCGACTCGGCTCGAGCGTGGAAGGGCAAGCGTAGGGGAGGCCGTGGCTCGCGATCGGATACCGGGCCGATCACCGCTTAATTCGCTCAGCCCCTGGGGATTCTTGTCGTCCCGCACCATCCGTCTTGTGTGAGGCTCTGAACATTCATGGAAGTTCTTGCTGCTCGCGGCGATCAGGCGACGGCGTTTGTCATTCTCGGCTCGATCGTCGTTCCGTTGGCCGTCCTCGCCGCGGTCTGCTGGTTCTTCTGGAAGCACCGACACGACGACTGAGACGGTCCGGCCGCCTCTCACATCTCCGTGGTCAAGACAGATAGGGAGCAAGCTCGATGCTCGTGCCGGGATGCATCAGCTCCCAGATGCCCAGCAGCAGGTCAAGCTCCATCTGCAGCTGCCACTCTTCGAGCGTGTCTCCGAGAACGCGACGCGCGTCAGTGCCGAGTGCTTTCTCTGAGGACCAGCTCGGGTGGGAGACAACTTACGACGCCGAATTCGTGGCGCTGACGCAGCTACAGGCGGACGTCTTCGTCACTTCCGAGGGCGATCTGGCGCGGGCGGTCTCCGGCCTCGTCGAGACGGCGACGATCGACGCGCTGCGCACGGCCTGAACGGCGGGCGGTCTTAGTTTCGCTCTGAGATACCGGCCCTCGGTTGGGCGAGCGCGCTCTCGTCTGAGCGACGGCTCATCAAATTCGGTCGAGCGAATGCGATTCGGTCACCGTCAGCGCGCGGGACTGGCGGGCTGCATCGGCAGACGTGCGCCCAATACTTCGGACCAGATCACACCGACACCTAAGCCGCGGCGACACGCCATGCACCGGTACGGCTGCTAACGGTGTTGCGAGCTCGACTACAGCGGCAGCGCCGTCGAGCGACGGCTGGCCGCCGAGCCCGCCGCTCGTCAGCGGCCAGCTCGCGGTCGCTGAGCGAGACCGCCTGGGGCATTCAACCCGCGTGTCGCTGAGAAGGAGAACCCCGCGCGCGACGGGGTCTCAGATCCCCAACTTGCCAGGGGAGCCGACGGGCTCGCTTCCTACCTTGGGGTGCGAAGTTTGGCATCGCCGGCGCGCGTATTCTGCCTCTGTCAACAAATGCCCGCACAACCCGCGCTGCGCAGACAGGTAGGCGCGGAAGCTGGCCCCGACGCGACCAGGCTACTCACGCCCACGCGCACATGGAGGGGGCCGTCCCGATCGACGAGCCGGTCGCGGGTATCGTCGAGCGCATGCGCGCCGAGGCGTCGTTGCCCCAGGGCACCGTCACGTTCCTGTTCACGGACATCGAGGGCTCGACGCGGCTTCTGCAGGAGCTCGGCGACGACTATGCGGACCTGCTCGCCGATCATCGTCGCAGGCTGCGCGAGGAGTTCGCTCGCCACGGTGGCGTCGAGGTTGGCGCAGAAGGAGACGCCTTCTTCGTGGCGTTTGCGAAGGCGTCCGACGCGCTGGCTGCGGCGGCAGCGGCGCGCGAAGCGCTTGCGGACGGACCGATCCGAGTGCGCATGGGACTGCACACCGGCGAGCCGGTTGTGACCGACGAGGGATACGTCGGGCTCGACGTGCATCGCGCTGCTCGCATCGCCGCCGCCGGTCACGGCGGCCAGATTCTTCTCTCGCAAGCTACGCGCGATCTCGCCGGCGCAGACCGCCTGCGGGACCTAGGCATTCACCGGCTAAAGGACCTTGCAGCTCCTGAGCGGCTTTACCAGCTCGGCGACGAAGACTTCCCGCCGCCGAAAAGTGTCGACGCAACGAACCTGCCGGTGCAGCCGACGCCGTTCGTCGGGCGCGAACGCGAGCTTGCCGAGGTGCTGGCGCTGCTCGGCTTGCATCGTATCGTCACGCTCACAGGCCCTGGCGGCTCGGGCAAGACTCGGCTGGCGCTGCAAGCAGCTGCGGAGAGCGTCGACCAGTATGGCGACGGCGTGTGGTTCGTCTCGCTCGCCGCGGTACGCGACCCGAACCTGATCGAGCCGACAATCGCGCGGGTGGTGGGCGGTCCTGACGACCTGTTCGAGTTCCTGGCGGGCAAGCGAACCCTGCTCGTTCTCGACAACCTCGAGCAGCTCCTTCCGGACGCCGCGGACATCGTCCTTCGGCTCGAGGCGCGCGTCCTGGCCACGAGCCGAAGCCGCCTCAATGTCGCTACTGAACAGGAGTTTCCCGTGCCGACGCTTCCGGTCGACGACGCAACGGCACTCTTCACGCAGCGCGCACGCCAGCTGGAGCCTCACTTCGAGCCCGATACGGCGGTGCGTCGGATTGCCGAGCGCCTCGACGGCCTTCCGCTAGCGCTCGAGCTGGCTGCCGCGCGCGTGAAGGTACTCACACCGGGACAGATCCTCGAGCGCCTCGGTCGCAGCCTCGACTTGCTGACGTCCGGCGCGCACGACGCACCCGAGCGGCAGCGTACGCTGCGCGGGACCGTCGAGTGGAGCTATTGGCTCCTCACGACTGACGAGCAACGGTTGTTTGCGCGGTTGGCCGTGTTCGCCGGGAGCTTCGAGCTCGAGGCGGCGGAAGCCGTCTGTTCCGCTGAGCTCGACGTCCTGCAGTCGCTGGTCGACAAGAACCTGCTGCGGCACGGCGAGGACGGGCGCTTCTTCATGCTCGGGACAATCAAGGAGCTCGCACTCGAAAAGCTGCGCGATCTGTCGGATGAGTCGTCGCTGCGTCGGCGCCACGACGACTTCTTCCTCGCTGTCGCGGAAGAGCTCGACGCGCATGAGCGATTGTCGGGGATGCGCGACCTGAGCGCGGAGTCTCTCGACCGCTTCGAGCGGGAGCTGCCGAGCTTTCGCGCGGCGCAGGCTGGGCTATCCGAAGGCGGCCGGCACGAAGGCACTCTCCGTCTCGGAGCGGCCCTCTGGCGGTTCTGGCTCAACAGGGCGCAGTATCGCGATGCCGCACACTGGCTCGAGAAGGCGCCCCTAGACGACGCGACTCCTCCGTTAGACGTCCGCGCGGCCGCGCTCGGGGCTGCGGGCGCAATCGCGTACTACACGCACGACGATGTGGACGGAGCGGAGACGTTCTGGCGGGAAGGGCTCGAATTGCGCCGCGCGCAGGACGATCCGCACGAGTTGGGTGCGGCGTTGAGCATGTTGGCCAGCGTGGCGTGGCGCCGGGGCGACTTCGACGGCGCTATCGCCTACCACAAACAGGCCTTGCCGCTGTTCGAGCAGGCCGGCGCCGAACCCTTACTCCTGACCGAGCTCCACTGGCTCGGCGACGCCTACCGCGACCGCGGGGACTTCGACGACGGTGAGCGCGTGCTCGAAGAGACGGCAACACGCGCACGGAAGCTCGGCTTCGACCAACAGCTGACAAGCACGTTGCACAGCCTCGGAGACCTCTCGCTCGATCGTGGGGATCCCGACACGGCGCTGCACCGCTTCGCCGAAGCCCTCGAGTACGCCGTCGCGACTGCAAGTCGGCGAGTGCAGATCTACTGCGTCGCCGGCATCGGGTGCGCCCTGCTGCAACGGGGGGACGACCGCGCGGCGGCGCGCCTCTGGGGAATCGCAGAGGACCAGGAACGGCGGCTCGGCTTCCGGATGCTCCTGACCGAACGGCAGCGCTACGAGCGCTTGATGGCGAGTGCCCGCGAGCCCCTCGGTGCGGAGTACGAACGCGAGCACCGCGCCGGCGCGGGCCTGACGCTCGAGCAGGCGGTCGCCGAGGCGCGTCTACACGTGCCGGGATGATTCGACGGATGAGCTGTTGTTCCTGATGGAGTCAGTATTGAGCCGGTTGCGGAGCAGCTCGGCCTTGCGACCCGCGCCTCGTGAGCCGACATCACCGATCGCCAAGAGCCCCTGAGTCGTACGGACGGGTGTCGCACCCTCCTCCCTGCCGCCGTTCCCCGACTCGACAACACGGCCTCAGCCGAACACTCGCTCCGGGTCGTACTTCTCCTTCACGCGCCGCACGCGCTCGAGGTTGGCGCCCCAGTAGGCGCGGTCCTCGTCGGGTAGGTCCGAATCGGGGAAGTTCGCGTACACGCCGCCCGAACCGGAGGGGTGCACGAGCTCCCACGAGTCCGACAGCCAAGCGCGCGCGGCCTCGGTCGCGGCGGCGTCGAAGCCGGCCGGGACGACGACGGAGTGCTCGAGCAGGAAGAGCTCCTCGCGGTGTGGGAACGCAGTTGCGTTTGCAGGCACGCGGTTGTAGGCGCCGCCCCAGGGCATGAAGTCGAGCTTCCGCGCCTCCCCGGGCCGGCGTCCCCGGACGAAGAGCTCCACCAGCGCCTCGACCGCGCCGGCCGGCAGCGGCTCGCGGAAGAACTCCGACTTCATGTACGGGCGGCCGTCCTCGTCCTCCTGGTCGCCCGGGCCTCGGTCCGCTAGGTAGTTCTTTAGCGAGCCGTAGCGCATGTGCGCGCGCTCCGAGGAGGCGGCGTCCGCGCCGGCGACCGACACGAACTCGTCGAGCAGCGCCGCGGCCTCGGTCTCGCTGCCGATCATCGAGCCGAACAGGTGGACCACAGGGTCGGCGCCGGCCTCCCCGCCGACGGTGACGAGCAGGCTCGCCGCGAGTCCGTCCGGCCCTCTCGGCGACCACTCCTGCCAGGCGGCGATCAGCGCCGATGCGCGCTCGTAGGGCCACTTGAGGTGGAACGAGGTGGCGGCGGGCTCGGGCACCGTCCGGAGCGTGAGGCGCGTGACCACGCCGAGCCCCTGGGCGCCAGCGCCGCGCAGCGCCCAGAGCAAGTCCTCGTGGCGCTGCTCGTCGCACTCCACCACCCGTCCGTCGGCCAGCACCACTTCTGCCGCGACTAGCTGGTCCGACGTGAGCCCCCGACTGCGGCCCAGCAGGCCAAGCCCGCCGCCGAGCGCCTGGCCGCCGATCCCGACCGTGGCGCCGCAGCCGCCCGGGATCGAGACTTCGTACTGGGCAAGCGCGGCGTAGAGGTCGCCGAGCCGGAAGCCGGGCCCCACGATGGCCAGGCCGTCCGAGACCTGCAGGGAATGCATCGGCGTGAGGTCCAGCACCATGCCGGGGCCAGACGAGCGCCCAGCGAAGTCGTGCCCTCCGCTCCGTACCGCGAGCTCGATACCCGAGCCACGCGCGAACGCGATCGCCTCGACCACGTCCGCGGGCGTCCGGCACAGCACCACGGCCTGCGGACGCACGTCGTGGAAGCGCGGGATCTGCGGTCTGCGAACCTCGTCGTATCGCGGGGTGCCGGGGAGGACGACCTCGCCCTCCAGAGCCGCCTTCAGGTCCCGCCAAACAGTCTCTATGGTGGCCATGTCATGCCCCTGCGAAGCGATCACGAGCTGGCTCGCCGTGGACGCCGCGCCTCCGGCTTCGGGTGGGGCCGCAGTGACCCAGCACGGAGCCTCTCTCGGGTCTGCGTCCTCGCCTCGGGGACGGGCACGCCCGGTTCATAGCCGTCGCGCTCGCTCATTTCTTCTCCTCTCTGTCGTCTAGAGAGTGTGACCGACCGGCACTGCCACACTAATCGTCCGCGACGGCGGTCGTGGTCCGGGTCGCGCGGATCTCGAGACGTGCAGATACCCGCTCCGGACGAGCACCGGCCGTCTTGAGGGACTGGTCGGGGCCTCAACGGACATTCCTGCGCAGCGAGAGCGGAAGGGTTGTTGGGGGAGTTCGCCAGTCGATCAGGGGCGCGGACCTGCGCGGCGGAGTCGCGCGAGCGCGCCTCCGCGAGTCGGGCGTGCTCGCGCCGCCGAGGAGCGCAGATTCCGAGTTCGGCCTACGCTGCCGGCGCCGCGTGGTGCAGGCGGTAGGTCTCCAGCCTGCGGACCAGTTCGTGCGGTCGGCTGAATGCGGGCAGATGGCCGGTATCGATGACGTCGGCGACGATGTTCAAGCGTTCGAGAGCCAGCCGACGCATGAACTTGAGTGGGAACAGGCCGCTGTCGTCGTCGGTCGACAGGTCCGAGGTGAGGACGTCATGGCCTCGGGGCGCGCAGCTTGGGAGCGACCAGGTGCCAGTACCACCGAATCTCCACCGGCGCCAGGCAGAAGGACATAGGTCGCCCTTGACGGCGCCGCTCGTCCGCGTCGCGCGCTCGCCGCCTCCGATCCAGAGCTCATGCCTGTCAGACCCGTCCGAGGGCCGAAATTCATCACTCCCCGTTGCGCATTGAGTCGCTCCTGCCTCGCGCGATGACCGGCTGTGTGTCCTCGCGTCCGGCTCAGCTCCCGCTCGGGACGGGGCACCGGGGTCGTTGCGAGCCGTGCGGGGCCTCGGCGGACTCCCGTTGCAGCGAGAGCGTCGTGTCGCGCCGCCCGGCGGTGACGACTGCGGCATCGGCAGCACGACGGCGCGGATTGCGAGGCCCCACGCATACGACCTCCGGTCACCACGGCCGGTATTCACCGTGCGGGGATTTGCGGCTCCGCATCGCACGCGCTGGCCATGTCCGGTGCGGGATCTGCGCGGGATGCAGAGAAGCCGGCGGTCGTTAGTCAAATACATATGCTGATTTGCAGGACTTTTACGGGGAGCTACGGGACTCGAACCCGCGACCTCCGGCGTGACAGGCCGGTCATGGCGCTTCCGGGCTGAGCGGGGATAGGCGGGGATTCCCGCCGTGACCAGGGCTTTCCGACCCTGGTGTTGCGGGAATTGGCGGGCGCGCGCGGGAGCTTCCGGCGACGTCGTGCGGGATCAACGCGGGATGCGGCGTTGTCCGGGTGGAGAACGCGACGGGATACGGGCGGGATGCCGAAGTCGTCTTCCCGACGAACCCAGCCGAAATGCGCCGCCCCCGCGAGTTGGCGGTGGGCGTCGCATGACCTTGGTCGACAAACCTCAGGCCGCCATGCCGACGCGTGTGGATGTCGGCTTGTCCGGCAGTTGCGCGCGCGCGATCCTGTTTCTGTGACGGTGCAGCCGTCGGGAACGGTGACACTCGTGGTGTTCACGGACATCGAGGGTTCGACGGCGCTGCTCGACGAGCTCGGCGCCGAGGCTTTCAAGGAGGCGCTGGGCGACCACCGACGGGCTTTGCGGGACGCTTTCGGCGCGCACTCGGGCTACGAGGTCGACGACGCCGGCGACGGCCTCTTCTACGCGTTCGCGTCGGGGTCGGAAGCGGTAACTGCGGTGGCGGAGGCGATGGCATCGCTAGCCGAGGGGCCGGTGCGGATCCGGGTCGGCGTGCACACGGGCGAGCCGCTGCTCGATCCGCCGAAGTACGTCGGCCCGGACGTACACAAGGCCGCCAGGATCATGAGCGCCGCCCATGGCGGCCAGGTGCTGCTCTCGGGAGCGACTCGCGAGCTGGTCGCCGAGGATGTGCTCGACCTGGGCAGGCACCGGTTGAAGGACTTCGCCGAGCAGGTCTCGCTCTACCAGCTCGGACCCGATCGCTTTCCGCCGCTGCGGACGATCTCGAACACCAACCTCCCCGTGCCGCTCTCCTCGTTCGTGGGGCGCGAGCGGGAGGTGACGCAGGTTGTCTCTCTCGTTCGGGACGAGGCGGCGCGGCTCGTGACGCTCGCCGGCCCGGGTGGGACGGGGAAGACGCGGTTGGCGGTAGAGGCGGCTGGGGAGTTGGTGAGCGAGTTCGGGGCCGGGGTGTTCTGGATCGGGCTGGCGCCGGTCCGCGATCCGGCACTCGTCCTCGATACGATCGCGCAGACGCTGGGGGCGAAGCAGGAGCTTGCGGCGCACGTCGGTGAGAAGCAGCTGTTGCTCGTGCTCGACAACCTGGAGCAGGTGGTCGAGTCGGCGGTCGAGCTGGCGGCGCTGCTACGCGTCTGCCTGAAGTTGCGCT
>WNFX01002142.1_pt1 | contig 20016 bp, 17 predicted proteins | sample 5400111 | NCBI WGS metagenome assembly WNFX01 (sample SAMN13153363, study PRJNA577476) | soil metagenome | isolation source: 40 cm soil or saprolite under grassland replicate 1 | place: USA:California | collected 2016-06-15 | reverse complement strand
GGGTCTGGTCAGGGGATCTCGCGTGGGGACCCTGTCGGCGACGCTCGGCGCGAATGAGCGCCTCCAGCACGACTGCGGCGATCAACAGCACGAACCCCACGGCCAGGCTCGGTATCCAATGCATGGCGAAACTCATTCGCACCGATCCTTCACTCCGTTGCCTCAACCATGATGCCGAGCACGATCAAAATCAATGCTCCAGCGACCGCCAGCCCGCGCGGCAGGAGAGCCGTGCGTTCGTGCCGAAAGAACGCGTCCAGGGGCGCGAACACGACAACCAGGATGCCGATGTCCCGCATCGTCTCGCCGAGGAGGTGCTGGGCTCTGCGCTTGTCGATCACCGCGGAGTCTCGGGTCAAGAGGACCTGACGAATCTTCGCAAATGCCACCGCGACGCATAACCCAATCATCGCAGCTGTGTCCGAAGCGTTGCGGACAGCTGGGATGGGGGCTTCCCTCCAGCGCGTGACGCAGGTCACGTGACTTCTGGCCCCGCGCGTGCTCTTTAAGGGTGATGTCTTCCTCCCCCGATCTTCTCGCCGACGCGCTGCTGGTGCAGCGCATGGCGGCGTTGAGTGACCGGGCCGCGTTGCTCGAGCTGGACGCGCGCCACGGCATGACGCTGTATGCGCTCGCCTACGGTCGGTTGTTCGACGGTGAGGCCGCGGACGTGGCGGTGGCGGCGGCGTTGCGGGAAGCGTGGCGCAGTGCGGCGTCGTTCGACCCGAACAGCGGCACGGTGGCGGAGTGGCTGGCCTATCTCACGCGGCGCGCGACGCACCCGCGACTGGAGCCGGCGGCGGCGGCGTAGGGGTTCGGGGTTCGGGGTTCGGGGTTCGGGACTCGGGACTCGGGACTCGAAACCCCGAGCCCCGAGCCCCTAATCCCGAGTCCCTCGTTTACGGATTCGCCTTCTGGAAGCAGTGCAGGCTCAGCGAGTCGGAGCCGTTGGCGACCTTGATGTAGCTCGACGAGTCGGGGGCGGCGCACTCGAGCGTGAAGGTCGCACTGGTGAGGTTACACGCGGCGACGGCGGCGGCGCCGAGCGTCATGACAAGGAGCAGCAGGCGCTTCATAACTCCTCCGCGTAGCAGGTGGCAGGGCGCTAGTGGGAGGGCAGCAGTCAGGGCGCGTTACGAATTGAAAAGCTGGGCATCACACCGGGCGGGTGGCGTGACGGTGGTCACTGGGGGGGACTAGGGGCTCGGGGTTCGGGGCTAGGGGTCTTGACGCGCGTTTGCGAGCCTTTCCGAGGCCCTAATCCCGAGTCCCGAGCCCCCAGTTCCGTGGCTTTTCCGCAACACTGTGTTGCGTGACCGCCGTCACATTTTTTCTGGCCAAATGCCCTGGCGGACTGGCCCAGGACGGGTATATTCAGCCCCCGTCTCACGGACCGCTACCGTGCGCCCTTGAGCGGGGGAAGCGTCCGGCTGGTCGGGTTTTGCGGCGGGGTTTGGTGGTCGCAGGTGTGGGTGTCCGCAGTGGTCGTCCGACAGCAGGCGGCGGGTAGTAGGGCTCCCGTAAGACAGACATGGCCGCGCAGGTGGCCGGTCAGGCGCGATTGTTGCGCTCGGGCCGCGGGCAGTTTGTGCACCTCTGGGGGGATGTTGCGTGGAATCCTTGCCTCGTGAGCTGACGGCAGAGTTGTCCACATCGGCTACCCTGATGAGCGCAAGCGCGGCGCCACCCGCGGTGCACCCGCCGTTCCATGCCACGTATACATCCGTCGAGCCCGCGGCCGCGCCGCCTGGGCGCAAGACCCCGGTGCGGATCCGGCTCGACCTGCAGCAGCGCGCGGCGACCAACCTGCGGCGTCACATGTTGCGGGCGCTGCGGCGGTTCACGGTGCTGGTCGTAGCCGATCTCGCCTCGTTCTACGTGATGCGCGAGGTGGTGCGTGCGGTGCGGGAATACGCGTGGCTGGGCGATCGTCTCGCGGCGCAGGTGGGCGGTGCGCTGCCGCCCGGGATCCTGAACGGCTGGCAGTACGCCGCGGCGCTGTTCGTGGGGCTGCTTCTCACCGGGAACTACGGGCGCGGCGATCGTCGGCGTAACCCGCAGCGCCTGTTCATCGCGTGCGCGCTCGCGACGGCGCTTCCTTTGTGGATGACGATTTGGACCCGCGGGCTCGCGCCCGTGATTGTGCAGTACGCCATCACGACCATGCTGGTATGGGCGGGGCTCGTGGCCGAGCGGCGCGTGGTGGATCGGATCGTGGCTCGCGTGCAACCGCCGGAGCGCGACCGTCTCGATACCCTATTTGTCGGCTCCGGCACGGAATGCTTGAGCGCGATCGCAAGCCCGGCATTCACAGAGAGTGTCGAGCACCGCCCGATCGGGTTCGTCGATAGCCACGCCCCGAGCACTCCCGGTGCACTCGGTGACCTCAGGGATTTTTCGCTGCTGCTCGCGGGATCGGGTGCGCAGGTGGTGGTGGTATGCGGCTACGTGACGGACCGACAGTTCCAGGACATTGTCGAGACTGCGCTCACCGCGGGTTGCCAAGTCCTCTCCGTCCCCCGCTCGTTCAGCATCGCCGGCGTTCATCCAACGACGGTGTGGCGTCGGGGTCAGCCGCTGGTCGAGCTGACGGCGCCGAGCCTGAAGGGGTGGCAGCTCGCTGTGAAGCGAGCGGTGGACGTGACGGGCGCGATTGTCGGGCTTGTGGTGCTCAGTCCGCTGTTCGCGGTCCTCGCTGCTATCGTCAAATTCGAATCGCGCGGCCCGGTCTTTTTCACGCAAGAGCGCGTGGGGCGGGGCGGGCGCCTGTTCCGGATCATCAAGCTCCGGACCATGGTGAACGGGGCGGAGAAGCAGCGCGACGAATTGCTGTCACGGAGTGTGTACGGCGACGCCCGGCTCTTCAAGGTCCGCGACGATCCACGCATGACCCGGATCGGCAAGTTCCTCCGACGGACCAGTCTGGACGAGCTACCTCAGCTGGTGAACGTGCTGCGTGGCAATATGTCCTTGGTGGGCCCGCGCCCACCGCTTCCCTCCGAGGTCGCGCTGTACGAGGAGCACCATTACGCGCGGTTCGATGTCAAGCCGGGTATCACGGGGCCATGGCAGGTCAACGGCCGCAACCAGGTCACCGACTTCGAGCAGGTGATCGCGCTCGAGACCCGCTACATCCGGGAGTGGTCGCTGCTGAGCGATGTGACCATTCTGCTGCGCACTGTGTGGGTTGTCGCCCAGATGCGCGGAGCCCATTGATTGACCTTTGACGGCTCCCGTCGAGACCAGCCATTCGAGGGGGGTATCGAGCGGTAAGCCGCACTGCTTCACGGCGTTACTTCGGCGCGGCTCAAGCATCTAGCCCCGAATTCTTGTCGTAGTCAGTGCACTTTGTTGCGGTTCTGCAACACTCGAAGTCCCCCAAGCACACGACCGAACCGTTCCCCGATGATGCGTAAGCGCATCAGGTAAAACGGTTTGACGGCGCTACCGCGAAGGATGTGACCCAGGGCACACTCGCTGCTCTATGTCGATCTCGCCCTGATCCACCGTCTAGGACAGTAGGACGGATTCACTTACGCCGCGAACGAGTCGTCAGAGCCTCTGGAAACGATGCGCGCCCTGCGGTGGCCGAGTCTGGCCGCAAGCCTGTTGTGTCTTATCGGGTGTCTTGGAGACCCGGTGGGGCCGGCCGGCGTTCTCGTGCTCCGCCGGCTGGCCCCGCTGGATTCGGTTCTTGTGGGCGCGCCAGGGCGCCCGCTCCCCGCAGCGATCACCTTTCAGGTAGTTGACGGAGACGGCCGGCCAGTCCCGGTCGCCGCGGTGTCCTGGACGCTCACCGGCACGAACGCCCGTGTCGACGACGCTCCCGCGAACACCGACGCGCGTGGTGAAGTCAGTGCCGTGTGGGTGCTGGGAACACGGGCGGCGGACGTGCAGAGTCTCACTGTACAAGCGGCGATGGAGAGGCACACCGCCACGCTCACTATCCCGGCGGTGGCGAAGGCCGTCGAGGTCAGCTCCCTCGCTTTCACCACTCACGACACGACGGCGGTGAAACTGGGCGTCGCGACGGCACTGCGCGTCGAGGCCACCGATCCGTTCGGCAACAAGTTCGTACCCGCGCGCGTGCGGTACGTCTCGCTAGACACCAGCCTGTGCGCCGTCGACTCGCTCGGCTCGGTGAGCGCACGGAAGCGAGGGTTCGGAAGAATCGTAGCCTTGGCGGGGTCGGGGGCCGACACCACGTGGGTGCATCCGACCCAGTTTGTCCAGCAGGTCCTCGCCACGCCGGACACGCTCCGCTTCCACTCGTTGGGGCAGACGGCGACGCTGGCCGTTCAACTGCTCGACGACCAGGGCCTGCTGGTGCGGGACTCGCTGCCGGCGGACAGTGTGGTCGTCGATACCGTGGCCAAGGTGCAAGCCGGCAGCACGTATACCATCCGCAGTGTCTCGAACGGCGTGACGCCCGTGATCCTGCGTGTGGGGTCGGTCGCACGCACCGTTCAAGTCGTGGTGCAGCAGCGAGTCGCCAGCGTGAAGCTGTCGGCCGGCCGGGCTACGCTCGACGCACTCGGCGATACGGTCCAACTGGCGGCCGCAATCTCGGACAGCGTAGGTGCGCCGCTCGCGAACCAGACGCTCGCGTATTCAGCGGGCGACACGTCAGTCGTGACGGTCGGGTGGGGCGGGTTGGTTACGTCCAAGGACAATGGATCGACCTGGATCCACGCCAGCGTGTGGAACGGAGTCGGCGACAGCATACATGTCGTGGTGGCCCAGCAGGTCGCCCGAGTCCTGGTACAGCGCGATTCGATCGATTTCAGCGCGCTCAAGGCGACTGTCCCGGTTGGGGCGACCGCCGTGGATCGCTTGGGGTCTCCGGTGCCGACGGCGTCTTTCACGTACGCGAGTCTCGCCCCATCGATCGCGTCGGTGGATACGACAGGGAGCATCCGAGCGCTCGGCAACGGGACTGCGCTGATCGCGGCGCGGTTCGGCAGCGACACGGCATGGGTAGCCGTGCGTGTTGCTCAGCGACCGGTCCGCATGCTGATACCAGCTGATACGGTCCGGTTCGTGGCGTTGGGCGACATGCAAGCGTTTTGGATTACTGCCGTGGACTCGCTGGGATCGACGCTGACCAATATGGGAGTGGGTGTCCGCATCGCCGACACGACCGTGGCGGACCAGGCCGACAGCGCCACGCTAAGATCGCGTGGCAACGGGTCAACGGTGGCGGCCCTTACGGTGGGCAGGCTCGCCGTTCAGGTCCCAATCATTGTTAATCAAGTGCCCGTCACGATGACCGCGGCCGTGACGTACGGTAACCCGGTGTTAACTCTGCCGGTCGGCGCGTCCGTGCCGATGTCGTGCCAGGCGCTGGATCGCAACGGGTTCGTGATCCCTCAAGATCCCGCCTTCGTGGGTAGTGTGCGTGGCACGGTCACGGGTTCTCGGTGCGGAGACACGCGGGTTCAACGGTCCGGGTATGACACCCTCTCTTTTGCCCTTGGATCGACGCGCGCTCGAGTTCCGGTGATAATAGCGACCGCGCCTGACTCGGTGGGTATTCTCGTGGCGGCCCAACCCATGACCCCGGTGACACGCGACCAGTTCGCGGGCGAAGATTTGTCTAATCCGTTGATTCTGGCGCTTCGCCCCTTGGTTGCGGAGATTCTAGCGGCGTACGGAAACCCGACGAGCAACCTGGATCGAGCCCGTGCCCTCCGAGACTGGATCGCGCGGACGGCGGTTCACCCTCACGCTCCTCTCCACCCTGATGGCAGTTCGAGCAACCTTGGCGTTCTCCCACCTGGGAATACGTGGGCGGATGTGAACAGTCTCTACCATCGCACCTTCGCGGATTCGCTGTTCAACGCGAACAACCTCTACTGGTGGGGCGTGGGCTACGACGGGTATGCGATGCTCGACAGGTTGCTCGGCACTCTCGATCCTGCCACCGGACTCCGGGGTGATAACGGCATGATGGTGCATGTGGCCGGCGTTCGCTATCAAATTCGCGACCTGCTGTCGTATCGCTACCCGATTTGCACCTTTCAGGCGATCATGTTGAACACGCTTTGGGCCGCGGCTGGCCTCCATGGCATGTTAGTTTCCACTCTGGGTCACGATGCTGCTACGGTGTTCATTCCAGAGCTTGGGCAGTGGGTCTACGAGGATCCGACATACAACGAGGAATATTTGCAGGACGGCACCGGTAGCCCGCTAGCTCCCCAAGACCTCCTCGGGATTACTTCCGCTGGACAAATGAGTCGTCTGCAAGCCACCAAGATGCCCGGACCAAACTTTGACCCCCAGCCTTACATTCCGAGCGCCTCATACGTGGGCGAGCATCCAAGGGGCTATGTAATCATGGGGAGTCAGCTTAATAGTCACGTAGTGGGGATTGGTGGCTGGCCGACACGCTCAGTTCAAATTGACGTGCCGCAGCTCGTGCAGTACGCGCCATTTAACAATCCCCTCGCATACCCGCCCGTGCCGGCTGCGGTTGCGTTTCCCACGCTCGGCGTAGTGGCGCAGCAACTGCAAGCCCAGGATTCTGTGTACGTAATTCAGCTGGGGTCGACGTTTCCAAGCTATCAAGGAACACGCTTTGAGCGACGTGTAAACGGCGGGGCCTGGCAGAGCGTGGGGACCATGGATGTCTTACCGGTTGGTCAGTGTCGCGTTGAGTATCACAGCCTGGACGCGGTGGGGAACGTAAGTGCGATCGCTTCGTTCGACGTGTGGTTGCCTCGTGGTCCCGGATTCGTCGAATCGGGTGTCGCCGGTGGCGAGCGAAGTCAGTCGCAATACTGTATCTGAGGTATACGAGGGGTCTGGGCGGTCTTGGAGCACCAATTGCCGAATTGCCAACTGTCCGCCGAGGAGAACCCCGCGTTGCCTGGCGAGCGCCTGGAACGGAGCTGAAAGATCGCGATCAGGGGACGTAGTTCAGGTACTTGAGAGAGAGTCCTTCGGCCACTTATCACCCAAGAGATCACGATAGAGAGCGAGTGTTTTCCGCACCACAATCTCCTCTGCGAATTCGTTAACTGCGATTTCTCGTGCTGCACTGCCATACCGCTCTCTCAGCGTCCTCGATTGGACAAGTGTCTCGATCGCGCGGGCAAGAGCCCGGGCATCCCTGGCCGGCACGAGCAGTCCGTCGACTCCGGGGCGGACCACCTCCCGGCAACCCGGCACGTCTGTGGTCACAATCGGGCGAGCACAGGCAGCGGCCTCCAACAGAACCTTCGGTAATCCCTCACGGTATGATGGAAGGACGATGACGCTCGCCTGGGGCAGCACGCTCGGCATATCGGGCTTGTGGCCCCACCATTCCACTGAGCCCTGTCCGACCCATTCCTCCAACTGTGCCCGGCTAATCGATCCAGGATTCTCGGGATCAGCATCCCCAACTAGCACGAATCTAGCTTTGCAGCCGGACGCCGCGAGTAGCCTAGCCGCTTCCACGAACTCCTTGACGCCCTTTTCCAACAGCATTCGAGCTGGCAACATCACAACCGGCACCCCTGTAGGTTCGGGACTCGGGACGAAGACAGAACAGTCAACTCCCGAGCCGCGGATCAGCACTGCTTGCTCTGGTCGGACGATTCTCATCCGGATGAGATCATCCCGGTCGTTCGGGTTCTGGAAGATCGTTCGACTGCTACCATCTCTCAGGGCTAGTCTATACAAAGCGGTAACAAGTGGTCGGAGCACGTGGGCGTGGAGTCTATCCGAGGAGAAAGTGTAAGCCAGGCCGCTTACGGCATTGACCACGGCGAAGCCTCCTACTAGACGGGCAGCGAGAGAGCCATAGACAATCGGTTTGACAGTCACATGGTGAACGAGATCTGGCCGCAGGCGCCGGTATAGGCGCGAGAGAAAGAGAAGGGTCCGTGCATCGGTTATCGGATTCGTGCTAGCGCGTGATAGAGGAAGGCGCACAAACTGAAAGCCCTGATCAACAATCGTCGTGGATTTGCCGGTATCACCAGCTACGACGATAACCTCGACTCCGGCACGACGCGCTGCCACTGCCAAGGGGAGGCGGTGCGAGAGAAAAAACCAGTCCGAGTTGACTACTAACAGCAAGCGGGTCTTGCGACTCATCGGATTATGTTCGCGCCGCGCCTTGGGTAGAAGTCGTGCGGCGGTTCACATCAATCCACGCTTGGAGCATGAGTACCGCCCAGATCTGATGCTGCCAATTCCTCTTGCCGGAGAGATGTTCTGCCCACCGCTTGCGAATCGGCTCGGTCCGCAACAGGCCATCCGCATCCAAGCGCCGTTCATCGAGTAGTTCCTCGGCCCAGTCCCTGAGGTCCGTGCGCAACCAACGTCCGATCGGAACGGCGAAGCCACTCTTCGGGCGGTCGACTAGGTGTTTCGGCAGGTACTTGTGAAGGACCTGCCGGAGGATCCACTTAGATTGACCGTTGCGGATCCTCAAAGACGGGGATAAGCGCCATGCAAACTCGATAATCCGGCGATCCAACAAAGGGGCACGTGCCTCAAGGCCCACCGCCATGCTTGCTCGATCCACCTTGACCAGTATGTCGTCCGGTAGATAACCGAGAGTATCAGAGTACATCATCTTGAGCCGAGGATCCGGGAACTGGGGCCAGCTAGCCGGCTCCACGTCCGTTGCCGGTAACCCATCAGTTCCACGCACGACATGGCCGGCGTCGCGCCAGAGGTACATGGACGCCAAATACATATTCCATATCGTGTCGGCCCGAAGGCTGTCGGCCATCTTCTGAAGCTTCTCCCCTGCATGCCGAGGTCTGAGCCGTCGTGGCAGCATCAAGCCTGCCGTCGCCACTACGGCGTCCCAGGCCTGGGGGCTCAGCATATCTAGGGCATGCGCGCCGAGCCGCCTGACTAGCCTGGGCATGCGCGTCGCCGCAGTCCACACTCGGGGTCCCCACAAGTAGCGACTGTAACCGCCAAACAGCTCGTCGCCCCCATCGCCCGAGAGGCTGACCTTCACGTATCGGCGGGTGAGTTCGGAGACCAGGAGAGTTGGAATCTGTGACGAGTCGGCGAACGGCTCGTCAAATACGATCGGGAGTCGAGGAATCGTTGCCAATGCATCCGCCGGCGACACGGCAAGCTCGGTGTGTTCCGTCCCTAGCCAGGTGCTCACCGCCCGAGCCTCCGCCGCCTCGTTATGGCTGAGCTCGTGGAACCCGATCGTGAATGTGCGAACGGGCCCGCTGCTCTGCGCTTGCATGAGTGCAACGATGGCCGATGAGTCAATTCCACCAGACAGAAAGGCTCCAAGTGGAACGTCGGAGATCATTCGGAGGCCTACTGCGTGTCGAAGCCCTTCATCCAAGCAGCGTACGGCTTCCTCGTCAGAGCCGCCGAAGGGGTTATCAAGTCCATTCTGTGCAACATCTCGAAGGGACCAATATGTCGAGGTCGTGGTTTCGTGACGCCGCTGGAAATCGGTTGGGTTGAGCGTGAGTAGCGTCCCTGGGGGGAGCTTAGAAACGTTGGCATAAATAGAGTGTGGTGCGGGGATGTACCCGTATTGCAGGTAGAGCGCCACCGCTGTAGGACTAAGGACTGTCTGTAGGGCGGGATTGGCACGGAGGGCCCTCAGTTCCGATGCGAATGCAAAAATGCCGGGCCCACTGCCGTAGTACATCGGCTTCTTCCCGATTGGGTCCCGGGCTAGGTGCAAGACCTTCTCAACGCGATCCCAAGCCGCGAAAGCGAACATCCCGTTGAGCTTCTCGAGGGCGCGCGCGACCCCCCATTGGGTGAAGGCGGCCAAGGCAACTTCCGTATCGGAGGTCCCGCGAAATGAATGGCCGAGGGTCAGCAAGTCCCGACGCAGTTCCTCAAAGTTGTAGAACTCGCCGTTGAATGAGATGACATAACGGCCGGACGCCGACGTCATGGGCTGATGGCCCGACGGTGAAAGATCGATGATCGATAGGCGTCTATGGCTCAGCGCCACGCCAGACTCTGCCTCCACCCAGCTACCGCGACCGTCCGGGCCCCTGTGAGCCATGGTATCACCCATTCGAAGGCTCATGGCTTCCAGCTCTTGTGCTCCCATACGGCGAGACAAGTCAATGAAGCCAGCTACACCGCACATGCTTCTTCTCCGTTGGTCCTTCGATGAGGGGATTCGCCTGCGGGACGGTCCATTCGCTGTCAGCCAGCTCCTGCCTTCCGTCCAACGGCATAGAGGACGTCCCCGAGGCCTACGAGCGCCAGAGCGCTCGTCAATGCCCCATGGATCATCCGCGCCATTGCGAACAGACCCTGACCGTACTTGAACCGGTCGGTCACGGTCATGTCCGCAAGTTGTCGCTCGAGTGATGCGCCGTCAGGGGTTGCACCCATCAGGTCTTGCCAGAACACCACTGGACTGAATCGGTTCGTTCGGATCACCTCCGCTCGGAACTTGTGCCGTTCGAGTAGCCGGCTCAGCGTGGCGGCAGTGAAATAGTTGAGATGATCAATCGTGACGTACCGGTCTCGACGGCCGAGAACCTTCTGGGTGAGAGAATCGTAGTTCGGGACGCTCAGCACTACTCTCCCCCCGGAAACTAGAAGGCGAGAGGCCTCTGACAAGAAGCGATTGGGGTCTGGGAGGTGCTCCAGGGTAGCCCAAAACGTTACAACGTCGAACGTCTGCGTTGGGTATTTCCGCTCGTACAGGTCACCCACATCCAGCGGCAGACCGAGCACTTCGCGGCCATATCGGGTCGATTCAGCCGAAATATCGATCCCCCGCGCGTCGAATCCGGCAGTTCTCGCTGCTGCGACAAACGATCCTGTTGCGCAGCCAACGTCCAAAACCTTGCCCTTTGCTCCCTGTAGAAGAGAGAGTTCGTAGTCGTGACGAGTCGATCTGAAGTCACTAGCGAGCTTGGAGGGCTCTGTGAAATACTCCTCCCCGTAATAATGGTATCTGGTCGCTAGCCAAGCCGCAGTGGGACGAGGGTTAACGAAGACAAATCCACAACTCCTACAATTAACAAACGTCGCCTGCTGCTTTATGAAGAGGGCTCTCTGAAGGTTCGGTCGACCTTCGCACACCGGGCAGGCGTCCGGTTCCGGGCAAAACACCGGGGCCGGGCTGAGTCTTCTTCTTTCGTCTTGGTGAGCGGGATGGAAAGTTGCCACTGCGCAATGATAAACAAAGCCAAACCCTTTAGCCATTCCTTGTCTGCGGTAAGCGACTAACTTGCAACGCGGCATTGGAAAGTGCTTGCCGGGCCGGCACCCAACGTCGTAGCGAGTCTCTCGTGACTTCCCGCACACTTCACAGGGCACAAGGAGGTATCATGCTGCGCCGCGCCCTCGTTACCGGAATGCCGCTGGCGTGCGGGAGCGCGCTGGCCGTCCTCGCGCAAGCGGGATTGCCAAGGTCGGTGGCGTCACAGACCCAAGAACTGCCGGGGCCCGTCTGGAATGTCAAAGCTCCCCTGAACTCCAAGGGGTGCCCCGCTGCCAAAGGCGACGGAAACACCGACGATACGGCGGCGATCAATTGTTTCCTGACCGCCAGTGGCGGGGGGGCCATAACGATCTCGTTCCCCGCAGGCACTTACATGGTCGCCGGAACGCTCAAAGTTCCCACGAACTCTGTTGGTCTCACACTGGCAGGCAGCGGGGGAGGCCTTGCCGTTATCAGGACGATATCGCCAACTGCGGACGTACTGAGCGCCACCAACGCGCAACTTCTCGTGGTATCGGGCCTCCAATTCGAATCTCGAATTACGCGCACTGCCGGTAGCTGCATCGCTTACAGCGGAGTCAAGGAGTACACGATAATTGACAGCCGATTCATTGATTGCTACAACACAATAACGCTGCTTGCCTCGTCCAATGGCGGCTCGCTCAATCGTCTCCGGATAAACGTCGGGTCCCACGTTACAAACCGGGGCATCTTCATTCAGAATTCCCAGGTCATCTTCATCCGTGACATCCTCGTGCAATTGGGCGCCGGGCTCCTGGGTGACAAGAATGCCAGCATCCAGCTCGATTCAGGGACAGATGGAGTCACAATTGAGACTTTCCAAAGCGCGCCCGTACCGAATACAGGAATCGGCGGGGGCCGCGGACTCTGGCTGACCAATACCCTGAAGACCAAGCCACCAGTCTACACGCGCTGCAACGACTGCTACATCGAGGGCGGGAGAGGACGTGCCAACGGGATTCAGATTGATGCTGCGCGGGACTTCGCCTTCACGAATGGCTATGAGGCAACGAGCTTGATCGGCGTAGAGATCACCGGCGGCACAAGTATTCGATTCGCGAGCACAGTAGTCTTCAACAACGATCAACACGGCGTGCTCATCACCGGGGGCGACCGTATTCGATTTGAACTCTGCGACATTGCTAATAACGGAATCCAGGCGACGAATACCTACTCTCACATCAGCGCGAGCAACGTAACCAATCTGACGGTGGATCATTGTCAGATGGGCAACTTTCTAAGCAATAGCGCCAATACTGTGGCGAATGGAATCGCCCTCATTTCATCGGATGGGGCGAGCCTCACGAATAACAGTATTGACGCCGCGAAGGTGGCAACAGCGATCAACGATGCCACTGGAACTGCGTACAAGCGTGGTAACCGCTTCCGGCTCGGACCGCCGGCAGCGTTGCAGGGAATTGCTACACTCTCAGGCGGCACGGCCACCGTCAGCACGACTGAGGTACTGGCGACTGACGCGATTTTCTTGACGGAAATCCCTCCAACGATCAATCCCGGGGCTGTCCGAGTCAACGCTATTACCGGTGGCAAAGGCTTCGTCATTTCCAGCACGAGCGTCACCGATGCGTCTAGGGTCGCATGGGAGATCGTCCATTAAGTACTGAACCGTTAAGTACTGAACCGTTTCAGGCTCTCGATTGACCTCTCCGAGTCAAGTAGTCAGCTCAACTCTTTCGAGTCCCGGACCTCCGTAGGACCAGCTCGGAAGTTGTGCTGCGGTATGGAGGGGCCTCGTAGGGAGCGCCGTCAATGCACCTCGCGATGGTTCAGCGCGGACGTTTGTGGTCATCAATCGTGCGCTCAAGGATCCTTGCCAGGCGCGGGGCCGTGACCTGTGTACTGTATCCAGTCTCCACGGTCTGCCGCCCCGCGACACCCATCCGCACGGCCAGCTGTGGCTCCGCCTGAAGTGTATCCAAGGCTGAACGCCATTCTGCAAGTGTAGTCGCGAGGAAACCATTCACGCCGTGCTCAACAATTTGTCGGTTCACGCCAACTGGAGAGGCAATGACGGGACGGGAACAAGCCATGTACTGGATAAGCTTGTACCCGCACTTGCCTCTCTCCCACGGGTCGTCCGGGAGGGGCATGATTCCCACATCGAAATCGAGGATGTCCTCTACCTCCGTCGTCTCCGACCAGGGCCGCATCTCCACGGGCACTCCGTCGAGTTCTGCCACCCGCGCGCCCACGACCACCAGCCTGGCGTTGGCATCGTGACAAAAGGCTGCCAGCGCCGGCCCAACGAGAGACAGATACTTGACCGTGGATGGCGATCCTATCCATCCGATGGTAAACGGGGCTCCATGTCGTGGCAGCCGCGCCCGGTACCGGTCGAGGTCAACTGCGGTCGGTACGTATTCAATGGATCGGGCTCCCGCGGCACGAGCTCGCTCTCCGAGGTAGTCGTTGCCGACGGTGACGGTGCTCGCTCGACGCATGACCACGTCGATTTTCTTCCCCAGGAGGAAACGCACTAACGCGCTTGAGTGTAACTCGTACCGATGGTATATGGGGTCGTCATAATCCACTAGAAAAGGAGTCCGGATTCGCGCCAGCGCACGCTCCGCGATCGCCGGGAACCAAGGGAACAGCTCATACTCGATCCATACCACATCGCATGACAGAGACTGAGTAAGCTGCAACACTCGGAGCAGGTACGCCCACGCGATTCTTCCCCACCGGCGTGACCGTCCCGCGTTCAAGTCCTCTTGATAGTAGTCGCCGAGCAGCGGCATCTCTGTGATCTGAAAGCCGTGGGATCGCAGGTACGGGAGATATTGGTACGCGCGAAGGCGGCTGCTGGCACCAAGGTGGCCGTAGCGAGTCAACAATAGGACTCTCAGGCGTGGCCCCTCATGGTGCGATGACGCTTTGCGCGCCCGGGACAGGCCTAACCGCGTGGAGCGCGAGGGGCAACGCGACGAGCCAGACGACCGCCGAAGAGCGGCAGTGAGCTGACTCCCTTCATCAACCGACGGTATGCAACTTCGTCAGAGTTGAGTTCGTCACGAGACCGTTCACGAATTAGGATGATCGCGACGCCCAAAACCAAACCGGTCATGAGTGCAAACGCTACGAGTCGCCCCACTCCGACGGAAACGCGGGGGAGGATCCGTGGTAAACTGTCTAGTACAACAACTGCAGGTGTCTCCTCGAGTTCTCTTCCTACGGCGGTCTCCCGCTCCGTTCGTACCTGGAGATAAACCGACTGGGCGATGTCCACCGCCCGCTGGATGCTCTGGAGTTTGGCCTGCAGTGCCGAGTGCACGGCAATTACCCGATTCCCTGAAAGAAAGTCGACGAGCCGTTGCTCGGCGTGTCGTAGCTGGCTTTCTGCACTGTCGAGACGAGCCTGCTGTGCCTGTCGAATCTCGGTAGCCTGTGCCCGCGAAGCCTGTCGAAAGACCCGACTTATCTCAGCAACCGTCTGCTCGGCTATGGCACGAGCGAGAGCGCTGTCTCTGTGTACCACCGTGATCGTGACGAGACCGGTTTCGCGATCCCAGGAAGGCGTAATCGCGCGGCTCATGGTCCGCAGGATCGTCGTGTTGGGCAGCCGCTCGCCCACACGGCCTGTCAGGTGTCCGATGATCATGACGGAGTCGCCTGGCAGATGATAGGCTGCTACTGCGAGAAGCACAGACTGCATGCGGGCAAGCCGTGCAACCAAGGCGGGAGTGGGTTGCAGCCCGCTGCTGGCGTTAATATTGAGCAGTTGCGAGGCGAGGCCACTGCTAATTCCGAAGGGGAGAGAACGTGAGCTAGTGACGGTCGACACCGTCAGAGACGCCTCATAGCGTTCCCGCAGACTAGTAGCGACGATCAGTGCCAGGAGGCTGGCGGCGCCTGCGGTGATCGTTATCAACTTCCACCCCTCAATTAGAACGGCCAAAGCGTTGACTGCTCCGCCTCCACCAGCTGCCTCTGGTCGGGCATCGTCAGTACGTTGCATCCTGTCCTCCCTCGCTCGGTGTGACGATACTCCGTCCCAGATCTGCTGCCCGGTAATTGGCCTTCCATAAAACTGCAGCGATACCGAGGCCCGTGAACAGCCACGTCGGAAACCCCGTGATCTTGGGCGTGAAGAATCCAATGAATGTGACAAAGCAAAGGTTCGCCCACGCAAAGAGCGCAAGCCGTCTGCCAGTGCGGAGGAGTGCGAGCCCCAACAAGTCCAACCCAAATGACTGCAGGACAATGGCTGCGAACGCGAAGACCAATCCGCCGTCGCGATAGAAGGGTTCTAGGAAGGTGCCAACGTTTGTGGAGAAGGGTACTGAAAAGTACTCATTGATCTGGCTGGGTGGCGGTGCAGCGACACCCAGTGCCGAGAGGGCTTTCAGCGCGGGGTATAAGGCTCGCTCGGGGGCGTAGGCAATTGGTTCGTGGGCATCGACGAGGTGACTGAAATACGCGAAACCAGAAGTGCCGTAGTAGTACAGATTCTGCGCCCACAGGGGCAAAGGCGTCGCTCGGTATTGCCCCTCAACCGCGACCTTGCCAATCCAGGTCGCGATGAGTAGGAAAATGATTCCAGAAACGACCGAGAGAGCTACCACCCGCACTCCCAGGAGCCTCGTTCGAGTACTCGGCACCGCCACCAGAGCGAGTAGCGCTGTAGTGAAGAGAATCGTGATTGGCCCCGTGCGCGCTATGTAGAGGAAATTCGCCGCGAACTGCGCCACAGCGAGGGCAAGCCACAGGCGACCGACCTGTCCACGCCGGAACTCAAAGCATGTCAGCGCGATCGCAATCCATCCGAAATAGCTTAACTGCGTGCCGACAGATGAGGTTACTTCGGCCTGTCGACGAATCACCCAACTGGCACCTAGCAGGACCTTCCCAAACGTCGGCAGCCCGCCGAGAGCGGTCGCGAAGTCCCGCGTATAGAGCACCCAGCCGAAAAAGCCCAAGGCGTGCAGGAATGCCAAGTACGGACGGGGATCGGCAACCCCGTGCCGTGTCGGCATGGCTTGAAGCAGTTCGGCGTCGTTTCGTTTTTGCCAGGCGCGATACCTGCTGTACCAAAGTGTAGTTGACGCGGCATAAAGTGCTAGGACAAGGGCGTACAACAGGTCAGCCAGAGGTGGCGCCGGGTCCCAGGGTATGAGGCGAGCCTGATACAAGGCGAGCCAAGAGGCCCACGCGATGGCACCGTAAGAGCTCGGTATCAGAAGTAGTGTTGTTAGGCCTCCGGCTTGGTCCCTACTCATATGCGTGCTGACGAGCGAGCCAGCTGCTACTCAGGGCAAGCGATACGAAGAACGTGAGCTGAAGCGGGACAGCGATTACGAACACCTTAGGCGCGCCGAATATGTAACTCGCGACAATGGTACCCAGCCCAATTGCGACGGCCACGGCTAGGTTCCGGACGAGCCCGCGGAGGTGTCCCTGACGTATCATCGAGTAGGTGAGAACATTTGCAGGGAGAATAAGCAGCGCTGATACGGCGACGCTTACCAGGAGGATTGTAGGCAGGGGCGCGCCTCGCCACACGAGGGTATAAGCCGCCAGCGATAATCCAACCCCAATAATGTGCACCAATATCAACCATCTTCGGGTCGCAGCGGTCATCAGTATTTCTCGAATGGAGAATGGGTACCGTAGATGCAAGCGAGGCAATAGTATGCCGGTGAGCATCGCAATGCCGCCCGAGAGTAACTCTTGGTAGCGTCCCAGAAACAGAAGCTGACGAACAAAGTCGCTCCCGATCGTCGCAACGAACGTCGTTACGACGGTAGTACCTAGAAGAACCTGATCGACACGAAACATGAGGAAATTCAGCAGAGGTGCGACACCCGTCAGGGCTGTCCCCTGGCAGGACAGCGCGGGCAGTCTGCTGTGTAATGATCGATGGACGCTGAGCCACGCCCATCGCGCTACGCTCGTCATCACAAACATCGCCAGCGCTAGGCCTATCGTTACGGGACGCCAGACCTGAAGGCCGAACACCAATAGAAAGAACAGAGGATAGTTCAACAGACTCGCCGTCATCACCGATGTATACCGTTCACGGGCATTAAGGTCGGCGAGCCTCAAAATGGACTGGGTGTCGAGCACTAGGGACAAGAAGCAGGCGAGGCCGTACCAAGGGTTGAACACGACCGATACCACCAAACTGAAGGCGAGTCCCAACGGAGCTGCGCGGCGTCGCATGTGTGCAGTCGTGACGACTCTGCGATGGGGATTATCAGTAATAGCAGCGAAGATCACTTGGTCGACGCCAAGCTTCGTCACAGTCAAGCCGAAGGCCTGCCACTGCAGGAACAACACGAGGCTAATCCCGACGCCAGGATCAAGGAGATGCCAACGGTTCGACGTGATGATGGTGAGCGCGAGAGCGGACACAACTCCGGACCCCAAGAGTTTGGCGGCACTCGCTACCAGTGACCGAATGTTCGAGGCGGAAGGGCTACCCTCGGGCGGGCTCGTCAATGAGGGTGTTGACGGACGTGTCAAGATGGTAGGTACTGAAGTAAGTCGTTCAGGCACCACCGAGACGCACGTACGCTGGTCCCGGCGCCGAACGGAACAAACCGCGCTAAACCCATCCCGCCGTCACGGTCGAGTGACCACCACGACGGACGCCACCGTACTCGCGAATACCAGTGGTACCGTCCGGAAGAATCCAGCCCAATGAGTGGGGGGCTCGCTCCGCTCGATCCGTCGGATCGCCTCCAGGGGCTTCGAGGACTGGGCCAGATTTGGTGTCGCGTCCGCCGTTCCAACCCTCTCGATGGGTAGCAGGCAGATCTGGAACGCCGGCGGCGAGGTCCGTGAGGCCCCTGTGGGCGCCAAGAGCGGGCAGTGGTAAGCCGCGGCTGCGGGGGCCACGTGAGACGGCAGGCTCCGTACCTTGTCCTCTGTCATGACGCCTGCTTTCCCCAAGAGGGCTAGGGAAGGGAACCGGAGTCGTAAGATGGGGGCTAACTCGTGGTGCGTCAAGCTGTTAATATGCCAAGGCACTGGAGCGGTAACGTGTGCAGCGCGGGTGTTGGCCCTCAGGTACGGCATGCGGCAGTGCTTTGGGGTAGCCTCCGCGTCGATACTGGGATGGAACGTTGGTCGCGGTATTTCGCGTCACTTTGGTCACCCACGCTCTCCGGGCATCTCGTTAGCTGACAACACACCAAGGTGTTATTTGCAGTGGGCCCGAGCGGGAACCAATCTCAACCATGCAGAGGTTCGATGCGGATACTGGTAACGGGTGCTGCGGGATTCATCGGCTTCCACTTGGCTCGACGGCTACTGACGGACGGACACGAAGTTGTCGGCCTGGATTCCGTGAACCACTACTACGATGTGCGATTGAAAGAGGCGCGCCTAGCCTTGTTGCAGCAGCACGGCAACTTCGAGTTCGTGCGCGCCGCGCTCGCCGATCCCGAGGCGATGAATCAGCTGTTCGACCGGTGCGACTTCGACCGTGTGCTCCATTTCGCTGCCCAGGCAGGCGTTCGCTACTCGCTGGAGCGGCCAGACGCCTACGTAGCGTCGAACATCCTGGGATTCCTTCAGGTACTCGAGGAATGCCGCTACCGCAAGATCCCACACGTCGTCTATGCGAGCTCGAGCTCCGTGTACGGGGCCAGTACCCACATGCCCTTCTCTGTGCACCACGGCGCGGACCATCCCCTGTCGATGTATGGAGTCACGAAGCGCACGAACGAACTCATGGCGCACAGCTACTCGTATCTGTTCGGTCTCCCCACGACCGGGCTCCGGCTCTTCACGGTCTACGGTCCCTGGGGTCGCCCGGACATGGTGCTGTTCAAGTTTACCAAAGCAATCCGCGATGGTCGCCCGATCGATGTGTTTAACAATGGCATGATGAAGCGGGACTTCACATACGTCGACGACGTCGTAGAGTCCGTGGTCCGCGTCATGGAGGTTATCCCCACCCCGGACTCTCAGTGGTCGAGTGATCGTCCCGATCCTAGTAGCAGCCTGGCGCCTTTCCGTCTCTACAATGTCGGCAACCACGCTCCCGTAGATCTGCTGGAGGTAATCGCGCTCTTGGAGGACGCTCTGGGGAAGAAAGCCAAGAAGAATCTCCTACCGATGCAGCCAGGGGACGTCCCGGCGACGTACGCGGACGTTGCTACCCTTGAGCAGGCCACACGGTTCACACCGCGCACCCCGATGCGCGAAGGGATTCGGCGGTTCGTGGACTGGTACATGGAGTTCTATGGCAACGGCCCGTTCCATCAGAAACTTTGACGCGCCATTAATCCCTCCGCGTCAGCCTTCGGCATGAGGCCCCCTGTTGGCCTCACTTAGTCGCCACCACGATGATGGCCACCGTGCTCGCCAGTATCTGCGCAATCGCGCCGAACAACGCCACGTAGTTAGTTCTGTCCGTCGAGTCTCTCGCCGGCACGAACACTTCCGATCCAGGTCCGGGTTTCGGGTCCGACGCGCCGAAAATCGAGCGCCGCCGAGTGCGCACCTCGCCGTTGGCGTACCGCACGCTCACCTTGCTCTTCTCGGCCCGATAGCTGAATCCGCCCGCGCCCTCGAGGTAGTACTCCAGATTCTCGCCCTTCTTCCACAGCACGCTGCCCGGGGAGTTCACGGCGCCAGTCACCCTCACCGCCGGCTGATACTCCGGAATCTCGATCGAGTCCCCCGGCTGCAAAATGATGTTCGACGAGGAAGTCGTATCAGTCAGAGCGCGGGGTAGGTTGACGTTGATCCGCCCCACGTTGTCCACCGGCCGAAAGAACCGGATGCCTTCGGCATACGCCTGCCGCGTCAGCCCGCCGCTCCGCCCGATCACGTCCGCCAAACGATCTGTCTTG
>WNFX01002141.1_pt1 | contig 20018 bp, 17 predicted proteins | sample 5400111 | NCBI WGS metagenome assembly WNFX01 (sample SAMN13153363, study PRJNA577476) | soil metagenome | isolation source: 40 cm soil or saprolite under grassland replicate 1 | place: USA:California | collected 2016-06-15 | reverse complement strand
TATAAATAGTTTACCCATGGTAGTTGAATTGACTAGCGCAGCACGCATCGGAACATTCACCGGGTTATATTATTTATTCTCTACGTTATCTGCAATCGTTGGACCAAACGTCAACGGCTGGGCAATTCAGCTTTCTCACAACGATTACAACGTAATCATGCTTATTGCTCCGTTCTTTATATTGATTGCTCTGGTATTGCTGATCAGCGTGAGACGCGGGGAGGCAACTGTTTGATAACCGAATCAAGCATCGATTAAGAGAGAACGTTCGTTCAGTTATCCTGTTTATTTGAAAGTCTTCTTGTCGAAAGAATGAACTAAATATATACTCGCATCGAAAAAGTTTGTAATGATTCTTATTAATCCAATTCATAAAGAGAAAAGATTTATGAAGGAGCTGCAAGCTTTGCTTGCAGCATTTCTCATCACTACTATATTGTTGCCGGCCTGCGCTCCAGCAGTTAATTGCGCCAGCAAAGATGTGTTCTGTGTGGGTCTCGTAACGGACCGCGGTAAGCTCAACGACAAAGCTTTCAACCAATCCTCGTGGGAAGGCCTTCAGCGGGCGCAGAAAGAATTGGGAGCCCAGGTGCAATATATCGAGACGGCTAATTCGAAGGATTATGCCAAGAATATCGCGGCTTTCGGTGATGCAGGTTACGATGTAATCGTGACCGTTGGCTTCTCTCTTAGGCAAGCTACCATCGCAGCTGCTGCGAAATACCCTGAGGTTGATTTCATCGGCGTGGATCAATTCCAGATGGAGCCGGTCGATGGTGTTGCAGGATTAAATTTCCCAGAAGATAAGGCTGGCTTTCTGGTCGGCGCGCTGGCCGCTATGATGAGTAAGAGCCACAAGATTGGCGCTGTATGTAGTACAGATGCGTTTCCGTCTGTTTGGCGCTATGGTGAAGGCTACAGGGCTGGTGCAGCTTATGCTGATCAATTGAAGAGTCTTATCACTGAGGTCTCGGTGATTTATCACGACGATAACGATAAGGCTTTCATCGATCCCGAATGGGGTGAGATAACTGCTAAGTCCATGGTAGACCAAGGTGCAGATGTGATCTTTGGTTGCGGGAGTGCTACTGGTAATGGTGCTATCACGGCCGCTGCTAAAACTGGCGCGTATGTTATCGGCATGGACGCTGACCAATATCTAACTCTGCCCGAAGCTGCTCCGCACATGCTCTCCAGCGCGATGAAACTTATTACTCCAGGTGTGTTTAATCTTATTAAACTCTCCAAGGAGAGTGCCTTCCCAAGTGGAAATTACTTCGGCAATGTGGGCTATGCGCCATTTCATGATTTAGAAAATGAAGTTCCCAATGATGTCAAAGATGAGATGGAAATGATTAATGCAGGTTTGTTAGATGATTCCATCAATACTAATGTCCCTTCTACGAAGCCATAAATATAGCATTTGTTATTGATCCGAAAAATAAATAGATAATCTAACCCTTTCCCATTTGACCCTTCATGGATTTTTATTGATATAATTCAGAAAATTCCTAGCGACCAAAAGTGACAAACGTGCAATTTACCGCCCAACAAGTATCGTTATTGAGTTGTGTGCTTCCGTCCATGAGGAATATCGAGCTCTTTGATATTCCAACAATGCTGGTTGTCAATTTCTACAGCAAGCCATGCACAATCAATAGAGGAGGTGCCCTGACAAAGTTCCACTGTCCTAAAGAATCAATAAAACTCAAGTTCTAATTTCAATGAGGAGAAGAAATACATGAAAAAGTTATACCTTGTTACGGTTGTGTTGATCGTTGCTTCAGTGATTCTCGCCGCGTGTGGCTCTTCGGCTACTCCCGCTGCCACTCAGGCCCCTGCTACTGTTGCGCCGGCTACTGAAGCCCCTGCCACTGAAATGCCAGCTACTGAAGCGCCAACTGAGGCTGCCACCGCAGCACCTACCGAAGCACCATCCGGCACAGCACCAGATTGCACACAGGCGGATGTCTTCTGCGTTGGCTTTGTAACAGACGTTGGAAAGATCGATGACAAATCCTTCAACCAGACCGCCTGGGAAGGTGTACAGAAAGCTCAAACCGATGGTGTTGCCGACTGGACTCAATACATCGAAACAACCGATTCAAAGGATTACGACAAGAATATCGCGACCTTCGCGGATGCTGGCTATGATGTGATCGTAACCTGGGGCTTCGCCCTAACTGACGCGACTTATAATGCAGCCAAGCAATACCCCGACATTAAGTTCATCGGTGGAGACCAATTTCTCTCCAAAGATGATAACCACCCCGATTGGCCGCTGGCTAATCTCGTGGGTGTAGTTTATAACGAGGACCAATCTGGCTTCCTGGTTGGTGCTCTAGCGTCGATGGTGTCCAAATCGCACAGCATCGGTGCTGTCTGTGGTACAGATGCAGTCCCACCTGTCTGGCGCTATGGCGAAGGCTACAAAGCTGGTGCGGCTTATGAAGATGCCAAGAATAGCACCAAGACCGCAGTCACCGTTGTATATCATAGTGATGTTGGTTTCGATAAGACCTTTACCGACCCCACTTGGGGCGCCGATACAGCCAACTCCATGATCGACAAGGGTGCGGATGCGGTCTTCGGCTGCGGTGGCAAGACCGGCAACGGTGCAGTGGATGCGGCAGCTCAGCGCAGCGTATATGCCATCGGCGTAGATACCGATCAATACTTCACTTTACCTGAGGCTGCGAAGCAAATGCTTACTAGCGCCATGAAGCCGGAAACTGAACCTGTTGCCGCCATCATTAAACTGGCGAAAGATGGTCAGTTCCCAACTGGTGGTCTCTATGCCGGTCCTTCAGGCTATGCCCCTTATCATGATCTAGCCAGCGCGGTTCCGGCAAATGTTGATACAGAGATGCAAGCGCTTCTCAAAGGTTTGACGGATGGCTCGATCAAGACCAACGTGCCTCCAGTGAAACCAGCCCAGTAAGCCCAAATAATTTATATAAAGGGGAAAGAGCAAAGGCTCTTTCCCCTTTATATTTGTAACGGGGTCTTTTCCAAGTAGTAGGGAGCTTGCTCTATGCAAAGTATCGACGGACAAGGATTCATAAGGAATTTGAGGCGATGGCTAGAGCCGTTGCTTGTACCTGTGCTGGCTATCTTAACCGCTGTGATAGTTGGCGGAGTAATCATCAAGTCAGTTGGCGGTGATCCTATTGCCGCATATCGAGGTCTTTTGCAGGGAGCTTTTGGCACGCGAAAAGCCTTAAGTGAAACAACGGTCTGGGCCACCCCTTATATTTTCGCAGGACTTGCAGTGGCATTTGCCTTCAAGGGAGGATTATTCAATATTGGGGCCGAGGGCCAATTAGCGTTCGGGGCAGTCACCGCAGCTCTGATCGGTTACGCTCTGCCACACTGGCTTAACACTGACATTCCCGCCTATATTCATATTCCACTTGCAGTAGGGTTGGGAATGTTGGCAGGAGCGTTGTGGGCAGCGATTCCTGGAGCACTCAAGGCATACACTGGGGGACATGAGGTCATCAATACGATCATGATGAACTATATTGCTCTTAATATCACTTCATTTCTGCTCAATGGACCTATGAAAGATCCGAGCCCATTAAATGTTGTGGCGCGCACACCGAGTATTGCTAAGAGTGCACGCATTCCTCCAATCTTTCCTCCTTTACGTTTTCACTGGGGTTTTGTATTAGCGTTGTTGGTGGCTGGGCTTATATGGTGGCTCCTTTGGAAAACTACACTTGGGTTTGAAATTCGTACAGTGGGTGCCAACCCAGATGCTGCCAAATATGCTGGAATCAATGTCAAACGAATCATCATCATTACAATGGCAATTTCAGGCTTACTGGCTGGCTTAGCAGGAGCTATCGAAGTCACTGCCCTTAACTATCGTCATGAACTTGGATTTGCAGTGGGTTATGGTTTCGATGCGATTGCGATCGCTTTATTAGGAAAAACAAATCCTTTTGGTGTAGTGTTAGCTGCAATTTTATTTGGAGCTATGCGTAATGGTGGTACCCGCATGCAATTTCTGACGCAAATACCGGTTGACATTATTTCGGTTATTCAAGCGCTGATTCTGTTGTTTGTTGCAGCAGATGCCATTATTCGTTTTATTTATCGCATACGCGTCCGCGAAGAACGTGTTGTCCTGACGCGCGGCTGGGGTGGATAGGAGGCAGCATGGATTGGCGACGTTTTGCTGTTATTGCGCTTATTATTGCCATCATGTTCGGAACGGTCGTGTTGGTGGGTATCTCCCAGAACTCACCGCTCGTTATCATTACTAGCATGTTGGCAACCACAATTGCAGTTGCTACTCCACTGACCCTTGGGGCACTCTCAGGCATCTATTGCGAAAAGTCAGGCGTGGTCAACATTGGCATTGAGGGCATGATGCTGGGAGCGGCCTTCTTTGGTTGGCTGGCTTCGATCTATATGAATACCATCTTCCATTTGCCAGCCATACTAAGTTTGATTATTGGTGTGATTGCGGCGATTCTAACAGGAGGGTTATTTGCACTACTACATGCAGTTTTATCCATCACTTTTAAAGTTGATCAGATTATTGGTGGTACGGTAATCAACATCCTGGCTGTTGGCATCACTGGTTTCCTGAATCGCCAAATGTTCTTTGGGAAAGGCAGTGTTTTTGGTGGTCAAGTCCCGCACTCTCCGGGTATTCTGCCTAGGATCCATATCCCGTTGCTGGCTGATATTCCCGTTTTTGGACGCATCTTTGAACAGCAACCGATTACTATCGCTGCATTGATTTTAGTGATCATTACACATTTCGTATTATTCTATACCCGCTGGGGTTTGCGAACGCGTGCTGTAGGTGAACATCCTATGGCAGCCGATACGGTCGGTATTAATGTGATACGTATGCGTTATATCAATGTGATCATTGGTGGCTTTTTTGCGGGGTTGGGCGGCGCATACTTCACTCTTGAATCCATTTCATCCTTCGAACCGTTGATGACCAATGGTCGCGGCTTTATCGCTCTGGCGGCTATGATCTTTGGCAATTGGACGCCATTCGGCGCTTGGGCTGCGGCACTCGTTTTCGGCGCGGCGCAAGCTTTACAGATTAATCTTCAATTCTTCCGTAATTTGATTCCACCTCAATGGGCATTCCTCCAAAACTCCTATGTGGTTGGCCTTGCTCCTTATATTCTGACAATGCTTATATTGACCGGCCTGATCGGCAAGACCATTCCACCTGCGGCAGACGGCAGACCGTACGAAAAGTAGGATGATACTATGTCAGAAAATACACCTCCCTCCTCAGAGGATATTGTCCTCGAAGCAAAAGGTATCACCAAAAAATTCCCTGGCGTTCTCGCGAATGACAATGTGGAATTCGATCTGCGCAAAGGAGAGATCCATGCTTTGCTCGGTGAGAACGGCGCGGGCAAGACCACATTAATGAATATCCTCTACGGGCTATATAAGGCAGATTCGGGAGAGGTCCGCGTGGATGGAAGCATAATGGAACTGAATTCTCCGAAAGATGCAATTCATCACGGCATTGGCATGGTGCATCAGCACTTTATGCTCATCCCGGTCTTCACAGTGACGGAAAATATTATGCTCGGTGCAGAAACGGATCATCGCGCTGCACCGAATGAGGCTCCACTCGTCAAATTGGATCGCAAGGAAGTGGCGCAAAAGGTGACAGACCTTTCGCATCAATATGGACTTGAGGTGGAGCCCGAGGCAACGGTCGGTGACCTGCCTGTAGGCGTTCAACAGCGTGTTGAGATCGTCAAGGCACTCTATCGCAATGCAAAAATTCTTATTCTCGATGAACCAACTGCAGTGCTTACGCCACAAGAGGCAGAAGATCTATTTCACATCATGCACGAATTGACCAATAAAGGCGTTTCGATCATTTTCATCACACATAAACTTAAGGAAGTACTTGCTATTGCAGATCGTATCACTGTGATGCGCGCGGGCCGCGTGATGGGAACAGTGAATCCCAAGGAAACCAATGAAGCAAAACTTGCTTCGATGATGGTAGGACGTGAAGTGATTCTGACGGTACAAAAGAAACCTGCCAAACCCACGGAAGAAATTTTGCAAGTGGAAGATTTGCATGTACGCGATCTTCGTGGACTTGAGGCAGTCAATGGTGTCTCGTTCAGTGTGCGAGCAGGTGAAGTGCTTGGTATTGCCGGTGTGCAAGGCAATGGACAAACTGAACTGGCTGAGGCATTGACGGGTTTGCGGCCCATTGAGAGCGGGCATTTCACTCTGGTTGGCAAAGACCTGACCGGCAAACCGCCGCGTCCAATTACAGAAACGGGGCTGGCTCACATCCCTGAAGATCGCCAGCGGCACGGCTTGGTGCTTTCATATACAGTTGCGGACAATATGGTCTTGTGCGATTATTATCAGCCGCGCTTTTCCAGGCGCGCGGTCATTCAGCAAAACCAAGTAGACGCGAATGCTCGAAAGCTGATTAAAGCATTTGACGTGCGCACCCCTTCGCCGTATGTATCTGCATCGAAGCTTTCCGGCGGTAATCAGCAAAAGGTAATCGTCGCGCGCGAGTTGAGTCGTCCCGTTAAATTATTGATCGCTTCCCAACCCACGCGCGGCCTGGATGTCGGTTCGATTGAATATATCCATAAAGAGATCATCGTGATGCGCGATCGCGGCGTAGCGGTCCTGCTGATTTCCGCCGAGCTAGATGAGATCTTATCGCTATCAGATCGCATCGCGGTGATGTATCGTGGACAGATCGTCGCAACAGTGGATCGCAAGGATGCCTCGCGCGAACAACTGGGCTTGTGGATGGCTGGGGTTCACGAAACAGCTTGAGGCTTGTTCTAAGCCGAGTGAAACTTCCCTCTCCTATCAGGAGAGGGTTTTTGTTAGGAACAAACAAGAATATCAGTCCGTCTGTATTCGTGTAAAATTGTTCTGCTCAAAGAGGAGAACCAAATGTTCAAAGTTGCCCGCAATATTTCAATCCTGACTGTTCTCATTTTAATATTCTCGGCTTGTAATCTGCCAAAGAACGCGCCCGCAACTGAAGAACCAAATGTCGTGTTTACTGCCGCCGCGCTGACTGTACAGGCGCAATTGACACAGTCCGTGCCGTTCAATACACCGACTCTCCCGCCGCCTGCTGCAACCAACACATTGTCCCTTTCAACCCTACCCCCAGCAATCACGCTTCCACCCGCCTCATCTGCAACGCCAGTGTGCGAGCAAGCATTTTTCGAAAAAGACGTGAACGTACCAGATGGATCGCAGTTTGCACCTGGTGCCGCGTTCACCAAAACGTGGCGGTTAAGGAATGCAGGTACATGCTCGTGGACAGGTTACGTGCTTGTATTCGATAGCGGAGATCTCATGGGCGGCGCTTCACCACAAACTATTGGAACGGTTGGACCCGGACAGGATGTGGATGTTTCAGTCAATCTTACCGCTCCCTCAACTGCTGGTTCCTATCGCGGCTATTGGCGGATCCGAGACTCATCTGGTGTGTATATCCCCATATTGGGTGGGACAGAGGGCAAATCATTCTTTGTTGATATCAAAGTTGTCGTTGCCAGCTCTGGCTTTGATCTGTACACTCAGGCGACCAGTGCTACCTGGTCGAATGGTGCTGTCACTCTCACATTTGGTGGACCTGACACAGATTCAAATGGCTTTGTGATGTATCGCAACAGCCAAAAATTGGAAGACGGCACATCTCCGGCAAAGGTTCTGGAAACTCATCCGCAATGGGTAACAGATGGAGTGATCACTGGGCTTTACTCTCCTTATACTGTAGTGTCAGGCGAGCACCTCAAGGCAAAGATTGGTTTCCTTGCTCTCAGTGATGGGACTTGTAGTACAGGGAATGCCAAGTTCCAGCTAAATTATAAAGAATCAGGCGTTCTCAAGTCGCTTGGTGAATGGACAGATACTTGTGATGGCGTTTTAAAGAATATTGATGTTGATTTAAGCAGTATCGCAGGCAAGACAATTCAATTTCAATTGGCTATTTTGGCAAACGGTTCAGCCAGTCAAGACTGGGCAGTGTGGGTCAGTCCACAGGTAGCGATACCCTGATAAAATGACGAGCGCCTGACTGAAGTCGGGCGCTTTTCACAAAAGGTATAATTAAATTGGCTGATTTGCTCAAGCCAAATCTCATGGAAAGGAAGTGTTAATGTCTGACCTTCGCACGTACAAATTTTTAACCGTAGCGATCGCTATTTCATTGCTCGCTTCTGCTTGTGGATCATCACAGCCACCAGAATCTGCTATTTCAACTGCAGTTGCACAAACAGTCCAAGCCGGCGAAGCACTTACACAAGCTGTAAGCCCGGCAACGAGCACGTCAGAGGCGCCAAGTGCTGACGTCACTCTTGCACCTGCGATCACGCCCACCAATCCAGCCACCCTCGTTTCCGCGCCAGCCGATCCGAATTGTGCTAAGGCATCTTTAGTCAGTGAAAATCCGCCTGATAATGTGCTCCTGAAACCAGGTGAATATTTTTGGAAAACCTGGACTTTCAAGAACATCGGTACGTGTACCTGGACAACCTCTTTCAAATTAATCTATTGGAGCGGCGAACTCATGGGCGGATTAAGTTCCTACCCACTGCCTGTGGAAGTTGCACCAAATGAACAAAAGGATATTTCCATTTACCTGCAAGCTCCAGCTACAGTAGGGACTTTCACAGGCTATTGGCGCCTTCAGACCCCCTGGGAATCAAATTTTGGTGTGGGACAATACAATGAACCTTTTTATGTACAAGTGGCTGTCTCGGACGCCAAAAAGCCGAAATACACTGTGACTAGTGTTACCTATCAACTGGTGCGAAATCCGCCGACAGGCTGTCCAACCAATGTGAGATTTAAAATATACGCCACGATCAGTGTAAGTGGTCCGGTGGACGTCGATTATTTTTGGAACCAAAGTGATGGCAATAACAGCAGTTCAAAACCTCTAGACTTTACTGAGGCAGGCTCTGTAACCGTCTCCCGGGACTGGATGATTGGTAAAGGAGATAACCCCAACCCCAGATGGATACGGATTGTTGTTACAGACCCACAGTATCAGGAGTATGAGAAAGTACCCATCCTGAATGTCTGTCCATAAAATAGCTTGAAATGCCGGCGCAAATGCTCTGGCACTTTTTGTTTGGAACCCACAAACAACCTGAGACGTCTTATTGAGTAGCTTATTTATCACTGGAGACACTTATGCTAAGCACACGTTTCAAGAAGCTTCTTATTCCTACTCTTACTATAGCAGTCATCCTGGCTTGCAGTCCGTTTGCGGCTTCAACCCCGCAGCCTGCTGCAACCCTTAATGCACTGTATACTTCGGCCGCCCAGACCCTAGAAGCAATGTCAACCCAGGCAGTTGCTACACAATTTTCACCAACTCCCACATTCTCCTTACCTACTGCAAGTCCAATTGTTTTGGAAACCTTTACGCCGGTCCCGCCACTTTCACCTGTGCCAGTCAGTCGCTGCGACGCGGCTGCTTTTGTTAGCGATGTCACCTATCCGGACGGCTCGACCGTACCCCTCGGAGGTGCATTCACAAAAATCTGGAGATTAAAAAATACTGGCACATGTAATTGGACAACCTCTTATGCCCTCGTTTATGTTGGCGGAGAAAATTTCGGGACGTCGGCCGCCGTTTCAGTGCCAACCAATGTCGGACCCGGTCAGACTGTTGATCTTGCCGTCAATTTGACTGCGCCTAGTGCAGGTGGCCATTATCGTGGTTTTTGGAAACTCCGTAACGCATCGAACGTGCTTTTTGGCATTGGGCCAGAAGCTGATTCCAGTTTTTTTGTCGATATAAATGTAACGGGTTACACGGTCACGGGATACGATTTTATTGCCAATGCCTGTGATGCGAATTGGCAGAACAATTCACGAGATCTCCCTTGCCCAGGTTCCGAAGGTGACGATAACGGCTTTGTCATCGTTCTCGATTCACCCAAGTTGGAGGATGGCAAATCGCAAGGACAAGGCTTGTTGACTTACCCTGAAAGAGGCAACGATGGTTTGATCAGTGGCAAATACCCGGCCTTCAAAATTCAATCCGGTGACCGTTTCCAGACGCTGATCGGCTGTGAATACAAAGCCAATGACTGTGACATGATCTTCCGCCTCCAATATCAAATTGGAAATGATTCTGTTCGTACACTCGGCCAATGGCGTGAAGTATACGAGGGCCAGTCCTATCCCATTAACATAGACCTGAGCACCTTGAGTGGAGAAAGGGTCAAATTCATTTTGTCGGTTCTGGCAAATGGCTCTTCGCATGAGGATTTCGCGCTGTGGATCAACCCACGCATCACTCGTCAAAGTTCTCAGCCAGCCACAGCGACATTTACGCCTTTGCCTCCAACAGCAACAGGTACCGCTACCTCGACCTTTACCGCCACGGCAACCTCTACTGCCACTCCAACGCCTACCGAGACTCCCACAGCAACCGCAACGCCATAAAGCAAAGCTGACTTGGTAGAACTCGTTACATACTGCAAGCATGTTACTTGCAGTATAGTAAAATTGGAAGTATGGCTTACGCTGGTCGTGTGCCATACTTCCAGCCCATCATTTTGACCAAAATTTCATGGAGGTAACAACATGCTTGTTCGAAAATTCCCGCGGCGAGCCCTGTTCATCCTACTGACGATCACACTAACGCTAGCCGCATGTAATGTGGGCGCTGCCCCTGCGCCAACTGCTGATATCAATGCAATCAACACTGCCGCACTTGCCACGGCTATGGGGCAGATCTTCGCTCAACAAACACAAACTGCTCTTGCCGCGCCTTCCGCTACTCCGCTCCCAACCGATACACCCCTCTCTCCAGCTACCTTTGTACTGTCCACTGCCGGGGCAGCCTCACCCGCCGGAAACGGGGCGCTGCCAACTGTATCCTTTAATACCACGCCTAATACGACTCCGCTTGCGGGCTTCACACCGCTGGCATCAGCTGCTGCTCCAGTCGGACCAACCGCTTCCCTCGGAGATGCTTGCAACAATAATGTTTTTGTTGCAGATGTCACTATTCCCGATGGTACAATCTTTAAGGCCGGTAATGAAGTGGGCTTGAGGCCAGGGGATGATTTTCAAAAGATTTGGCGTGTACAGAACACCGGCAGTTGCAAGTGGGATGAGGGTTATAAGCTGGTATTCATCGCGGGCGATGACGACCTAAATCCTCATAATATGCAATTCCAAGATAAAAACGATTTTGTTGACCCAGGCGAGACTGCTGATCTGGGCGTCAAGCTGACTGCTCCAAGCAAGGCTGGCACGTATACAGCGACCTGGAGAATGCAAAGCGATCAAGGAGCCTTCTTTGGCACGCCATTAACTGTCGTCATCGAAGTCAAAAAGTTTTAATAAAGTAATCGAAGATTTATGTCAAGTGATAAAGAGGTTCTATGAAACTCAAACTGACTACGATCGTTATGCTGATCGCCATCTTGCTCGCAGCATGTGGATCTCCGAGCGCACAAGAGCAAGAGTCTACTCCTGATGTTGCCGTAGTACGCACATCTGCTGCGAGCACGGTTATTTCAGAGTTCACACTGACTGCCGCGGCTTTTACTGCTACACCATCCCTGCCCACTGATACACCTGCATCTACCCCCGCAGTAACGAGTACAGCTACATTGCCACCCCTTGCGCAAGTGACAAATGCTGAGGGCACGACTGTTGCTCTATGCGACAGCCTGACTTTTGTTGAAGATGTGAATATCCCGGATGGGACAAGCATGTCTCCCGGACAAGATTTCGTTAAAACCTGGAGAGTGAAAAATGCTGGTTCGTGTACATGGGATGCCGACTACAAACTCGTTTATGCAGGGTATGCCGATGAAATGTCCGGGCAGTGGCAACCGCTTACGCAGCCTGTTCAACCGGGGCAAGAAGTGGAACTCTCTGTTCAATTCAAGGCTCCTGACAAAGTCGGTGAATATTTAAGTGCTTGGCAAATGGCAAACCCCAAAGGCGTTACAATGCCCGAAGCGATCTACGTAAAGATTCTTGTGCAATAAGTTTTGTGTCAAACGATCTCCATGGTACTGCGTTCTGTATGAAATGGAGTTCTGGTGATTACCAAACAATCGTAAATTGAAGACGATCACTTCATGTCGGAAGCAATAAAACAAGCTATCAAGGACAAAGCACGCCAGTTGGGATTCATCCTGGCTGGCGTGACGACTCCTGATCCGCCTCTCCATTACTCCACATTTGAAAATTGGCTTGCGCAGGGACATCACGGGACGATGAATTATCTCGCCACAGAACGTTCGCGCACACGCCGAGCGGACCCACGCGAAATCCTTCCTGAATGTAAATCCATTCTTGTGCTCGCTACGCCCTATTCACCCTCCTCTCCTTCTAGGAGAAGGGACGGGGGTGAGGTCGCCTCCTATGCCTGGGGCGACGACTATCACGATGTTCTTTCCGCCCGCATGAAGGAGCTCGTTGAATTTATCGAGGAAAAGGTTGGGGGGCCGGTAAAGAACCGTTGGTATACAGATACCGGTCCTATCCTTGAACGCGATCTCGCCCAACGTGCTGGCATCGGCTGGATCGGCAAGAATACTTGCCTTATTAATCCAAAGCACGGATCTTATTTTCTGCTCTCAGAAATTCTTCTCGATCTCCCGCTCGAACCTGATCCACCTTTTGTTACCGATCATTGTGGCACATGCACACGCTGCATTGACGCCTGCCCTACGGACTGTATCCTTCCGGACCGCACAATTGACGCGACTCGTTGCATTTCTTATCTCACCATCGAACTGAAGGATAATATTCCAACCGAGTTGCGCGAAAAGATGGGCAGTTGGGTTTTTGGATGTGACATTTGCCAAATGGTCTGCCCGTGGAATCGATTCGCAGATGAAGGCGACCCTGTTTTTGCAGATAAAAGCCCGCTTCATTCCTTGACCGAGGAACTATCCATTACAACTCAAGAGTTTAATCAACGCTTCAAGCAGAGTCCCGTCAAACGCGCTAAACGACGTAGTTACGTACGTAACGTCGCGGTGGCACTGGGTAACACTGGCGACATGCTTGCTTTACCTGTTTTGCAAAATGCATTGAATGATGAAGAACCAATGGTGCGTGAACATGTACGATGGGCAATAGAAGAAATCAACAAAAGAGGAAACGAGCAATAGAAGGACTGAGAAATAAAAACCCTTAGTGCCCTTCGCGTCCTTTGTGTTTAAAGATTTTAACGGTATATCAAATGAACAAACTCCTCATCGCCACCAACAACAGAGGCAAAATCCAAGAACTGCAAGACCTGCTCAAAGATACAGAGATTGAACTCATTACACCTTCTCAAATTAACCTTGAACTTGATGTCATCGAAGATGGAAGTACCTACGCTGAGAACGCGACCAAAAAAGCGCTTGCCTTCGCCCAAGCCAGTGGACTTGTCTCCCTCGCCGATGACTCAGGATTAGAAGTGGATGCACTCGATGGCGCGCCGGGTTTATATTCGGCACGCTATGGCCCCCCACTTTCTCTCCCCCCATCCCGCCCGAGCGAGATGGGGGGAGCTGGAGGGGGGTCTGACAAAGATCGTCGTTTATATCTGTTGCAAAATTTACAAGATAAACCTCGCCCGTGGGTGGCGCGTTTTCACGCCACGATTGCTATTGCAACGCCAAATAACCAATTACAAATTACAGAAGGATTTTGTGAAGGCGAGATCATCCCTGAAGAACGCGGCGCAGGCGGGTTTGGTTATGACCCTATTTTTCTATTACCAGAGTTGGGGAAAACGATGGCAGAGCTTTCTATGGATGAAAAGAACTGCCTTAGCCATCGAGCGCGGGCGGTGATGAATGCAAGGGAAATTTTGAAACTACTATTCTCACCCGGGTACGGTTGATATAAGGCGAACTCTGCCGTGCACGAGAGCCAGGCTGCGTCACTTCCAAGTGGCTGGCTCGTCTTGTGTGTATAACTGTATTGGTCAGTTGGCATACTCCCACCAAAACGCTTCAAGATTCTTCTCATCACTCTCGGTTAATATCCATTTACCACATTCTTTGAAGTTATTAAAAATCAAGAAGACTCGGCGATATTCTTTCTGCATCAACTTTTCAGAAATGTCTTCAATTGTTCGAGGATCTTGCACTTGTGCTTTGATGCTTTCCATTAATGCATTAATTAAATCTTTCATTTCAGCCACCACATAGAAATTTGAATAGGACTATAAGTGATTACCTGTGTTGCGCCTCCTGCACCAAATGGCACACGATTATCATCTATTATTTGCAACATATCAAAAGATACCCATCTCCGACATATAAGGCGAATAAAACCGCGCCTTTACATCTTCCCATGATGCAACTGATCCGCGGCTTCCTCGGTGAGTGGGATATAGACTTGAACACGTGTCCCTTTGCCGGGCGCGGAATCGACGTTGAGCAAGCCATTGACAAGTTCCGCGCGCTCTCGCAGATTAATCATCCCTAAACTTCCGCGATTGTCATAAGATTTCGTCACCGCGGCCACATCGAAGCCCAGGCCATCATCCTCAATCTCCAGCAATGCAATCCCTGTTTCAAAGGGTCTCAATCGCACCCAAATATGGGGAGCACTGGCATGTTTGCGTGCATTATTTGTCGCTTCCTCGATAATATAGAAGATCACGCCTTGCTTGCCCATTTCCATATCGTTCAGAATATTTTCATCCACATTGATGATCACATTCTGGGCGAATGTCTCGCGCATCTTCTCCGCCATCGCCTGCAACGCGGCACTCAAACCCTGCGACTCAAGGATCAGTGGACGCAACGTGAACAACATATGGCGGATCTCTTTTGTCGTACGGTGCGCAAGTTCCTCGATCTTCACCAATTCCTTGGTTGCCTCTTTAACATCCTTTGCCATGATGCGGCGAGCAAGATTAATACGCATCGCCATCGCAGCCACAGATTGTGTAGGACCATCGTGCAGGTCACGCGCCAGTTTCTTGCGCGCTTCCTCCTGCACCTCGATCATACGTTCCTTTTCCTCGACCAGATCCTGATACAAGCGCGCGTTTTGGACTGCGATCACTGCCTGGCGGCCGATAATATCCAGCAGGCCGCAGCGTTCCTTTGTAAAATAGTTGGGGTCAGGGTGAGCAAACAGCATCGCGCCATAGACGTTGAACCCGCTCCTGAGAGGGAAACAGTAAGCGGAGGAGCAGGAGCGCAATGCGACGATGCGTCCAAGCTCGGGGTCATAGCCTACATCTTGGGTCAAGATGGCTTCTCCTCCATCTAATATTTTTTTGAGAATGCCCTCATTCCCTTGTAAGTTGACTCGCATATCAGCATTAGTGAATCGACGTGCCGAACCAATTTGCAATTGATGCTCTCGAAACAAAAAGACGGCGCTGACCAGCCGTTCATCTGAATCTGGTTCGTCGGGATCTGGATTCGGATTTAGCGCTGTATAGCCAAGGTCCAGAGCCGAATCGAGCACACGCCGATAACTGAGTGTCGCTGTCATTGTGGAGGTCAGTTCGTAAATGGCGCGCAGACGTTCGCTTTCCATGCGACGACGGCGTTCCTCTACATCCAAGCGCGTTTGACGCGAGACGCGCAGACGACTCATCACAAAACGGCCACCAATTCCGCACACGAGACCAATCAGCAAAGTCCATGCAAGTGCACTTAACGAAGCGAAAGTAACGCCATCCGAGAACAGATCGTATGAAATCGCATATTGCCATAGTGCAAATAAAGCCGCCGCGGCTAATGCACCCCATATTTCAAAATACACCGCGCCAGTGAGAATAGGCATTAGTCCCACCCAAATGTCTCTGCCGATGATACCCTCTTGTGACCAGAAGAATATTGCAGCGAGCAGGAAATCTACAATGAGAACGATCTGGCGATGATAAGCGCGGGCGCGGATACTAAAAGCAGCCAGCAAGCTCATGATAGTATTCCAGACAAATAGAAGGATGAACGGCCAGACTGGCATAGCACTTAACTGACCGCGCAAGGAAAGAGGAGTTATCAAGCCAACCAGCACGATCCAACGTAGTGAAGCAGCAAGCCAGTCTGCGACGTACGGAGTTTCAAATCTACGCATGTGATAATGATACTCGAAAATGATTAATGAAAACCCCACGCCCACTTACAGACTAGCAATACTCTTCGCGCTGAGCGGAGGACTGAGCGTTCTTCGCGAAGTCCGTAGACGAAGCGTCTAGTGGTAGCACTTCATCTATGTGCCTCGGGGTTCACTTGGCACTCCGCTCAGCGCGAGCTAAGCTTCATATCCCATGCGCTGTAAGTATATGCCAAGTTTTTCTTTTAGGATCGCTTGTTCCTCGGAGCTATAGGATTCACGGAATCGTCCGATCTTGCCTTTGTAGAAATGGAGGCCCTGTTGCCCCTCTGCTGCACCAGGACGATAATCATCGATCGCTTTTTGGACTTCAGGTTTGCTCCCGTTTAATTTGAGGAATCCAACCAACCGCGTAACCTCGCGATCATAATTCGTCAACAAGTCCTCATAACGGGCAACAAGCACATTTTTCTCGTTCATCCACCTCTCCCAGATGTGGACATAATCCAAGATGAAGTCAAGGCTCTTCTGAAAATCTGTCAGATGGGAGAATGCGTTTGGACGTCCCTTTTTCAGCGCGCGCTGACCATAATCGTAGGCGGAGAGCATAGCATCACGCGGGTCGCGATAAATGTAGGTGATTCGAAGCAAGCCAAAGCGTTGTAAGAGGCGCGAAGCAGAAGTAGGTCCCGCGTGGGCTTTGATCACAAATGTATTTCCCATTAACGCGGGCAAAATTACCATCGCCAATCTCCGCCCGGACAGAACGCCGATGTTGCAATTCACTTCCGTCAATATATTTTGTAAGCGATACTTTTCGCGGATGTCACGCGCATCTGCACAGCCTGTGGTTTTCATCAAGCCGTGCACAAGGTTATAGTGCCAGCCCGAGCCCGCCCGCGGCATTCCAACGGAAAGTACAATCATTATTGCTCCTGATTGCTCAGCCGCCGTCCTCGGCGGCGTTTTCAGCCAAGGGAGCAGTGGTGAGAATAGTTGAGTGCATTTTTTCTGATTCTAGCGTGAACGTAGTCATCCCCACGAGAATACCAAAATTGATCCAGATGTTGGGTGTTGCAAATGAGTCTTGTGTCACGTTATACAACGCGATCGCAAACCATGAGAAGATCCCTGCAATACCGAGATAACGCGCGAGGGTCATTTTGGATTGCAGGGCGCGCAATGCATCACCGAGTACCGAAAACAAAAAGGCAATAAAAACAAAGAATCCGATCAGCCCAGTCTCTGCTAGCAAGCGCACATATATATTTTTGGGATTCGGATATAAACGATTGTCAGGGCTGAGTTGACGCGCGATCTCAGGCACTGTGGTCAGCGACCAATCGGGTAAATGACTATAAATGTAAAAGCCGCTCGCACCGAGCCCTACGCCCGTAATCGGACTTTTTTCATACGCGCCCAATGCACCAAATGTATACGCGGCGCGCGCGCCTGCTGAATTTTCGATAATGAAATCTTCAATGCTCTCAGCTCGTGTGCTGAATAAGCGCGTAATATATCCTTTTTGGCTCAAGAATAATACTGTGCCTACAAGCGCACCAATAAATAAAACGATCACACCCATGCGCAGTAGGGACGGGATGACCCCGCCCTTACTGCCACGTTGAAAGCCTGAAATAAACCAATTCCAAGCGGCACGCAATTCGGCTCGGCCGACAAAAAGAAATGTCAATGCCGAGGCGCCCACTGCGGTAAGTAATCCACCGCGTGAAAAAGTCGCAAGCAACAATAAAGCAGCGAATCCTAGCAGGGTCAACTCAAGCCATTTGAAACGTGTCACACGTAAGCGTGTGAGAAGCGATGCAAAAAGCCATGGCAAATAAATGGTCGCAATTTGGCCCGCGAGCCAGGCAGGCTCATAAGCCATCCCTGAAACGCGATTGGTCCTCACCAACTCTCGCATCGAGAACAGGCGCTGCCAATGCGTGACTGTCACCTTCTTGAGTAGCGGCGTGTAAAACGCGAGGCCCTGAACCCCGCTCCATAATATGTCTATCACAAAACCAGCCAGCAGCCATTTGATGGAAAATCGCAAATCGTCTTCATTGCGATTCATCCATATTGCCGCGCTAAAAAAGGATAGTCCGATCACGAGCGTTGCCCAGGCCCGGATCACGCGGCCAAAATATTCCTGTCCACGCAACGGGAGCGGATCAAGCAAGATGCCGAGGCTGGTCGCCGTTAAAGCGAGCAACACAAATCCGAGTAGCGGAGTCAGTGTCCCTGCGCGGGGGATTGATATTTTTCCACTTGTAAGTTGAATGAATAGCAGCAGGAGTAACAATGTAATCGGATAAAGTGACAATGGGCGGACATAAGTGCTATCTCCTAAAAATGGGAAGTAACGAAAACTTGTGACCGGCAAGGTAAATAGTGCTGCACCCCACAGAAAACGTGTAATGTTAGCCGCAGAAAAAGTTGAAATTTTCATTCGGGCTTGTGGAAAAACAAGACAAAAAACGAACCAATTGTGAGGAAGGTAATCGCGCCTACAAAGAGGTAGGTGCTGATCGATAGACTGCGATCTCTAGGGGATTGAGCGATTTGAGTCTGAGTCGCTTCGATAAATGAATTGAGTCCCTGTGCAGTTCCGGTTTGGGAACGAACTTGTTCCACAAATACCTGCGACCAGGTTGAAGCCAGCGCCGCGGCGCGCTCCGGGTTTTTATCATCTGCATAGAAGTGCCAGCCACCTTCCTCAGGTTGGCTGAGAGCGAGTTCGTTATCTCGCAAATCCTGAACAGTGACATCGCCGTCGGCCTCAACAATCTTCTCCATGACTGTATCAGACCAAGCAATCTCTTCAAGCTTGCGCGTTTCACGCTCAAGATAATAGAATTGCTGACGGTCTGTCTCCTGGGGCCAGGCTTGTTCGAGGTTGAAATCAACAAGTATAGTTGCGTGAGCACGATATGGAGGCGGAGCAACATAGTAAACGGCTGCGCCAATCAACGCGCCAATCAGCGCACCAATAGACCAAAACCGCCATGCTTTCAGCAATCGAACGAGGTCATCAAGGGATGGAGGAGAAAATAGCCAATGCATCTTTTTGTCTTTTCAAGACGGAGTCCAAAGTTTCTTGACTTTGGCTAATGAAGGGAGTCGTTAGACTCCTCATACTAAATAAGGCAACAAGTTTCGAATGTAATATTTCGCTAGAATCACCAAAAAGAATAAGCTGCCTAATTATATAGGATTTATTAAAAAGCGATTTTGGCGGTCTATTCAACAAGAAAATTAAGCCAGCATGATACCTTATGCTATAATTTTTCTTATTAATTATGAACTCGCTTTCCAATCTTCCAAAAGTTTCTATTATTACTCCATCATTCAATCAGGGCCAGTTCCTGGAAGCTTCAATCCGTTCAGTTCTGGAACAAGATTATCCTAACCTTGAATACATCATTGTGGATGGCGGTTCCAAAGACAAAAGCGTGGAAGTCATAAAAAAATACCAGGATCATTTGGCTTGGTGGATATCCGAAAAAGATAAGGGTCATGCGGACGCGCTTAATAAAGGTTTTTCGCACGCGACCGGAGAAATATTAGCCTGGTTGAATTCAGATGATATCTATTTCCCAAACGCGGTATCCGAAGCAGTATCGATTCTAAAAAGCCATCCTGAGGTTGGCATGGTCTATGGTGATGCAGAGCTGATTGACGATTCCGGAGTGACTGTCGGTCAGTTTGGATCCAAACAGACTAGTTATCGGCAAATGCTGCGTGGCTCCGTACATATTCCTCAGGCAACGACCTTCTTTCGCGCTGACCTTTGGCGTCAAGTGGGTCCACTCGATCTCTCGCTATTTTTCAGCTTCGATTACGACCTGTGGGTGCGTATTGCGAAGACTTCGCAGTTGCTGTACGTTCCCAAGCGCTGGGCACAATTCCGTATTCACGATGCAGGCAAGACGATTGTCAACGATGACCGTTGTTACCCGGAT
>WNFX01002596.1_pt1 | contig 20031 bp, 23 predicted proteins | sample 5400111 | NCBI WGS metagenome assembly WNFX01 (sample SAMN13153363, study PRJNA577476) | soil metagenome | isolation source: 40 cm soil or saprolite under grassland replicate 1 | place: USA:California | collected 2016-06-15 | reverse complement strand
CGAAACTGTTGAGGATGCCGTCGCGGAAGGTAGTGTTAGCGTAGCGGGCCGGCGGTGCGGCGATGTCGTCGGCGACCGTCGAGACAGTCGTCCAGGTGACCCCGCCATCGGTGGACACATCGAGCGCGATCTTGTCGAAGCTAAACTTCTTCTCTGGCTTGGTCGTTGTCAGGGTCGTGTAGACCGTCCCATCAGGCGTGACATGGGGCAGCAAGTAGGTGGCGCCGGTCGGGGAAGCCGGGACCTCCGGCAGCGGGATGGGAGCTGACCAGTCGGTGTGCGTCCCATCTTTCCGCGCCTGCGCGTACGACACGAGCGGATGGGCGGTGAACGGGCCAGTGAAGACGACCCACATCGCGTAGATGCGGTTGTAGAAGGGGCTGGCCGGGTTAGTGTCGATGGTGATCCACTGCTTATCCGGCTCGCGGCCGACGCTATCGTAAGTGGCGACGTAGTCCGGATGACCCTTGTGGGTCGTGATCCAGTTCGTTGCAGTCGTCGCGCCATGCGGGCGTGCCGCAACAGAAATGACCTCGGCTGGGTGGGCCGGGTTCGGCTCGCGGTTCGGATTGATCTGGAAGTTATGGGTCCCATCGGCGTTGTAGAAGAACTGGTAGGGCAGGATCAACTCATAGTAGTTCCCAAAGCCATCGAAGGCACCGACCGGGTCGGTGTTGTCGGTCCAGCCTTCATAGCCTGGGATGTGCCCCTGGGTCGGCCAGGTCTTGCCACCGTCAAAGGACTCGTAGAATCCCAGCAGGTGATTGTAACCCTCGGCGCTGACGAACCACTTGGAGGAGCCGATCAGGTGGTGAGGGTTAGTGGGGTCGACGCGGATGTCGGACTCCGAGTGATCTTTGACCAGCATGGGAGTCGTGGCAGGATAGCCAGGGTTGCTGCCAGTCTGGGTGGGATAGGGACCAAGCTCCTCACCTGTGGTGGCCCCGGGGCAGATTGATTCGCCGCTGTAGCCATCGTTGGGACCATCGTTGGCGGCGTACGGCACCTCTGGTGTGTAGCAACTGGTCTGCTGTGTGGTCACAAATTCATTCGCCACGTGTTGGGTCGCGAAACTGCTGGCGTAGGCTGCATTGGACTGAGTTCCCTGGGGAATGTTACCTACGCCGGAGCCAGCAGCGGCTCCGTGTGCATGTGTCACCATAAATAGGGGAGCCAGAGCGAGCAGGGTAAGTGTAATCACCGTGAGATATGCAAGACGAGGTTTACGCATGTCATACCTTTCCTTTCTGATAATGGGGGCTGTAAGCGTTTTTGAAGTCTATCGCGCTGTGTGACAGAAAAAGGTCTGATTTGCCTCCTAACATGGGGCAAAATTCACCAATTCGATTATCGAAGAAAGCCATGGACTTGGGAATTGCGAGAAGGTTGTGATTCGGTTATGAAATGGTTAAATTTTTGACCATTGCTTGTCAGTATTTCTTTCCTGCCGACAGGGTCTTTGGCAACTCCTCCCATCTGATCCTGATGAGCTTTCCCTACTTACCACAGCATTAAAATTGCGATAGAAGCGACCTCATAGGGAGGGAAATGTTTGATCGATAGCTCTGCAAGGAGTATACTGAGCCTTGACACGAGAACAGGCACGTCCAGTAAGCGCGCCAGCACGAATTCGCTCGTGATTGTCTGCGAAAGCTGGTTCACGCCACTGTGCTGGTGCACCTGTTCGTCACTATCTTTGATTTGGAGCACAAGAGAAGGTATGAGGTGGAGTGTATGAAGGCACAAGTTTTCTTCCGTTTGCTGCTGGCCAGTTTCCTGGGTGTGTGTACCTGTCTGGTTCTGACAACTACGGCCTTGGCCGCCGGTATGTATACATCGGGAACGTTTGGCAATGATATTTCCTACCCGCAATGCGGTAGCAGTACAAGTTCATTGCCCCGGAACTCCTTTGTTCTTCCACCTATTCCTTCACCGGAGGAACCATCTATCTTGTTCAGTATTCCAACCCCGCTGTGAATGTTGACAGTGATTATGCCTGTTAGTAGCTGATTTGATAGAGTTGCAGATGGGGGATACGCTGATAATCTCTTACGTTGCAGGTAACGAGGGTGAGATGGTGGGTGGTGGCGGTGGCAGTGATAAACAGATCAGATTGGTCAATGAGTTGGCCTTTTTGCCCCGGAAATAGCAAACCGCTCGTACACCTCTTTTATATTGCTGACTGAGAAACCATATCTGCCACACATGGAATATAGTATACACCAAAGTTACTGTGTTTGCTGTGTGTGGTCAAACCGTTTGGCAAACTCTTGCATCACCCGCTCTGATTTTGTCGGGGTTCGGATCATAAGCGGCGTGAGTTCATCTACTGCCCCGCCTAAGCGGAAGTGCTGGTACTCAAGCTGCATGCCAAGTGCGATGATCGCATCTTCCACTTGGATCAACGCATCGTAGGCTTGCTGAAGTGTCTGTTCGTAGTGAGCATAGACCTCCGGCTGCAACAGGTCGCGGATGTTAATCTCCCGCAGTTGCCCAACTGCTGTAAACAGGTTTGTGAGGGCTGTCTGTGTTTCTTCCTCAAACGTACTCATGGCTTTTAGGTGTTCTGCTCGCATGCCTCCTCTGAGAATAAACAGTGTTGTCTGAGCAAATTAGAGCATGTTTTCTATTCTCCAGAGGAATGGCAGAACTGTTTCACAACCAGCAACTTCACACACGCATCTTAGTCGCGAGTATTAAATCACCTGGAGAAGCGAAATCGGCTCTTGCAGCAGGTGCTCACGATATCACTGCTGCCCCACAGGTTCTGATGGAGATGGTAACTGATCCCCTGACTGAGGAGGCAATTGAGCGTTTTACGCAAGATTGGCAAAAGATGAACAAACTGTAATTATTTTCTTTTGACCGCCAGTTGTAGATGTGAAAAAACTCTCACATTTCACCTATCCTTTTTCATGGGTTTGTAAGGATGATATGCTACAGTATGTTCTGTGATCAGAGGAGAAAATGATCTTGAAACCTGGGGTGTGGGGGGAAGTCTGTAAGCATCATGGCTGTTGTGGAAAAGTGGACAGGGTGTCACGCGTGTGTTGATGTTCCTGGGTAGGAAACTGGTTGAGGGTTGAAGAGAGATAACTGGGTAGCTTATGAAAGCTAAGTGGTGGGGAGGTAGCCTGAAGGGTACGTTCCTTCAGGCTTTTTTGCGTGCCTGTACATTTCAACCCGTAACCATCTACCATTTGCGCTTCACAAAACACTCCTTTTTCCCTATACTTAAGATTAGGTTCTTGTTCCCCCAAATTGCTCATCTATTGCTCGTCAAAAGAAAGGGATATTTCGCTATGAGGCATTTTACACTTCAAGCCGGTTTCTCGCGCGTAGCAGTTCGTCTCTGTGTACTGCCCGTCCTTTTCGCCTCCGTCCTCTTCTGGCATAGTAGCGCAACTTCTGTCAAGGCGGCAACCTCTCAGGTCGTCAGCCATACCATCAAAGCGCATCCCCTCAGTCAACCGACCGAGCAAGCTCCTGCCAATCCGTACAAGGTCCTCTTCAAGTGCCAGCTGCCCAATGCCCCTTTCCGCTGCTACTCTCCGCAGCAGATCCATAGAGCTTACTCCTATACGCCGCTCTATCAAGAGGGGATAACTGGCAAGGGGCAGACCATTGTCATCATCGACGCCTTCCAGGACCCGACGATTCGGTCGGACTTGCAAAAGTTTGATGCGACCTTTGGGCTTCCCACTCCCACCTTCAACATAATCGCACCCCAGGGACTGCCGCCCTTTGATCCAAACGATCCTAATCAAGCTGGCTTCGCCTTGGAGATCGCCCTAGATGTGGAGTGGGCACATGCCGTTGCCCCCGGTGCCACAATCGATCTCGTGCTTGCCAAGAGCAACCAGGATGCTGACATGTTCGGCGTGACCAAGTATGCGGTTGACCACAATCTCGGCTCCGTGATCTCACAGAGCTTCGGTGAGGCCGAGACCTGTGTTGATCCCACCCTGCTCGCCCTTGAACATCAGACCTTCGCTAGGGCAACCGCCAAGAGGATCACCCTGCTCGCCTCTTCCGGTGACCAGGGGGTGGCGCAGCCCTCGTGCGATGGTAAAACGTTCATCAAGAGCGCCGGGTACCCCGCATCAGACCCGTACGTGATGGCAGTGGGCGGAACGGAGTTGTTCGCCACCGTCAACGGGGTGTACCGTAACGAGATAACCTGGAACGAGACCGACCTGGGACTACCTTACAATATTGCCAGTGGTGGTGGTTTTAGCACTATCTTTTCGCGGCCCAGTTATCAGAATGGTGTTGTCAACTTGGACAACCGTGGCGTGCCGGATGTCGCCTACAACGCGGGGGTCAATGGGGGGGTGCTGGTGGTCTTTGGCGGCTCAGTCTTACTGGTTGGTGGAACAAGTGCGGGATCTCCCCAGTGGGCAGGCATCGTCGCCCTGGCGGAGCAATCCGAAGGGGAACGCATTGGCCTCTTGAACCGCATTGTCTATCACATAGGGGAGAGTTCCGCCCGTGTGAGCACTTTCCACGACATCATCGCGGGCAACAACGCGTTCTTCTTCCTGAATAAAAGTTTGAGCTTTACCGGCTTTGCTGCACAAACGGATTGGGACGCTGCTACCGGCTGGGGAACGCCAATTGTTTCGAAACTGGTGCCCAGACTCTAAGTACCTTGCCAATCGGAATGAGGAAGAGCGCTCCTCCTTCAGTGCTCTTCCTCTTTAGGAGTTTATGTTCTCCCTTCCAATTTGCTGCTTGCTTACTGGTCTTGAGAAATATTTACCACATAGACCTATTTATAATCACATCTTAACTTATTCATCACTCCTAAACACACCTGTTCCTCTTACGCTTTGACCGTGGAGCATACCCTGAAGAGAACACCAGGGACGAGGAGTAGTTGCGCACGGAACCCATTCCTCACGTTCACTAACGAGTGTACTTCCAATGGGGTTTGTATCATTTGTATCGGTTGTATCACTTGTAGCGTTTGTATCGCAGTGTGAGTTCGTGCAGAACACGGGGAGCGTTTCGGGGACGTCTCCCATTCCCGCAATGGTCTCTTATACCAAATCCTGTTCAGCAGTGTCTTTTTGGGACCTGGCGGGGGCAAGCCCCGCCACTACAGTTCCCTTAAGGAATCAGCAGAATTTGATATTAATTATGCACTAGGGCTTTCATAGCTTAGTTCTCATCCCTTCCTTCTCGCGCGCTCTTCATCGACCTGGTGGTCTTGGGTTATCTCGATATCTCTCTTTCTCTTGGATACTCTTCTGTTGGTGGGAGCTCTCTTGTACAGGTCGACGCATGCAATGGCGCTTGAGAGCAAAAGCAACAGGGGAAGAAAAACGTTTAGGAGGTCTTTTAAGTGATTCAATTTGTTCCTCGTAAGAGCATCTTCTATGTGATGACCGCTCTTACTCTGGTAGCCGCCTTTGCAGGTGCTGTTCTGCTAGGTGGTAGTGCTGCCCGTTTGCATGCTGCAAGTCCGAAGGCCAGCACGAACAGCAATCCATTCTGTAGCCGGCTTGGCAAGAGCATCCAGGCATCACAGGGAGCTCAGGAGTGGTGTTTCGGACCACAAGCAAATGGCCCATCATCACATACTGCGAGCCCCAATAACCCGAGCTTCGGCTCCAACGTCGATGCAGCCAATCCACGCGAGGATCGCACGCCATCGGGCGCGGAGATCTACGGTCAATCGGAGGTCTCGGTCGCTGGCATTGGGCCTTACGTTGTTGAGGCCTGGAACGATGCTACCGGCTTTTTTGCTCCTTGTCCCTCCCCTTTAAATAAAGAGGAGTTAACGGGTTATGGCTTCTCGGCCAATGGAGGTCATTCCTTCGTGGACGAGGGTGGCCTGCCCAATGCCAACTGCGCTAAGGATGTCTTATTCGGCGATCCAAGCGTAGAAACCTGGAAGTCGGGCGGCTCGGCCTATTTCTATATCAGCAGCCTGTATGACAATCCGAGCTTCACTGGCCTCTCGTTCCTCGCCATCAATGCCTGTAAAGCCAGCGGAACGAGTTCGACGGCCTCGATCAGTTGCAGCCAGCCCATTATTGCTGCTACGAGCACCCAGTGTGTGACGAGCGGCGGCACTTCTTTCTGCAGCTTCCTCGACAAAGAGTTCCTCTCGATCGACCCCGCACGGGGCAGGCTGTACATGTCCTACACAGAGTTTGGGTTCAGCGGCGACCTGGCTGCAGGCCAGATTGAGTTGGCAGTTTGCGACATTGGCACCCCAGGTGGTGGAAAGGGAGCGCAAGGCGGCACTCCAGGCAAGCCCATCTGTTTTCCTGGCAAAAACGGCACGCCAGCCAGTCCAGGCTCCCCGTACTTCGTTGTGGCTCCCGGGCCAACCTGTGAGAACGAGGGGGCTTACCCGGCGGTAGACGTGAAGACCGGTGCTGTCTATGTCGCCTATGAGTTCAACTGGGCGACCAACTTCCTGACCGGTGCGCCCTGCAACGGCATCCCAACGAAGAACGTGGTGAAGTACATACCTTTCACATGTCTGACGCTACCAGCTGCGTCCTGTAGCGGCCCGGCAAACAGCAACGCAGTCAATACCATCTCAATGGCTGCGGCGTTTATTCCTGGCTATAACCGCTTCCCGATGAACGATTTCCCGCGTATCGCGGTCAGTGACAAAGCAGGAACGGTGAGCATCGTCTGGAATGACGCCCGCCGGCGTCCATATGGTGATATCCTGTTGCAGAGCTTTGACCTGAGGAGCCTGGTTCGTGTCCAGAGTAGCCCGGTACGGCTCAATAGCAGTACGAGCGGCTGGCATATGCTGCCTGCACTGCGCAACGACGATTCAGAAGGCAACTTGTACGTCACGTTTTATGGTCGTGCTTCAGCGAACACTGCTATCACCAACGTGTATGATGCACCGGAGATTGATCCTCGTACGACAAGCACGCCGAGCAACATAGTGGTGACGACGGGGCCATCCAACTGGAACGCTGTTTCGTCGGATATTATCCCCAACTTCGGCGACTACACGGATAACTACATCAAGGCAACGGCGAGCCCTCCCTTCGTTGACGATACGCTCTACGTGGCGTGGTCGGATGGACGGCTTGGAGATCCACAACCTTTCGAGCGAGCGATACCCGAGATGGGTTAGGTTGTAGGCGTTCAGATCGGACTGTTTCTGCACGCGCATTACCCGCTGAGAGCGGGCACAGGGGAAGGCGAGGAAGTATTTCTACCTCGCCTTCCCTCTGCCTACTTCGACCTACACGTGTCGATTTTCATCCCACTGATTGTTCACGCGGCACCGGAGAAACTCAATGTTGCATATTCACACATTCACATGCTCCCCTGGTTGTTGTGGGCGAAACTGCGTGCCATCGTTGATAAACACCAACCGCTGATCCTGAATGTGTACGATCATGTCTGGCTTGCCATCACCATTCACGTCTCGAAATTCCGCGGTAATCGGTGTCAAATCCTGACCATCGCCAAACAGGGTGGGACCATTATAGATACGGGCATGCGTGGTGTCACCCCCTGGCAGTTCGATGATCACCACATGCCGGTTGAGATTGACAAACATAAAGTGCGAGGGATTGGTTGCACTGTCGGCATGTCCTACGACTGTATCCATTTGAAATGTGCGGGGCCGACCATATGTGGCATCGTCCTGGTGTACCTGCCACCACGAACCGAAGGCGCTCAATGCGACGACAAGCACCACCATCACTAGCATACCCATGATAATCGCTAGTAATGGAAAACGCTTACTTCGACGCCATTCTTGACTCCAGGGAGGTGTAATGGCGTTAGGCATTACGCCACTATCCGTACTAGGGCTAACAATAGAACGCCGGGGGTGAATAAACGCACCTTTCAACACGTTTACGTCATCTAGCGTATCACGTTGAGGTGGTTGATTATACCTTCGCGCACTGGTATGAGGACGCGTTACATAATACTCCTCGTCTTCCTCGAGCTCGTAATCGAACTCCTTGGTAAGTTTTTTTGCTTGCGTGGCCCCCATTACGGTAACCTCCTTGCTAGATAATATGTTCTAAAAGCCTTCCATATTATACCAGAACAAAAGTTCTTATTCAAGAGCAATTGGAGGAATTTTTAGAAGCCAAAGGAAAAAACATGGTACATTAGTTTTCTCCAGTGATGTGTATTGGTACTGCGATAACTGGCTTAGCTCCAGGCACCAGCATCCCCTCTTCCTAGTCCTACCTGAACATGATACAATAGTCCCATTACTACAAGACTAATGAAATGGGTACTCACTGCTCATCATGCAAGATATCATCATCACGCTGGCAAAAGCATTTCATGCGCAGCACAAACAACTTTATATCGTAGGGGGAACGGTGCGCGATGTGCTGCTTCATCGCGGTGAATCGAACGACGCGGACCTGGCAACCGATGCAAAGCCAGATGAAATCAAACAAATTGTCGCACCAACGCAACCCAATGCGGTCGTCCTGGTTGGTGAGCGTTTCGGGACGGTACGCCTCCATTATCCTCATGACATTATTGAAATCACGACTTTCCGCAGTGAGCAATACAATCCTGAATCCCGCAAACCAGAGGTGTGCTTTGGCAATGTACTGGAAGAAGACCTGCTACGGCGCGATTTCACGATCAACGCGATGGCGTGTCATCCCTTGACAGGACAGATCATCGATCCTTTCGGAGGCCGTCAAGACCTGGAAGCGCACTTATTACGTGCCGTAGGCAATGAGCCTGATAAGCGCTTCGATGAGGACCCTCTACGACTGTTGCGTGCTGTTCGTTTCGCTGCCCAGCTCGACTTTAGAATAGAACCCGAAACACGCCGTTCTATCATACGGCAGGCCACAAAACTGCAAAAGATCTCGCGCGAACGCATCCGAGATGAAATGAACAAGCTACTGGTTTCGGCGCATCCTGCTAAAGGCCTTGATCTGCTTGTCGAGTTGGGGTTGATGGAGTGGATTGTGCCTGAAGTGCTGGCACTGCGCGGGGTGAGCCAGCAACCGCAGCGAGTGATTCACACGAAAGACGTGTATGCACATGTACTGCGCGTGGTTGAACGTTCGTCGCCCCGGCTCATCTGCCGCTGGAGCGCATTGCTGCATGATATCGGGAAGCCCCGCACGCGTACGGTGGAAGATGGGAAGGTACACTTTTTTGGACACGAGGATGTCGGAGCCCACATGGCACGCGATATCCTGAAACGCTTGCACTTTGACCGGGACTTTATTGAGAGTGTGTCGAAAATTGTGCGTTTGCATATGCGGGCGAATGCGTATACGGCGGACTGGACAGATGGGGCAGTGCGGCGGCTGATGCTGGATAGTGGAGATGACCTGCCGGATTTACTTGACCTTTCTCGCGCAGATATCACCAGTTACCGAGCGGATAAGGTCACCCGCGCTGCTGCTCGTGTGACTGAACTTGCCGAGCGTTGCCAACGCCTGAAGGAGGAGGCAGAGCGTGTGCCCTTGAAAAGCCCTCTCGATGGCAACGAACTAATGGCGATGTTTGGGCGTGGTCCAGGGCCATGGTTACGACCGATCAAGGAACACCTGCTGGGACTGGTTATCGATGGGATGCTTGCTCCCGATGATAAAGAGGAGGCAGCGAAGATCGCACGAGCATTGATAGAAATGGAAGATTCTACCAATAGGCACGGTACACGGAGTGTGAATGAAGATCGGGAGGGAAATATCCTCCAGACATCCCGCGAAGGTCCATCTAATGGTCCCTCCCTCCAACCACACCGCTCCCACTCCTCCGAAATGGAGGAGGGACCATGAAAGTAATGCGTGACGAGATTTTGCAGTATCTCAATGATTATTTGCAGGTAGAGAAGTTTAGAGATTACGGTCCTAATGGTATGCAGGTGATCGGGCGTCCCGAGGTCGGGCGAATCGCGCTTGGAGTAAGCGCCAATCTCGAGTGTTTTCGCCTCGCAGCTTTACAGCAAGCGGATATACTGATCGTGCATCACGGGCTATTCTGGGAGAGTATGCCCCGCGCAGTGGGCGCGATGATGAAGGCGCGGCTGAAGACGCTTTTTGAGAATGATATGTCGCTACTAGCCTATCACCTGCCTTTAGACGCACATGCAGAGATAGGAAACAATGCGCTCTGGCTAAAACACCTGGGGTTCACAGTTGAGGGCATCGAGCTGGGTCTGGCACACGGGCAGGCAATTGGTGCAATCGGTAGTGCTACCAAACGTCAAACACTACGCGACCTGGTTGAGCAGGTGAACACACTGGCGGGAGCACAAGCGCACATTTATGAGTACGGGCCGCAAACTATACGCCGGTTGGGTGTAGTTACAGGTGGAGGCCAGGGATATCTACTGGAAGCGATTGCCCGGGGCTGCGATACATTTCTGACCGGAGAGACTGGCGAACCGACAGAAGCGATTGCGCGTGAAGAAGGAATCAATTTTATAGCAGTTGGGCACTACAACTCAGAGAAAATCGGAATTCAGGCCCTTGGAGATCTTTTAAAGACACGGTTCGAAGTAGAGACATTTTTCTGTGATGTACCTAACCAGGTATAGAGGACAGCCATGATGGAGAAGCAAAATTACAACCCAAGCAAAGGATACGATGATGACAAAGGCAAACAAGCCTGGATCTCATAAACCAGAGCCAGACAGTACAAAGGCAACCAGGGCCAAAAAGCCGGGCACAGGCGCTACATCCTCTCCTGGAGGCACGAACAAATCCACTACGTCCAAACCACAATCAGAGCTTTCTATCACTGCTCAGCCTGATACGACCAAGGACAAGCAGAGTGCGAAGACTCAGAAGCCGGCAATGGGCGGTACTGCTGTGCAAGGGGCAAAATCTACACAGCCTAAAGAAATCAAACCAGCATCACCTACGCAGCAGCAAGCTGAGAGTTATAACCGCGAGATGCGCCGTCGTATGGAACACATGGGTATGGGCCCATACGGTGAAAGTCCGGCCGAATCGGTGCGCGGAAGGAGACAGAAGCGTATTGAGAGAAGGAAAAAGCAGCAAGAGGAAGTAAAAAAGACGGTGGTAACGAAAGGGCCGAGCACGAACATTAAACTTGGGCGTAAAAACACCTACTTCCTGCTCACTATGGTGGCTATTGTGGCCCTGATTATCATCCTGGCGATAATAATACGCCATCCATTTTAGGGTCAAAGGAACAGTAGGTCAATGTGGAAGTTCAACATTTCTGGACACCACTGAAGGAATGTGAATGTTCCTTGTGCGTAGGTTCACATCCTGGCTTTAACGTCAAGGTGAAAGCTTCGAAACGCTCAACTGCATCCCAGGGAACTGTATTTGGCTCGATACGCAGGCCGAACTTCTCAGCAAAAGGATACAGCACATGCCAACGATACAGCCACCCGTGCTGGCCAAATACAAGCGCTGTAACCATATGCTCCTGACCAGGAGTAATCTGGATATCTACCACGTGTCCTATCTTTCTACCCTCAGATGTGACAATCTTGCTGCCGAGAAGGTCTTCAATGAAGAGTGTTTTTGGCTGTTGCATTAGCGTCCGTTCCCTGGAATCCAGCGCAGAATGTGATCTGCGATCCACCGCTCGGATTGACCTACGGTGTAATCTTCAGCGTTTCCACGAAGCCTCAGTGTCGGCCCGAAATCCTTAACTTCTTTGAGCGGGATAGTGTGTTCAAAGCGATCGCGAAATATGAATCTAAAAAATGGCCGCAAGTGGGAGGATACTCTGCCCGCAAGCGCCTGTGGACCGGTAACGAGGTTAGTAAGTACAAGTTTACCATCTTGGCGCCACTCGGCCTCTATATCAGCCACTCGACCGATCTCACGCCTGTCACGTGTTTCCAACTGGTTGTCTATGATGTCCGCTATAGATAGTGTCTGATCCTCGTGCCCTTTTGATTCTGACATCTTTTCTATCCTCCACCGCTGATAATTTGAAGCGGAAGCGATATGGCAGCAACTATGAAAGCAATGATCAAAATACATATAATCGCGATATTGGTGAAACGCCCGTTGGTCTTATCACCAAGGTACTGTCGATCGTTCATGATAACCAGGAATGGTGAGAGTGAGATCGGCAGGAACAGAGCAATGATCGTGGACGCGAACAGTGCGAGTTGAAGTGGGTCCGTACCCAGTAGCCCAATAACCACAGCTACGATAAGGAAGAGTATCAACACCAGGTTAAAGCGCGCGGCCTCAGCAGGCCTCTGATTCTCACCCCACTCCCAGCCAAAACCCTGCGCGACAATATATGAAACACCCAGTAAGACCTCGAGAGCAGCTCCCAGGCAAGTTGCGAACAGTGCCGTCGCAAACAATAAAGCTCCGATTGAGCCAAACGGTTTGGCCATTGCGAGTCCAATCTCGCCCAGTGTATTGGAGTTCATGTTTAGAGGTTGCAGCACGATAGCTCCCAGGAAGACCAGGGCGATTGAGCCCAAGCTACCAAATCCCATACCAGCAATCGCGGTAACGCGGTTGAGTAAGAGTGAGCTTCCCGACCATTTCTCTTCTCTGGCTCCAGAAGAGTAGAAGTATAGAAGGTAGGGACTGATGGTAGCGCCAAGGATTGCGGCTACCAGGTAGAGATAATCGGCAAGTTCACCTTGTTTAATCTCAGGTTTCCATAGCGTTGTCAGAAGCTGCGGTGACGGCCCACCAAGGGCAAAAATACCAGCCAGGAATGATAACGTCACCAGGCCAAGAAGAGCAGGGACATTTTCGATCCAGTCAAATGGTGCCCGCCAGGCCATAACCCACACAAGTAAGGCTGCCACCGGGAAGAGCAAGTGCCACGAAATGCCGGTGAAGAGCGAGAGTGCAATAGCAACGCCTCCAAGCTCGGCCGCGAGTAGAAGGCTCTCGGCAACCAACTCACTGACCAGCGGCAAGAGAAAGAATTTGAAGCCGAATCTCTCACGGATTGCATCTGCATAAGTCTTCTTTGAGACGGCGGTGAGACGTCCAACCATTTCCACCAGTAGGATGATAGCTACTGTTGCAATCAGTATGGCCCAGATCAGCCCGAGGCCAAACCTTGCTCCTGCTTCGCCGGCAGTAGCAATGGTACCTGCATCGAGGAAGCCACCAATAGCGGTTACAACACCAAGAGTAATCGAGAACCATTGCTTCATTAACTCTCGGCCTCCAGGAATGCTCTGCTGGCACGATCGAGGGCTGAAACTTGAGCATGCCAATTACAGGACTCACTCAGGCAAGGGTTATTAACAACTTGCATAGCCGACTCGTATAGACTGAGCAGGTGCTGGACGGTGTGGACATCAGGTGCACCTTGCTGAGAAGATAAGGTCTGGTCGAGGCCACTAAGTTCACTCTGGAAGTTCATAAAGTTGGATGAGGCATAGGTATTGGTGATCTTCCCCTCATGGGCATAGCTGAGAGTCGTCGACGCTGCTGCAAATGCGGCACCGGCATCTCCTGCTGTCCTTGCGAATGCCGACTGTGTGAGCTGGCATGCTGTTACTGTCAGGAGCAGAACAAGGAGCAAGAAGCTGATGCCATATCTCTTCAACATGTATTAGTAACTCCTTTTGCCACCGGCAAGGAGCAAAAGTCTTGATGTATTGCTGCCAGATCTATGAAAATAATTCCTCGTTTCCAGTGGCTCAGCATGGTGAATCTGCTTACTTATACACGTGTATTACGTAATAGCCTACTAAAAGAAATACAACCACATCCGTTAGAAAAGAGACATCTGGTCTTCCAAATCAAGTGTAATTTGACGCCTCACTTCATAACGCTTATAATCAACTGAACATAAAACCTGCCTTTGAGGATGAAGATCAAATCAGATAACTATATCCCACTTTGTCTAAGGAATCAGACTAATGCCAAAAATGTATGGGTGGGTGCGTGAGGTAGTGCCCGAAAGTCCTGCGGACCGCGCAGGGTTACAACCAGGTGATCTTATTCGTACGATTAACGGTCATGCCATTCGTGACCTCGTAGATTATCGCTTTTATGTTGCCGATGAAGAGTTGACGATTGGTTTTGAGCGGCAACTGAATCAGCATGAAATACATCTCAGCAAAACATATGATGAGAACCTGGGGGTGCTCTTTGGCGAAGAGCCAGCTCCCTTTATCCGGCAATGCGCTAATAAATGCGTCTTCTGTTTTATCAAGGGACTGCCCGAACGCTTTGCGCCACAGCCCGAGTTAGCGCACGGCATGCGCGCCTCGCTCTATATCAAAGATGACGATTATCGCTACTCATTCCTCTTCGGGAACTTCATCACGCTGACCAATCTGAAAGAACACGACTGGCAGCGCCTGGATGAACAGAAGTTGACGCCGCTCTATGTCTCCGTGCATACAACCGATCCCGACCTGCGTCGCATGATGGTTGATGGCCCGCGAGCGGGAGACATTATCGACCATATCAAACGCCTGGGAAGCATGCGCATCACCTGTCATACACAGTTGGTACTCTGCCCAACGATTAATGATGGCCCGCATCTTGATCGCAGTATTCACGATTTGACTGAGTTGCGCCCCATCGTCGAGTCTATCTCTGTTGTGCCCGTTGGATTGACGAAATACAACAACATGATGAAGACCGGAGATTTGCCTCCACTGCGCCACTACACACGAGAAGAAGCAGAGAAAGTCATTGAGCAGGTCGAGGTATATCAGCGCGGCTTCGAGGCAGAAGATCCTGATGGCTATCCATTCGTCTACCTTTCGGATGAATGGTATTACCTGACGGGACGCGATTTCCCACCTGCGAAGCATTACGGTACATATGCTCAGATCGAGAATGGTGTAGGCATGACACGCTACCTTGTCGAACAATGGGCACGCAGCAAGCGCAAACTGCCAACAAGCACGCCCCAACCCAGGCGGGTAACAATGGTTACGAGTACGATGGCATATCCTGTGATTGAGCAAATCGCAGGAGATATGCACAAGGTCGAAGGACTTGAAGTGCAGGTGCTACCCGTCGTAAATAAGTTCTTTGGAGCCGAAGTGACTGTTGCAGGGCTACTCTGTGGTCAAGATGTGCTGGCAGCCCTGGAGCAGAATGGGTATCTGGGTGATCTTGTGCTCCTGCCACGTGTGATGCTCGACAACGAGGGTATGCACTTCCTGGATGACATCACGGTGGAAGAGTTCAAGGAACGGCTGCCAGTACGTGCCGAGTTTGTGCGAAATGCCCAGGAGACCATTGAGGCTATTCGTGGGCTGGCAGTTCCTGAGGACAATTACGCAAGCAACTCGGGACTATCTCGCTTTGGATCATTCACCAGGCGCGAGACAGCGCGTGCCTTCATCTCGTCAGACGGATAGGGCGCGAGCCAATGCGACAACGCTTGTTCGTCACGCATATCTGGATCGAGCCAGAGCTCATAGGCTTCTGGCAAGAGAATAGCTGGCATGCGATTATGAATGGTCGCAACAACATCATTCGGCTCTGTAGTGATAAGCGTGCAACTGCGTATCTGTTGTCCATCGGAACTTTTCCACTGGTCCCATAAACCGGCGAAAGCGAAAGGTTCTCCACTTTTTAAGGAGATATACATAGGCGTCTTGAGCCCGTTCTCCTGCTTCCACTCATAAAAGCCATCGGCGATTACCAGGCAGCGTTTCGAGCGCAATAGCCCCTTAAAGCTGGGTTTCTCTGTCAGCGTTTCAGCCCTGGCATTAATCATCCTGGAGCCGATCGACTCATCCTTAGCCCACGAGGGGATCAATCCCCAACGCAACCATTCCAGGTGAGAAGCCCCGTTATGCATAATGGAAACAACTTCTTGTGTTGGCGCGATGTTGTAGCGCGGCGAGGTATCCAGAGTAGCTGGCACACCGAATTTCTCAGCAACGGATTTAATATCAACGGTAAGTGTATAGCGACCGCACATAAGGTTCTCTCCTCATCAAGATTGATAAACACTATCCGATATTGCTCTTTATAATGCTATTCTTTTTTAGTATAGCAGATGCGGATATCTATTTTGTTCTCCAACTTCAGCTGGAGTCTTCGAGTGATTTTTTGCTCCTTTTCTTTAGGGTCATCTTACTATCACTACCATTGGGCTGGGCCGGTTCAACGTGAATAACGTGGGATGTAGGGATAGCTAATGTCTGCTGGTGGTCGAAGTCGTGCTCGCAATAACAGTGTGATGACAAGGCCGGTGACAAATCCTCCCACATGGGCAAAGTAGGCGACGCCACCCATACCCTGTTGTACATGGGAAAGTGCCGCTATGCCATCGAAAAATTGCAATATGAACCATAAGCCGATCAAGACTATGGCTGGAAGCATCACAATGGTGAAGAAAATGAAGATGAAGATGATTGTTCGCACGCCAGCAAATGGAAACAACACCAGGTAGGCCGCGAGTACGCCAGCAATGGCACCGCTAGCTCCAAGGCTAGGTATGGAGGAGTTTGGATCAATGGCGATCTGGGTGATACCGGCAATCACGCCACAGAATAGATAGAATAGCAAATATGGGATGTGGCCCATGCGGTCTTCCACATTGTCTCCAAAGATGTAGAGGTAGAGCATATTGCCACCGATGTGGAGCCAGCCCGCGTGCAAAAACATGGAGGTGATGAGGGTGAGGTAGACCGGGTTTGGCGTGTGAAAGGGGAGATTCGCTGGTACTCCTGGGATTGACGTCTGGGGAATACCGTGTGTCACTGCTATTGGGACGACTGAATATGCGAACATGAATGCGGGAGCGCCGGCGCCGAGCGATACCTGGTAGAGAAAGATAATGACGTTGGTGGCGATAAGTCCCCATGTCACCCAGGGAATGCGTCGTCGCGGCCCTGGATAGTCCTTGATCGGTATCACTCTATCCCTCCTATTACCTTAACAGTTGCGTGGTCCTTAGCCTATATTTATTGTAACAAAGGATGTGACAGATGCAACACCAACAGAACTGGAACTACCTCTTGCTCTGGCTCTGAGTAACTTAGAGGAGTGTTATATGGATGCGATCGTATTCATATATAACCGCTTCTTGCTCTTCTGTTTCAACAGAGCCGGGGCGTAACGTCCTGATGTAGTCTATCGCTTCTTGCGCGGTAAATCCGCATGTCGTGAGATAACCCGCTATGATAGTCCCTGTACGCCCTAGTCCCCACTCACAGTGAACTACAACAGGCTGACTGCTCTTCAAAGAGGCTTGAATAATTGAGACAGCTTGATGCATCTCGTGAAGTGTTGGCGGTTTATGACCCCATTCTTTATGGCTGGCTATGGGGATGTGGTACACGGTGAAAGCGGAAAGAAGAGGCGCGTCGTCAAGATATCCTGTAAGGTTGAGTATTACTTTTATTCCGAGTTGTTGTAACATCACATAGGCGTCTTCTGTCGATGGAAACGGCATAGCCGCTAGACTATCCTCTATAATCCAGCTAAAGCGGGGTAACACAAGTTGCCGCTTTTCATCAAAGCTCAAGTCAAAGTCGGCTAAAAACTGTAGTGGGTATGCAGCCAGCTTACGACGTACAACAGGGTCTAATTGAGCGCGTATCTTCAATTCTTGAAACGCCTTAACAGACATATACCTTTTGCTCTTCTTAAAGGTTGGGGTAATATATCATACTCCCACCATCACCCATTCCAGGCTACCCATTTTCTTCCGGTCTTTCCATCTGAATGCGGTGCATAACTTCTGGTACGATGTTCATCGACTCTTTATTAATAGCTTTACGCCTCTACTAATATACTCCTGAATAGAGCCTATTTCAACAGTTTTCGCCTCATTAGGTGCCAGACCAGAAGCAACAATCTTGATAGTCAGTAGCTTACCTTGCGCTTAGAGTTATAGTATCCATTTTGACGCTCATGTCTAGTAATCTCCTTTACTGTATGCTATAGCGTAACTTATATACACGCATCAAGCAGGGACCATCTCTATAAGGAAACTCATCTCCTGGGGACTGCGTTGCCACGCTTTGCAGGAAAGGTGTACAACTCCATAGGCGAGCAGTCCAACAAAGAGCCACCCGAGACCACCCAACATCCCTGTCCATCCACTGGTCACGAGCAACAACACACATCCTCCGCAATCAGCGTGAAGAGGAAGTGCAGCACATACAAGAAACCACCCACGGCTGCTACTAACACCACTGAACCGCTGAGGGCGACGAGGGCCAGCAAGATCCCATTGAGCACCACGGCTCCCCAGGGCACGCCCGTCCTGGGGTGTACGCGAGCGACCAAACCGGGAAGCAATCCGTCACGTGCCATCGCAAAGGCAAGCCGCGACGTCACAATGAGCACCGCATTGCCCGTGGCTGCTGTAGTCAGCATCGCCGCTGCCGCCGTGAGCTGCTGACCGGTGGAACCGAGAAACTGGGTTGCCGCTGTAGCGAGGGGAGCGGGTGACCTGCCCAGTTCGTTCCATGGGAGCACCCCAAGAGCCACGAACGTGACCAACAGGTAGAGGCCCAGGACCAGGAGCAGCGTCAGGATGAAGGTACGTTCTTGTTGCAAACTCATTGTGCTCCCTCTCACTGTTACTTGCTCGTGGTGACGTACAACTGCATGCGCTCTGCTTCCCGCGCGGCTGCCCAAAGCCGGGCCTCGTCCATCAGACGCCGGGCCAGGCCCGTGCCACGAGATGAGGCGCGCACATACAGCGCCACCAGTTCCACCCAGGCGTGATGGCGAAACAGCGGGGAGTCCAGATGGTTCTCCAGAATGAGGAGTCCCACCGGTTTCCCATCCACCCAGGCCAGGAGCCAGAGCGCGGAGGACAGCGAGCAGGTACGCCGAAAATGCTCTTCAAGCAACTGCCGCCAGTTCTCGGCCAGCGTAAAGCGCGCATCCAGTGACGCATTATGCTGATGCAATTCCCCAAACAGGGGTGCCACTGCCTCAAAATCCGCTGGCGCGCCGCAAGCAGATGGGGCTGTGCTTGCGCGATTGGCACTGGAGAGTGCTGGAACGTCATACCTTTTCTTCTTTCTGGGGTCACTAGATTATCCGGGGCAAAACCCACGCTAAGGCTTTCTCACATACTGCAATGCATGTATTTACCGAAAAATAGAGTAAAAGATGCACATGATAGATCAGTCTATGCAATCATACAGATTTTTGTCCCATGAGAGAACGAGCCTGGGAAGAGGCTTCACGGCTTAACGTGAGTTTTGCCACGGATAATCTAGTGACCCCTTGTAGAGCAACTTCGTTCAAACGCAGAGCCTTCTTTACCGGCCATCATCACATTGCAGCAGGATCAGCAAGAATTCGGGGGGCAAGCCCTTCTGCCGCTACTGCCAGCGTCGGTGTTAAGTGATCAGCGGACTCTAACACAACATCTTCTCATTGCACCAACGAATAATATTCTTACTCTTCCGGTCACTGTAATGCAACTGTCAAGTTATTTAGGCGATCTTCCTAAGAGAGCTTGGGAATGACTCGGCCCACCCACATGCCGAACATGAAGTGATAGATGAGGAGCTGCGAGCGTCCTCTGAAGAGATCGGCGAGGGACGCTGGGCCCTCGTCGGTCTCGAAGCGGTACTCCTTGTCGATTCGAACCCAGGGCAGCTCCTGCCGCCACCGCGCCAGTTCGTCGCTACGCCGCGTCAGCGCCTTCTCGGCCTCGAGCAGCTCCAGACGGGCCGCAAGCCACTCTTCACGTGTTCCGGTCTTGTGATCGGTCATTGTTTCTCTCCTTCTTGTCGTTACAACTGTAAATCCCAACATTAAATTCGTTCTTCCACACATTTGGTGATAAAAGCTCATTAGCATGGTACATTGAAAACGTCCATCCGCTCTAACAGCGATTTCTGGAAGTGTATTCGTAGCTCTACAGTATTCGATTCACCAAATGTGTGGAAGAGCGTTAAATTGATCGCTTTTACAACAATTATCCTGGTGAGCAAGCAAGTGAACGACTTGTTCACCAGGATAATTGTGGGATTTTCGCCAGGAATAATATAATGGGTCTGGCACAATTTAGGTGAAAGCTCTTCTTTAATAGAGACAGAAACCGATAGTGTTTGTGCTCAAAAAGAACATGATTTTCATGAGAGAAGCTCATCCTTTACCTAAATTGTGCCAGACCTGAAACAGTTGAAAT
>WNFX01009389.1_pt1 | contig 20035 bp, 19 predicted proteins | sample 5400111 | NCBI WGS metagenome assembly WNFX01 (sample SAMN13153363, study PRJNA577476) | soil metagenome | isolation source: 40 cm soil or saprolite under grassland replicate 1 | place: USA:California | collected 2016-06-15 | reverse complement strand
TCCTTTTTTCATGCTCAAACACATATCTCCTTCCACATTAGAGAAGAGCTTTCCCCAAATGTGAGGATGATCCACAATTGCATTATCAAAAACAACCATAGCCCTGATATCACCAAAGTTTCACAAACTGCTTCTTGATGAAAACATGGCTGCAAGAAGGAAATTTGAACTGCTTAATCAACTCTTGGATGTCAAGCATACTGCTTTTTTTCATGAACACCTGACTATCATTGAGTGAGAAGCTGAATGCGTCAGATAGTGAGTATCTCGCTCCATTGCGTTGTGAAGCGTTGGGAGAGCTTGAGTTGTCTCATCCGCCAATTTCGTGCGATCCCTTGTATGGCAAAAAACAGCGTATCACGCCCATAGATTGAGTTGAGCAGGTCAACGATCAACATTAACCGGGCTTGCTTATACTGTTGTGTGAGTGAGAACTCTCCGAATAAATCAGGCTGGAGCGCACTTTGCGGAGTGATTTTGGTCAAATAGACGCCTGCTTTCTTGTATCGAAACCCGTCCTGATAAATCCTCTTCAGCCCATCAAGCGCATAGCGTATTAAATCAGGAGTAAACGCCGTGGGAGAGGGAAAATTGATCGTGTAGGAGTTGGAGTACTGCGGAGTGTCTTTGCGAAACGAATTGGTACGAATGAAGATCGTCAGACAGGAGGCAAGGGAGTCCTGCTCGCGTAACTTTTCAGCCGCTCGTGCCGCGTAATGTGCCAGAGCTTCTTTCATCTCTTCCCGACTGGTTATGTCTCTGCCAAAGGTTTTCGAGCACATGATGCCTTGTTTTGGCGGCCTTTCAACCTCAATCGGGATACAGGAGATGCCCCGGAGTTCTAACACAATCCTGGCTCCTGTCACGGTCAAATACTTCCTGATCCATGTTGCATCGGCATACTTTAACGCTTTGGCAGTGTCTATGCCAAAACTTCGTAAAAAGCGAGCATACTTTACACCGATGCCCCACACATCCTCAATGGCAACCGCTGCTAACAACTCGTCTAGTGCCTGCTCAGAAAGCCCTGTCAGGTCTAACACTCCCTCATAGGAGGGATCATGCTTGACAATCTCAACACCGATTTTCGTTAAGCACTTTGTTGCTGCAAAGCTGATCGAGACAGGGATGCCGGTATATTGCAGCACTCTGGCTTTGATAGTACGTCCATACTCAGTGAGATCATCAATGAGAAGGTGTGTCAGTTCTAAGAACGACTCATCAATTGAGTATATTTCTTGGAGTGGGGAAAACTCGGAAAGAACAGCCATGACTCTTGCTGAAAGGGTGGCGTAGAGCGAATAATTGGAAGAGAATACCTGCACATCATGCGCTTGTATCACGTCCTCAATCTCAAAGACAGGCTGTCCCATTTTGACGTATTTCTTGATATCGTTGCTTCTCGCGACTACACATCCATCGTTGTTTGAAAGCACGATACAAGGGCGTGTTCGTACAGATGCGTCAAAGCACCTCTCGCACGACACATAGAAATTATTGGCGTCTACGAGCGCAAAGACCTTGTTCTTCATCGCAGCCTTTGGACGCACGAGTTCCATTGTTATATTCTTCTGAGCTGCTTATGCAGTACCCAGGTCACAACCCCCCAAACTTCAAAGTCGTCGCGTGAGGTCACTTCAATGGAGGTGTACTTCGGGTTTTCCGGTTTCAGAAATATTTTCCGGTGTTGCATGATCTGAAGCCGTTTGAGCGTAAATTCTTCGCCAATTCGCGCGACCACAATCCTGTTGTGTGCTGCGGTGATTGCCCGATCAATCACAATAATGTCATCGTGATAAATACACGCTCCGGTCATGGAGTCCCCGCTGACCCTCATAAAGTAACTGCTCGTTGGGTGAGTCACGACTAAATCATGAATGTTCAGCTCATGTTCTTCATAATCGCTTGCTGGAGAGGGAAAACCGGCATGAATGGTGCCTGGTAAAAACCGCACATTGCGAAAGACAGGATCGTTCATACACACCCCTTTTGAAACTATAATGCGTCCTAAATAGTAGAACCAACGTTCAAAAGAGGATTAGGGCAGATGAGTTTTTTTCCTGTAAAGTCGCTTTTACCCCGCTTGAGTAGAATTGTGCAAATAGCTTCAACATCGCCTTGTTTCATTGTGCGAAGTCAGTATTTTTTATTGTTCGTTGTACTTCTATGAGGTAAAGAAAACCTGTCGAAAAACGGAGATAAGTCTTGAACAAAAGCTATAAAACACGCATTACACTCAAATTTATAGAAATGGCGAAAGAGGTGAAAAAGTTTCTATCCTCTGATGAAAACCAAGTGTATCCAGCTTATCGGTCAACCTTTCTTCTCGTAAGCAGTTTTGATGAAGTACGAGAAGACATACTTGTCAATCTTCTCAATGATCCGGTATACGCTGTGAAGTTCTCTGAAGAATATTTAGAAAAAGTACTTAAAGAAAAAGTAACAGCCATGATGGAAAATTTGCGACAACAAGAACTCCCTACTGTTCGTCCCCAAGTCATTGCAAGAGAGACTACTGAGGTTATTTTTAACGAACTTGATTCATATTCGACGAGGATAACCGTTTATTTACCAGTTTTAGGTATAGACTTGCAGCTTGACGAAGAAAAACTTGAGATAGGAAACATTACTTTTCAAAAAATGACACAGAAAAAAGTCGATGAGTTACAAAACAAAATCACGTCGGATATAATGGCTAGTTCACATACGCCAGAGACGAAAGAAGCCCTTATTCAACATTTTACGAAAGACCTCCAACGAATAGTGGCAGAGAAGAATCAGCCAGTCTATGCCATTTATCACACCATTGCTGAACCCATACAAGCTGAAAAACGGGCAAGGGAAGAATGTTATAAAGTGTTTGATCTCCTGCGCTATGCTCTCCCATATATTTCAACCCTCTATCCTATGGATTTTTCTATACCTAAGTACACGCAATCATAAATCTATTCCGAGTTTGACGAAAGGAGGAAAGCGAGATAGACTGGGGTTGGGAGGACAAAACCATGAGAGGACCCAAACCAAGCTATCCAATTGAGTTGACCACCAGCGAGGCAGAAGACCTGCGCCGCCTCGGGCGCGCCCATACCACAGGCCAAGCGCTAGCAGTTCGTGCGCAGATCGTGGTAACGGCCAACGCCCATCCCGACTGGGATAACCAACGCCTTGCCCACGCCGTCGGGCCCAGTGATCGCATGGTGCGCAAATGGCGGGGCCGCTGGGTCGCCACGCGTCGGTTGACGGATGCACCTCGCAGTGGAGCGCCGAGGCGTTTTTCCCCCTGAAGTGCGTGCGCAGGTCACCGCCACGGCTTGCACCTTGCCGCGTCAGACCGGCGTGCCGCTGGCGCGGTGGAGTCGGGCTGAGGTGGCTCGCACGGTGGCCGCCGAGCTTGCGGGGCACGCTCCTTCGGCCAGCACCATCGGACGCTGGCTCAAAGCCGAGCGGCTTCGTCCCTGGCGTTATCACCGTTGGCAACACATTCATGATCCCAAACGCTTTCTGGAGCGGGCGCGTCCGGCCTTGCAGTTGTATGCACGAGTGCTGAGCTTGGTGCGCGAGGGCACGTGGCTGGTCTGTCTGGATGAGAAAACCTCGATCCAGGCCCGGGAAAGGGAACAGCCGCCGCGCCCGGCGCACAGCGGCCAGCCACCACGGCAGGAGGCCCGCTACCAGCGGCGTGGCGCCCGGCACCTGTTTGCCGGACTGAGTGTCGCTGATGGGCAGGTCTCTGGCACCTGCCGCGAGCGCAAAACGTTTGCCGATTTCCAGGCCTTTGTGCAACGGGGGATTTATCGACACGGTTACGGGTTGGTTTGGAACGCAAAACGTTTGCCGATTTCCAGGCCTTTGTGCAACAGGTCATCATCCCGCAAGCGCTTCAGCGCAGAGTGCGGACGGTGCATCTCATTCTCGACAACGGTACCACACACGCTCCCAAGCAATTGGAGCGCTGGTTGCAAGAACAGCCAGCGGTGGTGCAAGGTCAGCTCACGTTTCACGTCTGTTGGTTACCTCCCAACGCTTCCTGGCTCGATCAGCTAGAGATTTGGTTCAGTATCTTGCAGCGCAAGCTGCTCCAGCCCAATCACTTTGTCAGTGTCCAGGACTTGGAGCAAGCCATTGCTGATTTTCTCACGTATTACAACCAGCAGGCTAAGCCGATCAAGTGGACCTACACGGTTGAGCAACTCGAACACAAGCTCGGAATGGACTTACGGTAGCCTGTACTTAGCCTTGGTCGCAAGTTGGCAGTACCGTCTGGCTGGATCGTTTTACATCTTTCGCTCCTTGCAACACTATACCATCTTTCTCTCCACGACGACTCCGGCTCATGCGTATGGAGTGCTGGGGTTGGTAAGCACAATCGAAGAGACCGTTCCGCTGCCTCTTCCGGTCTTGACGCAGGCCGTCTTACTGCCTTTCGAACATCACATCATATATGATAGCTTGTTCACTTCCTACAATGTGATGTTTGGGTCAGGATACCGCCAGGACCTGCAAGAGCTGTATCGCAATATCCAGGAACGGGAAGGGATCATCACCAGTTTATTGCCGGAAGATCAGGCGGCACGCGAGGCCAATCAGCGCACCGACATCCTCGTACGCAACCGCAAGGTGTTCACCGCCTTTCGCCGTGAGTTACGCAAAGCGGGTCTGAACCCGCAAACGGTCGAAGGGCATGTCGCCACGATCGCCGACTTCGCATCCACAACGCTTGTAGAGACTGATCCCCCGCGCGGAGTCCTAGAACTCACCGTTGCCGATATCGAGTCCTATGTGAGAGGAAAGCCAGCACAGCAGCTTCTGACAAGCTTCAAACGCTTCGTGCGATTTCTTCTCAGCACAGGGCGCATCGACTATGCGACAGGAGAGGACCTCTCGGATTTCCTCAAACGGGTGAGCAAAGCAACCTGAACTTTAGTAGGGGAACCCAAATCCGGTCAGTCACCAAGCAACCTAGCACTATTGAGGAATGACTTTTTCAACAAGCTGGCCCCATTACAAGCACTTCCCTTTTATTTTGGTATAATCAACTCATCTATGTTTCAACTTGACCTTCCCGATGCTATCTTAGCGAAAATGAAGGCAGAGGCAATTTCACTCAATACATTTCTTGATGTGTTTTATTATGGACATGATGTGATGGATTTTACCAGGGTAAAGAAAGATATTCCTGTAGAGATTGGTTTCACGTACTCTTATGAACCGGAATACAAGAAATATACCATTATGTCTCTTTGGAAGCGTCAATCATTCCAACCTTCCCCTCTCTCCCCTCTTTGTCCTATCTGTTCTCAGACATTTCCTACCCTACGAGGAAGAAAAATCCACACCAGCAGGTTACATAAACAGCGTGAAATAGCCTCAGAGTTCCCATAATTTCGTCAACAGGCTGCGGTCGATTCTGAGACAGATGGACAAAGACCCGGATACAAAAAACGGAAGCATTGCAAGGTGTGATATACTCTAGATGGAAGGGACTTTCTATCGACTGACTTGCTCATCCTAGTATACGGCAAGCAAGCACTTTGCACAAGACTTCCTGGTTCAGCGAAGGGGAGCAGGGAAGCCGAGTATTGTATTTTTCCGTTGCACTTTACAGTTTGAAGAGCCATAAAAGTACAGGTCTGGCACAACCAAAGAAGCATTACATGTTGCTCTGACGAGCAAGAAAGTAGCGAGGTGCAGAGATGGCGACTCTTCGCTGCGATAAATGTGGGAAGCCCCTGAACGCTGAAGACAAGTTTTGCTCGGGGTGCGGGGCACCCATCTCCGAATCTATAGACTCACCAACCGTTCCTGGTGCTTCAGAGCAAAAGGGACCAACCAATTATGATACGCCACCCTATGGAGCACCAGGGCAGAACCCGTATCTCCCTCCCGATCCCTACGGGGACCCACTCCTGCCTCCTCCCCCACCTCCGCCTGCGAGGTCAACAACGCCCCCCTCATCTCCGGATAAGTCTCGTCCGCCGATCATGGGTATTCTCATTGTTGTAATCGTTTTACTCGTCCTTAGCAGTGCTACTGGTGCCTTTGTGCTCACACAAAGACGAGGAGTAACCCAAGTTAACAGTACCGCTACCACTCAAGCCCAACTTAAGACCACCATACAAGCCAACAACACCCTTACCGCCCAGGTTCAAGCCAATGTCCCGCTAACAGCCAGTGCTACAGTGCTACAGAACATCTACATCCAGGCCACCAATGGCACGCCCGTACTCAGCGACCCATTGAGCCATCAGGATAGCTACAACTGGGACGAATCGGCAAATTGTACTTTCGTTGGGGGAACGTATCACGCCAGTTGGTTACAGGCAAACAACTTTATTACTTGCTCGCCTAAGGCCCAATTGAACAACTTTGGCGACTTTGCCTTCCAGGTGCAAATGACGATTATCCACGGTGACTATGAGGGAATGTACTTCCGCGCAAACAGTACAGGTACAGACTACTATACCTTTACCATTCACCAGTCCGGGCAATACTCTCTTGACGTGTACAAGAGCAATAATTATCTCAAATCAGTGAGCAACGGTTCCAGTTCGGTTTTCAAATCTGGCCTGAACCAATCCAACCTGATAACAGTTGTTGCTCGCGGCGGCAACTTCTATCTCTATATAAACGGGCAATTTGTCGCTCGCGGGAGTGATACCAGCAACAGTGCTGGTTCGATTGGTCTCCTCGCTGGTGACGATACCCATCCCACAGAAGTGGCATTTAGCGACCTGAAAGTATGGTCGATATGAAATGCAATATCACTCCCTGGACGGGCCGCTAACCCGCCGAATAACCCTGAAGTGATCCGCCAATAGCCCTTCTCACCGTTGCCGATAATCTGTGCAGTCTGTTGAAAAACTTTCGAATGGATGAGTCTAGCTCACTCTGAACCCGTCATGCACACTCAGATTTTTACAAACAGACGCAATTTGACCGAGCTTTTCCCCTTTTTTCAACAGGCTGGTCCCATTCTAGGAACCGCCCCTTGCAAAATCATGCGTAAACCTCTACTATGAAGGTACAATATAACGCGGCGCGAAGCGCATTATAGAAACCGGTTTTCTTAAAATTTCTTGCTTGCGAAACGCGCAAAGAACCGGCATTATTAACCCATGACACAGCAAACAACTTTTGCACAACACATCGCTTTCTTCCTTCAGGAGCTTGAGGGAGGAAATAAAAGTCAGTTGACACTGACCGCTTACAAAACTGATTTGAGCCAGTTTTTCAAATGGCTTTCGGAAAATGATGTAACAGTATATGGTGGTCCCAAAAGTCAGATTTTTCCGCACTTTCCGTGCTGGTTTTACAACCCTTGTTCGTAGAAATATTAGAAGAGAAAGTTTCTCGGCAGTGAAATGTTGTTAGTGAGGTGTTACTTCTTGCGTATGCTCCCCTTCTCGTTACCAGGGTTTGAAATTCAACAGGTCTCAAGATGACTTCCAGCGGGTCAAGCCAGGGCTTGCCTTGATCACGTGCCTGGTCGGTGGCTTGCTTCATATCCAAAAGCACCTCCTTCATATCTGCGGCCCACCTCGCTCGCTGTTCTTCTGCCAGAAACACTAGCTCGCGCAGCACATACACGAGGCAAGCGGCGTGCTGGCAGTCGTAGAAGAAGTACGAGAACCAGCCGTCGTTGATTGAGATCCCGGTGAAATTCGGCAAGATGCCGAGCGCCAGTTGGTCCCGCAGCACCTTCTTCTCGTAGGGAGATCAGTTCTTCTTCGATCGTCATGCCCCTACTTTTCCGGGTTTGACACCGTTTGGCAAGACCCCAGCGGATGTGGGCAGTTACCTTAAAAACGCTTAACAAAAGATTGGAAGAGGCTTAGCATTTTCATTGTTGACTTGTATAATCGAAGCGTGGAGTTTATAGTATTAACAGCAAATGCGCAAATTGAAGATTTTTCAGCGAATATGTAGTGATGAATAATCGTATATCAGACCGTTGCATTTGCGTAAGCTTCGATAAAAGAGGCAAATGAAAGGAGAAATGTAACATGACACTTGCGAATTTAGTTCTTGCAGATATTAGTCTTTCAACCGTCATATGGTGGCTTGTGGTCGGTTTGATTGCTGGCTTCCTGGCAAGCCTGGTTATGCGCGGCGGTGGCTATGGTATCGTTGGTGATATCATTGTAGGCATCGTTGGTGCGATCATTGGTGGCTTCCTGGCAAGCCTGCTTGGCCTAGGTGCAGGTGGCTTGATCGGGACGATTATCATCGCCTTTATTGGTGCGTGTATCCTGATCGCGATCCTGCGTGCCGTTTCTGGAGGATCTGGGCGTCGGCGCGTTTTGTAAGTAGGTGGGTATATGTGTAGGCTTCTGTAAAGAAGCGAATGGGCAGGGCGGCTCGTTGAGCCGCCCTGGTTTCATTTCATTTATCTAGCAGTCCTGCTATTACTGACAATGGAGTTGGCAATCGCTCCATCTTCAAAAACCAGTTGCGTATGCCAATTACATTGAGTCTCTATTATTCACTAACTCCACCATCTTGGCAGTGGCCAACATCTAAGACACGCGCTTGAAGGTCATTATTAAAGGGTAGAGGAGAGTCTGTAATCACGTCGGGAGAGTTAATTTTCGTTATTACCTGCTGGCTCGACAGCTTAGTACCTGGACCCATTCCCTCTAGGATGCGTGCCACCAGAGCGCTAATAATCGGGGTAGAGAATGACGTTCCCGACCAGTAGGCCCAGTAGTTGTCTGGTTGAGAAGCTGGATATGTTTCATTACAATCTCCTGGAATATCGGGAGGCTCCGGACCAACAAGTCTTGGATAGGTAAGAGTAGTCAGGTGCCACACTATTACTATATGGGGCCGCATTTCCATCGCCCTTGACGGCGGCAACCGCAACGACTTCTGTATATGCCGCGGGGTGACGTGGCCCCATTTGATCCGGCATCTCTCGTGAGTGTGAATCATTGCCAGCAGCGGCAACGATAACAGCTCCATCGTTAACAAGGCTTGTGATAGCATCGTGCAGGGCTTTTCGTAAATCTATGTCCTTCTGCGCATCATCTTGAGTAATAAAACCTAAGTCGCCGAACATATCATCATATGGGGTCATCACAAGACTTAAGTTAATCACCACCGGCGTGTTCCGCAAATCTCCTGTCGTCATACGAATTTGTATTACTTCGAGCGCCTGGATCAGCGAACTTAACGTGTTTACCCCAAAATCATTGAGCAAACGGACACATTCAATCCGGGCACGAGGAGCAAGGGTACGTATTATGCCTGCAACGAACAACCCATGATCGGGTAACTCATATCCAACCAGTTGCAGATTGATATCTTTGCCTGTTTCCGGTACATCACCATTCTCCAGGTCATCAGAAAGAGACTGGTAGTAGACGCTGATTGCAGGAGGATCAGCATTTAGCGAAGACTCAGCAGCGAATGTATTAGTACTCTGCATGCCTGAGGTCATTTCCTGTAACAATTGGTTTCTGGCAACTCCACCGGGAGGATTAGCATCATTTGAAGCATTGGTGATTATGTCTGGCAAGGGGATTGTATCCAATATCAACACCCTTACACCTTCACCTTTGCTGTTCTGTATCTCTTCATTTAGATCTTGAAAACTGATTTGACTATCACCAGAAGTACAGGAGCTATTGGTTGGAACTGGCATGGGAGGTACAGCCGGACAACCATGTATTACGTCACCAGTAGCCCCACCGTCCCAGTTAGGCGAAGTCGGAGGAATTAGGATCCGCTCGCCCGATGATCCAATTATGAACGGTGTGGTATTAAACAAATTGACGACAGCGACTGTATGATCTGTTTGATCAGCATCAGCGCCTGTGACTGGCTCAACATTAAAGAAAGCAATGAGCGTACTACCCGGTTCTTCAGGATCAGGTGAGGGAAACAGGTATTTACCAAGCGGGCTGTTCAGGTTTTTTTCGTTATGATCGTCCTTGTCCTCTTCACCCCCTTCGTCACTCGTGCTCTCGCCTTCCTTCTTTTCCTCTGATGGATGAGAAATGTCCTTATCATCGAAAGACTGGAGAGTAAGTTGAAGTTTCTCGCCCAGAAAACGATTGATGTCATCGAGATGTAAGGAGTCGATGATGCGTTGTTTGTTATCTTGAGTAGGATGTAGTGAGGAATGAAATGTTAAGGCGACCTGATTATTTGGCCACCAGGCTACGTGTTCAGTAAACATGAACATGCCTCTTTGTGTCGCGTTCATTTTTGCCTCCTGCTTCTCTACTAGTAGAATACCAGTAGAGGGTCTATAATCATGACATAATTCGTCTAACAATGGAACGCCATGGAGTTACTTTTTTAGGGCCTCAGTTTTAGTCATATAAGTAACAGGTTCTGCTCTTTGGAACTTCAGAGGGCCCGGATCCCCAACCAGGCGAAACGATGCCCAGAAATAGGGGTGAGTATAGTTCGATGATGCGCGATCTAGAAGACTAGATTGAGCGATGCGCAGCGCCTGAACCTTGCTTTCTCCTTGTAAGAGATGTTGATAAAAGATATGCATCAGCTCCTTGGTCGCATTATCCTCTACTGGCCAGAGGCTCATCACCAGCGAAGTTGCTCCGGCCGCGAGGAAAGCGCGGCCGAGACCCAACTGTTCGTCACCGCCACCACTCAGCGCCAGGCCAGTTTCACAGCCACTGAGGGTAACCAGCTCGCACCCCTGCAAATTCAGGCTAAAAACATCAATCGCATTGAGTTGCCCGTCAGCAAGAAGAACAGAGGAGAAATTGGGCGCATCCAACCTGCTCTGACCATGAGTTGCCAAATGGATAACTGGACTTCCAGGAGCTTCTTCTATTAGCCGGGCAATGGTTGCTTGACCCTCGAGGTAACAGTTCCCGCCAAGTCTTCTCGCCAGGGACTTTGCCTCTTCAAGGGCATATTGCAAGCCTCTGTTGCCTGAATAACCAAAGATCAGCGGTTGCCCGGTATCGCTAAGGTTCTGGTATGGATCACTTTCATGAGTACTCAATTGTGCGAGTAGGCTGCTTGCAGGCAGATAGTTAATCTGGAAATCTTCAATGAGGAAGCGTGAGCCATTATAGAGTGCATGAAACGGAAGGCTGTGAAGTGGCCCATAAGGGACAATCGTCAGGTAGTCTGAAGAAGGTAACAAAGATGTCACGGGAGCTATTAAAAGTTCATAGAGTTTGTGCAGGAGACGACGAACTATATGCTCTTGCTGACTGGACACGCTGCCTGGCAGTAAACGCGCATGAAGTAAAGGCCACAGGTGTTCCAACTGCTCCAGCCCATCAGGAACCTCATGGGTAATCAGCTGTTCTGCTGTAAGCGCAAAAATGACAAGTTTGTGTTCGTAGAGGAAATACGCCAGCAACAGTTGACCAGGTGCGAGTTGCTGGCGCAATTGAACTATATCCACTTGCTTTGTGCTTAGCTTTGCGCGTTTCCTGGGATGCGATGGGAGGGATGTACCGGCCTGATACAGATGGAGCAGTTCGAATAACTCACTTACTTTCGCTTCACAACGCTCCAGTTCGTACTGAAGTACTTCGCGATCAACAGATGGAGACAACAGGGTATCACTATTAGCCAGTTGAACGCTGTAGCTGCGATATTTTCCCTGCCAATTTTCTAATTCTTGTTGAATACGCAACACTGCTGCGCTTTTTGCTTGAAACATAGTCGATGTATTAAAGTCTCGCTCTTCTACTCTTTTACCATGTAAAGCCTTTGACTTGTCGAGATATTGACGCAAAGCCATCGATCGCGCTTGTTCAAGATAAGCAAAAGCGCGCTCACCCTGGGACTGTTGGAGGCAAAGAGCGATCATGTCTTCATAGACGATCCAGGTAGTGTGCAGGAATGAGGGAGATAAGTCATAAGTCAAGTCATCCAGCATAAGTTCAATCTGAACAATAGCAGCTTTATAGTGCCTGGAAGCCTTAGCTAAGTTTTTCTGAAGAGTAAAAAGCTGGCCCAGGAGATACTGGCTCTTATAAACTTCCTCTTGCAGGTTGTACTTGCGAGCTTGTAAAGCTGCCCGTTTACATAAGAACACAGCCTGCTGGAGAAGAACTACTTTTCGCTCGTTCTGCTGTTCAGTCTGTTGCGCATTTGCTATAAGAGCGTCGACCATCACAAGACTTGCACGTACAGAACGCGCTACCAGGCTTTGTGTTTCAAAGTACTCCTTGACCAGACTCGCCTGGTCATAGGCAGCATCAAAAGATCCAATCTTGAAAAGAAGTTCACTTTGCTGAAGTTTAACGACGGCAGCATGATGTTCAAAACCACCTCTGCTAAAGAGACTCCAGGCTTCATCAAGGGCCATGACAGCTTCTTCTATTTCACCAGCTGCCACCAGCATAGTGGCATATTCACGCAATGCATCACCCGTATCTAAGGAGATGCCCTGCTCTTGATATACCTGCACTGCCTCCATAGCCAAGTGGCAAGCTTCCTGCACTCTATTAAGTTTAACCAGGCAGTTAGCAATCCAGAGTTTGAGTTCCGCCAGTAATAAGGGAGCTTCGACATTATTGTGCACCACGCTATCACGAGCCTGATAGTATCGTTGTAGAGCGGAGCCGTAGTAGCCCTGAGCATAATCGAGGCTTGCGAGATTAATTTCCGAGTTAATTGCCATACTTGTCTCTTCAAGAGAGATAAAGGTGTCCAGAGCCTCCTGTTCAAGTCGGTATGCCTGTTCAAACTCGCCAATCCAGGCTAAAGTTACCGCCTTGCTGACTTTTGCCATAGCGATAGCACGCTTGATAAGAACTTCGCTTTGATCTGTCAAGGTGGGATAAATTGCGAGCATTCTATCGTACAGATCGAGCGCCTCCTGGTATCTCCCTACTTGTTTTAAAATTACTGCTGTATTATGATCGATAACACAAGCCCAGTAGTATTCACCAAGGCGCTCAAACACCTCGCGGGCACGAGCCGCACCTTCTAGAGCCTCGTCTACACGGCCCAGCCATGCACATGCGGCAATCCAGGCGATGCGACTTCTAGCCCAATTCACCTCATCGCCCAGGCTTAGAAATTCATCGCCAGCACCATCCAAACACTCCATGGCGACTTGATACAGTCCTATAGCTCTGAGAGCGTCCCCCTTGGCCTTCAAGCCGAGGGCATGGGACGAGGGTTGTGAAACATACTCTCCGAAAAAGTTGATTGAGCGCCTCATCTGCGAGCAAATTGCCGATGGCAGTATGATCCGATAGCTCGTCGATATGAGCTTGAATGTAGGTGCGGCCTTCTTCCAAAGGAAGATCACGCAGGTGTTGTAAAAATAGTTCAGTTTCCATATTCGTTGTTAGCCCCCAGTGACTAACGTACGATTTATGCGCATTTACTTTTTCATGTGGACATCATAACATCTACGAGGCCGATAAATCGGCGATGTGCGCGATAAATCGGCACCTACTGGTCCTTCAAGCTTCAATTGGCGGGTGGAGACTGGCGCCCGCTGGCACTTATCCATCTCGCCAACGCTGCTGCGCACTCAGGCGAGATGAAAGGAGAAGGGGTGCCACTACATTTCGCGCTGTCAAATGAAGCTTGACAGAGCACTACGGAAGGCCGGATTCAGGTGTTCATCTGCATTTATGACCCAAAAGATAGTCAGCCAACGTACAATATATCGTTGCATAAGAGTATACGAGACTTACTCGATAGCCAGGCCTTCGATGACCAGTTCGCGGTTGGGTAGATAAATAACCATGACGTATTCGCCAGCAGGTACGGGCTTGAAGATGATGTTGCCGAGGTCGTCTACTTCGGTACGCAGGAATGGGAGTGTGCGTGGCTCGTCACCGTTGGTAGGTAGAGGCCAGGGGGCGATGTAGAGTTCTGCGGGCACTCCTTCCAGGGTATCCACGCTCTCCTTTGGATCTATACTGGTCAGGATGCCGAGTAACATATGTTCACCTTTGCTGGTGAGGGAAAGATGAAGTGAGAGATCGACGGATTCGGCTTTGTACTGGCGCGGCCAGGATGCTTCGAAGCTGTTACCACGCATGGTAAATTGTGGTTGCGTACGAATGACTCGGGAGGCAAAAATGGGACGCAAAAGAGCGCGAGGAGACCAAAAGGATTCAGTTCGACATCCAGGGTTCGCAAAAATTTGCGCGTTTCTGCAACCTCATTGGTACAGAGAGGACAATCCAGGACGTGGTTTGCTATTCTCATGCGTTCGTAGGCTGGTAACAGGTCGGCGCAGTAGAGGCTCAATTCTTCGCCGGTTGGGCACTGACTGCGGTAGAGGTGTGAAAGCAGGTATGTGTTGACTTGTTTGTACCTGGCAAGTCGTTGCTGGCAGATTTCACACTGCTGAAGATGGCTGTTAGTATCCTCTGGCAAGGTCTCTTCATCGAGAGCCAGGCTTATCAGTTCCTCGTCGGTGGGGGCTATTGAGTTTAAACAATCCATCGTCAATTTTTCCTCTCCTTTTATACTATGGCACTAAATGGACTAGTTGGCAAGCACCCTTCCAGGGCGGGACAAGGGCGGGGGCAAGCCCCGCCCCTACTATACACGAGCCAGGCAAGCAGTGTCTCCGTGTATAGTAGGGGCGTACCCCAATACCATTTAGATAAGAGGAATTCGTGCTCAGAAAGGATGTGCATCGTAGTGCACTGCCAGTGAATGTACTGTGTGCAATAGGGCTTCCTGAGCCAGTAGTTGCCTCGGCGATCATTGCAATGATTCTCCTTATCTAAATGGTATTGGGGCGTACCCTTGCGGTCGCCCCCCCTGGAACTCTTTTTCCATTTTAGGTAGGTTGCTATATAGACGTAGTAGTTACTATTTTTTGCATACGAGTATTAGAATTCGCCGTCGCTGATGCGCCAGCGAAATTGATCAAGGTTGCGCTTGAGGCGCTCTACGATGTTACGTGTCAGACGATAGATTTCATTGATATCATTGAATTCTTCTGGGCGGTAGCGTACTATTTCTCTGGCTTTGAGACCAGTGATATAAAGTAGATAGGCCAATCGCTGTTCACGTTCGTTGGGAAGCAGGCTTTTGATTATTGTCCATAGATCGTCAGTTTCATAGTTGTCTTCAATTGCTGGCTCTTCCGTGTGATAGGTATCGGAGCCAGGCTCGGGCAGTGGCACCTCTTTTGGCCTTGAATAGGCGCGTAGGGTGTCAATGACAGATGCTTGAAGGGAGAGCTTCAGGTAACGGAGTGCAGCAGCCATAGAGTCAAACTCTAAGGTATTGCGCATGGATGCCTGCCAGACACGGACGAAGGTCTCTGCTACATAATCCTCTTCAGGTTGATGACGACATGCGAAGTCTCTCTGAGGGTGATTGCGCATCCAGGCTCTCACGGTTGGGCTGAAGCGTTCTTGTAAGAGTTCCCAGGCATCATGATTGTGTTTAACCATGGCGCGATGGAAAATCTCTAAGCAGTATTGATCGTTGTATGGTTCATTACGTCGATATTTTTCGATCTCGCGCATGCAGCGATCTGCAAGCGCTGATAAGCTCATCTGAGCGGGTAGGTCTTCCATCTCTATACCCATTACTCGACCTACTTTCTGCGGAGGCTTGATATGTCGTTTTGTAGTGTACTGATTGAATGAATGACGGAGGGTATTGTGTAGTTTACCAGGATACCGCTACGCTAATTCGTCTATCAGGGACACTTTATGAGAATATAGTAGGCCTCGACATACTTTATTTGACGCATACATACGCTATCACACTAATACGATTCTGTTGTTACTTTAGACGTATTAAACTTGTGAATATCAAATGGGGTTTTACAGGTGCTTCAGGTTTTCCTTATTTGAACGATCTGAACGAACTAAAAGTTGCGGTTTCGCAGCGTTTTGTACTGAACAATTCTCCTTAAATAACTTAACGCAATAGTTGTTGACTGTCAAGAGAGTTTGCTGACATCTACTCATCACTCTATTTGCGGGCCTGCGGCCCACGAGAAGAAGAAGGAAGCGAGGGACACCCTCGCACTCCCGGCAGAAGGCTTCGCCCTCTGCACTCCCTTTATGGATATTTATCATAAGCATCACGCGCACCATGCCCACCCCGGCAGAGGGCTTCGCCCTCTGCACTCCCTTTATGGGTGGATCTCAGAGTTTGCCTGAGATCCACCCATAATTATGCTGGCGGGCCTGCGGCCCGCGAGAAGAAGAAGGAAGCGAGGGACACCCTCGCACTCCCAGCAAAGGGCTTCGCCCTCTGCACTCCCTTTATGGATATCTATCATAAGCATCACGCGCACCATGCCCACCCCGGCAGAGGGCTTCGCCCTCTGCACTCCCTTTATGGACGGATGTCAGAATTTGCCCTTTTGTAATAAGGTAACAGAAATGGGGTGAAAAGGGATGTGACAAATGACCCATTTGGAAGAGTATATGGAGGGTGGTTGAGTAGGATGAGGATAAGATAGAGACAGGAATATACTTGTGAATCCTTGCCTATGAGATAAAAAGCTTGTATACTTTGTATAGTGGTTGATGTCTAGATTTGCTATGTACCGAGTTGTTTGAATTGTTCAGAATGGGTACGAAGGTTAGGCTTATCGATATAAGGTGATCGGTTCAACATCAAAAACCGGGAACGGCCATGAATAAACGCATTTTGCTGGGTATCGATGCTCCTATCTCACCTGCCACACAGCAAGCACTGCGTTCGATGAGCGAGTTTGTCGAGCAGGTTGCTCCGCTGTTACGTTTGGTTCTACTCCATGTCATTCCTATCCCCGCCATTTCGTCACCTGCCCTGGGTATGTATGTTGGACACATGCAACCCACATTGTTTACCTCCGAACAGAGTTCTCTGGCAGAGGAAGCTTTGCGGCTTGCGCGCGCTGAATTGCTGAAACTAGGTGTCAATGCAGGGCAAATTGAAACGTTGATATATACGGGCGTACCAGCAGACCAGATAGTCAAGGTTGCAAAAGAGTTGCATGTTGATTTCATTGTGGTTGGCAGTCGGGGTAGTTCTGCCGGGCAGAAGATCCGACGATTTCTAGCAGGAAGCACGTCGCGCAGAATTCTGCAAATCGCCCCCTGTCCCGTAATGATTGTTAACTGCCCACGAACAAAGCAGCCTGCCGATCTCGTGACATGGTATGAAACGTCCATTACACATTACCTGCAGGAGCACACGAGTGATCTCACCGTATTTACTCCACTTGAGGTAGCACAGATGTTTGCACCACCTGGCAAGAAAACGGTTGGACGCAAGGAGAGGGCGGCTGCTATACTTGCTTTGGAGCAGTTGGCATATGGTGGGGTGCTTTGCCGGCATGATGTTAAAGGTGAGATGAGGTATGTGAATGATTAGCTTCTCCACCCCTCCCCTCTAAAAAAGAGATTGTGGGGACACCCCACACCCCGCCAAGGGGCTGCCGCCCCTTGGAACCCTGCCTTTTTACAAAACGCGGTCCAGTTCTTCTGGAGTGTTGACGGGGGCGAGACAGGCGAAGTTTTGACAGACGTAGGCGGTGGCTTTTCCATCTTTCAGAGGGCGGTCTGCTAGCAAGGGTATTGATTGGATGGATTCGTTGTTTTCAAGGGGTGCACAAGCCAGGACGCTATTGGGCAGATAGCGACTATTGACAACTTCCAGTAAGGCGCGAGTATCGGATTGTTGAGGGTCTCCGATGATGGCGATTTCCTTACTCTGTGAGATGGCAAAGTCGAGCGCGCCGATTACATGGCCAAAAGCCTGCGGGTGCTGTACCATTACGTCAGCCATTGGGCGTAGATAGTCATCGGCACGGCGGCGATACTGCTCCTCACCGGTGAAAGCTGCCAGGCGCAGCAAGACATCGGCGGCTACACTGTTGCCTGCGGGAGTGGCGTTGTCCATAATATCTTTGGGACGGCTGATGAGCGCTTCGTGGTCACTGCCGGTATCGAAGAAGCCGCCATTTTGCTCGTCAGCGAACAATTTGATGGCTTCATCCATCAAGCGCCGGGCTTCTACAAACCAGCGCGGGTTAAAGCTGGCTTCGTAGAGCGCCAATAAGCCGTTGGCCAGGAAGGTGTAATCCTCCAGGTAGCCGTTCAGTCGCGCGCGACCTTCTTTATAGGTGCGCAGCAGACGGCCGTCGCGATAGAGTTCACGGAGCAAAAACCCGGCGTTGTTCGTAGCGACCTGGAGATAGTCTGGACGGTCAAGGTAGCGCGCTGCTTCCGCAAAACTGTGTAACATCAGCCCATTCCACGAGGTGAGTATTTTTTCATCGCGTCCAGGCTTCACACGCTTTTCACGCTGCTTGAAGAGCATTGCCCGGCTACGCTTAAGAGATGCTTGCAGGGTTTCGAGACTGACCTGTGCGTTGTCTGCCACCGTTTGAGCATCCTGGGCCACGTGCAGGATGTTCTTTCCTTCGAAATTGCCATCCTGGGTTACGCCATAGTACAACATGAAGAGGCGGGCATCCTCGGCTGGCAGCGCGGCTTCAATCTCTGCCGGTGTCCAGACGAAAAATTTGCCTTCTTCGCCTTCACTATCGGCGTCCTGGGTGGAATAAAAACCGTCCTGTGGCGAGACCATCTCGCGTGCAACATAATCAAGCGTCTCCTCGACGATGCGTTCATAAAAAGGATTACCCGTAATGAGATAAGTATGCAGATAAAGACGACTGAGCAGGGCGTTGTCGTAGAGCATTTTCTCGAAGTGTGGCACAAGCCATTCGGCATCTACCGAGTAGCGATGGAATCCTCCGCCCAACTGGTCGTAGATGCCACCATTGGCCATATGCTGCAAGGATACTTCGACGATTTCCAGTTCGGGCCTCGTTGCTTTTGATCCAACCTCACCACGCAGGCGATGCAGATGGGTGCGCAAGAGAAATTCCAGGGACATGGTGTTGGGGAACTTGGGCGCGTGGCCAAATCCGCCATGCACTGGATCGAATTCGGAGGCAAGTTCGCTACTTGCAGTGCCGAGCATCTCAAGAGGCAAGGCGCCTGCGATGTTCAGGCCTCCTCCCTTGCTACGTAGAGGGGTGCTGCTACGCTGCTTGAGGTAATCAGCAAGCTGATTAGCCTGCTCCTCTACCTCTGCCCGATGGTTCTTGTAATAATCATTGATGGTGAGAAGGATACGAGGAAAGCCAGGCATGGTTTCCCGTCCATATTGACGGTCACGCGGTGGAAAATAGGTACCTCCATAGAATGGGCGACCATCAGGGGTGAGGAAGACGGTCATGGGCCAGCCACCCTGCTGGGTAAGGGCCTGCACTGCTTGCATATAGATGTTATCTATATCAGGGCGCTCTTCGCGGTCTACTTTGATGGAGACAAAATGCTGGTTCATGAGGCCTGCAATGTCTTCGTTCTCGAAGGATTCGCGCTCCATGACGTGGCACCAGTGGCAGGCGGAGTAGCCAACGCTGAGCAGAATTGGTTTGTCTTCCTGCTGGGCTTTTTGCAAGGCTTCTTCGCTCCAGGGATACCAATCCACAGGGTTATGCGCGTGTTGCAGCAGGTACGGGCTTGTCTCGTTGATGAGCCGGTTGGTGTATTTATGTTGAGATGTTTGATTTGTGGTTTCGGACATGGTTCCTCCGGTTGGGGGTTATATATTTTTGTTTCTGGTTTTTCTTGTTAATTGGGTTGATGGGGGTATTGTACCATATAGGTGATTCGTTGACAGTAAGTAAACTTATATAGTATATTTGTTCGAGTCCTTGATATTTGCTTCATAAACGTCAATGCACAATCAAGGATAACACTTCTTGAGGGGAATATAGCATGAGTCAAATATCGCATATTTCGCCATTTGATGGGATTCGCCACGAGGATGAGCGTGGCAAAGAATACTGGAGCGCCCGAGAATTGGGCAAATTACTTGGTTATGGAGAATACCGCAAGTTTAAGAACGCTATCGAAAAAGCTGAGGAAGCCTGCAAGAACAGTGACCAAGCCGTTGCAGATCATCTCCTGCGTGTGCAGGAAGTGATCTGGAACGCCTTCCCCGCTTTCTTTACAGGCTATCTCTGCTTTGTGAATAGCCCCCGTGAAGTTGGTATACTGACGGTAGCCCAGAAGCCTCGCTAGGTCTCTTGCGTTCC
>WNFX01002139.1_pt1 | contig 20035 bp, 22 predicted proteins | sample 5400111 | NCBI WGS metagenome assembly WNFX01 (sample SAMN13153363, study PRJNA577476) | soil metagenome | isolation source: 40 cm soil or saprolite under grassland replicate 1 | place: USA:California | collected 2016-06-15 | reverse complement strand
CTACCCGCTCGGCGAACCCAAAGGGTCCGCCCTCCTGGACCTGGTCGCCACCGAGACCCGCCTGCGCGGCCCTGGCGGCTGTCCCTGGGACCTTGAGCAGACCCATGCCTCCCTGGCCCGCCACCTGATCGAGGAAGCCTACGAGCTGGTCGACGCCATCGACGAGGCCGACCCCGATCCGGACCATCTCCGCGAGGAGCTGGGCGACCTGCTGCTGCAGGTGGTGTTCCACGCCCAGATCGCTGAGGACGCCGGCAGCTTCGACGTGGACGGGGTCGCCCGCGCGATCACCGAAAAGCTGCACCGCCGCCATCCGCACGTCTTCGGCGACCTGGAGGTCGCATCGGCGGGCGAGGTGGTCGCCAACTGGGAGCGGATCAAGCGCGAGGACGAGGGCCGCAGCGACCCGCTCGCCGGCATCCCGAGCGCCCTGCCGGCCCTGCAGCTCGCCGCCAAGCTGCAGAAGAAGGCGGCTGGGGCTGGGATCAGCGCCACCCTGCCCGATGTCGGCAAGGCGCAGGTCGGCGTCGAGGCCGCGCTGGACGACGTCGCCGTGGGGAGGACCCCCCAGGAGTTGCAGCAGGGTGTCGGCGACCTGTTGTTCAGCGTGGTCACCGTGGCGCTCGCGCTGGAGGTCGAGCCGGAGGCAGCGCTGCGGAGCGTCTGCCGGCGGTTCCGCGAGCGCTTCAGCTGATATCCTCGCGAGCAGCCCAATTCCCGACCAGGCCGGAGAGTCACTGCCCTATGGCATCGATCGAGCTTGTCCTCGCACGTGAAGTCCTCGATTCCCGGGGCAACCCGACCCTCGAGTGCGAGGTCCAGCTCGACGACGGCGGTCTCGGCCGCGCGATCGTCCCCTCAGGCGCCTCAACCGGCAGCTTCGAGGCGGTCGAACTGCGCGACGGCGAATCCCGCTACGGCGGCAAGGGCGTGCTCACCGCCGTCCGCCACGTCAACGAGATCATCGCCCCGGCGCTGCTGGACGAGGATGCCGAGGACCAGCGGGCGATCGACCACCTGCTGCTGGACCTGGACGGCACCGACAACAAGTCCAAGCTCGGCGCCAACGCGACCCTCGGGGTGTCGATGGCGGTGGCCCGCGCGGCTGCCGACTCGCTCGGCATCCCGCTGTTCCGCCACCTCGGCGGCATGGCCGCCCACCTGCTGCCGGTGCCGATGATGAACGTGCTGAACGGGGGCGTCCACGCCGACAACGACGTGGACTTCCAGGAGTTCATGATCGCGCCGGTGGGCGCCCCGTCGTTCCGCGAGGCCCTGCGCATGGGCGCCGAGGTCTACCACGCCCTCAAGGGCGTGCTGAAGGACCAGGGCCTGTCCGCCGGGGTCGGCGACGAGGGCGGCTTCGCCCCCAACCTCCCCGGCAACGAGGCCGCCCTCCAGCTGCTGGTCGAAGCGATCGGCCGCGCCGGCTACGAGCCCGGGCCCGAGGTCGCGCTGGCCATGGACCCGGCCGCCAGCGAGTTCTACCGCGACGGCCGCTACCAGCTCACGGGGGAGGGCCGCTCGCTCGACAGCGCCGGCATGGTCGAGCTGCTCGGCGCCCTCTGCGACCGCTACCCGATCGTGTCGATCGAGGACGGCCTCGCCGAGGACGACTGGCAGGGCTGGCGCGCCCTCACCGAGGCGCTTGGGGACCGGGTGCAGCTGGTCGGCGACGACATCTTCGTCACCAACGTGACCCGCATCCGCCGCGGCCTGGCGCAGGGCGTCAGCAACTCGGTGCTGCTCAAGGTCAACCAGATCGGCACCCTCACCGAGACTTTCGACGCTGCCGAGCTGGCCCACCGCAACGGCTGGACCACGATGATCAGCCACCGCTCCGGCGAGACCGAGGACACCACCATTGCCGATGTGGTCGTGGCGCTCGGCTGCGGCCAGATCAAAAGCGGCGCCCCCGCCCGCAGCGAACGGGTCGCCAAGTACAACCAGCTGCTGCGCATCGAGGAGGAGCTGGGCGCGAGCGCCCGCTACCCGGGCCGCACTGCCTTCCCACGCAGCTTCGGCGCGGGGCAGGAATATGACCAGGCTGGAGGCGGAACGCCATGAAAACCACCCTCGCGGCGGCGGGCGCCAGCGGACGCAAGGTCGGCCTGACACCGCGAGGGGTAGTGTTGTTCCTGGTGCTGTTCGTGCTCGCTGTGACGGCGGTGTACCCGTTGCGCGAGCACGTCGCCCAGCAGACCCGTATCAAGCAGCTCCAAGCCAAGCAGGCCGCCTTGGAGGCCGAGAACGCCCAGCTGGCGCGTGAGCGTGCCCGCCTGAACGATCCCGCGTACCTCGAACAGCTCGCCGAGCAGAACCTGAACGTGGTCAGGCCGGGCGAGGAGCAGTGGCAGATCACTGGCACACCACCAGCCGCCAGGCTGGCCGCGGCGCCCAAGCCAGCGCCCAAACCGCCCTGGTACAGCCGCTTTTGGCGGTGGCTGACCGGATCGAGTGGATAGGAGGGCATCGCCGGAGCACCCCGGCACGGCCGCATGCGGCATCTTTCGGATCGTGCCGGAGCATGTGCCTTTGTTGACGCTCTGCCAGGGCGTCCCTACGATGAACGGCGAGCCTGTCAACTCTGGCTCGCCGAATGTTCCTCCCGACCGTCTCGTCCCGAACGACATGGCAGCGGGATGCGCGGAGGACGAGTGAAAAAGGAGCGTCAGTCGCCAGTATGAGTGCCGAGATCGGGGCCGTCGTCCCGGGCACGGTCGTTCGCATCGCACCGTATGGGGCCTTCATCAAGCTCGAGTCTGGTGAGACCGGTCTTGTCCATATCTCTGAGATCGACCGTAACTACGTCCGTTCGGTCGAGGAGCACCTCCGCATCGACGACCCGGTGACCGTCAAGGTCCTGGGCGTCAAGGAGGACGGCAAGATCGACCTGTCCATCAAGCAGGCAGCATCGGACTGGCAGCCAGAGGCTCCGCGCCGCCGCGCAGCCAAGGATCCTGAGTTCGAGACGAAGCTCAAGAAGTTCATGCGCTCCAGCGAAGAGCGCTTGGTGGACGTCAAGCGCCAGCGCGAGGGCCGGCGTACCTGACCTGTGCCGCGTATCCCGCCCAGGTCCCCCCGCCGTCCGAGCGTGCAAACGAGCGAAGCGATGCCGTCCACGGGAGGGCGGCGGAGCCGCCCAGATCCGGCCACCCTGCCTGACCCCCGCACGCTCTCTTGGGCTGCCTCCGTAACTGCGGCAAACGCTGGCGACCCCAGGGGTGGACCCGGGTGGGCGGCTGGCCTTCCCGATGCCACCGCTGCCGAGCGCGACGTGATCCAGGCCCAGATTGGCCGCCAGGTCCGCGGCGCGGTCGCGGTCGCGGCCCGTTGCCGCTACGGCCTCCCGACCGTGATCCGCACCGCTCCGCTGCTCGACGACGGCACCCCGTTCCCCACCTTGTACTGGCTCGTGTGCCCGGCCGCACGGGTCGCGGTCGCCCGGCTGGAGGCGGCGGGCTGGAACGCCGCCCTCAGCGAGCGGGTCGCCACCGACTCCGCGCTGGCACAGGCGCACGCCGCCGCCCACGCCAGCTACCTCGCCCAGCGCGACGCCCTCGGCCGCCTGCCTGACGATCCCGGCGTTGGCGGCCTGCCAGGCCGGGTGAAATGCCTGCACGTCCTCTACGCGCACGAGGTTGCCACTGGCGCTGACCCGGTCGGCCGGATGATCCGCACCGTGGTCGACCCGATCGACTGCCCCGGACCCTGCGTCGGGGAGGCCCAGGGGGAACTGGACCGGTGAGACTCGCGGCGTTCGATGTCGGCACCAACTCGACGCGGCTGCTGGTCGCCGAGGTCGAGGACGGGCGGATCACCGCGCAGCACGACCGGGAGATGATCATCACCCGGCTCGGCAAGGGCGTCGACGCCAACCGGCGCTTCGACCCGGGGGCGCTGCGGCGCACCCTGGAGGTGCTGGGGCAGTATGCGGCCGTCTGCGAGCGCTTCGGGGTGGGGCCGGAGGCGCGGCGGCTGGTGGCGACCAGCGCCACCCGCGACGTGGCCAACCGTGAGGAACTGCTGGACGGCATCCGCCGGCTGGTCGGGGTGGAGGCCGAGGTGTTGACCGGCGAGCAGGAGGCAGCCGCCTCCTACCTCGGGGCGACCAATGACGTTGCGGGTGACGCCGAGGGTGACGACCGCACGTTGGTGATCGATGTCGGCGGCGGCTCGACGGAGTTCATCATCGGCAACCGCCAGCCCGAGGCGACGGTGTCGGTGAATATCGGCTGCGTGCGGCTGTTCGAACGCCACCTCCACAGCGACCCGCCGAGCGCCGAGCAGGTGGCCGCACTGCGCAAGGACGTCCGCGCCCACCTGGCACAGGTCGCGGCGGTCTTCGACCCCGCCACCGCCACGCGGGTGGTCGGGGTGGCGGGCACGGTCACCACGGTGGCGGCGCTGGCACTGGAACTCGACCGCTACGACCCCGAGCGAATCCACCACGCGGTCCTGGAGGCCGCCGCGATTGCCGCCACCGCCGTGCGCCTGTGCGGCCTCACCATCGCCGAGCGGGCCGCGCTGCCGGTCATGGCACCCGGGCGCGAAGACGTGATCGCGGCGGGGGCACTGGTTTTGGACGAGATCTGCCAAACCTTCCGGTTCGCCCGGGTAGTTGTGAGCGAAACAGATATCCTGGATGGCGTGCTTCTCGAGCTGGCGACGGATCGACGCGGCTGACCAGCCCCTGACGGTTAGCCTGAACCGCGTGGCTGGGCTTCGAGGAGCTTGACGGGCAGCTCGCGGCCAGTGGGGGTGGTGTAGCTGAACTCGTCGCCGGGGCTGCGGCCGGCCACCGCCCGGCCGAGGGCGGACTGCAGGCTCAGCACGTCCATGCCATCGATCGCCTCCTCGCGGCTGCCGAGGAAGTAGACCTCTTCGTCGCCGGCGATGTTCAGCTTGACCACCATGCCCGGTCCGGCCTTGCCAGTGGCGGGGGGTGCGCCGATCACCGCGGAGCGCAGCAGCGTCTCCAGCTGCCGGATCCGCGCCTCCATCATGCCCTGCTCGTTCTTTGCCGCGTCGTAGTCGGCGTTCTCTCGGATGTCCCCATGCTCGCGAGCCACGCCGATCTGCAGGGAGACCCGCTCCCGGCCATCGGTCTTCAGCGCTTCGAGCTCCGCGCTCAGACGGTCATACGTCTCGGTCGTGAGGTAGGTGACACGTTCGTCACTTGATTGGGACATGACTGGAGGACCTCCTTGATCGGCGTGAGCCGCGGCCTGGCTGGCGTCTGTCGCGCCGACGCTCTACCCCGGTGTTACCGGCTGCCGTGTACCGCCCGCCCGCCGCTGAACCACCCGGGCGGGGCGAATCCGAGCAGGACAAACGGGTCGTTCAAGTAGGCAGCGATCATGCTCTACCTCCCACGAGGACGGCCGCAATTGGCCCCGAATGCTCGAAACGGCGGGTCTGGGCCCGCGCAGAGACCAATACGCTACCCTCTTGGACGCCCGATTGCCAGGATGAAGTACTTCTCGCTATCTCGGCGAGATGGCGAGAGTCATTGAGCGCCCGGTCTGCCCGGCTGGGAGGACATTCGGGACGAGCGGAAGCCGCAGCTCGAACCGGGCGCCACCATCCGGCCGTGAGGGCGGGGCCAGCAGCAGCTCACCGCCGAGGTTGCGGGCGAGCTGCCGGGCGATCCACAGGCCGAGCCCGACCCCGCCTGCGCGTTGTGCCTCCCCCTGCTCCAGTTGAGCGTAACGCTCGAAGATGCGCTCATGGTCGGCGGGCGCCACCCCGGGGCCGGCGTCCTCGACGGCGAGCACTGCCTGATCGCCGTCGCGCTGCGCCTCGATGCGGATCGGGGCATCGTCGGGGGAGTACTTCACGGCGTTGTCGAGCAGGTTGCTGAGCACCTGCAGGATCGGCTCGGGCGTTGCCCGCAGCGGCAGGGTGTCTTCGACCAGGATCTCGATGGGCCGGGTCGGGTGGCAGATCCGGGCGGCGCTGACCGCCTCGCGGACGATCTGGGCACCGTCAACTGCGACCTCCGGGGCGCTGCCGGCCCCGATCTTGTCCTGCGCCTGCTCCTCCTGCTCCTCGCGGGAGCTGAACAGCAGCTGGTCGACCAGGTTCTTGAGGCGGCGGCCCTGTCGGGTGGCGAGGTCGACCAACTCCAGCCGCTCGTCCGGGCCCAGCTCGCCGACGTGGGCGCTGAGGGTGTCGAGCGAGCCGAGCACGACCGTGAGCGGATTACGCAGCTCGTGTGAGACGGTGGCCAGCAGGTCGTGTTGGAGGCGGTCCTGCTCCTGCAGCTGGCGGACCAGCGCCTGCTTGCCCTGGATCAGGCGGGCCTGCTCGGCCGCGATCGCGGCGTTGGCCTGGGCGGCAGCCTCGGCGCGGGCGCGCTCCAGCTCGGCACGCTGGGCGCTGCGAGCGCTGCGGTACAGGGCCACCATCGGCAGGGCGAGCAGCGGGATCAGCGGCAGGTAGCGGTCGGCGACGGCCACCATCACCGGGGCCAGCGCGAGCAGCAGGGCCGAGGTCCAGAGCTGCTGCTCGCGCCGCTGCCGCCGCTCCCCGCGGGCGCGCGGGCCGCGCAGTGCCCAGCTGCCGGCGCCAGGTTGTACCAGCAGGTTGGCGACCATCAGGAAGGTGGCGGCCGCCATGGCGAACGCCGGCAGCTCGGTGAGGCTGGGGCCCTTGGGGCCGCCGAGCAGCCGCCAGACGATCCCGGCGCTGGCCAGCGCCAGGATCCCGTTGGCGGCGCCGAACAGCACCCGGAGGATCGGCTTGCGCCCCACCATGCCGGCGATCAGGGTGGCGGTGCCGAACGCCAGCACCGCTGCGGCGATCCCCCAGCCGAGCAGCAGGGCGAAGGCGAACGGTTGCGCCATGGTGGCCAGCTCGACGCCATCGGCCGGCAGCTCCAACGGCATGTGCTCGCCCGCCAGGATCAGCAAGGCGAAGAGTACGAACTGGGCTGGAGCGTTGCCGGCCGCGCGCATCCCTGACGGCGACGCGAGCGCGAAAAGGGTGAATCCCACGGCAAGAACGGCGATCATGGAGCAGCGCGCCCAGCGTGAGGCTCCACTTCGGGACGATGCCGGCCGTTCAGGTGAGGGAAGCAGATTGTGCAGATTCAGGCAGGCAAGGCAGGCATTCCAAAGCTGCACCCCCTCACCCCCCTTGGAAGATCCTGTCAGATACATACGTCACTATACTTAAACCTGACGAAGAGTCCAAGCACGGTGATCAGGTCCTACGTCAAGATGCTGTCAAGATCGCCGCCATCATAACGGTGCCAGATGTTGCTCGTCTTGATCGTCGCGCTGGGCGCACTGCTTGTGCCACTCCTGGGTGGCCAGCTGTCGTCCCTGGCTGACGCCCACGTTCCCCTCGGCTGGCTGCTGCTGGTGGCGCTCGGCCTGCAGGTCGTCGCCATCAGTGTCCCAGGCGTCCCCGAACCCCTCCGGCCGGTCCTGCAAGTCGCCTCCTACCCGGTCGCCGGGATCTTCGTGGTGGCCAACCGGCACCTGCGCGGGATGCTCCTGGTCGGCTTCGGCGCCCTCAGCAACCTGGCGGCGATCCTCGCCAACGGCGGCACTATGCCAGCCGCCCCGGCGGCGCTGGCCCGCGCCGGCCTGCCAGCCCACCCGCGCCGCTATGTGAACTCCGCCACCGTCGCCCACCCCCGGCTCGCCTGGCTCGGTGACGTGCTCGCCCTCCCGCACCGCTACCCCCTCCACAACGTCTTCAGCGTCGGCGACCTGCTCATCGCCATCGGCATCGTGGTCGCCATCCACGCCCTCTGCGGCTCGCGCCTGCGCCTGCTGCCGCAGCGCCAGAAGGCGTGACAGCGGCGCGCTGTCGGGAGGTTTCGCTACCCTTGGTGGCGATCCTTTTGCATCGACTGCCTGTGCCGTAGGAGTTGCCGACCCGTGCCTCGAATCCTGCTTTCCGTCCATGCCCACCCCGATGACGAGTCGTCGAAGGGGGCCGGGAGCCTCGCCCGCTACGCCGACGAGGGCGTCCGGACCGTCATCGTCACCTGTACCGGGGGTGAGGCGGGGGAGATCCTCAACCCGGCCATGGACAAGCCGGGCAACCTGGAACGCATGCCCGAGTTGCGCCGCGAGGAACTGGCCAAGGCACTGGAAGTCCTCAACGTCAGCGCCCACCACTTCCTCGGCTACCGGGACTCGGGCATGCCCGACACCGAGACCAACGCCCACCCGGACGCCTTCGTCAATGCCAGCTTCGACGAAGCGGTCGGCCGGCTGGTGTGCCTCATCCGCCAGGAGCGCCCGCAGGTGCTGGTCACCTACGGGGAGAACGGCGACTACCCGCACCCGGACCACATTCGTACCCACGAGATCTCGGTGGCCGCCTTCGAGGCCGCTGGCGACCCCGGCCGCTACCCTGACGCCGGCCCGCCCTTCCAGCCGCTCAAGCTGTACTACCACGCGGCCTGGTCGCGCCGCCGGCTGGAGGCGATCCACGCCGGCGCCCTGGCCCGCGGTGTCGAGAGCCCCTTCGGCGAGTGGCTGAAACACTGGGACGAGCACAACGACGACCGGCCCGAGCCAACCGCTACCACACAGGTCGACGTCACCGCATGGCTCGGCCAGCGCCACGACGCGCTGCTCGCCCACGCCACCCAGATCGACCCGAACAGCGCCTGGGTCAGCATCCCGCTCGACCTCGTCGCCGAGGTCTACCCCTGGGAGGACTACGTCCTGGTTCGCTCCCTGGTGAAGGTTCCCGACCCGGAGCACGAAACCAGCCTGTTCGAGGGCGTCGACGAGGACGGCAACCCGCTGTAACGCCTCCGCTTTCCTACGGCGTGACCCCTACAATTCCGGGGTCGGGGCAACGGCGCCCCGACTCAAGGAGGCTCGCTGGCATGCCCAAGCAGGTGCCCAAGCAGGTTCACGACTCGATCCTCGACACCGTCGGTGGCACGCCGATGGTGCGTCTGGCGCGGCTCGGGCGGGGCCTGGAGGCGACCCTGCTCGGCAAGGTGGAGTACCTCAACCCAGGAGGGTCGGTGAAGGACCGCATCGGCCTGGCCATGATCGAGCGGGCCGAGGCCGACGGCAGGCTGCGGCCCGGCGGCACGGTGGTCGAGCCAACCAGCGGCAACACCGGCGCCGGGCTGGCCATCGTCGCCGCGCTCAAGGGCTACCGCTGCGTCTTCGTCATGCCCGACAAAGTCAGCCAGGAGAAGATCGCGCTGCTGCGCGCCTACGGCGCCGAGGTGGTGGTCACCCCCACCGCGGTCGCGCCCGACTCGCCCGAGTCCTACTACGCGGTCGCCAACCGGCTCACCGAGGAGATCGCCGGCGCCTACCAGCCCAACCAGTACGCCAACCAGGCCAACCCCACGGCGCACTACCGCAGCACCGGGCCGGAGATCTGGGAGCAGACCGGCGGCGCGGTCGACGTGTTCGTCGCCGGAGTCGGCACCGGCGGCACCATCACCGGGGTTGGCCGCTACCTCAAGGAACGCAACCCCGGGGTGCAGATCGTCGGCGCCGACCCCGAAGGCTCGATCTACTCCCAGCCCGACGACGTCCACACCTACCTGATCGAGGGCGTGGGGGAGGACTTCTTCCCGGAGACCCTCGACCGTTCGGTGGTGGACCGCTACCTAACGGTCTGCGACCGGGACTCGTTCGTGATGACCCGCCGCCTCGCCCGCGAGGAGGGCATCCTGGTCGGCGGCTCCGGCGGCATGGCAGCCCATGCAGCCGTCACCCTGGCCGAGGACTATGGCCCCGGCAAAACCATCGTGGTGCTGCTGCCCGACACCGGCCGCGGCTACCTCTCCAAGGTCTTCAACGACGACTGGATGCGCGAACACGGCTTCCTGCCGCACCGCCGCTCCGCCGCCGTCACCGACGTGCTCGCCGGCAAGACCCACCACACCACCCCGCCGCTGGTCACCGTCGCCTCCCACCAGCGCGTCAGCGAGGCCATCGACCTGCTCCACAGCTACTCGGTCAGCCAGCTCCCGGTGGTCTCCGGCGACGACCCCTCAGACCTCACCAGCGTGGTCGGCTCGGTCCAGGAAGGCACCCTGCTGGAGCGCCTCTTCCGCAAGCCCGAGGTCCTCGACGCCCAGGTCGTGGACGTCATGGAACCCCCCTTCCCGCAGGTCCAGGAACACCAGCCCGTCGAGGAGGCCTTCGAGCTGCTCTCCAAAGGCCGCTCCACCGCCGTCCTGGTCACCCGCACGGGCCGCGCCGTCGGCGTCATGACCCGCTCCGACATCCTCGACTACCTCGCCACCCACCGGAGGTGAGCAGATGCCACGCACACAGGCAGCCACTGATCTTGCCGAACGGCTCGCGCCGATCGTGTTGCCGGAGGCAGGCGCCGGGGGAGCGCTGCGGCGGCTGGGGACGCTGTGGGACCAGCGGCCGTTGTTGCTGATCCACCTGCGGCACTTCGGATGAATGTTCTGCCGGGAGCGCGTCGCGCAGTTGCGTGACCACACCGACGAGATCCGTGCCGCCGGCGTCGGCCTGGCCGCCATCGGGACCGGGGACCTCCGCTACGCCGAGCATTTCAAGGCCGAGCGGGGCATCGACTTCCCCCTGCTGGTGGACGACGAGCTGGTCACCTACCAGGCGATCGGCGCGCGGCGGGGCGGCCTCCGGCAGATGCTCGGCCTGCCGACCGTGACCGCCGGGATCCGCACGCTCGCCCACGGCCGCGTCCAGGGCCGCAGCGGCCCCCACCCGCTGCAGTTCGGCGCCACCCACCTGATCCGCCCCGACGGTTCGGTCCCCTTCGCGTGGGTGAACGACGACTTCGCCGACGACCCGCCGCTCCCCGAGGTCCTCGCTGCGCTTCGGGGAGGTGTTCAATGACCTTTTCGTTCCGTCACGTCAATGGAGTGTCACTGAATGGCAGAACAGGACGACGCGTTCTTCGCGGCAGCGCAGTTCGAGACCCAGGCCGTGCACGTCGGCTCGGCACCTGATCCGGCGACGGGATCAGTTATCCCGCCGATCTACCAGACCTCGACGTTCGCGCAGGAGGAGGTCGGGCGGCACAAGGGCTACGAGTACGCCCGCACCGGCAACCCGACGCGGGCGAGCCTGGAGGCGTGCCTGGCGGCGCTGGAAGGAATTGCGCCTCAAGGGCCGGGCGGGGCGCTGTGCTTCGGGTCGGGGATGGCGGCGACCACCACCGTGCTGCAGACGCTCGGGCCAGGCGACCACCTGATCCTCTCCAGTGACGTGTACGGCGGGACCTACAGGGTGGTCGCCAGGCTGTTCGCCGAGTGGGGGCTCGGCTACGACCTGGTGGACCTGACCGACCTGGACGCGCTCAAACAAGCCCTGCGGGCTGACACCAGGCTGGTCTGGGTGGAGACGCCGACCAACCCACTGCTCCGCGTGGTGGACGTCGCCGGGGTCGCGGAACTGGCCCACGCCGCCGGGGCGCGCTGCGTGGTGGACAACACCTTTGCCACGCCGTTCCTGCAACGGCCGCTGGAGTTGGGCGCCGACGTGGTCATCCACTCGACCACCAAGTACCTCGGCGGCCACTCCGACGTGGTCGGCGGGGCGCTGGTCACCGGCGACGAGCGGCTGTTCGAGCGGGCCAGGTTCCTGCAGAACGCGGTCGGGGCGGTCCCCGGGCCGTTCGACTGCTGGCTGACCCTGCGGGGCATCAAGACGCTGCCGCTGCGCATGCGGGCACACTGCCACAACGCCCAGCGGGTCGCGATGTTCCTGGCCGAGCACCCGGAGGTGGCTGAGGTACGCTACCCGGGCCTCCCCGGCGACCCCGGCCACGAGCTGGCCGCCCGGCAGATGCGCGGCTACGGCGGCATGGTCTCGTTCCGCCCGGCCGGCGGGCCTGCCACGGCCAGGCGGCTGGCCGCCCACACGCGCGTCTTCACGCTGGCCGAGAGCCTCGGCGGCATCGAGAGCCTGATCGAGGTGCCCGGCGCCATGACCCACCTCAGCGTCGCCGGCACCGGCGCCGAAGTCCCCGCCGACCTGATCCGCCTGTCGGTCGGCATCGAGCACCCCGACGACCTGGTCGCCGACCTGCAGCAGGCGCTGGACGCCGCCGCCGGGTGAGCGGGGGCGGGGACCTGCCCGGCGCGGTGGTGATCCGGCCAGCACGCCTCGACGAGCTGGACGCCCTGGTCGATCTGCTCGCCGCCGTGGCCAGCGAGGGCCGCTGGATTGCCACGGAGCTGCCCTTCGACCGCGCCGAGCGCCGCGAGCGCTACCGGGCAACCCTGGAAGACCCCGCCGCCGCCCTGCTCGTGGCGGTCGCGGGTCAGGACCAGGACGACGCTGCAGAGATCGTCGGTGACCTGGGCGTCCACCTGGCCACCTACGGCGTGGCTGAGCTGGGCATGGCGGTCGTCCCCGGCTGGCGCGGCCGCGGTGTCGGCAGCGCCCTGCTGAGCGCGGCGGTCGACTGGGCACGGGAGGCTGGCGCGCACAAGTTGGCGCTGCAGGTTTGGCCGCACAACCGGGCCGCGCTCGCCCTCTACAAGAAGTTCGGTTTCGAGCGCGAGGGATACCTTCGTGGGCATTACCGCCGCCGCTCCGGCGAGCTGTGGGACGCCATCGTGATGGGTAAGAGGCTGGCCTGACGGGCCGGATTCGCCGTTGCCTCTCCCCTCGTGCAGCGATCGGCGGTATCGTACCCGGCCATGCAGCCGATCCTTCCGATTCGACCGAGCTTGGACGGTCTCGAACAGAAGTGGGCCGCGCGCTGGGCCGCCGCGGGGACCTACCGCTTCGACCGCTCCCGGACCCGCGCCGAGGTGTACTCGATCGACACGCCGCCGCCGACGGTGAGCGGGGCTCTGCACATGGGCCACGTGCTGTCGTACACGCAGACCGACGTGGTGGCGCGCTTCCAGCGGATGCGCGGGCGGGCAGTGTTCTACCCGATGGGCTGGGACGACAACGGCCTGCCGACCGAGCGGCGGGCGCAGCGCTGGTTCGGGGTGCGCTGCGACCCGTCGCTGCCCTACGACCCGGCCTTCGAGCCGCCCGAATGGCCGGCGACCCGGCCGATCGCGGTGTCGCGGCCGAACTTCATCGAGCTGTGCAGCCAGCTCACCATGCAGGACGAGCAGGCCATGGAGCAGCTGTGGCGCCGTCTCGGCCTGTCGGTGGACTGGTCGCTGAGCTACATGACCATCGGCGAGCGCGCCCGGCGCTGCTCCCAGCGGGCCTTCCTGCGCCTGCTGGACCAGGGCCTCGCCTACCAGGCGGAAGCGCCGACGCTGTGGGACGTGGAGCTGCGCACCGCGGTCGCCCAGGCCGAGCTGGAGGAGCGCGAGGTCGCCGGGACCAGCTGGCGGATGCGGCTGGAGGGCGTCGAGGAGGGCCTGCCCGAGCTGGTCGCCGCGACCAGCCGGCCGGAGCTGCTGCCCGCCTGCGTGGCGCTGGTGGTGCACCCCGAGGACGGCCGCTACCGCGACCTGCTGCGCAGCGGGGGGCGCTGGCGGATTCCAGTGTTCGGCGGGGAGGTGCCGCTGCTGGCACACAAGCTCGCCGACCCGGCCCGTGGCAGTGGCGTGGCGCTGCTGTGCACCTTCGGCGACCTCAACGACGTGATCTGGTGGCGGGAGCTGAAGCTGCCGCTGCGGCCGGTGCTCGCCCCCGACGGCACCATCCGGGCGGGCGTCCACCCGCAGCTCTCCGGCCTGCCGCTGGAGCGCGCCCGCGAGCGCGCCGGCAAGCTGCTGGCTGCGGCCGGCGCGCTGGAGGGTCGGCCGCAGCGGGTCACCCACGCGGTCAAGTTCCACCCCCACAGCGCCACCCCGATCGAGGTGCTGACCAGCCGCCAGTGGTTCGTCCGCACGGTGGCGCTGCGGGAGGCGCTGCTCAGCCGCGGCCGCGAGCTGACCTGGCACCCGCCGTGGATGCGCGCCCGCTTCGAGGCGTGGGTCGAGGGCCTCAACAACGACTGGTGCATCAGCCGGCAGCGCTACTTCGGGGTGCCGTTTCCGCTGTGGTACCCCCTGGGGGGCGACGGCGCGATCGACTGGGAGCACCCGCTGCGGCCCGCCGCCAAGCGTCCCCTGCCGCTGGACCCGTCCACCGAGGTCCCCGATGGCTATGACGAAACGCAGCGGGGGCGGCCCGGCGGCTTCGCGGGCGCACCCGGGGTGCTGGACACCTGGGCGACCTCGGCGCTCACTCCGGAGATCGCCGGCGGCTACGGCGAGGACTCCGACCTGTTCGTGCGCGTGTTCCCCATGGATCTGCGGCCCCAGGGCCACGACATCATCCGCACCTGGCTCTTCTATTCGCTGGTGCGGGCCCACGGCGAGCACGGCACCGTGCCGTGGGCGCACGCGCTGATCTCCGGCTGGGTGGCCGACCCCGGCGGCCACGTCCCGACGGAGGTCGTGCAACGCTACGGTGCCGACGCGGTCCGCTATTGGGCGGCCAGCAAGCGTCCCGGCGCCGATGCCGCCTTCGACGAGGGACAGCTGCGCGTCGGGCGGGCGCTGGCCCGCAAGCTGCTCAACGCCGCCCGCTTCGTGTTGTCACTGCCCGGCGCCGTAGGGGTCGTCTGCGAGCCACTCGACCAGGCTATGCTCGCGCAGCTCGCGATGGCGGTGGACGAGGTGGGCGCCGCCTACGCCGCCTACGACAGCGCCCACGCCCTCACGCTGGTGGAGCAGTTCTTCCGCGGCTTCTGCGACCACTACCTGGAGCTGGTCAAGGCCCGCGCCTACGGCGAGGGCGGCGAGGCCGGGCGCGGCTCGGCCGTGCACGCCCTGCGCCTCGCACTGGAGACCCTGGTGCTGCTGTTCGCGCCGGTGCTGCCGTTCGTCACCGAGGAGGTCTGGTCGTGGTCGGCAACCGAGCGCGGCGCCAAGGACCTCGCTTCGGTGCACCGGGCGCGCTGGCCAGAGAGCGGCCCGCTGCGGGTCGCCGCTGGTGGCGAGGGCGCCGACCCGGCGCTGCTGGGCCTTGCCGCGCGCGTCCTCGCCGCGATCCACAAGGCCAAGACCGCCGCGCGGGTGTCCCTGCGCGCCCCGGCCGCCCGCGTGGTGGTGCGCGGCCCCGCCGACCCGCTGAACCTGCTGCAGGCAGGCAGCGGCGACCTGGTCCGCGCCGGCCGCATCGCCACCCTGGAGCTGGTCACCACCAAACCCGATGCCGAGGCCGAGGACCCGGAACTCGTCATCGAGGTGGAGCTGGCCCCGCGCTCGCGGCAATGACCAGTACGGACGTTTCATAGGACCTGTCAAGGCCTGACCTTCGGCGCGCGCAGCGATCTCCCCGACCACCTACGATCCTCAAGGGGTGAGCTGCGAGTCGGAGCCGTTCGGACCACCGTAGGCCCGGACGGGGTCCCACTCACGCGACCTGTAGTCCGTAGCACTGAGTGGGACCCCGTCCGGGCCAACCACGCCAAGGCGCAGTCTCGCACCCGGGGTATCCCTACCTCCTCAGCCCTCTTCGATCGGGCCGGGCCGGCGGCGGGCCTGCTTGGTGGAGGCGCGGCGGCGTTTGGCCTGCAGGCGGCGGGCGCGGGACCCCGCGGTCGGTTTGGTGGGGGTGCGGGTCTTAGGGGTGGCCAGCGCGCCGCCCAGCAGCGCGGCGAAGCGCTCGACTGCCGCGCGGCGGTTGGCGAGCTGGCTGCGCTGGGCCTGCGCCACCACCCGCAGGGTCCCGGTCGAGTCGACTCGCGAGGCCAGCCGGCGCAGCGCCCGTTCCTTGGCCTCGGGCGGCAGCGACGGCGACCCGGCCAGGTCGAAACGCAGCTCCACCCGCGAGTCGGTGGTGTTCACGCCCTGCCCGCCCGGCCCCGAGGAGCGGCTCACCCGGAACTCCAGCTCGTCCAAGGGGACTGCCACCTCGGGCGTGATGCGGACGACTGCGGCCATGCTGCCGGTCAGGTGCGGTGCCTGGCCCAGGCGGGGTGGTCTGGGCCGCCCAGGCCGGACAGGTGGTAGGCGGTGTTGATCAGCGGCACGTGCGAGAACGCCTGCGGGAAGTTGCCCACCTGGCGGCCAGCCTTGGAGTCGTACTCCTCGGCGAGCAGCCCGACGTCGTTGCGCAGCGCCAGCAGCGCCTCGAACTGCTGCTTGGCCTCGTCGTGGCGGTGCATGAGGGCGAGGTTGTCGGCCAGCCAGAAGCTGCACGCCAGGAAGGCGCCCTCGCCGGGTGGCAGGCCGTCGACCTGGTCGGGCGAGTCGGTCTGGTAGCGCAGCACGAAGCCGTCCTGGCACAGCTCGCGCTGGATCGCGTCGACCGTGCCGCGCATGCGCGGGTCGGTGGCCGGCAGGAAGCCGACCAGTGGGATCATCAGCAGGCTCGCGTCCAGCTGCTTGGCGCCGTAGTACTGGACGAAGGTGTTGCGGCCGGCATCGAAGCCGCGGTCGAGGACCTCCTCGTGGATCTGGTGCCGCAGCGCCCGCCAGCGTTGCAGCGGTCCGGGCCGGCTGAACAGCTCGACCGCCTTGACCGCGCGGTCGAGCGCGACCCAGGCCATCACCTTGGAGTGGGTGAAGTGCCGCCGCGGCCCGCGCATCTCCCACAGCCCCTCGTCCGGGTGGCTCCAGCAGTCCTCGACGAACTCGATCAGCTTGCGCTGGAAGTCCCAGGCAGCCTCCTCCGGCTCGATGCCGGCCATGCGGCCGAGGTGCAGGGTGTCCATCACCTCGCCGTACACGTCGAGCTGGAACTGGTCCACCGCGGCGTTGCCGACCCGCACCGGGCGGGCGCCCTCGTAGCCGGGCAGCCAGTCCAGCTCGTACTCGCTGATGCGCCGCTCGCCCGCGACGCCGTACAGGATCTGCATCTGCTTGGGCGCTCCGGCCACCGCGCGCAGCAGCCACTCCCGCCAGGCCTTGGCCTCGCCGACCAGGCCGCAGCGCATCAGCGCGTACAGCGCGAAGGTGGCGTCGCGCAGCCAGCAGTAGCGGTAGTCCCAGTTGCGCACGCCCCCGAGCTGCTCGGGCAGCGAGGTGGTCGGCGCGGCCACGATCCCGCCAGTGGGCTGGTAGGTGAGCGCCTTCAGGGTCAGCAGCGAGCGCACCACCGCGTCGCGCCAGCCGCCCGCGTAGGTGAGCCGGCCCGCCCAGTGCGCCCACCAGGCCTCGGTGTCGTCGACCGCCGTGAAGGGGTCGATCGCCCGGGGCCGGGGCAGGTGCGAGGCATGCCAGGTGAGCGTGAACGGCACCTGCTGGCCCTCGTCCACAGTGAACTCCGCCACGGTCGCGAGATCCTCGCCGTGGGTCTCGACCGGGGTGCGCAGCCACACCGAGTCGGGACCGCCGATGGCGTGCACACCGCCGTCGACCTTGCGGACCCAGGGCACGATCGAGCCGTAGTCGAAGCGGATGCGCAGGTCCATCCGCATCGGCACGCGGCCGTGGATGCCCTCCACCACCCGCACGACGTCCGGGTCCCGCCCGCGTGGCGGCATGCAGTCCACCAGCCGCACGGTCCCCTCGCTGGTGCGGAACTCGGTCTCCAGCACGAGGGTGTCGCCGCGGTAGCTGCGCCGGGTGCTGCGCACCCCGCCAGCGGGCGCGATCCGCCAGAACCCGTGCTGCTCGTCGCCGACCAGCGCGGCGAAGCAGGCGGGGGAGTCGAAGCGCGGAAAGCACAGCCAGTCGATGGAACCGTCCCGGCTCACCAGCGCAGCGGTCTGGGTGTCGCCGATGAGCGCGTAATCTTCGATCCGGGTCATGCCGCTGACCGTATCACCAGATGCCGGCGGGCTCCCCGAGATCAGGGGGCGGATTCCCCCGTCAGGCCTCCACCAGTTGGTCGCGCATGCGATCCAGGGCGCGCCGCAACAACCGTGAGACGTGCATCTGGGACATGCCCATCCGCTCGGCGATCTCGTCCTGGGTGAGGTCGTCGACGTAGCGGAGCACCACGATGCGCCGCTCCCGTTCCGGCAGCCGCCCGACCAGCTCCGGGAGCACCAGCAGGTTCTCCAGCTCCTCCGGCTCCGGCGACGAGCGGTCCTCCAGGAAGTCGCCGAGGACCGCATCGCCGTCCTCCCCGGCCGGCTGGTCCAGGGACGGCGCCGAGCGGGTCCTGGCCACCTCGATCGCCTCCAGGACCTCCTCCTCGGAGGTGTTCAGGTGCGCGGCCAGTTCGGCAACGGTGGGGGAGTGGCCGAGCTGCTGCGGCAGCTGGTCGACCGCCCGGCACAGGCGCAACGCCAGGTCCTTGGTGCCGCGCGGCACGCGCAGCCGCCAGCTCGCGTCGCGCAGGTGGCGCTTGATCTCGCCAATCACGGTCGCGACCGCGTAGGGGATGAAGGGGTTGCTGCGCTGCGGCTCGTAGCGGTCAACCGCTTTGACCAGGCCGAGCCGGGCGACCTGGCGCAGGTCCTCCAGTGGCACCGAGCGGTTGCCGCGGTAGCGGTCGGCCAGTCGGTCAGCCAGGCCGATATACGACAAGATGATCCGTTCGCGTAGATCAGGGTCGCGGTGCTTCGCATATTCCCTGAACCATCGTTCGACCCGCTGCACAGCCGCCTCGTCGTCCGGCCGAACCTCCAGGTCATCGAGCTGGAGTCCAGGGCCGTACAGGTCCGGGTCATTGCGCTTGTCACCGTTCATGAAGCGATCGTTTCCGGGTAACGGGCTGGCAAAACCACTTCATCCCAGTGCCGGTGCCGGAGGAGGGGATCGAACCCTCCCACCCGGGGGGTCTAGGCTCGCGAACCTGAGCAGCGCTGATGCCCGAATCTGGCCGCTGAGCTGCGGGGATCCGGTACCCCGGAACCTTGCCCTACCTCCCGCTACTTGGTGGCGCATCTTGGGGTTCTGCGACCCGGCTGCGACCCCAGCGCGACCCGAGATGACGCCAGACCCGCGAAGGTGGACCCCGCTACTCGGCGGGTGGCCCGCCCTCGCAAGGTCGCTGGCCGCGACGCATCCACTCCAGCACATCACCCCAGCGGTAGCGCGCGTGTGCGCCAGCCCACAGCACGGGTGGCCCGGTGCCGTCCGCGCGCCACTTGCGGACCGTGCGCTCATTGACGCCGAGCGCCTCCGCCAGCTCTGGCGTGCTCAGGAGGTCATCTTCGTCATGGCGCGGCATCGTGCCCTGATGTTGCCGAGCATCGCCGCATTCAGCCATGCCCGTTCGAGCTATTCCCCCTGCTCAACGGCACTATCCGGCGCGATACCCGAGAATACCCTAGTATCTCCACCATACGGAGAAGTACCCCGCAAGCGCGCAAACGCTCCGGGGGGCGGCACAAGGAAGGTGAATCCTCGTGCACGACGATCCTAACGCCACCGCCGGCCAGGCCAGCGAGTCCGGCCAGGACGCAAAAGCTGAGCACGCTAGGGATTTGCCGGCGCCGCTGGAGCGTGCCCAGGTCGGCGCGCTGTTCGACCTGATGGCCAGAGCGTTCCAGGCAGGCCACGGCCTCGCCGTCGACATCATCGTGGCGGCGCTCGCCGGCACCAGCGGCCGGGGCGGCCCAAGCCCTGACGCGATCGGGTGGGCGACCGGCAAGCTCGGCGAGGTCCTCAAGGGCGGCGCGTCCAGCCATCAGCAGCACCCGCCGCTATTTGTGGGAATGCCGCCCCGCTATCAGGACCCGGACTGATGGCCGCGTCGCTTGTGCAGGCGGTCCCGGCGCTGCTGCTGGCCATCACGATCGGCGGTGCCATGCTCGGGACGCTGTGGGTCGAGCGCCTTGACGAACGCCAGGAGCAGGAGCAGGAGGAGCAGCAGGACCGGTAGTGCACGCGTGTACGACCACCGCGTACGAGGGGGTAGGAGATGGCAGGCAGCCGCAACCGCGACAACGCCCGGCTCAACGGCCGGGCAGCCCTCTACATCGCCCGACACCTAGCCGGCGGTCAGCTGTTGGTCGCCACCGACCCCGCCGGCCACCAGCTCGCGCTGGAGCTTGCCGCCCACACCACGCCGGAGATCCGCGCTGAGGTCCGGGCGCTGCTGGCGCCGTTGGTGGACGGCAGCGTCAGCGCCGGCCAGCGAGCCCCGGCAGGCTGGTAGGAGGAGGGGAGGGACGCCATGCGCCAGCCCGCATCCATCAGCCCCTACCCGCGCGGCGCGGTCCATCCCGCCATGCGGCT
>WNFX01003860.1_pt1 | contig 20039 bp, 17 predicted proteins | sample 5400111 | NCBI WGS metagenome assembly WNFX01 (sample SAMN13153363, study PRJNA577476) | soil metagenome | isolation source: 40 cm soil or saprolite under grassland replicate 1 | place: USA:California | collected 2016-06-15 | reverse complement strand
CTTAGGCTGGCCTTCCCTTCTCGTCTCTCGATCGTTGTTTTTACCAGCTGACAGCGCTTTGCTTGTCGGTGGTTTTCTGTTACTCGGTTTCCTTCTTTTAAAGGTCTTTGAGGGTTTCTTTGGCGCTTACTGGGTTCTCTCACCATCAGATATGAACCTTGTCTGCTTGTGCCTGACTCCTTCCTCTTCTCAAACACCTGCTCATTGTCTCCTTTGAGGCGGTTTCTTCTCAGTTGAAGCGGTTAGACATGGACTTTTTCAGAAGAGAGGGAAAAGTTCTGCACTTCGGTCTCTCTGAGGCGAGTGCAAAAACCATCCGCCGAGCGCATGCTGTTCAACCGGTGACAGCCATTCAGAGTGAATACTCGCTTATGACAAGAGATCCAGAACAAAACGGTGTACTGAAAACTTGTGAGGAGCTAGGAATCGGCTTCGTCTCGTGGGGCCCAGTTGGATTGGGGTATCTGACTGGGAAAATAGATGCTCGCACGAAGTTCGACCCGAAGACGGACCTTCGAGCTGAGTTCTCGCGCTTTACTCCTGAAAACGTAGCAGCAAATATGCCGGTTGTTGATTTGCTCAGAAAATTTGCAGAAAAAAAGAACGCAACCCCTGCTCAAATTGCGCTGGTCTGGCTTCTGGCGCAGAAACCATGGATTGTTCCAATCCCAGGTACACGCAACATCGATCACCTGAACGAGAACTTAGGAGCAATCAATGTTCAGCTGACGCCTGCGGATCTTCGTGAGATCGAAACGGCTTTCTCTCAAATCAAAGTGCACGGTGGCCGTATGTCTGAAAAATACATGCAGGAGGTTGACCCAACGGTGTGACCAGTCGTTATGGGAGACGGAGTTGACTCTCTTCGTTCCTAAAAGCGATGCAAAATGGAGGAATGCAGCAAATGGACATCAAAAGAAGTGGTTCACACCCTTCCGGGAAAGGACCGGCCGATTCTGCCGATCATCGAACGGTGAACACGCCAACGGTCGAACCGGTGTATGTACGAAAGGAGTCTATTCGTGAATGAGTCTTTCGACGGAAAGGTCGCGCTTGTCACCGGGGCTGGCTCGGGTATGGGTCTGGCGACCGCGAACGCTTTCGCGAAGGCGGGCGCGTCAGTGGTGCTGGCGGACAGCCAGGAGGAAGCGGTGCGTGCCGTCGCAGAGCAACTGATCGCCGACGGTCGCAAGGCTCTCGCCGTCCGCTGCGACGTCACCGATGACGCCCAGGTGGCGTCCATGATCGAGCGAACCGTCTCTACCTTCGGGCGGCTGGACGCCGCGTTCAATAATGCTGGCGTCAACAGCGTCCCCACCGAAACAGCCGACATCAGCGGCGACGAGTGGGATCGCGTGATGGCGGTCAACCTGCGCGGCGTTTGGCACTGCATGAAGCACGAGTTGCGCCACATGCTTCGACAAGGCGGCGGTGCCATCGTCAATTGCTCGTCAATCGGCGGCCTGACCGGCACTGCCGGGCTAGCGGCCTATATCGCTTCCAAGCACGGGGTGATTGGTCTGACCAAGACTGCCGCTCTCGAATACGTCACCCGGGGCATTCGCGTGAACGCGGTCTGCCCAGGCATGATCAATACGCCGATGGCGCAGAGGCTGACCGGCGGTGATCGACAGGTCTTGGCCGAAATGCTAAAGGATGAACCAATCGGGCGTCTGGGCGAGCCGGAGGAGATTGCCGCCGCCGTGCTGTGGCTCTGCAGCCCAGGTGCAAGCTATGTGGTCGGTCACGCGCTCCTTGTGGATGGCGGCTATACGGCACGCTGAAGAGCGTTTTTCATTTGGGGGCTGCCGACGCAGCACAACACCAACCGTTCGCCGGTGCCGTTCTCTAGAGAAGCTATTCGAGAACTCAATCAATGTGATCGAAAGGTTTCGCCGTAGCCGAACTCACCCATTTGGCACGGAGCAGGCCTGCGCAGGAAAGCCGTTCTGGGAAAGAGCAGTCAAGATGATGAGCAAGAACAAGGAGACCTCTATGGCACACACAAATTTTCGCTCTGCTCTGCAGGGCACCAACGAAATCGAGATCACCGTGACCGGGCGCTCGTCGGGTCGATCCCTTACCTACCCCGTTTGGTTCGTCCTGGAAGGCGACAAGCTCTCTCTGCTTCCGGTGAAGGGATCAGAGACCGACTGGTACAAAAACCTGCGCAAGACCCCAACCATCCAATTGTCCGCCCGTGGGAAGACCTTCAAAACGCTCGCCCGTCTTCTCACCGACGAGGCGCAGGTTGGCGAGGTCGCCCAGAAGTTCCGAGGCAAGTACGGCGCGGGGCAAGTGAAGGCCTACTACCCCAAACTCGACGTGGCCGTCGAAGTCCCACTCGCGTGAGGTGCAGCTCGGTTCTGGCATGTCGTTTCACGCGTGTTGGCGAGGCGACGAGTAGCGAGTGAGACGTCTCGCATCTGATGCGAGCAGCGAGAGCACTTCTCGGTGGGGCCAATCCCAACCCGGAACGTCTCCCTCCTCTCAAAGGAACAGGTGAACGCTCTGGTAGGGGAGAGGGAAGGTGAGCGAGACTCGTTGCTCTTGTCTTTTGTTGTTTCCACTCCCCTTCCCCTCGCACGACGTTCTTCGTGGTTGAAGAAAGAAGATGAGAAAAAAGGAGAAAGCAGCCTATGCGTGCAACCGTTTTTCACGGCCCCTTCGATGTTCGGATCGAACAGGTCCCAGATGCCGCATGGCAGGAGCCAACGGATGCCGTCGTTCAGATCACCCATGCCTGCATTTGTGGATCGGATGTATGGCCCTACCGAGGCCGAGCAGTGGCGTTCGTTGTCTGCTTGGACCGACGGCGAACCCCTGTCAGGAAAGTGAGGCGACCATGCCGACGCTCTCTCCAACCCTGATCGGCACATTCGTGGTGTCGATCGCCCTGCAGGCTGCAGCACTGTCGCTGCTGCCACTCACGCAGGGCTTCTCAAGACCGCTGCCGACCATCGCATTGATCGTGTTATTCATTGCCGGCATAGGGCTCCTGGCCCGCATTATCGCAACCGGCGTGCCGCTCAGCATCCTTCTCCCCGTGTCTGCTGCGGTCGTCCCGCTCGCCGTCCTCGCCGTAGGAGTGACGTTCTATGGCGAGCATGCATCGCTGCTGCGGGTTGCGCTGCTGATTGCGGCGTGCGGGCTGATCGGGGTGGCAAGCATCATACGATAGAGGAAAGACGCTCCGCCACGACACTGTCGCTAGCGGGGCCCAAGCCACGAATCCAAGGTTGCGATCGGCTCATGCGATGCCTTTCGCGAGTATAAAATTCGCGAGTAAATGGGTGGGAACGTATGCCTTCGCGGCCATCTGCTAGGCAGTGATAGTCCGTTATCTACGGAAGGATTTCCAATGCAAAAACAACTCGACAGCACAGTAGCGCTCGTAACAGGAGCCAGCAGTGGCATCGGCGCGGCGACGGCACGCAAGCTCGCCGACCTTGGTGCAGCGGTGGTGGCGGTCGCTCGTCGTAAGGACCGCCTCGATCAGCTCGGAGGTTCGATCTAGAAGTCAGGTGGCACCGCGCTTCCGATTGAGGCCGATATCACCGATCGCTCCGCTACCAAATACTTTTCGCATGAAATAGTTGTTTTTCACTGGGAAAAGTACCACAGGACTCGTAGGGTTAAACGTCTCGTCAGGCTGTTATTTTTATTGAAACTCCATACAGAGGTGGTCGAGGTCAGGCTCACGTTGCGAGGTTGGCTATGTGATTACCTGGACAGGGTTTGGACCTGGAACGACCGGAGGGCTCCATTGCAGCAAGAGTCGGCATCAAACGAAGATACCAGGCAACATATGGAAGGGATCGACAGGACCCTGCCACAAGAGGTTGCTGAGACGGGGGCCGAATCAAGGCTTCTTGCATGCGGTCGCCACTCCCATATCTCACCCATAGCACTGGTCACCAAGAACCCAGCAGAGATCAAGATTCGCTCAGACCAACTCACCTATCGTATTGTACTGGGATTACTCAATGGGACATACTACTCCCAACATCCGACAGCTCTGCTTGCCGAGTATCGGCAGACCTTGCCAAAGGGGAGAGGGAACGTCAGTCTCGCGATTGCTCCTCGTGATCAGGAATCCTGGCAACAGGTTCTGGATTCGCTTGATCTGCTCGGAGATGAACTCGTTGACACCTTCCTGGTGCTACTCGCGGTGGCCCTTGATATTCACGGAACGAAGCGCATCACGCATCCCTTTGCGATCACCCTTGATGACATTCTGGCTCTCTGTCAGAAAAAGAAGTCGAAGGGAAGCTATCTCGCGCGCCAGCGAGAGACTATTCTCGCCCAGATACACACGCTCGCACGGGTCTCTGTACGGGCAAACCTCGTCTTGCGAGATGGGAAGCAATGGCAGGTGGAAAGTCCTCTGCTTGAGTTACTACCGGATAGGCAACGTGAGGAGAACAGGGCCTGTTTAGGACACGAAGCGTTGTCCACGTGCCATCTCAAAATCGGGGATTGGGCGGGCATGATTCCTGAATTGCAGTCACAAATCGCCCTGATGGCGCGGCAACTGTTGCACTATCATGCCAGGCAGCAGAAGAATGAAAAACGGCTAGGCCGCTATCTCACGGTGCTGTATCGCATCAACGCACATCGTCACCAGGGCCACGTGAAAGTCTCGATGGGAGTGCTCTTGGAGCAGTCGGATATTCTCCTTGATCGCGATAATCCCGGTCGCACTCGTAACGCCATCGAAAGCGCGCTCAACCAGTTGCACCGCGATGGTGTGATCGGCCCGTTTGCTCCTCTGGTGGAGCATTCAACGCGCAGCCAGGAGATGCAGAAGCGTATCGAGCAGCATGCCTATCATTGGTGGGATGACTATCGGCGACAACTCTGGCTCTTTGATCCCCCAAAGCAGTTCAAAGCACTGTATCAACGTATTCCCGAAGAGACAGGATGGTCCGACTGAAGGGGGCGATTTCCCGACCGAGAGGGGCGTTTCCAGCTGGCCCTTGCTCTGGTGGTGCTTGACCCCTTCACCGGCAAGACTGACCTCTTTGCTAATTTTACTAAGGGCTAAGGCAGATGGGATGGTCTTCTTGTATAGTTAGCATAAACACGCGATCATTCACAAAATCAAAGGTATAAAGGACAGGAGGTGGACCTGAAGCGAGAAGGGGAGAAGCGGATGACGCTACGACTACGACCATTGAGCGAAGGCTGAAACGCTTCGGTGAGCAGGGGCTGGTAGGATTGCAGGATGCGCCGCGTTCGGGCAGCCCGCCTACCTATGGAGCCGAGGTCAAAGCTCAGATCATTGCCACGGCCATGACCCCTCCGCGTGAGTTGGGCTTGACCTTCGACGGTTGGGCGGTTGAGCGGCTGGCCAGCTACCTGCAGGAGGTCCTGGGTATAGGCATGAAGCGAACACGCATCTTCGAGATTTTACAGGAAGAGGGAGTGCGCCAGCGCAAGCAGGAAATCTGGTTCGGTGAGCGGGTCGAGCCAAGAAGGTAACTTCAACTTGGCGAATACATGATGGAGGTGAAGCTTCTTTGTTGGACCGCTCACGTGATTACCTGCCTTTGGACGTCCGTCCATTGAACCATATTCAGCAGGAGTTCTCTCTTGTTCCTGTCAGGGGAGAGGGAAATAGTTCCCGCAGTGCGTCACCTTGAGGTCGTTTGACGAAAGCAACGTCAGTCTCGTCAGTCACGATGCCTTCCTCTGTTCAGAGCAGCAACAACGCGGAGGAAGCGTTATTTGAAGGCATTGGAGCCTTCGGGAGGGATAGCATGTCTCAACAGCCCGACACCAGCCATGACCACGTCGATGATGTCAACTCCAACACGGCATCCAACACAGAAAAAGAGAGTGGATTCTCGCGGCGTCAATTCCTCAAATATTCCGCTGGAGCGTTAGGCGCGACGAGCGTCTCTGGTTTTCTGGCAGCTTGTGCCGCTGGCGGTTTTGGCGGTGGGAGCAGTAGCGGCAGTAGCGGCGGGGGTGGTGCCGTTACGATCAATTTCTGGGATATGGCATGGGGCAATAATTCGTATTTCGATGTCGGCAAGTCGTTGGTGAATGATTTCAATAACAGTCACAAGGGCATCAACGTCGTCTATCGCGGCACCCCCTGGGCCAACTGGTATCAGACCTTTACCACCGCCATTGGCTCTGGTACACAACCTGACATCAGCACCGGTGCCTCGTTTATGGGAGCGCAGTTCTATGCCAGCCATGACGTTCTCGCCCTCGATGATGTCGTCGACGAAGTGAAGAAGAATGGACAGTATAACAACTTCCTGCCCAACGCCTTCGCCCCGATGCAGTATCAGGGCCATACCATCACCTGGCCCTGGGCCATCGACATCCGCATTCCCCTCTATCGCAAGGATCTCTTCCAGCAAGCAGACGTGCAGCTTCCCACTACCTGGGACGAGTGGAGGGCCGCCGCCAAGAAGCTGACGGGAAATGGCAAGTATGGCCAGGTGAACTCGGGGGCGGATAATGTCGTCGAGCACATGCTGGAGACCCTCATGATCAATAACGGTGGGGGGTTGTTCGCGCCAAACGGAAAGCTTGACTTTGCCACCAATCCCCTCAATATCGAGGCGTTACGCTTCTTCGCCGATCTTGTGCAGGATGGCTCGTTCGATCCCGCCAGCACGGGCTATCAAAGTGCTGATGCCATTCGTGCCTTTAATCGTGGTGATGCGGCCATAATCGTGGGGGGGCCTGGCTTTACCACGCAGATGGACCCCAACATCGCCAAGCAGGTCTCCGTCATTCCCCCGATGGCCAGTCCGCACGGCACGAAAGGGACGCTGTACTGGGTCAACAATATCATCGTGTATTCGGGCACCAAGCATCCCAATGAGACTAAAGCCTTTCTGCAATGGTGGAGTCAGAACAACAAGCCTCTCTGGACGAAAGGGGGATGTTCTCCTATTCCTATCCTTTCTTCTTTCTATCAGGACCCTCTCTTCAGTACACCGATCTACAGCGCCATCAAGTCGCAGTACGTTCCCATTGCCAAATCAGCCAACGCGCAGGCCAGCAGCGTCTTTCCCGCGCTCAATCCTCTCGATGGCGACGGCACGCTGGTGACGCTAGGACAGAACCTGTTAGGCAAAAAGGATTTCAATACTTCGGTTCAGACGGCCCAGGCGGGCATCCAAAAGGTCATCGCCGCCAACCCCGGCTAAGCGCGTCCGCCCCGTAGGGGCCCGGATGGCCCCTACTCTGGCGGGATGGATCCCTGACTCCCGATGCAGGAGTCCCTAGCACTCAAAGGAAAGGAATGCCCTATGAGCGTTACCCCAGTGACCACAGATGCCACCAGGCACGCGATCAGGCCATCACCGTCTCTGCACAACAGGCGGCGCATCGATATGCTCCCCTATATGCTGCTGCTCCCATCGATCCTGTTCATTCTGCTGATCGAACTCTACCCGTTTCTGACCGGTTTTCTCTACAGTTTTCAGAATGGCTCGCTCTTAGCCTCAGGTACGTTCGTTGGACTGCAGAACTATCTCTCGACCCTCACCGATCCCGAATTTCTCTACTCGCTGCAATTTAGTGCCCTCTTTGCTGTGTGTGGCGTGGCTGGCAGTTATCTCTTGGGGTTGGGATTGGCCCTGCTGCTTATCAAGGACTTCCCCCTGCGTGGGCTCTTCCGCATCCTGCTGATTATTCCCTGGATTCTCTCCTCTATTGTCACCATTGTCAGTTGGCGCTGGCTCATCCAGGACCAGCACGGCACCATCAATGTGATGCTCAGTTGGTTCCATCTGGGCCCGATCTTCTTCTTGAGTGATACCAAATGGGCTGTGGCCTCCGTCATCGTGATCAAGATCTGGCGTAGCTTTCCCTTTATGATGATCTCGCTGATCGCGGCGCTGCAGACCATCGATACCAGTCTCTACGAGGCCGCGCGTATGGATGGGGCCGGGCGCTGGGATACCTTCCGCAACGTGACCTTTCCGGGCATCCAGAATATCTCGATTGTTCTGTGGATTTTGATGGCCATCTGGTGCATCAATGACTTTGAAACCCCCTTCTTGTTGACGCAGGGCGGCCCGTCCAACGCGACCGAGAGCCTGATGATCCTGGCTTACAAAGATGCCTTTGCGCGCAACGCGATAGGCACAGGCTCGGCGGTGGCCTTCATTTCGTTGATCATTCTCATGATCCTGGCTATCGTGATGATGCGCTTCAGAAACCGTGATTAGCAAGAGAAAGGAGCTTCTGCTATGCAAGAGACGCTGAGACAAGCACAGGCCCCTGCCAGAAAAGGCGAAGGGGCAACGAGAACGGGGAACCTGGCACTGCGGAAGGCCACGATGAGAAAGTGGCTGCTGACGTTGCTGGTGCTGATTCTGGTGCTGATTCTGGATTACCCCATTTTCACCATTTTCTTGAATGCCTTCCGGTCAACGGCGGAGATCCTCTCCACGACGAGCATCATTCCGCAACACCCGACCCTGGATAACTTCGTCTACCTGAGCGCCAGGACCAACTTCTGGGGCTTCTTCATCAGTAGTATGGCCGTCTCCATTCTCGGCACGGTGATCAGCATCATCTGTGCGGCCACCGCTGGCTACACGCTCTCGCGCTACCACCAGCGCAAGTTTGTGAGCAACTATTCGCGCGCGTTGATGGTGGTGCAGATGTTCCCACTGATCCTGGCGCTGATTCCCCTGTTTATCATCTTCAAAGTTGCGGGGCTGGTCAATACCTACTGGTCGGTGATTCTGGTCTACGTCGTGCTCAATTTGCCCTTCGCGACCTGGATGTTCGAGGGCTTCTTCGATGCGATCCCACGCGAACTGGAGGAGGCGGCCTTTGTGGATGGCTGTTCGCGTTTTCGCACGCTCACCCGGATCGTGCTGCCGCTCTCGGGTCCTGGCACGGCAGCGGTGACGATCTTCACGTTCCTGTTGTGCTATAACGAGTACCTGATTGCCAGCATCTTCCTGCGTGACCCCGATACCATGACGATCCCGGTGGGAATCCAGATGTTCATGCAGCAGTATTCGACCGACTGGGGCTCTTTGATGGCGGCGGCCTGTCTGGCCTCTATTCCCACCATCATCTTCTTCCTGTTCGTGCAGAAGTATATGGTGCAAGGCGTTGTCGCTGGGGCGGTCAAGGGCTAGCGGAAGAAAGAAAGGAGTGACCATGACGAAGATAAAAGTAGGAGTAGTTGGATTGGGTGAAATTGCCCAGGTCGTCCATCTGCCCATTCTCCAGGAACACTCAGAGTTGTTTGAGATTGCTGCCATCTGTGATATCTCACAGGAACTGCTCATGACGCTGGGGGAACGCTACAGTGTTCCCCCAGCAAGCCGCTACACCGATTATCGCGAGATAGGGGCACAAAGCGACCTGGACGCGATCCTGGTCTTGAATAGCGATGAATATCATACGGATTCGGCTCTGGCAGCACTTGGGCATGGCAAGCATGTGCTGATTGAGAAACCCATGTGCCTGACACGACAGGAGGCGGATACGATTATCAAGGCGCGTGACGCGGCAGGGGTGCAGGTGATGGTGGGGTACATGCGCCGCTATGCACCTGCCTTTGTGCAGGCCGTTGAGCAGGTACGCGCGCTGGACACGATCAATTATGCCCGCGTGCGCGATATTCTTGGGCAAAATTCCCAATTTGTGGAGCAGTCCAGTGTCGTGTTGCGTCCAAAGGATATTCCGCAGGAGGCGATGCGTGATCGCACCGAGCGCGCCAGCCGCCTGGTCAAGCAAGCACTTGGCGATGTTCCGGCGGCATTAGCGCGTACCTATCGCCTGCTCTGTGGTTTGAGCAGCCACGACCTCTCGGCGATGCGCGAAATGCTGGGGATGCCCACGGGGGTTCTTGCGGCACGGCAAACGGGCATCTTTCTAACGGCGCTGTTTGAGTACGAGCACTTCACGGTCTCCTTCGAAACGGGCATTGATCACAACCGCCGCTTCGATGCCCATATTCAGGTCTACGGCGAGTCGAAAGAGATTCGTATCCAATATGACACACCGTACATTCGCCAGTTGCCCACGCGCCTCTTTGTGACGGAGACGCAGGGCGATGCCTATGAAGAGCGTGAGCTTCGACCAACGTTTACCGACGCCTACACCGTAGAACTGCTGCACTTTCATGAGGTCGTCACCCACAACACACGACCCAAAACCTCAGCCGAGGATTTCTTGAACGATCTCGATATCTTTGACATGATTATCGATGCCCTACGCACATAATGCGGCAAAGGGCAGGAGAGAAGGAAAGCACCCATGGCTCACAAACCGCTCAACCTTGCAATCGTAGGTTGTGGCAACATCGCACGGGCCTACGGAAAATCATTGCAGCCCTATCCACAGCTGAAATTAGTGGGGGCAACCGATCATGTTCTCCATCTTGCTGAGGACTATGTTGCCACATTCGGCGGCAAGGTGTATCCCACAGTGGACGATCTGTTAGCTGATGAGGAAGTCGATCTGGTCATCAATCTAACTATACATAAAGCACATGTGGAAGTGATTACGAAATGTCTGCATGCAGGCAAAGATGTATTCAGCGAAAAGCCCATTGCACTCACGTCGAAGGAAGCGTGGCAGTTGGTGGCACTGGCGAAGGAGAAAGGGCGTCGTTTCGGCTGTGCGCCCATCACCATCCTGGGCGAAGGGCAGCAAACGGCCTGGAAAGCCATTCGTGATGGTTTGCTGGGGACGGTACGTGTGGCCTACGCGGAGGTCAATTGGGGGCGCATCGAGTCCTGGCACCCGGCTCCTGGCCCCTTTTACGAGGTAGGACCGCTCTTTGATGTGGGTGTCTATCCCCTGACCATTCTCACGACGATCTTCGGCCCGGCACGCAGCGTGACCGCTTTTGGCAAGGTACTGTATCCTGATCGTGTCTCGAAAGAGGGCGTTCCCTTCCACATTACGACGCCCGATTTCTCCATCGCCGCCATCGAGTTTGCCAGTGGAGCGGTGGCACGCCTGACGACCAACTTTTACGTCGGCTTTCATAGCAAGCAAACACGGGGCATAGAGTTTCATGGCGACCAAGGCTCGCTCTATCTGAGCGACTGGCACAATTTTGATGGCACGGTAGAGTACGCTGGCTTTAGCGGCACGTGGCCTGACGAGAACACGGTCTACAAACAACTTCCGTGGGTAAAAGAACCGTACACGGGTGAAGTGAAAGCAGACCCGCACGCGGGCGTTGAATGGTGTCGCGGCGTGTTGGATATGAGCGAGACCATGCAAGAAAATCGGCCACAGCGCATCACGGGTGCGCAGGCAGCTCATGTCGTCGATATCGTGCTCGCCATTCAGAAGGCGTCAGCCGAGGGGCAGCGTGTGCAGATCAGCTCGGATTTTCCGCAGTCCGCGCCGATGGAGTGGGCGAAATAGCGGTAGATTTTTGAAAGAGAGGGGCAGATACTGCTAGCGATGGATGGTTGGTCTCCACAAGGAGGAGATGAGGCTCTTTGAAAAGGAGTTAGACACATGATTACAGGACTTGGGCACATCGCATTTCGCATTAGTGACCTTGAGCAAACACTAGACTTCTATTGCAATAAGCTGGGCTTACGTGAGGTCTTTCACTTGGAACGGGAGGGCGAGCCATCACCCTGGATTGTCTATATTCAGGTCGCGCACAACCAGTTCCTCGAACTCTTCCCCGGCGCACAGGGGGAGATACCATCGCGCAACGGGACAGGCTATAACCACTTCTGCATGGTTGTTGACGATTTGCAAGCCACGCTACACGAATTTGCAGGCCGCGGCCTCGCCGTCTCTGGCAAGCCCCAGCTGGGCCTTGATAATAATTGGCAGTATTGGTTCAACGATCCCGATGGTAATGCCATCGAGTTGATGCAAATTATGCCAGAGTCGCCTCAGGCTGCCGCTAATGTACGCTTGCCTTAAGAACCCCAAATCACTAGGATACGCGCTTGAAATCCGCGATCAGGAAATGAGAAAGGAATACACATGTCTGATGTAGAAAACCTGCTTCGCCAAATGACGGTGCAGGAAAAAGTCGCGCTGCTCGCTGGTACGAACCACTGGTACACAGTCCCTGTAGAGCGACTGGGTATCCCTTCCTTAAAAATGACGGACGGTCCCAATGGTGCCCGCGGAGCAGGAGGCTTCACCAGTGGCGTCAAGGCCGCTTGCTTTCCAGCAGAGATTTCCCTGGCTTCGACATGGAATACGGACCTGCTGGAACGTGTTGGACAGGCATTGGCGCGGGAAGTGAAAATGAAGGGTGCCCAGGTGCTTTTGGCACCAACCGTCAACATCCAGCGCTCGCCGCTGGGTGGGCGCAATTTTGAATGCTTCTCCGAAGACCCATACCTCTCAGCTCGCCTGGCCGTGGCCTACATCACGGGATTGCAGCGCGAAGGAGTAGGAGCCTCGATCAAGCACTATGTGTGTAATGACGAAGAGTTTGAGCGTTTTAGCATCAGTTCAGAAGTGCGCGAACGGGTATTGCGCGAAGTGTATTTGCAGCCCTTCCACGCAGCGGTGCGCGAGGCTCAGCCCTGGACGATCATGGCCGCCTACAATCTGGTGAACGGCATAGCCGCGTCTGAACATCCCTACCTGTTAACCGAGATTTTGCGTCACGAGTGGGGCTTTGACGGTGTGGTTGTCTCCGACTGGTTTTTTTCGGTGAAGAGTACTGCCGCGTCGGTGAATGCTGGACTTGATCTAGAGATGCCATCGGCACAGTGGCGTGGGCAACAGTTGCTAGAGGCAGTCGAGCAGGGCGAGGTGGCGGAGGCGATGCTTGATACGAGCGTCCGTCGCTTATTGCAGTTGCTGGTTAAAGCGGGTCTTTTTGAGCACCCGAACGCAGAAGCAGAGCAGGGTACTGATGTAGCGGAGCATCGTGCGCTCATTCGAGAAGCAGCTGCGGAGGGTATCGTCCTGCTCAAGAATGAGCAGCAGGTCTTGCCGCTGCAGAGTGAGCATCTCACATCAATTGCGGTCATTGGCCCCAATGCTCAGGTCGCGCAAATTATGGGAGGGGGGAGTGCTCAGGTCAACACACAGTATGCAATTACGCCTTTTGAGGGTATTGCAAGCAGCGTTGGAGACCGCGTGCAGGTGCGTTACGAGCAAGGCTGCACGAACGATAAGTGGTTGCCTCTGCTAGAGAGCGATCTGCTACGAGCAGGTATGGAGGAGAGCGCATTTGGGCTGGCAATTGACTATTTCACAACCCCTGATCTGACGGGTAGTGCCGTTTGGAAGGAAATCCAGCCGAAATCGCAACTTTCCTGGTTTGGTGATATGCCGGAAGGCATTGACCCGCAACAATTCTCACTACGTGCCACGGGTCGTTTTACGCCATGGGAGACAGGTCATTACACCTTTGGCCTCATCAGCGCGGGGCGCAGCCGCTTCTTCGTTGATGGACACTCTCTCATTGAGAATTGGACTGAAAAGGTGAGTGGGGGCGATTTCTTTATGACCGGCACGGAAGTCCAAGCCACGATGATGTTGGAAGCTGGACGCACGTATCTGCTGACACTCGAATTTGCGAAAAGCGCAGCAACGCCAGTGGGGGCTATCCGGCTGGGCTGCCTGCCACCTGTTCCTGTGGACGCTCTAGAGCGGGCAGCACAGCTTGCCGCAAGCTCAGATGTAGCCATCGTTTGTGTCGGTTTTGGCGGTGACTGGCAGAGCGAAGGCTTCGACCGCCCAAATCTCGCGTTACCTGGCCAACAGGACGCGCTCGTTGAGCAGGTAGCGGCAGCGAATCCGCGCACCATCGTGGTGCTCAACACGGGTTCGCCCATTACGATGCCCTGGCTCTCATCAGTGGCAGCGGTGTTACAGGCCTGGTATCCGGGTCAGGAGTGTGGCAATGCCATCGCCGATGTCCTCTTTGGAGACACCAACCCTTCTGGGAAACTGCCCCAGACGTTCCCGGTACGCCTGGAAGATACGCCCACCTATCTGGACTTCCCCGGCGAAAACGGCAAGATCTATTATGGGGAAGGGCTGTTCGTCGGTCATCGCTATTATGAGAAAAGGCAAATCGCGCCCTTGTTTCCCTTTGGCTTTGGCCTCTCCTATACCACCTTTCGCTATGACGCACTCAAGCTCGGCTCTCAGCAGGTCGGCCCAGACGAGGTGGTGCAGGCATCCATCGCTATTACCAACACCGGACAGAGGACGGGCAAAGAGAGTGTACAACTCTATATTCGAGACGAGCAGGCGAGACTCGTGCGACCAGAAAAAGAACTCAAAGCGTTTGCCAAAGTGCAACTAGAGCCCGGTGAACGCAAGACGGTAACGTTCTCGCTTGGTCGTGACGCGCTGGCCTACTTCGATGACTTGAGCCATGAGTGGGTCGCTGAAGCGGGCGTGTTCGAGCTACTCATCGGGGCGTCGTCACAGGATATTCGCGCCAGAGCCACGTTCACCCTCACGGACACGACCCGCTGGCCCGCTTGAAAGGAGAAGTTACGTCCTTCTGCTCCTTTCCCGAAACCAGAACGCGAAAGGAGTGGTGCGATGAAAGACGCTCATGATAGGGGCAATGAAGGAGAAAAGGTGAGAGATGGAATACAAGCAAGCAGTACAATCATCGGTGTGGAGTCCACTGCTCGTACCCGTCTTTCGGGCACTCTGGTTAGCGTGGGTTGTCGCCAATTTAGGGGTGTGGATGCAAAACGTGAGTGGGGTATGGCTGATGACAACCCTGGCATCATCACCCGTGCTGATTGCACTCATGCAGACGGCTATTAGCTTCCCTATCTTCTTACTCGGACTTCCATCTGGCACCTTGGCTGATATCGTGAACCGCCGCACGCTGTTGATCGTGGGGCTCAGCATTATGTTGCTAGCGGCCAGCATCCTCGGCACACTGACACTGCTTGGGGGGGCAACACCTTGGCTCTTGCTCCTGTTGACCTTTGTGCTCAATCTGGGTATTGCCCTGAACCTCCCCATTTGGCTAGCGGTGCTGCCGAGACTGGTCCCGCCCAAGGAACTTGCGAACGCGATCAGCTTGGGGGGGGTGGGTATCAACCTTGCTCAGGCTGTCGGCCCAGTTCTTGGCGGTGTCATTGTCGCGGTGATCGGTCCAGGAGCCGTCTTCCTGTTCAACGCAGTGCTGTTTCTGCTCACATGGTACATTCTCATCCGTTGGCAGAACCCCCAACAGCGCAGTGCCTTACCCGGTGAGCGTTTCATTGGTGCGATGAGTGCAGCCCTACGGTACCTGGGCCATGCACCACCGTTGCAGAGGGTGTTGCTGCGTTCCACGGTGTTCATGAGTTGCGCGAGTGCGCTGCTGGCATTGTTGCCACTGGTTGCCAAGCATGATCTGAACATGGGAGGGCTGGGCTATGGCATCTTGCAGGGATGTTTGGGACTGGGGGCCGTGATAGGAGCGATGGCCATGCCCCGTTTGCAGTACCGCTTCTCCATCGATGTGCTGATCGTCAGTGCGACCGTCGTCTACGCGATCATGGTGGTGGCCGTGGCGACGCTCCATCTCGTGCTACTGCTGTTCGTTCTCGTGCTGATAGCGGGGATGGCATGGATTACTTGCTTGTCAAGCACCAATATCGCGACGCAGCAGGCCGTCCCCAGATGGGTGCAAGCCCGTGCACTTGGCCTCTATTTGCTGTTCCTGCAAGGGGGGACAGCACTTGGAAGCGTCATGTGGGGATGGGTTGCGGCTCGCTTTGGTATCTCGTTCGCGTTGCTCTGTTCAGCACTTGGGCTGGTGATAGGACTGCTCACGGCTCTCAGGTGGCGGTTGCACGTGAGCCAGCGACCCGATACGACGCAGAGGTGGGCCCCCTGGGTTGAACCGCATCGGCTGATGGAGGGGCGTTCGCTGGATGGATTGGTGCTCGTGATGGTGGAGTATCAAATCGACCCGCAACAGGCACTTTCATTTCTCAAAGCGATGCAGGACCTGCACCGCATTCGTCTGCGTGATGGCTCCATTCGCGTGGGCATCTATGTTGATCCCCTTGACGCAAGACGCTATGTCGAAACCTTTGTCACCGGCTCGTGGAACGAACATTTACGACAGCACGAACGGATGATGATTGCAGATCACATGATTGAAGAACGCGTGCGGGCTTTCCATGTAGGCGCAGGGCCACCGCGTGGCACCCACTTGATCTATGCCACGGAGTCATGGGTGAAGGAGGCAGAACAGTTCAAAGAAGGGCATTGGGTAGGTGGGATAAGTGGAATAAATGGCGTGGCTGAGGAAGGACACGAGCACTTATCTCATGACATACAGAGTTGATTACGCAAGGGATGTAGCACAGCAGGTTAGTACTATGTTAGAATGATGAGAGGGAATGCTACAAACAGCACGTCCCGTTAGCACTTCAGATTCGTGATGTTGTGAGTATTAAGAACACCACAGGAAAGAACAACATGACAACTATCCGTGATGTGGCAAGCAAAGCCGAGGTTTCAATCGCCACCGTGTCACGTGTCGTGAATGGCAACCGTCCCGTTCACGCGGAGATTCGCAAACGTGTGTTGAAGGCAGTTGAAGAGCTTGACTATCGACCGAGCTTGCTCGCCCGTGGCTTGCGCCAGCGCACGACGTGCATGATTGGCATGATTATTCCCGACAACTCCAACCCCTTCTATGCGGAGGTCGCTCGCGCGATCGAAGATGCGGGCTTCGCCACCGGATATAGCGTGATCCTGTGCAATTCGGATCTCTCCGAAGAGAAACAGCAGGCCTATCTTGAGGTGCTGATCTCACATAAGGTCGATGGCGTGATTCTCATTGATAATAAAAATGTCATCCCGAAAGGTCTTGAGCGTATCCAGGCCGCACACATTCCTTTGATACATTTGAATACCGAAACCTTTATCCCCTCAGTAGATCAGATTATGGTGGACGATTATCAAGGAGGATATCTGGTGGGCCAATATCTGCTCCGTTTGCGCCATCGACATATTGGATGCATCAACCTTTCTAAGCCCGCCGCCCCCCCATGTACGAAATATCTCGTATGGTTGGCTTTCGACAGGCACTGAGCGAAGGCGGAATCACACTAAATAAACCGACGAAACTTATGCGGCTAACCCATGACACGACAGACTCGATCAGGGGTGCCAGCCATCTCACGAAAAAAGGAGTCTGCTATGTCTGACTTAAAGCATCCTCTTATCGAGCAAGCATACCGCTATGGCGAAGATTGCTATGCAGACGCAAATGCGACGGTAGACTTCCTCCATCAAGCTCTAGAGGATCTTCAGGCAGAAGATCCGCAATTACGTGAAGCGCTAAGCCAGTCATTTATCAAAGCAGATGAATTAATAGATCACTGTGGAGAAATCGTTGAAGAACTCCAACAACTGCGTCTCAAGTATTGCGCTGCACATTCTACGTCCGGCTTGTCTCCTCATTTGGATTTGCTAAAAGAGACGCTTGACAGTATTGAGCAACGACGCCTATCACGGAGACAGAGATAGCCATAGAAAGCTCTTATCCTGCTTTCCCATGCTTACGAGCCGCAATCACTGTCCGCCTGATCGTTTCGTAGGAGACGCCATAATCGTTCGCCACTTTCCGTAACGGTTCCTGATTCTCTTCGATGCGCCGCAGCACAACAGGCCATTCTGTGGCAGGAATACTATAGCGTGCTTGGGAGGGGCCTGGATGCCTGTTGTTGCGAGGGGTAGAGGAAGCGTTTCCGCCAGATGGTTGCTGCTGAAGCAAATTTTGAAGCTTGAGATACAGAAAACTAGAGGGGATCTGAAAGTGGACCAACACTGGTGAGAGAGAAGCCGTAGCCCGTCGGTTCCGCCGCGACTAAAAGTAGAATAAAATGTATTGTATACATTTTATTCTACTTTTATTTTAGCAGCGGCATTGCGCTATGGCTAACTCACCATATTCCCTTAACACTTCCCGTGATCGCACCACCACTCCCAGATGTTGATGGTCTCTCCCTCAATGGGACTGAGCAGATAGTTGTGTGTTCCCTTGCGCACCATCGCTAACTCTGTCCAACCGAAGAGTACGATGAAAGGGAACTCCGTCAGGTAGATCTGATGGATGCGCCTGAAGAGCTGCTGCCGCACACCTGGATCTGCTGTCGCAAGTTCCTGCTGATAGAGGGCATCCAGTTTCGGATTGCAGTAGAAGTCAATATTGTTTTGTCCTTTGGGTGGGATCTGGTCGCACGAAAGCAAGAAGGAATCGTCGGGGTCATAACCATAGCTGGTTGCGAACTGGGCGATGTCATATCTGCCCGCAACGGCTCCCGTGGGCGGCGATGCTTTCCCCCCAGGCAAGAGGGAGCCAAAGAACTCGTCGCGTGGATAGTTCTGGATGTCGAGCTTGATACCGATCGCCTGGAAGTTGCGTTGCAGAATCGCTTCAGTAGCGCTACGCCATTCATTGTTTGCTGTCGTCGAGTACTCGAACTCCAGGCGCTGCTCTCCCTTGGCTCGCACCCCATCGGGCCCAATAAACCAACCGTTATCATCCAGTAGCTTATTGGCAGCCGTCGGATTAAATTCCGGACAGGGCGCAGTAGCCTCATAACCAGGGTGGTAGAACGAGCTATGGTCAGTGCATAATGGCGTGGCGAAGCTGTGGCGTGCCATCTGGATCAAAGTCTGGTGATCAATCGCTATCGCCATCGCCAGGCGCACTTCTGGATGGCTGGCCAGCACCACATTGTGAAAGTTGAAATACAACCCCTCAAAGCTGGCGCTGGCGGGAGGGGTGACGAGCGTATAGTGAGTGAGGCGCTGGTACGCCTGCACCTTGCTCGAATTCAGGAACCAGGCAGACGTGATCGTCCCCGCCTGCAGGTCCCGCAAGATGGCGTCCTGCCCGACGATGTCGACGATGCGGAAGACGACCTTGTCCAGGTAGGGCAGTCCTTCGCGGGCGCGGTAGTAATTGGGATTGCGCACCAGGGTGTAATGATCCCCGGGTACGCTCGCAGCCATCATGAACGGGCCACTCACCACTTGAGGGTTCAAATTATCGGATGATTTGAGGATCTGCTCGGGCGCCATCGCGCTAAAATGGTGCTCCGGCAGCGGGGCAAATGAGCCATCTACCCACAGGTCTGCGAGGAATGGTGAGAAGGGGCGTTTGAGGTGGAAAGTGATCGAGAGGTGGTCTGCCGAGACGTCTGCCGAGCTGATCAGATTCAAGCCGAGGGTATTGTTGGCACCGAACTTGGGGTTGCGCCAGAGCTGCCAGGTGTAGTCCACATCGCGGGCATCATAGGGTTGCCCGTCCGACCACACCAGTCCGGGTCGTATATGAAACGTCCAGGTTTTAGCATCGGCATTGACCCCCCCATTCTGCACTGTAGGCACTTCAGTTGCGGCACCAGGATGCAACACGCCTTGTGCATCTCCATAGAAAAGCGGCAGGTAGAGCGCAGCGTCGATTATCGGCGTGAAAGCGAACCCCGAACCATTGGGGATGAGAGAACCGGGATCGAGAAAGAAATCATCCGTCCAGGTGCCTCCGCGTACCACCGCCGTGGTGGTACCGCTGTGTGCGCCCAGGGCCCCAAAGTGCGCGAGCAGGCTCAGACTACCCAGGATACCACCTGCGACGACCAGCACGACCAGGCCGATCAGCACGGCGGCGGGCAGTACAGCAAGAGTCCGCCGCCGCTGGGGCTGGGCTGGCCTGGGAAGAGAAGGTACTTCTGCCGGTGCGGGTGTCGTCGCTAGAAAGGGGGCCGCCGGCGTCCTGGCTGCACGCGCCCCGTTGCCAGGCAGCCCCGACGGTGTGTCTGGGTCTGCTGGTGTCTCGCCGGGCATGGCGATCGTGGCAAAGGCAGCAGGCGCAACTGGGACAGGGTGCTCGGTAGGAATGTGCGCGGTAGGAGAGTAGGCGTGCTGGCTGGCCTGCTCGAGTGCCGCGGCAAAGTCGCGCACCGTGGCGAAGCGCGCTTTGGGGTCCTTGGCCAGGGCGCGCAGCACCACCTGCTCAACGCCGAGAAGAATGGTCGTCACTTTCTCGTGCAGCGGCGCAGGGGGCATGCTCAACTGCTGGACCATCACCTCGGTCGGGGAGCCCTCGAAGGGAC
>WNFX01002992.1_pt1 | contig 20039 bp, 18 predicted proteins | sample 5400111 | NCBI WGS metagenome assembly WNFX01 (sample SAMN13153363, study PRJNA577476) | soil metagenome | isolation source: 40 cm soil or saprolite under grassland replicate 1 | place: USA:California | collected 2016-06-15 | reverse complement strand
AATATTACGCTCACGGACAGAATCATCTTGCTGATGCTGGAAAGCCACGTGCATTGAAAGGTGCATGCGTGGTTTGGAGGGGGGCATTTGGATAAAGTACCATTCTTGAATGGCAACTCGCCAGGTGCCTACCCTACCCCAACAGCATCCAACGAGCCTTTCGCGACAAAGTCAAAAAGACCGTAGGACGGGGCAGAGCGTGTTTACGGATCTGGTCAGGGCTGTGTATCGCCACCGTGATCAAGCGAACGGAGAAAAAACGGGTTGTCGAGGTCACCCGGAAGATGACCCTGGGAACGCTCGAACAAGCCACCAAACTCCTGCAAGCCTCACGGGGAGGGACGGTCCTCAACACTGCCTTCATTGAACGGTTCAACGGAACGATGCGGGAGCGGCTTGCTACCTTGACCCGCAAATGTCGTCATGCCGCCCATCAGTTGTACCCGCTGGAAACAGGGATGTACCTGATCGGCGCGATCTACAATTTCTGTTGTCCCCACCAGGAATTGAGCAAGCGAAACCCGGCAGGAACCCCTGGACAGCAGAAACAGACACCAGCCATGGCTAGCGGCATAACCGAGCATATCTGGAGTGTCTTAGAATTGTTAAGGTACAAAGTGGCACCTGCGCCTTGGGTCGAGCCCAAACGTCGAGGACGCCCTCGCATGTTTTTGATCACTGAACGGGTACCACCTTGATCATCAAAAGGGAGCCACTTTTATTTGCCAAATGTACTGATGATCATGAAAAAAGGTACCACCCCCTAGTGTTTTCAAGTAGAGTTATTGCAACTAAAACCGCTTAGTTGTAATGTCCCCTTCTGCTATAGTTCAGATATTGCATGATGGAATATAATTGTGCAAACTGAGGTTTTCATGGTTTTTCTACGAAGAGAGAAGTGGCAATGAGCGAACAAGACGGAAGAAAGGCAATTGCTCAACAGCGACCCACCACACATGACCAAGATGAGTGGCAAGCATACTGGGATACTCTTGGTCAACCCTGGCGTACAGAGCCTGAGATTGATGCGGAGCGTCAGAAGTATCTGGTTGAGCGTCGTAGGATCACACCCAATATTGAGCAAGGTATCTATCCATTTCAGGATGTTCAACTGACACAAGCTGATATCGAATGGCTTTTGGCAACACATGAGGAAGGATGCGGCCCCATCTTTTGGAACAGGGACAACAATCCAAGACGTATGGGATTGGATTTGCGTGGTGCTGATCTTCGTCACATCAATTTGAGGAGACTTCCACTCGCCTTTATGCGTGGTGGTTTATTTTTGGATCAGTGGCTTAGGGCAACTGAAGAGCAAAGAAACATGGCAGCAGTCCAGTTGCAGGGAGCCAACCTGAGGAGTGCTGAGTTGCAGGGAGCCTACCTGAGGAGTGCTCAGTTGCAGGGAGCCTTACTTAGGAAAGCCCAATTGCAGGGAGCCTACCTGAGAGAAGCCCAATTGCAGGGAGCTGACCTGCGAAGGTCAGACCTGGATGGTGCTTCTCTGGATGGGGTCACACTCAGTGACGGGACGTATGGGTCAGTGCTCGTGGCAGATGTGAGGTGGGGAGAGGTCAATCTGGCGGTCGTTGGTTGGGGGCATGTGACAAGACTTGGCGATGAGCAAAAGGCACACCAGAAAAAGGACAGTGATGGAGAGACAAAAGACAACCGAACGAGAATAGATGACTATAAGGAGGCTTTGCGAGCCAATCGTCAGCTTGCCATTGTGTTGCGAGAGCAAGGACTCAACGAAGTAGCCGATCATTTTGCCTACCGTGCGCAACTGTTACAACGAAAGGTGCTCTGGCATCAGCATGAATTTGGGCGCTGGCTCTTTTCTGTGCTCCTCGCTTTACTGTCAGGCTATGGCTATCGCATTTGGCGCATTCTCGCTGCTTATATTGTGATGGTCTCGTTATTCGCTCTGGCTTACTTTGTGCTAGGAATCTATTACGCACCGCATCTACCCTTAGATCAAGCGTTTCTTGAGAGCATCACTGCATTTCATGGACGTGTCTTCTTGGAACAATTCAGCCCGAATACTCCACAGATATGGTTCACGGCTTTGGAGGCGCTAGCGGGGCTGATTATAGAAGGGGTCTTTATTGCCATGCTCATACAACGATTTTTCGGCAAGTGATGCTTTTCCTCGTCCTTTGGATCATCTAAAAGTTGTGTAGCTCATATTAAACCTAAAACCTGTAGTCGCAATAGTGGAGTGCGTGCGAAGCAAAAACCTTGCGGGGGTAATCTCTACTACAGGTGGTTCCCATTGATGATCAGAATTATATCACCTGGGTTCCGTTTTGATGATCAAAAATGAGGGAAGTGGTACCCACTGTGATGATCAAAAACACTCGCAAGCGACCATTGCCTGATCCAAATGTGCCCAAACGGCCACGAGGACGCCCTCGGAAAATCCGTTGAGCACTTTCACCGTTTAATGGGGCTGTACCCAAATCTCAACTATTCTGCATTTTGTGCCGTTTCTTTAGATACATTGACGTTCCCCCGAAAATGAATTTCGAGGGAATCAAGTATAATACCCATTTCATTAGGTGTCATAGTATGCTACCATAGAAGTAAAGCGGAGTAGTAATGTAGTGCCTGTAAAAATCAGAGAACTCAAAGCCAGATTGCGCAAGGCAGGCTTCTATTCTCGACCAGGAAAGGGAAGCCACACAGTTTGGAAACACCCAAATCTCCCTGGAGTAAGGCTTGTACTATCGGGAGCCGACGGCGATGATGCTCAACGTTACCAGGTAGCGGATGTACAAAGTAATTTGGAAAAGTTACAAGACAAATTGCAGGACACATGGGAAAACATACGAAGAGGCCGTTCGGCAAGGACGAGATGCCATAGCAAGCTGGATTGATGACGCCCAAGCTTCAGGGGATCCTATTCCCCCTCCTAGAGTAATGATTAAATCGTAATTGAAACCAACCCGTGAGGTTCCTCATTGGCAATGCAGGGCAATCTAATTATCGGCCAATCTGGTGGGGCAACTGCTGTCATCAACGCTAGCCTGGTTGGTGCAGTCGAGGCGGCGCTGGCAGAAGAACGCATTGACGGCATCTACGGGATGCTATATGGCATCGAAGGTTTCCTGAAGGAAGACTTGATCGACCTGCGGAGACAACCCTCCTCCGTGTGGTCGCGGTTGCTATATACACCCTCAGCGGCTCTCGGGACATGCCGCTATAAACTGAAAGAAGAGGACCCAGAGCGGGTTATCGCTCTTTTGCGTCAATACGATATCCACTTTTTGCTCTATATCGGTGGCAATGATTCTGCCGATACGTCACATCGCCTCACGCTGGCAGCGCAGCATATGAACTATGATTTGCGCGCTATCAGCGTCCCCAAGACGATTGATAACGATCTGCCGTTTACCGATCATTGTCCTGGCTATGGGAGTGCTGCACGTTTTATTGCATCAGCGACGATAGATTCAGCGTTGAACACCATATCAATACCATGGCACTATCCTGTTAAAATCATAGAAACTATGGGGCGCGATGCTGGTTGGCTGGCCGTTTCTTCCGCCTTAGGCAAACGTGACGAAAGCAATCCACCGCATATCATCCTTGTGCCAGAACAACGTTTTAACGCTGGCCGTTTTTTGAAACAGGTTGAGGAGGTTTATCGCCAGTTGGGATATGCGATAATTGTCGCAGCCGAAACAATTCATGATGAACAGGGGCAAGCGTTAGGCGCAAGCGGACAGGTAGGAACTGATGCATTTCATCACCCCTTATTGAGTGGAGCAGCGCAATATCTGGTAGAATTAGTAAAAGAACGTCTGAAGCTACGTGCACGCTTCGATAAACCAGGCGACTTACAGCGTATGGCGTCCTTCTCAATCTCGCATATAGACCGTGAAGAAGCTTACCTGGTAGGAAAAATGGGAATACATGCGTTGTTGGGCGGCGAGAGTGATAAAATGATCACGTTAGTTCGTCATAACGAGCCAACCTACCATTGCAATACCGGACTGGCGGAGCTTGCACAGGTCGCAAATGCACAACGCCTGTTGCCAGATGAATACCTGGATGAAAGCAAAACGATGGTCACGCAGGCATTTTATGACTATGCATTACCACTGATCGGTGGCCCGCTGCCGAACTACGCGCAACTGGAAAAGATAAGGATATAATGTCATGAGTCAAGTTAAACGAGCTATTCTTGTCGTTCTAGATGGAGTGGGCGCTGGAGCGAATCCCGACGCCCATGCCTATGGAGATGATGGAGCCAGTTCGCTCGAACATTGCGCACAAGCCATTGACGGATTGGCGCTCCCCAACCTGGGAAGCATTGGTTTGGGAAACATCACTCCCATACTGGGTACACCACCGACCGAAAAGGCGCGTGGTTCTTATGGCCGTATGGCAGAGGCAGGAACAGGCAAGGACAGCACAACAGGCCACTGGGAGATAACCGGGGTCGTCTTACATAAACCGCTACCTACCTATCCGAATGGCTTTCCCACTGATCTCGTGGCACGCTTTGAGCAGGCTATCGGGCGTAAGGTGATCGGGAATAAAGCAGCTTCCGGCACTGAAATCATCAAAGAGCTAGGCGAAGAACATATGCGTACCGGTCGTCCAATTCTCTACACGTCAGCCGATAGTGTGTTCCAGGTCGCAGCGCACCAGGATGTAATTCCGCTTGAGGAACTGTACCATATGTGCCAGATCGCTCGTGATATGCTCACCGGGGATCATGCAGTAGGCCGCGTGATTGCTCGCCCATTTATTGGCACGCCGGGGAATTTCAAGCGCACCGAACACCGACGCGATTTCTCACTAGCGCCATTGGGTACTACACTGCTTGACGTATTAAAGGATAGCGGCAAAGAGGTGATTGGTATTGGCAAGATCGAAGATCTCTTCGCGGGTCGCGGTTTAACGCAGCGGGATCATACCGAAACGAATAAAGATGGCATGGAGGCGACCCTGCGCTGGCTCGAGCGCGATTTTACTGGCCTGCTCTTTGTCAACCTGGTAGAATTTGATATGCTCTGGGGCCATCGACGAGACAGCCTGGGATATGCCCAGGCACTGCAAGATGTAGATAGCTGGTTTGCACAGGTACAACAGTTCATGCAGCCGGGTGATGCAATCTTTTTCACAGCAGATCATGGTGTGGATCCCACTTATCGCGGCAGCGACCACACGCGCGAGCAAGTGCCACTACTTGCTTACGGCCAGCCTGTACGCGCAGGGGTAAATCTCGGTGTGCGTTCTAGCTTTGCTGATCTTGGTCAAACGCTGGCTCAGGCTTTTGAGGTCACACCGCTCGCGGCAGGCACCAGCTTTGCGCATGAGATAGGACTGGTATGACCGAAACACAGCGTCACAAAACCTATCCTGTAATACGCGGAGAAAGCATCTATTTGCGCCATCCAACGTTAAAAGATGCCCAGTATGTCTATAACTGGGAGCGCGACAACGAGGTATGGCGCTACGACCCATATCGCCCATATTCCCAGAATATGAGCGAGTTTCTGCCTATCTTTGAACGCAACTACGTGCAAGGCAACGGGCGGCAGTTCTGGTTTATCATCGAGGATGAACAACATATTCCTATCGGAACTATTACCTACTTTAATGTTGATTACCGTGTGGGCCAGGCTGAAATTGGGTTAGGCCTGGGTGACAAGACACGTTGGGGCAAAGGCTACGGGCCAGAGGCTATTCGGACGTTGGTACAGTATCTTTTTACCCAGCCAGACTTCGTGCGTATCTACGCGGAAACAGCTCAGGCTAATCAGCCTGCGCGGCGTGCGTTTGCCAAAGCAGGCTTTAGCGAAGTTGGACAAATCTTCGATCCACGTAGCTCAGGTGAACCCTGGGTACTCTTAGAAATTTGGAAGAGGAGGAAGTAACAAGTGAATTCATCAAATGTACCTATCGATCCCGCTATTTTCAAAGCGTACGACGTGCGCGGCATCTACGGACAGGACCTGAACGATGATATCGCTTATCATATTGGTCGAGCAGCAGCGCAATATTTAAACGTATTAGAAATTGCAGTGGGGCGTGATATGCGCCTTTCATCACCACAGTTAGCGGCCGCTCTGATACGAGGCATTACCGACCAGGGAGCCAACGCGATTGACCTGGGCATGACGACGACCGACGAATTATATTTTGCGGTAGGTAAATTCGACTATCACGCAGGAGTAATGATCACAGCATCACATAACCCTGGAAAATATAATGGCATGAAGTTCTGCCGCGCACAGGCATTTCCTGTTAGCCTTGAGTCAGGGTTGGCCGATATTCGCGACCTGGCAATCAATGGGAACTATGCCGAACCTGCTCACAAAGGGCAGGTGATACAGCGAGATGTTCTGAATGACTACGTTCAGCATGCCCTTTCGTTCATTGACGTAAGCAAGATCAGGCCACTCAAGGTGGTAATCGATGGGGGTAATGGTATGGCGGGCATGATGATGCCCCGCGTGTTCACGTATCTGCCCTGTGAACTGGTACCGCTTTATTTTGACCTGGATGGAAATTTCCCCAACCACCCGGCCAGCCCGATCGAACCTGAGAATATGGAGGATTTACAAAAGAAAGTACGCGAGGTAGGCGCTGACCTTGGCGCGGCTTTCGATGGTGATGCTGATCGTATGTTCCCGGTCGATGAGCATGGCAACATCGTGGACGGTTCAATGGTGACAGCCATTGTGTCAAATAGCCTGCTCCACAAGCACCCAGGGTCAACCATCCTCTATAACGTGATTGTTTCCAAAAGCGTGCCTGATCTGATCAATAAGTTGGGCGGCAAGCCAGTGCGCACGCGCGTGGGACATTCTTATATCAAGGCAGAGATGCGCCGGCTAAATGGCATCTTTGGCGGCGAGCACTCCGGCCATTTCTATTTCCGCGATAACTGGTATGCAGACTCAGGTCTAATCGCCTTTTTGATCACGCTCGAACTCGTTTCAATCGAGGGGAAACAGCTCTCGGAGTTGCTTAAACCGCTTGATAAGGGCGTGCGCAGTGGTGAGATTAATAGCGTGGTTAGCGACGTGCAGGGCAAACTTGAGGCGCTTGAGGAAAAGTTTGGCAAGGAAGCGCGTTCAGTTGACCACCTGGATGGCATTACTATAGATTATGGAGACTGGTGGTTCAATGTGCGCCCATCCAATACAGAGCCATTACTACGCTTGAATGTCGAGGCCAATAGCAAGGAGTTGATGGAACAGAAGCGGGACGAGTTATTGGCTTTCATACATGGGTAGTCAGTAACATACCAAAACAATGCCGAAAAACACATGTGTTTTTCGGCATTGTTTTGGTATGTTACCGGATCATTTCTCCCCAATGGGTAATCTTGCTGATGCGTGCATTCATTCTCATCAGTTAATCTTAACAGTAGTGGAAGTGATGAATATTTCTAGAAACAGGAAGATGCTTATAGGCTTAAGGTCATCAGTAGTGTATACTTATGCTGAAGTGGTCTTCTAACCTTTATCTACATATTGCTTAATCTGGTCACCTCGACTTAAGGAGGAATATTATGGCTCAACCGCTCCCCTGGTGGTTACGCGCCATCTTTGTGCTGGTCGCGGTACAAGCGTTGCTGCTTCTGGCAGCGCTCTTTCAACCGCCACTCATTAACTTGCTTGTTCCATGGCCTGCGTCTCCTTTGAACGCACGCTTTATCGCAGCAATCTATACGGCTCTGGGTCTTGGTGTGTTGTTATGCAGTATGGCTCGTAGTTTTCGCGAGGTACGCATCGTACTTTTTGGCATTGGTTTTGCCACTGGATTGCTCTTTTTGCTAACGCTCTACCGTATGATCGTCTACCCGGGTGAACTGACAAAGTTTCCACTTTTCTGGATGCTATTCTATCTCGTCGATCCATTGCTGGTTGCATTCAGCTTCTGGCGCCTTGGAGGACGTGATAAAGCGCCCTCGGAACCAAATCCACTTATGTGGCTCTGGGTAATACAGGCTGTTATCCTTGGAGTCTTTGGATTACTGCTGCTATTCTTCCCTGGTGCAGCGATAAACATCTGGCCATGGGCAATGACTGTGCAGTTATCCCAACTATATAGCGGTTTCTTCCTATCGCTATGTGTCGTCTCAGCGATGGCTGTACGCGAACCCCGTTGGGAAGGAGTAAGAGTGCTCGCTTTTATATTTGCAACCCTGGCAGTGCTGGTTCTGATCGTTTCGGTAGTGCATATCGGCCGATTCAAAAGTGACGCATCCACAGTTGTGTGGTTTGTTTTTTTCGCTGCCGAAGCGGTAGTATTTGGTGGCCTCCTGATAAGCCACCTGGTAAGACCTTCGGTGAAAGGGGCAATCTCGTGAATGCACAACCAGGACAACTCACTGCTCAACCCAGTCTGGCAACTCGATTGCTGTATATCTACCTCTGGCTTACGATGAGTCTGCTTTTTATACAGGGGAGTGGCTCACTTTTACTCAGGCTACGACCAGACATCGAGTCTATTACTCCCGGCCTGCTAGCAACGCTTATGAATGGCAATATACCTCACGCGATTCTGCATATTGTCTGGGGTACAATCGGTCTTATCATCCTCATAACCCAGCGATCATACAATATCCGGCTTGGCCTGGGACTGATCTTTGGACTCTTTTATACCTTACTAGGTCTCCTGGGAATCTTTGTGTTCAATCCTTTCGGCTTGCGCCTGGGATGGCAGGAGAACCTGTTTCATTTAACCGTCGGCCCTTTGATGCTAATCCTCGTGTGGTTTTCATGGCACTCAAAGGATGCAGATCAAGGGAATAATGGAGAGAGTCATGTCACTATCGAGCCTTGATAAGACTGCCGCTCAACCAGATTATAGAGCTGCATATGTTGAATTGCGGCGCACAGTCATAGCAGCCGGGCTGCTAAAGCGGCAATATGGCTACTACCTTGCTCACATATCTTCTTGCTTTGCCCTGCTTATGGTCAGTGTAGCGCTGTCATTTCTACTTCCAGCCACCTTTGGCTGGTCAGCGATTGAGAGCGTGGCGCTCGGTTTCGCACTTGTTCAGATAGGCTTGATTGGGCACGATGCCGGTCACCTCGAGATATTTCGCGAGACAAAGAAGAACTGGCTACTCGGTCAGTTGTGTTGGAGCATCTCGACAGGGATCAGCTTCTGGTATTGGAATGACCGGCATAACAGGCACCATGGACATACAAACGACATGGACGAGGACCCCGACATCCGGGGGGGTGGTCCCCTGGCTGTAGCCTTTACTGAGGAAGAGGCAGTCTCGCGGCAAGGTTGGAGACACGCTCTTGTTAAATACCAGGTTGTCCTGGTTCTTCTGAGTTTGTTGTTATACACCTTCGCTTTCCGCGCGGAGGGTTGGCTTTTCACAATTCGGAAATTAAGAAGTGCGCGACGTCTGCATGAGATTACCTTGCTCACACTCAATATAGGGTTATGGATAACGTTCATCATTATACTCGGATGGCGAGGATTTGGCATCTTCTTCGCAACTAATGTCGTAGCAAGCATTTACTTTGTCGCGATCATTGCGCCTAATCATAATGGGATGCCTGTTTGGACCAGGAACGTCAAACTTTCGTTTCTGGAACGCCAGGTGCTAAGCTCACGTGACCTCACTTCACATCCTGTGTGGGATTATCTCTTTGGAGGTCTTAATTATCAGATCGAACATCACCTCTTTCCAACCATTCCACGTGTGAATCTCAAGCGCGCTCAGACTATCATTAAGCCATTTTGCGAGACGTACGGTCTTGCTTATGAAGTGACAGACCCATTTACTGCGTACCAGCAGGTCTATTCAGAATTGCGCAGAATTGGCAGCGCTGCCATTGAAATATAAGGAATCTATTTGCCCTGCTTTAACGACTTGAGCGAGTGAGATGGTATAATTGTGGGAAACTGCTGCATTGGCAATGGAGTTATTATTAGGAGGTGAAATATTGTCTCGAGTAGTTATAACTGGTATGGGACTCGTCACTCCAGTAGGCAACGATGTATCAACGACCTGGGAAGCTCTATGCCAGGGAAAATCTGGCGTAGGACCCATTACCAACTTTGATACCAGCAGGTTTCGAGTTCAATTTGGTGCAGAGATCAAAAATTTCGATCCTTCTTCATACATGGATCGCAAAGAAATTCGACGTACCGACCCCTACGAACACCTTGCCATAGCCGCGGCTTTACAGGCATTGACCCAATCAGGTTTGCAGATTACGGAAGAAAATGCTGACGATATTGGCATTTACATCGGTAGTAGTGGAGGTGGTCTGTTGGCAATAATGGACGCAACTAAAACCCTCATCGAAAGAGGTCCAGATCGCGTCAGCCCGTTTAGTGTCAATATGTACAGTATCGATGGTGCGGCTGGTATCACCTCAATCATGACCGGGGCAAGAGGACCAAATTGGGCCGCCGTTTCTGCTTGCGCAACGAGTAGCAACACCATAGGCGAGGCCTGGGAGACAATTCGCAGAGGCGATGCCCGGGCAATGATCGCCGGTGGATCTGAAAAAGCTATTAACCCGCTTTCTATCGCAGCCTTTGATAATATGCGCGCGCTCTCACGCTGTAACGAGGATCCTCAAGGCGCAAGTCGCCCTTTCGATGCCACAAGAGATGGTTTTGTGATGGGCGAAGGGTCCGGGATGCTCATTCTTGAGGATCTGGATTTCGCCTTGAGCCGTGGAGCAACCATCCTGGCTGAGATGGTAGGTTATGGTTCAACTGCGGATGCATATCATGTGACTGAGCCTCCACCAGAAGGAGCAGGTCTCGCGCGGGCCATGCGTCGCGCACTGCAAAAAGCTGGATTACGTCCCGATCAGGTTGACTACATCAACGCCCATGGCACATCGACACCTTACAATGACCGGACTGAGACATATGCTATCAAGAACTGCTTCGAAGAGCACGCTTACCGGATATCAATTAGTTCTACCAAGTCTATGATTGGACACTCGATTGGAGCAGCGGGAGCTATCGAGGCGGTAGCAACTATTATGAGCATTTTGACGGGCATAATACCGCCAACGATCAATCTGCATCACCCCGATCCTGAATGCGACCTGGACTATGTACCCAATAGAGCGCGGGAGGCAAGCATTAACGTCGCGATGTCGAACTCTATGGGCTTTGGTGGTCACAATGCCTGCCTGATTTTCAAACGTTTTCAAACGTAAAGAGAGAACCAGGGTAAGGAGATATCGGGAATCTTTTATCACAGATTTACACTATAGGTATTCTGCCCTTGCACTACCTGCAATAGAAACGCAATACCCAGCGTTTTTAAGCCTGCTGGCGCTATATAGACCACACGACCAGCGACCCCATGCGCACCTCCTTTAAATCCGTAGGGCAGGGTATTATCGATCGGTGGGCTATTATAGCCGTTAATGATGAGGCGTATGTAATCAAAACCATAACCGGGAGAGACCGTTACGCCATTGTTGTTATCCACAGTGAAGTTAAGTACATAGAACTGTTGTCCAGTTTTACTTTGGGTGCCCCGATAGGCATAGAAAATATTTACACTGGTGAGGCGATAGACCAGCACATTCCCTGAGAAGTTATAATAAATTGTCAACGATTGGGGTGAAGTTCTCCCAACAAAATGGTTGGGATCGAAATGCCCTCTGAAAGGTATTGTGAGCAGGGCTTCACCAAGTGCTACAGAGCCCAGTTGTAGCTTCAGTGCAGAAAGTTGCACACCTTTAGAGACCGGGAAATCGATCCAGCCGATCTCGCTAAAGCCAGGCTTTGGACCAGTAGAGAGATGTACGTTAGTTGGGGAAATTGGTTTTGCGCCAGGAACGAGCAGGCGAGCAATCTCATAATAGATTACAGAAACCTGGTCGGTGGACTTATTTGTAACACGCATATTTACACGCACCATTGCTTGCCCTATTTGAATAGGATCATTTTGAAAAGTACTGGCGTATTGTGCATTCAACACAGTAAAAAATAAATCCGCGTAGGTCCCGGTTCTTTGCACATTGAAAGTTGTAATAGTAGGTTGGGTATCTCCTGCCCCAAAAGTGACCTGCAAATTTCTTAGCGAGTTCCAGGTGATGTAGCTAACGCCGCCAAGAATGATCATACCTATTAGGAATAAGCTGATGATCCACAACCAGAGTTTAGATGGTGTTGAGTTGCTGAGTAGAGTTACCAACCTTTGATCAGAAGCATTGACATCTGAATCCATTTCAGATGAAGTTATTAATGATTTTTTTGCCACAAGCATATTCCCCTGTTATGCGTATTAAGATAGAGATAAATCGTACCCCTGTAGAAGCATCCCATATGTTATTCTAGCAAAATTCGTGATTCTTGACACTACAGATGCTTCGCTGCGCTCAGCATGACAATGCTAGCTGTAGAAGCACCCTATACGTTATTCTAGCAGGATTCGCGATTCTTGACACCCTCTTTGCATGCGTGTTAGCATACCATAGGTTAACACGCATGACTACCCGCCCGCAGGGCACCCATTTTATCTTACATCATAAGACATATTCTTAAGGAGCAAAAGTCCCGTGAAAATTCACGAATATCAGGCCAAGGACATCCTGGCACGCTATGGGATCCCGATTCAGCCTGGACGAGTAGCGTATACACCTGAAGAGGCCGAAGAAATTGCCCGCGAATTAGGTGGGCCAGTTGTAATTAAAGCCCAGGTCTATGTTGGTGGACGTGGCAAGGCGGGTGGCATTCAATTTGGCGATACTCCTGAACAGGCCCGCGCCGCTGCCGCAAAAGTACTAGGTATGGATATTAAAGGATTAACCGTTGAGAAGGTGCTGGTGGTCTCGAAATTGGAGATCAAAGAGGAATATTACCTGGGTATCATCCTTGACCGTAAATCACAGGCCCCCATGGTGATGGTATCTAAAGCGGGCGGTATTGACATTGAAGAAGTAGCTGCGTCCACGCCCGAAAAGATCATCAGGCAGCCAATCGATATGCGCTGGGGTCTGCGTCCCTTTGAGGCGCGCGCTATCCTGGCACACGCAGGGCTACCTCACCAGGTGATCGCAAAAGGCGGCGCTATCCTCACAGCGCTCGCCAAAGCCTTTATTGAGAGCGACGCGAGCCTGGCCGAAATCAATCCACTAGCGCTGACCACTGACGGACAGGTACAGGCTGCAGACGCCAAAATTCTGATTGATGACAACGGGCTGTTCCGCCAGAAAGAATACGCCACCTGGGCGGAGTCTGAAGAATCTAATCCGCTGGAATTTGAAGCCAAACAGGAAGGCCTGACGTACGTCAAACTGGACGGCAATATCGGCGTTATCGGCAATGGCGCGGGACTCGTCATGACCACACTCGACATGGTTGCGCGTGTTGGTGGCAAGCCCGCTAACTTTCTCGATATTGGAGGAGGCGCGAAGGCCGAGATCATGCGTAAAGCATTGACGTTCGTAGCGCGTGATCCACAGGTCAAGGGCATCCTGGTCAATATCTTCGGTGGTATCACACGCGGCGAAGAAGTGGCCAAAGGCGTGATAATGGCTCAGGCTGACCTGCCCAAAGGCATGCCCATTGTCGTTCGCCTCTCCGGCACAGGCGCAGAAGAGGGCAAAGAAATGCTGAAACAACATCCCGGGCTTGACTGGGGTAAAGATATGCGTGAGGCCGCTCAAAAGATCGTGGCTGTTGTTGGATCGAAGGAATAGAGCATGAGTATTTTGCTTGACAATACCACACGAGTCATCGTTCAAGGAATAACCGGGCGCGAAGGACAGTTCCACACGCGCAACATGATAGCAGCGGGTACAAACATGGTCGGCGGAATGACCCCTGGGAAAGGAGGCACGATCGTTGAAGGCTTGCCTGTTTTCGATACCGTCGAAGAGGCAATCAAGGCTACTGGAGCCAGCGCATCCTGTATCTTCGTACCACCGGCTGGAGCAGCCGATGCAATTATGGAAGCCGCAAGCGCCGGTATCGAGTTAATTGTGTGCATCACTGAGGGCATACCAGTCATTGACATGACACGCGCCATGCTGGTAGTGCACGAATATGGGGCACGATTGATCGGCCCAAACTGCCCCGGCATGTGCACGCCGGGTCACGGTAAGATCGGCATCATACCTTACCAGATATTTACACCGGGGCCTGTAGGTTTTATTTCGCGCTCTGGTACGCTTACCTATGAAGTTGTCGCTTTACTGACCGAGGCTGACCTGGGTCAATCCACCTGTATAGGCATTGGGGGCGATCCTATTATCGGCTCGACATTTGTTGATTATTTGAAATTGTTTGAAGAGGATGCACAGACAAAGGCAGTCGTAATGTGTGGTGAGATTGGCGGTAGCGACGAGGAAGACGCAGCCGAGTACATTAAGACTATGAGCAAGCCGGTTGTCGCTTTTGTTTCGGGACGCACAGCGCCTCCGGGAAAGCGCATGGGACACGCTGGCGCGATTATCTCAGGCAATACCGGCACAGCTCAGGGAAAAGTCGCGGCATTACAGGCAGCGAAGGTTCCAGTCGCCGATACCATTTTCGACATTCCCGGCCTGGTGAAAGAGGCATTAGCGAGCGCATGACAACTGCCCTGATCTATGACCCAATCTTTTTAGAGCACATTACACCAGAGAATCATCCCGATAGGCCTGAGCGCTTGAAAAAGGCGATGCAGCTCCTGCAAGCTTTGAACTGGTTAGAGCGAGAAGGCCTGGTGCAGCTCGCACCACGCGCCGCCACAGAAGATGAACTGGCCGCAGTACACGAGCGTGAATATATCCAGCAGGTGAAAGCAGCGGCACGTAAAGTTGCCGAGGAACAAGAAACAAGCGGACGTAAAACTCGCTTCTTTGCCACCGATACCTTCGTCTCCGCAGGTTCATACGAAGCGGCTACCAAGGCAGCAGGCGCTCCACTCACAGCCATTGATGCCATTATGAATGGAGAGATTCACAACGGCTATTGCCTGGTACGCCCTCCTGGTCATCACGCAGTAGCAGAGTCTGCGATGGGCTTCTGCCTGTTTAATAATGTGGCAGTCGCGGCACGCTACGCAATTGATCGATATGGTCTTGAGCGGGTGATGGTCATTGACTACGACGTGCACCATGGGAATGCTACCCAGGAAATGTTTTATGACGACCCGCATTTGCTCTATTTTTCGATACACCAGGCGCCGTTCTATCCCGGGACAGGTCTATCGGATGAATGTGGCGAAGGAGCAGGTCTGGGTACAACCATCAATGTGCCTTTACCGGCGACGACAGGCTACGAAACGTACGAACCCGTTTTTCGCCAGGTGATGGCGCCTGCCGCCGATCGGTTTGACCCGCAGTTGATCCTCGTTTCAGCTGGCTTCGATGCGCACTGGAAGGACCCGTTGGGCGGCATGTATCTCTCCGTGGCAGGTTACGCAAAGCTCACAGGAATCATCATAGAACTGGCTCAATCCCTGTGCAATGGCCGGCTGATTTTCGTTCAGGAAGGCGGTTATGATTTACTTGCGACGGCCAGTTGCGTGGCAACCTGCATTAATCTACTGCTAGGTGACGATGCGGCGGTGGATAGTCTCGGTCCTGCTCCAACGATCAAGTTTCGCCTCAATTCCGATGTGCTGATTGCCGAGTTGCGTCGTATCCACAAGTTGACAGGCTATCGCATGCGCAACGCACCCAAGCCCGATATTGAGCGGTTACGACGTGAGATCAAAGGGCCGGATGCATAATCCTTCTCTGGAGTAAGCATGCTCGAATCTGTACAAGTGCGACCCCTTACAAGCAACGACCTGCCCCTGGTGCTGCGCTTGCTCAACACCTCTGAATACACCTACCAGCGGTTCGGACTGGAAGAGCTGCCTATGCTGCTCAAGCATTATCCTGCGGTGGGTATGTTCAGTGGTGATTCGATGCGTGGATTTTTGCTTTCGCAAACGGTGAATCCTCCCTCGGCATGGATAGGTGGTTTCGGTGTGAGTTGGACGGAGAGTCGCCTGTACACCTCCATCCTGGATACGCTTTTGGAGCACCTGGCAACGCCCTTAATTAAAAGAGGCGCGCGGTATCTGTATTACTCCGGTAACGACATGCAGAACGATTGGCTACGCGATGTGCTATTAATGCGCGGATTCGCCCTCCATCGCCTGCTTTATGCGTATGATAAGTATGACTACAACGTCCCCGCCACGGGAAACCAGGCAGTACAACTACGACCTGTCGAGAAACGAGATATACCAGCGCTGCTTGCCATTGAGGAGGCGTGCTTTGAGGACTTGTGGCGTTACGATGCGCTCTCCTTCGAGGATATTGCCACGACCCATCCCTATTTTGTCGTAGCAGAACTGAACAGCAACGTTGTAGGTTATCAATTTAATGCGCTTGAGGATGATGCTGGCTATCTTGTACGTATTGCCGTCCATCCTTCGGTGAGCGGTCAAGGGGTCGGTGTGCGCTTGATGAGCGAGGCTATTGCATTCTTTAAACAAGAACACATTCTGCGTATAATGCTCAATACACAGGACGATAATGTGCGAGCGCACCGGCTCTACGAGTGGTTTGGGTTTGTGCGCATAAACCAGGTGGGATTTGTATTACGCAAACCCCTGTAGCGGCCGCCTTCCGTCCTCTTTGACTCCCCGCCTGCGGCGTCGGAAAAAAGGGAAAAGAGGTTTTCGGGGACACCCCGAACCCCGGCAAAGGGCTGCGCCCTCTGCACTCCCAATTAAAGCCAGCCCACCAGGCACCAGACATCAAGTGGTTCAGCTTTATTCTTCACAGACAGTGGTGGTAGTTTTGTAACCCGGACGTGCTGCCGGACGCGAGAGAAGGTTGAATGATTGAGCAAAATGTTATTGTCTTTTGCTTCTGCCTGCAAGCGCGCTGCCACATTGACAACATCTCCAATGGCGGTGTAGTTTTGGATACGATCACGCGAACCGATGTTTCCCACCATCGCCTCGCCTGTATTCACACCTATACCAAATGCGTACAACGAGTCCTGCGGTTGAGTACGTTGATATTCTAAAATTGCCAGGCGCATCTTCCAGGCCGCGCGTACTGCACGCAGCATGTGATCCTGCTGAGGCAAGGGCGCATTGAAAATCGCCATCAGCGCATCACCCCAAAATCCGGTCACGGTGCCCTCTTCATCCCAGATTTCTTTGACCAGGATTTCCAGGTAGATATTGAGTAAATTCATCACTTCTTTGGATGATTTACGTTCGTTCAGACCTGTAAAGTTTCGAAAATCGGCGGCGATGACCGAAATTTCTTTGGTTTCCCCACCAAGGTTCAAGGCGTTCGGATTCTCAATAAGCTGTTGTACGACATTTGGATGGACGAAGCGCCCGAAGATGCGGCGAATATCTTTGGCTTTCGCCTCAGCACGCTTGAGTTCCGTACGATCATCGATCACCAGCGCCATGCCTATCGGCACATTTTGGGTATTGTCGCGCAACGCAGAGACATAGAGCGTCAAGTTGACCCGGCCTCTTCCTGTAATTTCACATTCGACCGTATCCGGTACGATGGTGCCATGACCGTGCTCCACCTGGGCATTTTGCAGTAGCTCAATTAAGCCAACTTGCGGCACCAGGCTAAAGACTTCCTGGTAGTGCTTCCCTACGGCCGAAAGCGGGTTCATTTGCAGGATGATCCCAGCCGCGTCATTAAACTTGGTGATGATCCCAGATGAGTCGGTAGTAATCACGCCACTGGCGATAGAGGCGAAGATGTTATCCATGTATTGTTTGTCTTCTTCGACCATCTGCAAAGCCTTGCTGAGATCGGCGAAAAGGCGGGCGTTGTCAATGGCAATAGCTGCTTGATGGCAAAAGGCCAGGAGTAGATCGCGGTGCTTATCACTGAACAAGTTCGCGTTGATACGACTGTCGACATACACGGCACCTATACAGTGATCTCGCACAACGAGCGGGACGCACATGATAGAGCGAATGCCGAAGGCCATAATACTCTCCTGAGCCTTTAAAGCAGCATCATTCTGTGCATCATCCGTGAGCAGAGGATCCCTGGTTCTTACCACACGCTCAACTGTGCTGCGACTAATTTTGAACTCGCTGAGATCGATCGTTCTTTGTCGCTTATCCCGCGCAATCTTAAATTCAAGTGTATTGGTGACCGGATTGAGCAAGACGAGGAAACCCCTCTCTGCTTTTACCACGTCGATGACTTCATCCATTACCAGAAGCAATACTTTGTCGAACTCAAGCGTCGAGTTGAGGACTCGAGCAATCTCATAGAGGGTTTCCAGTTCGTTACGCTGGCGTTGCAAGTTGTAAATACTAGTGTTGAGAGCTTCACGTTCACGCTCGAAATTGCTCGTAGGGGACGAGAGCGGGCGCGATGAAGGAGGAGGAAGAGACGCCTGCGCCTGCTCTAATTGTTCTCGCAACGAGTTTATTACGCGCTGTCCGGCTTGACTAAGCCGACCTAATTCCAGGTCAGCGGTCCGGCAGACACGCAAAGAGTCACTGAGTAGTCGGACACGGTCATCACTTACCTGCCCCACATAGGTGCCCTCGACGGCTACTTCCAACTTGCGTGTATGTTCATGAAGTATGCGCGAGATACGCATCAGGGCGTCGCCAAACGAGCGTAAATCATTGTCCGCATTCAATGCCGGATCAGGCGTTACTGTCACAATATCCTCCGAGCTAGTGGGCCTACCTGTTCCTACCTTGCAGGTCGATACCCCGTTAGAGCATGGCATTTTTCAGATACAGGCGATGATGGATGAGTACCCCTTATTGGTATAGACGCTCATGCCCATCCATTATAGCATATGAGGATATCGGGGCGCCCTAGCAATAATTCATACCCCATGCTCTTTCATATATATAGTGAAAGACATGGGAGTAAAACCAAAATCACGTTCGACACTCTTCAGGTCGGTGGTGTTATCAAATGTGAAAAGGGTCATGGCAGCCTTTGTCAATGGAGGTTTTGGCAATACGGCTTCCATGACTGCCGCGCCTACACCTACTAAAGGTGTGGGAGCAGGGGCTTTGATGCGTTGCTTGTGCATAGTCTTTAACAAGACATTGATTATCTGAGTAAAGGAGTAGTACGCAGGTCCACCGATTGTATAGGTTCTGTTTGTGGTATGTGCCGGATCTTCCAATACTTTGATGATGACAGTGACGACATCTTCCACCCAGATCGGCTGAAACATAATCTTCCCGCCGCCAATAAGCGGGACAACTGGAGAGGTGCGGATGAGATCGGCTAATCCTTTGAAGAAAGGGGCATTCTTGCCAAATAAGACCGATGGCTGGATAATCGTCCAGTCCAGGCCACTCTCCTTGAGCATTTTTTCGGCCAGGTAGCGTCCCTGCATGTAGCTGCCAGGTTTATCGGGTTTCGTGCCAAGACCGCTTATTTCAATGATACGCTTGACACCTGCGTTTTTTGCCGCCTTGATCAGGTTAGCTGTTCCATGGACATTGGTTTTTTGATACTCATTGCCTGTTGATTGCGTACCAGGCAGCGCGGCCGTTCGCCTTGAGCGACCAGGCGAGCTACCAGATGACGTCCAATATAGCCTGTCGCGCCAGTTATAAGTATCATAGAAATCTCTCCCTTTGCACATCACTTGTATCACTTGTATCACTTGTAGCGTTTGTTTCGCTTGTGTCATCTGATATCAATCAAGCTGCTGGGACGATCTCTCCCAATTGCCAATTCGTGCAAACACCTTTTCTACGCTTAGTATAGTACGCAGGACGATAGAAGACCAGCGGGCAGGGACATGAATTAGAGGGTGAGTAGGCTCATGAAATTTAGCTATCTGTTCCACCAGCACCTGGGCATCAGGAAAGGCTGCTCGAAAGGTTGTGATCGCCTCTTTTACACTTTCAGGCCCAGTAATTCGACCAGGATGGGAATGATCCACAAAATCAGGAGCCGGAATTTCATCAGCCAGAGCCAGATTGCCGGTATTCCAAAGTTCGACATACCGTCGAACGAGTGCCTTGTTTGCTTCAGTTGCCATCGCTTCTCCCCTAGTTAGCGCAGTGACTCTCCCGGTAACACGATTCTCACAGCAACACCATCACCGGGGGA
>WNFX01003144.1_pt1 | contig 20041 bp, 15 predicted proteins | sample 5400111 | NCBI WGS metagenome assembly WNFX01 (sample SAMN13153363, study PRJNA577476) | soil metagenome | isolation source: 40 cm soil or saprolite under grassland replicate 1 | place: USA:California | collected 2016-06-15 | reverse complement strand
CGAGGACCATACCTACGACGTGGTCGTGGTGGGGGCCGGCGGCGCCGGGTTGCGCGCCGTGGTCGGCTGCAGCCGGGCGGGACTGCATACCGCCTGCATCACCAAGGTGTTCCCCACCCGCTCGCATACGGTCGCCGCCCAGGGCGGCATCTCGGCTGCGCTCGGCAACATGGGCGAGGACGACTGGCGCTGGCATATGTACGACACCGTCAAGGGCTCGGACTGGCTCGGCGACCAGGACGCGATCGAATACCTGTGCCGCAACGCGCCCGCCGCGGTCTACGAGCTAGAGCACTGGGGCGTGCCGTTCTCGCGCACTGAGGACGGCCGCATCTACCAGCGCCCGTTCGGCGGCATGACCACGCATTTCGGCAAGGGCACGGCGCAGCGCACCTGCGCGGCGGCCGACCGCACCGGCCACGCCATGCTGCACACGCTCTACGGCCAGGCGGTGCGCCAGGCCGCGGAGTTCTTCATCGAATATTTCGCCATCGATCTCATCGTGGACGACGAGGGCCGCTGCCGCGGCGTAGTGGCGCTGAAGCTCGACGACGGCACCGTGCATCGGTTCCGGGCGCGAACCACGATTCTGGCCACCGGCGGCTACGGCCGCACGTATTTCTCGTGCACGTCCGCCCACATCTGCACCGGCGACGGCAACGGCATGGTGCTGCGCGCCGGCCTGCCGCTGCAGGACATGGAGTTCGTGCAGTTCCACCCGACCGGCATCTACGGCGCGGGCTGCCTGATCACCGAAGGCGCCCGCGGCGAGGGCGGCTATCTGGTCAATTCCGAGGGCGAGCGGTTCATGGAGCGCTATGCGCCCTCGGCCAAGGATCTGGCGTCGCGGGACGTCGTATCGCGGTCGATGACGATCGAGATCCGCGAGGGTCGCGGCGTGGGCAAGCACAAGGACCACATCTATCTTCACCTCGATCATCTGGACCCGGCCGTCCTGCACGAAAGATTGCCGGGGATCGCGGACTTGGCGCGGATCTTCGCCGGCGTGGACATGGCCAAGGAGCCGATCCCGGTGCTGCCGACGGCGCACTACAACATGGGCGGCATCCCGACCAATCATCACGGCGAAGTGCTGACCAAGAAGAACGGCAGCGTGGACGCGGTGGTGCCGGGCCTGATGGCGCTCGGCGAGGCGGCTTGCGTCTCGGTCCACGGCGCCAACCGGCTCGGATCGAATTCGCTGATCGATCTCGTGGTGTTCGGCCGCGCGGCGGCGGAGCGTTGCGCCGAGACGATCACGCCGGGCGAAGGCCAGCCGGAGCTGCCGAAGGATTCCGCGGAACGGCCGCTCTCGCGGCTCGACCGCTTCCGCCATGCCGCGGGCTCGGCCCCGACCGCGGAGCTGCGGTTGCGCATGCAGAGGGTGATGCAGACCAATTGCGCGGTATTCCGGACCGGCCACGTTCTCGAGGAAGGCCACAAGCTCATCCACGACGTCCACGGCGCGGTCTCCGACGTGAAGGTCACCGACCGGTCGCTGATCTGGAACTCGGATCTGATCGAGACGCTCGAGTTCGACAATCTGATCGCGCAGGCGGTGGTGACGATGGATTCCGCGCTCAATCGCACGGAAAGCCGCGGGGCGCACGCGCGCGAGGATTTTCCCGAGCGCGACGACAAGAACTGGATGAAGCACACCCTGGCCTGGCTCGACGAGAAGGCCAACGTGCGAATCGACTATCGCCCGGTCCACGCCTACACCCTGACCAACGACGTCGCCTATATCGAACCGAGGAAGCGAGTGTACTGAAGATGGTCGAGATCGCGCTGCCGAAGAACTCGAGGCCGACCGAGGGCAAGACCTGGCCGCATGCCGCCGGCGCGCGCGAGGAGCGAGAATATCGGATCTATCGCTACAACCCCGAGGACGGCAAGAATCCCCGCATCGATACCTATTTCGTCGACGTCGAGGACTGCGGGCCGATGGTGCTCGACGCGCTGATCTGGATCAAGAACAAGATCGATCCGACGCTCACCTTCCGCAGGTCGTGCCGCGAGGGCGTGTGCGGCAGCTGCTCGATGAATATCGACGGCACCAACGGGCTCGCCTGCACCCGCGGCATGGACGAGATCAAGGGCACGGTGCGCGTCTATCCGCTGCCCCACATGCCCGTGGTCAAGGACCTGGTGCCGGATCTCACGGTGTTCTACGCGCAATATGCCTCGATCGAGCCGTGGCTGAAGACCGACACCGCCGCGCCCGAAAAGGAATGGCGGCAGACGCACGAAGACCGCGCCAAGCTCGACGGGCTCTACGAGTGCATCCTGTGCGCCTGCTGCACCACGAGCTGCCCGAGCTATTGGTGGAACGGCGATCGCTATCTCGGGCCCGCCGTGCTGCTCCAGGCGCGCCGCTGGCTGGTCGACAGCCGCGACGAGGCGACCGGCGAGCGGCTCGATGAGCTCGAGGATCCGTTCCGGCTCTATCGCTGCCACACGATTCTCAACTGCTCGAAGGCCTGCCCCAAGGGCCTCAACCCGGCGAAAGCCATCGCCGAGATCAAGATGATGATGGTGGAACGCCAGCTGTGAGGTCCACCTCCCGGGAGGGGAGGTCGCCGGGCGCAGCCCGGCGGGTGGGGCGACCCCACCCGGCTCGACGCTCTCGCGTCTCGCCACCCTCCCCGTCGGGGAGGGATCAGGCCGGCTTGAGCAGGCGCGACTGCACGTCGAGCATGGCGGTCGCGACCCCGGTGCTGTCGGCCATGAGCTCGCGCATGATCGACATCGGGGTGGGATGCGGAGCCTCGACCTCGCCGACGACGCTGCCGAAATCGAACGTGAGCTCCGCGTCGAATTTCAGCGCGAGCTGCTGCATGCGCCGGTTCTCGGCGAGACACGTCATGTGCAGCAATTTGATCTGGCGGTTGCGCGCGGCGAGCAGCGTGCGCTCGAGCAGGGCCGTCCCCACCCCGTGGCTCTGCCATGGCTTCTCGATACTGAACGCCGCCTCGGCCTCGTTGCCGGTCGCGAGCGGACGCAGCTCGGCCGCGCCGCGCAGCACGCCGTCCACGAAGAACCCGTGGATCACCGCCTCGCTCAGCCTGGAAGGCTCCGAGTACGTGGAGATGAACTCATCGGAGACCGCGCCGCCGAACCGGTTGCGCCGGCTCTCGGCATCGAGACGCAGCAGATGTTGGCGATACAGCGGCGTTTCGCCGATCCACAGTTTGCGGACCGTGCCGCCGTCGATCAGATGTTCATGCATTCGGGTCTCCTGACGTTGGACGTCTGCAAGACCCTCCGGACTTCCTCTTCCTAGACCAGCGACCGAAACCGTCGAATCGCCGCCGCAGAGCTAATATTGCGATGCAGCAAAAGCGTGACAAGGGCATCACAGGATGGTGATGGGCATCGCCAGCTGATTTTCTGGCAGAAACGCATGCCTGCCATGACTTTGACGCCCCGGCGCCGAAAAAAGCGCCACGCCTGAGCAAAAGATAGCCGCTTGTCCGATGCTGTGGGCCCCGGCTATGCCTGCCGCTCCAGCCTCATCCTCCCCGCACTGGATCTCCTCATGATCGGCACAGTCGGCGAGCGTTATCGCGCGCTCTTGGCAGCAGGCGAGATCGAGCGCGATCCCGGCCAGGAAAGCGTGGTCTCCAAGCTCGGCGCGCTCGAAGCGCGGCTCGAGCAGCATCGGCTCGCGCAAAAATCCTCGGCGCTCGGCTGGCTGTTCGGCCGCCGTGCGCGCAACGGCGGACCGGTCAAAGGCCTCTACGTCCACGGCGGAGTCGGTCGCGGCAAGACCATGCTGATGGACCTGTTCTTCGCCTCGGCTGCGATCGGGCGCAAGCGCCGCGCGCATTTCCACGAGTTCATGATCGACGTGCACACCCGCATTCACGCATGGCGCCAGCGGCGCAAGCGAGGCGAGGTCAAGGGCGAGGATCCGATCCCCCCGGGCGCGGCGGCGCTCGCCGAGCAAGCGGGCCTGCTGTGCTTCGACGAGCTCAACGTCACGGATATCGCCGATGCGATGATCCTCGGCCGCCTGTTCACGGAGCTGTTCGAGCACGGAGTGATCGTGGTCGCCACTTCCAATGTGCCGCCCGACGAGCTCTATCGGGAGGGTCTCAATCGCGCGCTGTTCCTGCCGTTCGTGGCGCTGATCGAGCGGCATATGGACGTGGTCCGTCTCGATGCCCGCACCGATTTCCGGCTGGAGAAGCTGGCGAGCGCTCCGGTCTGGCACGTCCCGGCGGGCGCGGCCGCCGACGCGGCGCTCGCGGCGACCTGGCGGCAACTGACCGGCTCCGATCCGGCAGGCCCGCAGGAATTCGCCGTCCATGGGCACATCCTGCGCGTGTCAAAGGCCGCCAGGGGCGCCGCATGGCTGTCGTTTCCGGAATTATGCGGCAATGCGCTCGGCGCCGCAGATTATCTCAAGCTCGCCCACGAGTTTCACACCATCCTGCTCGACCGCATTCCGGTCATGAACTACGAGCGCAGAAACGAAGCCAAGCGTTTCATCACGCTCATCGACACGCTGTACGACCGAGCCGTCAAGCTCGTGGCATCGGCGCAGGCCGAGCCCGAGGTGCTGTATTCGGCAAGCACCGGCTTCGAGGCCCGGGAATTCGCTCGCACCGCATCGCGACTGATCGAGATGCGCTCGCGATCGTACCTGGCACTGCCGCACGGACGGCGGCGGCGCGAGCCCGAGGGCATCGTCGAGACCTGAACGGCTGCGGTCGACTTGAACGGCCGGCTTGAACCGGCTAATCACCCGGCACGGGCCGTTCGGCCGTCTCGACCAGCCGCCGCCGCATTTCAGTCGGCAACCCGGCTCCTGCGGCGGCGTCCTGCCGAAGCAAGTTGCAAGGCCATAGCATCCCGGGATTTTCGATATGGCGCGAAACAGGATCGCATTGATCGGTGCCGGCCAGATCGGCGGCACGCTTGCACATCTGATCGGGCTCAAGGCGCTCGGCGACGTGGTTTTGTTCGACGTGATCGAGGGCATTCCCCAGGGCAAGGCGCTCGATCTGATCGAATCCTCGCCGATCGAAGGCTTCGACGCGCGGTTTGCCGGAGCCCAGTCCTACGATGCCATCGAAGGCGCGGACGTGTGCATCGTCACCGCCGGCGTGCCGCGCAAACCGGGAATGAGCCGTGACGATCTCCTGGGGATCAACATCAAGGTGATGGAGCAGGTCGGCGCCGGCATCAAGAAATACGCGCCCAACGCCTTCGTCATCTGCATCACCAATCCGCTCGATGCCATGGTCTGGGTGCTGCAGAAGAGCTGCGGGCTGCCGAAGAACATGGTCGTCGGCATGGCGGGCGTGCTGGATTCCGCGCGGTTCCGCTATTTCCTGGCTGACGAGTTCAACGTGTCGGTGGAGGATGTGACTGCGTTCGTGCTCGGCGGCCACGGCGACACCATGGTGCCGCTGGTGCGCTATTCCAGCGTCGCCGGCATTCCCATTCCGGATCTCATCCGAATGGGCTGGACCTCGCAGACCCGGATCGATGCCGTCGTGCAGCGGACCCGCGACGGCGGCGCGGAGATCGTCAATCTGCTGAAGACCGGCTCGGCGTTCTATGCGCCGGCGTCGTCCGCCATCGCCATGGCGGAGAGCTATTTGCGCGATCGCAAGCGGGTGCTGCCGTGCGCCGCGTTCCTCAACGGCGAATATGGCGTGCGCGGATTTTACGTCGGAGTTCCGGTCGTGATCGGCGCCAAGGGCGTCGAGCGCGTCGTCGAAATCGAGCTCGGCGGCGCGGAACGTGAGATGTTCGATCGCTCGGTCACCGCGGTGCAGAGCCTGGTCGACGCCTGCAAGAAGATCGCTCCGGATCTCGGCAAATGAGCTGAACCTGCCGTACCGATCGGAGTTCCGGATTTCATGGATATTCACGAATATCAGGCCAAAGCGGTGTTGCACGAATTCGGCGTGCCGGTCCCGCGCGGCATTCCGGCATTCACGGCCGGGGAGGCGGTGTTGGCTGCGGAAAAGCTCGGCGGCCCGGTGTGGGTGGTCAAGGCGCAGATCCACGCCGGCGGCCGCGGCAAGGCCGGCGGCGTGAAGGTCGTCAAATCGCTCGACGCGGTGCGCTCGGAAGCGGAGCGGCTCCTGGGCTCGACGCTCATCACCGAGCAGACCGGGCCGGAGGGCAAGCTCGTGAGCCGCCTCTACGTCGAGGAAGGCTCGGCGATCGATCGCGAATACTATCTCTCGGCCGTGGTCGATCGCGCCAGCGGCCGCGTCGCCGTCGTGGTCTCGACCGAAGGCGGCGTGGAGATCGAGGAAGTCGCGCGCACACATCCCGACAAGATCGTCACCTTCGCGGTCGATCCGATCATGGGAATCCTCCCGCACCATGGCCGCCAAGTCGTCGGGGCGCTCGGGCTGGGAAACGAAGCCGCTGCGCAGGCCGGGCGCATTCTGGCCCAGCTCTACGCGGCCTTCCTGGCCAAGGACATGAGCCTGCTCGAGATCAATCCGCTGGTGCTGACCAAGTCCGGGACGCTCATCTGCCTCGACGCCAAGATCGGTTTCGACGACAACGCGCTCTACCGCCACCCCGATATCTCGGCGCTGCGCGACTTGGGCGAAGAAGACGAGAAGGAGATCGCCGCCTCCCGGCACGACCTCAATTACATCGCGCTCGACGGCTCGATCGGCTGCATGGTCAACGGCGCCGGCCTTGCCATGGCGACGATGGATATCATCAAGCTCTACGGCGGCGCGCCCGCGAATTTCCTCGACGTCGGCGGCGGGGCCTCCAAGGAAAGAGTAAGCGCCGCGTTCAAGATCATCACCGCCGATCCGAAGGTGAAGGGCATTCTGGTCAACATCTTCGGCGGCATCATGCGCTGCGACATCATCGCGGAAGGCGTGATCGCCGCCGTCAAGGAGGTCGGCCTGAAAGTGCCGCTGGTGGTGCGGCTCGAAGGCACCAACGTCGAAATCGGAAAGAACGTCATCGCCGACTCCGGCCTCAACGTCATTCCGGCGGACGATCTCGATGACGCCGCGCAGAAGATCGTCGCGGCCGTGAAGGAAGGCCGCTGATGCCGGTGCTGGTCGACAAGAACACCCGGGTGCTGTGCCAGGGATTTACCGGGCGCAACGGCACGTTCCATTCCGAACAGGCAATCGCCTATGGCACCCGGATGGTCGGCGGCACCGCACCTGGCAAGGGCGGCTCCATCCACCTCGGCCTGCCGGTGTTCGACACCGTCACCGAAGCCCGCCGGGAGACCGACTGCGATGCCAGCGTCATCTACGTCCCGCCGCCCGGCGCCGCGGACGCGATCTGCGAGGCGATCGACGCCGAGATCCCGCTGATCGTGTGCATCACCGAAGGCATCCCGGTGCTCGACATGGTGAAGGTGAAGCGGGCTCTGCAGGGATCGAAATCGCGGCTGATCGGACCGAATTGCCCGGGAATCATGACCGCGGGAGAATGCAAGATCGGCATCATGCCCGGGAAAATCTTCAGTCGCGGAAAGGTCGGCATCGTGTCGCGCTCGGGCACGCTGACCTACGAGGCCGTCTATCAGACCACCCGCGAGGGATTGGGCCAGACCACCGCGATCGGCATCGGCGGCGATCCGGTCAAGGGCCTGGAATTCATCGACGTGCTGGAGCTGCTGCTGGGCGACGCCGAGACCGAGGCGATCGTGCTCATCGGCGAGATCGGCGGCACCGCCGAGGAGGCGGCCGCCCACTTCATCCGCGACGCGGCCAAGCGCGGTCGCCGCAAGCCGGTGATCGGCTTCATCGCCGGACGAACCGCTCCACCCGGGCGCCGCATGGGCCATGCCGGAGCCATCATCTCCGGGGGCACGGGCGACGCGGAATCGAAGATCGAGGCGATGCAGGGCGCCGGCATTCGCGTCTCGCCGTCGCCCGCGCGAATCGGCAAGACGCTCATCGAACTACTGAAAGCCTGATTCACCGCTTGCAACTTTTTCCGATCCCAACGACAACATCCATAGTAAAAGGGGCATCGCCGGACCCCGGCCGGCAATCGGGATGGGCCGCGGCATAGAGCTCGCGGCGCCCAGGATGGGAATCCGCCACATGTCTCGCCAGGACGCCAACGCTGCATTCGCTCGCACCTCGTTCCTGTACGGCGGCAACGCCGCCTATATCGAAGATCTCTATGCCCGCTATGAGAACGATCCGGCTGCGATCGACGGCGAGTGGAGGGCGTTCTTCGAGAGCCTGCGCGATGGATCGGCCGAGGTTCTCAAGAGCGCCCACGGTCCTTCCTGGAAGCGACCGAATTGGCCGATTCCGGCGCGCGACGAGTTGGTCTCGGCACTCGACGGCTATTGGCTCGAGACCGACAAGGGGGTCTCGGACAAGATCAAGGCACGCGCGCAGGCCGCGGGCGCGGAGCTCACCGAAGCGCAGGTCCAGCGCGCCACCCGGGATTCGGTGCGGGCCTTGATGCTGATCCGCGCCTACCGGATCCGCGGGCATTATCACGCCAATCTCGATCCGCTCGGGCTCGAGCCGCCGAAGGATACCGAGGAGCTCGACCCGCGCTCGTACGGGTTCACCGAGGCCGATTACGACCGCAGGATCTTCATCGACCACGTGCTGGGGCTGGATTTCGCCAGCTTGCGCGAAATCGTCGCCATTCTGCAGCGGACCTATTGCCAGACGCTCGGCGTCGAATTCATGCACATCGCCGACCCGGCGCAGAAGGCCTGGATTCAGGAACGCATCGAGGGACCCGACAAGGAGATCACCTTCACGCGCGAAGGCAAGCGCGCCATCCTCAACAAGCTGGTCGAGGCGGAAGGCTTCGAGAAATTCCTCGACGTCAAATATACGGGGACCAAGCGCTTCGGCATCGATGGGGCGGAATCGGTCGTGCCGGCGCTCGAGCAGATCATCAAGCGCGGCGGTGCGCTCGGGGTCGAGGAGATCGTGCTCGGCATGGCGCACCGCGGTCGGCTCAACGTCCTGGCTCAGGTCATGGGCAAGCCGCACCGGGCGATCTTTCACGAATTCAAGGGCGGGTCGTGGACCCCCGACGAGGTCGAAGGCTCCGGCGACGTCAAATATCACCTCGGCGCCTCCTCGGATCGCGAGTTCGACGGCAACCGCGTGCATCTGTCGCTGACCGCCAATCCCTCGCACCTCGAGATCGTAGACCCCGTGGTGCTGGGGAAGGTCCGCGCCAAGCAGGAGCAGCACGACGATCATATCGAGCGCATCTCGGTGCTGCCGCTCTTGATCCACGGCGACGCGGCATTCGCCGGCCAGGGCGTGGTCGCCGAATGCTTCGGCCTCTCCGATCTGCGCGGCTATAGAACCGGCGGCTCGCTGCATGTCATCATCAACAACCAGATCGGGTTCACCACCTATCCGCGCTACAGCCGATCCTCGCCGTATCCCTCCGACGTCGCCAAGATGATCGCGGCGCCGATCTTTCACGTGAACGGCGACGACCCGGAGGCGGTGGTGTTCGCCGCCAAGGTGGCGATCGAGTACCGGCAGAAATTCCACAAGCCGGTCGTCCTCGACATGTTCTGCTACCGGCGCTACGGACACAACGAGGGCGACGAGCCCATGTTCACCCAGCCGCTGATGTACAAGAAGATCCGCGCGCATCCGTCGACGCTGGAAATTTATTCGAAGAAGCTGATCGCCGAGGAAATCGTCACCGAAGGCGAGGTCGAGAAAATCAAGGCCGACTGGCGCGCCCGGCTCGATGCCGAATACGAGGCGAGCGGCGGCTATCGCGCCAACAAGGCGGATTGGCTCGACGGCCGCTGGGCGGGACTGAAGACCGGCGGCGACGTCGAGGATGCCCGCCGCGGCAACACCGGGGTGGCGACCGAGACGCTCCGGGAGATCGGCCGGAAGATCACCGCGGTGCCGGCGGACTTCAAGGTGCACCGCACGATCCAGCGCTTCCTCGACCACCGCCGCAAGAGCATCGAGACCGGGACCGGGATCGATTGGGCGACCGGCGAGGCACTGGCGTTCTGTTCGCTGCTGCTCGATGGCCGTTCGGTGCGGCTATCTGGCCAGGACAGCGAGCGCGGCACGTTCTCCCAGCGCCACTCGGTCCTGATCGATCAGGAGACGGAGGACCGCTACTTCCCGTTCAACCACCTCCGCGAGCAGCAGGCCCGCTACGAAGTGCACAATTCCATGCTCTCCGAGGAGGCGGTGCTCGGCTTCGAGTACGGCTACTCGCTCGCCGAGCCGAACACGCTCACGCTGTGGGAAGCGCAATTCGGCGATTTCGCCAACGGCGCGCAGGTGCTGTTCGATCAGTTCATCTCCTCGGGCGAGCGCAAATGGCTGCGCATGTCGGCGCTCGTCTGCCTGCTGCCGCACGGCTACGAAGGCCAGGGACCCGAGCACTCCTCGGCGCGGCTCGAGCGCTTCCTGCAGATGTGCGCCGAGGACAATATGCAGATCGCCTATTGCACGACGCCCGCCAATTATTTCCACATCCTGCGGCGCCAGCTCAGACGCGAGATCCGCAAGCCGCTGATCCTGATGACGCCCAAGTCGCTGCTCCGGCACAAGCGCGCGGTCTCCCGGCTCGAGGAGATGGGCCCGGACACGAGCTTCCACCGCCTGCTGTGGGACGATGCGCAGCTCCTGTCCGACGAGAAGATCAAGCTCGTGCCCGACAAGAAGATCCGGCGCGTGGTCCTGTGCACCGGCAAGGTCTATTTCGACCTCTACGAGGAGCGCGAAAAGCGCGGCATCGACGACGTCTACCTGCTCCGCGTCGAGCAGCTCTATCCGTTCCCGACCAAGGCACTGGTCCAGGAACTCTCCAGGTTCAAGACGGCCGAGATGGTGTGGTGCCAGGAAGAGCCGCGCAACATGGGCGCCTGGTTCTTCGTCGACGTGTTCCTGCAATGGGTGCTCAACCAGATCGGCGCCACGCACCGCCGCTTGCGCTATGCCGGCCGTCCGGCCTCCGCCGCGACCGCGACGGGGGTGATGTCCAAGCACCAGGCTCAGCTTCGAAGCCTGCTCGACGATGCGCTGGGCTGAGTGCGGTCATCGGCGGCGCGAGTGAGATGATTCGGCGGCCATCAACCGATGCGACCGTAACCGCGAGATGATCATGACGACAGAAATCCGGGTTCCGACGTTGGGCGAATCGGTCACCGAGGCCACTATCGGCCGCTGGTTCAAGCAGCCCGGCGAGGCGGTTGCTGCCGACGAGCCGGTGGTCGAGCTCGAGACCGACAAGGTCACGGTCGAGGTGCCTGCTCCGGCATCGGGTGTGCTCGCCGAGATTCTGGCCAAGGATGGCGAGACCGTCGCGCCGGGCGCCTTGCTCGGACAGATGCAGGAAGGCGGCGCGCCCGCCAAGGCTGCCCCGGCGCCCGCCAAAGCCGCGCCCGCGGCCCCGAAGGCAGCGCCCCAGCCGCCGCCGCAACCCAAGCCGGCCGCGCCGCGACCCGCCGCCGCGGATGTGCTGGCGCCTTCCGTGCGTAAAATCGCCGAGGAGAGCGGCATCGACGCCGCCCACGTGTCCGGGACGGGCAGGGACGGACGCGTCACCAAGGGCGACATGATCGCGGCGATCGAGCGCGCCGCGGCGGCGCCCACGCCGGTCGCGCAGCCGGCAGCGGCGATCCAGATGCGTGCGCCTTCGCCGTCAGATGATGCCGCGCGCGAGGAGCGCGTGCGCATGACCAAGCTGCGGCAGACGATCGCGCGCCGGCTCAAGGACGCGCAGAACACCGCCGCCATGCTCACGACCTTCAACGAGGTCGACATGGGAAACGTCATGGCGCTGCGCAATCAGTACAAGGAGCTGTTCGAGAAAAAGCACGGAGTGAAGCTCGGGTTCATGGGCTTCTTCGTGCGCGCCTCGATTCAGGCGCTCAAAGAGCTTCCCGCGGTCAACGCCGAGATCGACGGCACCGATGTCATCTACAAGAACTATTATCACGTCGGGGTTGCGGTCGGGACCGAGAAGGGGCTCGTCGTTCCCGTGCTGCGCGAGGCCGACCAGCGCTCGCTCGCCGACATCGAGAAGACGATCGCGGATTTCGGCAGGCGGGCGCGTGAGGGCACGCTGAAGATCGAGGAGATGCAGGGCGGCACCTTCACCATCTCCAACGGCGGCATCTATGGATCGCTGATGTCGACCCCGATCCTCAACGCGCCGCAATCCGGCATTCTCGGCATGCACAAGATCCAGGAGCGCCCGATGGCGGTCCGCGGCGAGATCAAGCTGCGGCCGATGATGTATCTGGCGCTCAGCTACGACCATCGCATCGTCGACGGCCGCGAGGCGGTGACGTTCCTGGTGCGGGTGAAGGAGAGCCTGGAAGATCCGGCGCGGCTGATCCTGGACTTGTGAAAGATTTTCGCGTCATGCCCGGCCTTGTGCCGGGCATCCACGTCTTGAACCCGAGATCGGAGAACAGACGTGGATGGCCGGGACAAGCCCGACCATGACGATCTGCGAGTGCGGAGCAAGGTCATGGCATACGATCTCGTCGTCATCGGCAGCGGTCCCGGCGGCTATGTCTGCGCCATACGCGCCGCCCAGCTCGGCATGAAAGTCGCCGTGGTGGAGAAGCGGGAGACGTTCGGCGGCACCTGCCTCAACATCGGCTGCATCCCGTCGAAGGCCCTGCTGCACGCTTCCGAGCTGTTCGAAGAAGCCGGGCACACGTTCGAAAAAATGGGAATCAAGCTCGGCGCGCCGAAGCTCGACCTTCCCGGCATGATGCAGTTCAAGGACCAGGGCGTCGACGGCAACGTCAAAGGCGTCGCGTTTCTGTTCAAGAAGAACAAGATCGAGGCTTTTCAGGGAACGGGAAAAATCCTCGCTCCCGGCCAGGTCGAGGTCCGGACCATCGAGGGGAAAACCCAGGCGATCGAGACCAAGGCGATCGTGATCGCCACTGGGTCCGACGTCGCCAGGCTCAACGGCATCGAAATCGACGAGACGCGCATCGTGTCCTCGACCGGGGCGCTGAGCCTCGACAAGGTGCCGCAGCGCCTGCTCGTGGTCGGGGCCGGCGTCATCGGTCTCGAGCTCGGCTCGGTGTGGCGGCGGCTTGGCTCCCAGGTGCTGGTGGTCGAGTTCCTCGATCGCATCCTGCCGGGCATCGACGCCGAAGTCGGCAAGCAATTTCAGCGCATCCTCGAGCGTCAGGGGTTCGCGTTCAAGCTTTCCTCCAAGCTCACCGCCGTCGATGATTCCGGCAAGAAGCTGAAGGCGAAAATCGAGCCGGTCTCCGGCGGTGCGGCGGAGACGATCGAGGCCGATGTGGTGCTCGTCGCAATCGGGCGCGTGCCCTACACCGAAGGACTGGGTCTGGAAGCGGCGGGCGTGAAACGCGACAATCGCGGCCGCGTCGTGGTCGATCGGCATTTCGCCAGCAGCGTCCCGGGCATTTATGCGATCGGCGACGTGATCGCCGGCCCGATGCTCGCCCACAAGGCCGAGGACGAGGGCGTCGCAGTCGCGGAAATCATCGCCGGCCAGGCCGGGCACGTGAACTACGACGTGATCCCCAACGTGGTCTACACGTATCCGGAGATCGCCACCGTGGGTAAGAGCGAGGAGGAGCTGAAGGAGGCCGGCATCGCCTACCGGGCCGGCAAATTCCCGTTTACCGCCAACAGCCGCGCCCGTGTCAACCTCACCCCGGAAGGTTTCGTCAAGGTCCTGGCCGACGCCAGCACCGACCGGGTGCTCGGGGTGCACATCGTCGGCGCCGACGCCGGCAACATGATCGCGGAAGCGGCGATGGCGATGGAATTCGGCGCCTCCTCGGAAGACATCGCGCGCACCTGCCATGCGCATCCCACCCTGAGCGAGGCGGTGAAAGAGGCGGCACTGGCGGTCGACAAGCGCCCGATCCATATGTGAGGCGCGGGCACGAATTCGCCGCTTTCGCGATCCCTCTTGAGGGCGGCCGGACTAGGCTGCAACGGACAAAGGTTCCAATCGCATGCGGCGCTGGCTCAAACCGGTCTGGATCTTCCTCGCCATCCTGTTCCTGATCGAGGCGTGGCTGTGGGATCACCTGGAGCCGATCGTCGCCCGGATCGTCGCAGTGATTCCCTGGCAGCGCCTCAAGGCGCTGCTCGCTCGCTCGATCGACCGGCTGTCGCCCACGGCAACGCTCGTCGTTTTCCTGGTGCCGGTGGCCGTGATCATTCCAATCAAAGTGGTCGGCCTGTGGCTCGTTGCCGAAGGCTATTGGGTGCACGCGGCCGGCATGCTGCTGCTCGCCAAGCTCGCCGGGCTCGGCACGACCGCGTTCGTGTTCGACGCTTGCCGCGACAAGCTGCTGCAGCTGGTGTGGTTCCGGCTGCTCTACCAATCCTTGATGGCGTTGCGCGATTGGGCTCACGGGATGGTGGATCCCATGATGCGAAAAATCCGCCGCCTGATCTGGCTGTCGAGGCCGCAGCGCGCGGGCCGCTTCTTCCGGCGAATCGCACGCATCCGCCGCCATGTGCAGCGTCCGGACGAGGTGGCCTCGCCGCCGACAGATCCGCCGCCCGGGCCGGCGCGCGCGATCAGATGAAATGCAGCCCGTGCAAGGCGTTGGGCGCGTAATAGCCGATCGCCATCAGCGCCACGCCGATCACCCCCAATGCGCCGCCGAGCCACGCCAGCACCACCATCGAGGTAATGACCGACGCCGATGCCAGCACGATGCCGATTTGCAGTGCCGCGGAGGCGATCTCGTAGTGATGATATTCGGCGAAGGCAACATCGCGCTCCTTCTCCTTGTCGCGGGCCTTTTCCTCCAGCTCCTTGCGACCTTCGTGCTTTTCGGGATCCGACTGGTAGCGATCCGCGGTCTTCTGCCAGCCGGCGATGCGTTTCTGCTTGGCTGCCTTGGCGTCCGGATCGCTCGTGCTCGGTAGATCCAATTCCATGATCTCGGCGGCCGTCCGCAGCGTCGTCTCGCGCATGTGCTTGGCCTGATAGAACGCCCACAGATTCGCGGCCTCGATATTGGCGCGCAAGCCCTCGGTCTGCGCGCTCTTGCCCAGCGTCTCGGCGAAAGCCAGGAATAGCGCCAGGACCGAGATCAACAGCGCGATCTTCTTGTTCGATCCGGCGATGTGCTCGGCTTCCTCGGCGTGCTCTACGTGTTCGTGTGCGCCAGGCATGGCCATCGTCTCCAGCGATTGGGTCCGGTGGACGATGTAACGAACCGCTCGGCGCGCGCAAGAGGGCTGCGGCGGGCGGGAGTTTGCGGATTCACGCCCGCGGATGCGCGTTGCGATAGATTTCGATCAGCCGCTCGGCATCCACCTCGGTGTAGATCTGCGTGGTCGAGAGCGAGGCGTGGCCGAGCAGCTCCTGAATCGCGCGCAAATCGCCACCCCGCGCGAGCAAGTGCGTGGCGAAGGAATGCCGTAGCGCGTGCGGGGTCGCGGTCTGCGGAAGCCCTAGCGCGCCGCGCAGCCCCGCCATCGCGAGCTGCACGATCCGGGGCGATAGCCGCCCGCCCTTGGCGCCGACGAAGAGCGGATCTTCGGCGGCGAGCCCATAGGGGCAGATCGCGACATAATCGGCGATGAGGCCGAGCACCTGCTGCAACACCGGAACCATGCGGGTCTTATTGCCCTTGCCGGTGACCACGATGGCGTCGCCTTGGCCGGGTTCCGGCACTTCGTGGCGCTCGAGCGCGAGCGCTTCGGAAATGCGCAGGCCGGAGCCGTAGAGCAAGGCCAGCACCGCGGCGTCGCGCGCCAGAATCCAGGGCTCGCGATCCTCTCCGGCGCGCAGCTCGGTTTCCACGATGCGCTTGGCGACGCTCACCGCGAGCGGCTTCGGCAGGGTCTTGGGGAGTTTGGGCGAGCGCACGGCGGAGAGCGCGCCGACCGCACCCTTGCCGTTGCGCTCGAGATGGCGGGCGAACGACCGCGTGCCCGCAAGCGTGCGCATCAGCGAGCGCCCGGTAAGGCCCGCCGCCCGACGCGCCGCCAAGAACGCGCGCACGTCACGCGGCTCGAGCTGTTCCAGATCCGCCAGGGTGAGCTTCTTGCCGAGATGTTCGGCCAGAAACCCCAGCCATTGCCGCACGTCGCGCCCATAGGCTTCGAGCGTTTTTGGCGAATAACGGCGCTCGGCGCCGAGATGCTCGAGCCATCGCTCCACCGCGCCGGCGAGCTCCGGTCGGGCGAAGGCAAGCATAACGCTTCGATTTTCCTGCGAGCTTCGTTGGTTGCGCATAAATAGCTGCAACTCCGGTCGACCTCCCCCTCAGTCGACATCGGATGTTTCCGATGTCGACCAGCTATATTGCCGAACCCGGGAACACCCGGGCTCGGTGGGAGGGTAAGTGCGCGTGTCGCTCCGCCGTGTCTTGACACCCCAGGTCCTCGTGCCGGTCGCGCTCGATCAGGCCTATTCCTATCGGGTGCCGGCGGGGCTCGAGCTTGCCCCCGGCGATCTCGTGCGCGTGCCGCTCGGTCCGCGCGAAGCGACCGGCGCGGTGTGGGGCGAGGGCGTGGCGCGGCCCGGGCTCGACAATCGGCTGAAAGACGTGGCCGAGAAGCTCGAAGCGCCGGCGCTCAAGCCGGAGCTGCGAGCCTTCATCGACTGGGTCGCCGACTACACGCTGAGCTCACGCGGCATGGTGCTGCGCATGGCGTTGCGCATGGGCGAGCAGCTCGGGCCGGAGCGCCCGCGCGTCGCGGTGCGGCTTGCGGGCCCGGCGCCGCTGCGCATGACCCCGGCGCGCAACAAGGTTCTGGCCGTCCTCGCCGACGGTCTGCTCCGCGCCAAGCGCGACGTCGCCGAGGAAGCCGGCGTCTCGCCCGGCGTCATCGACGGCCTTGTCGACGAAGGAACGCTCGAGACTGCGGCGCTTGCACCCGAGCCGGTCGCGCGCCCTCCCGATCCGGACTTTGCCGCGCCGGACCTGAGTGCCGCGCAGGCCGGGGCCGCCGACGCGCTGCGCGCCGCGGTCGCGACGGGTGGCTACTCGGTGACGCTGATTGACGGCGTGACCGGCTCCGGCAAGACCGCGGTCTATTTCGAAGCTATCGCCGAAGCGATCCGGCGCTCCCGCCAGATTCTAGTCCTGATGCCGGAGATCGCGCTCACCGCGCAATTTCTCGACCGCTTCGTCGAGCGCTTCGGCGTGCGTCCGGCCGAATGGCATTCGAGCCTATCGCCGCGCGTGCGGGCGCGCACCTGGGCGGCGGCGGCCCGTGGCGAGATCGAGGTCGTGGTCGGCGCGCGATCCGCGCTGTTCCTGCCCTATGCGGATCTCGGGCTCGTCATCGTCGACGAGGAGCATGACCCGGCCTACAAGCAGGAGGATGGCGTGCGCTATCACGCCCGCGACATGGCGGTGGTGCGGGCGCATATCGCGAAAATTCCCATCGTGCTGGCGTCGGCGACGCCCTCGGTCGAGACCGAGGTCAACGCGCAGCGCGGGCGCTACGCGCGGCTCTCGCTTCCCGAGCGGTTCGGCGGCCAGCACCAGCCAGCCATCGAGGCCATCGATCTGCGCCGTGAAGGCCCGCCGCGCGGACGCTTTATTGCGCCGCGGCTCGCCGAGGCCGTGCAGGCGACGCTCGCGGGTGGCGACCAGGCGCTCCTGTTCCTCAACCGGCGCGGCTACGCGCCGCTCACGCTCTGCCGCGCCTGCGGCTTTCGGCTGCAATGCCCGCATTGCGATGCGTGGCTGGTCGATCATCGCTTTCGGCGCAGCCTGGTGTGCCACCATTGCGGGTTCTCGACGCCGCGGCCCGCCGCGTGCCCGAAATGCGAGGCGAAAGATTCCTTTGTCGCCTGCGGTCCCGGCGTCGAGCGGCTCGAGGAGGAGGTCGCGGCGCTGTTTCCGCAAAAGCGCATCCTGGTGCTTTCGAGCGATCTTGTCGCGACCGTCGAGCGCCTGCGCGAGGAACTCGCCGAGATCGAGCAGGGCAAGGTCGATCTCGTCATCGGCACCCAGCTCGTCGCCAAGGGTCATCATTTTCCCAAGCTCAACCTGGTCGGTATCGTCGACGCCGACCTGGGGCTCGGTTCCGGCGACCCGCGCGCGGCGGAGAAAAGCTTCCAATTGCTGCACCAGGTCGTCGGCCGCGCCGGACGCGAGGCGGGCCGGGCCGGTCGCGGCCGCGGCCTGCTCCAGACGCATCAGCCCGATCATCCGGTGATGCGCCGGCGAGCGATGAGGTGCGCGTGCTGGGGCCCGCGGAAGCGCCGATCGCGGTCATCCGCGGCCGGCACCGGTTCCGGCTGCTGGCGAAATCCGCGCGCAATTTCGCTCTCTCGGACTATCTGCGCGCGTGGCTCGACCGCGCGCCGAAGCAGAAGGGCGGGGTGCGGCTCGAAATCGACATCGATCCGCAGAGCTTTTTGTGACAAATAATTGGTCATAGCGAGTGCTGCTGTACAGACGCAACTTGTTCGGTTACTCTGAGGTTCAGTGTCAGTAAGATAACTAAATGCTAGTCGTTGAGGTCACAAATGACGCAGCAGACCCATCATACACAAGCGGCATCGAATGAATTCGATGCAGCCAAAATAATTGTAGAAACGCTAAAGAGCTTGGATAAGCATCAGCAGGAACGAGCGATAAGGTTTGCTAGCGAGACTCTCGGACTGCAGCAAGCTACACAGCGACCTCACCAAATTGCACTGGGCGTCCCGGGTCAGGCGTCTGACGCAGGCGCGGTTACATCTGGTCCCGGGCGCGCCATCGACATTAAACAGTTCACCGACTCCAAAGCACCCAAAAGTGACCAGCAGTTTGCTGCCGTCGTTGCCCATTATTATCGATTCGATGCACCGCCTGAAGAACGGCGAGAAACAATTAATGTACAAGTCCTTGCCGATGCAGCCCGTCGCGCGGGCCGAAAACGTCCGGGCAGGCTAACGCTTAACAATGCAAAAAACCAAGGCTATTTTGATTCCGTTGGACGCGGCGAATTCAAGCTGAACACAGTTGGCGAAAATCTCGTGGCAATAACACTTCCCGGCAATACCGGCGAAGGTGAGAAAAAGCACACCCGTAGTCGTAGAGTCAAAAACCGAGGGATTAAGGCGACGAACAATACACGAGCAAAGACGAAAAAATGAGCCGTATTGTGTACCGCTTGAAGAAATATTATGCCCACTTCCGTTGAGTCACTTGACAGCGCGATTCAAGAAGTTACTAGGGCGCGCTCGCTGGTGCAGAAAATTCGTTCAAGGCAAGTGCGGGCATCTGACCAACTCGACGCGCTTAAATCTATTACTTACGCTTGGTTTAATACGCATCGTAAGGTCGTGGTTGCTGAACCAGGCATTGACCTGTCCGCAATAGATGAGTCTTATCAAGTCGTGTTGAACTCGACCAGTCGTGATGCTGCAAAGAGAACCTATCTCGGTGCTTTGACTAGAGCTAAGACGTCGCTCATTGCGGTTCGGGCAACCGTACTAACCACGCGCTCCTCATTGACTACGGCAAGTAGTGACGATCGGGTACCCGATTTTGCTCCCCTGGTCGGCAGCGCGGATATGCGCGCGGTGCTTGCGGGTCGCTGGGAGGAGTGTCGCAAGTGCGTGGCGGCTGAAGCTCACCTGGCTGCCATTGTGATGATGGGAGGCCTTCTTGAGGCGTTGTTCGTCGCCCGCGCCAACAAGATGGCAAATAAGGGTCCGTTGATAAGGGCTGCAGCGGCCCCCAAGGACAAGAAGACGGGTAAGACTCTAGATTATCAGGAATGGATGCTCGACTCCTACATCAAGGTTGGACACGAACTTAATTGGATCACGGACTCAGCACGACAGGTCGCGGACGTTCTCAAGGAATTTCGTAACTACGTGCATCCGGCCAAGGAACTGCGTCACGGCGTCAGCCTCGCCCATAATGACTCTAGCATGTTTTGGAACGTGACAAAGTCTCTCGTTCGTCAACTCCTATTGAGCGTACCCGAAGCTTGAGGCCATGTGACCTGCCACTGAGTTTTTCCCCCACGGAGGATTAGAGTCCGGCCCTGCTGGAGGGACGGACGATGAAGCGTGGCAGGTTCACGGAAGAGCAGATCATTGGGGTTCTGCGCGAGCACGAAGCTGGGGCAAAGACGGC
>WNFX01004321.1_pt1 | contig 20043 bp, 17 predicted proteins | sample 5400111 | NCBI WGS metagenome assembly WNFX01 (sample SAMN13153363, study PRJNA577476) | soil metagenome | isolation source: 40 cm soil or saprolite under grassland replicate 1 | place: USA:California | collected 2016-06-15 | reverse complement strand
AGCGCCAGCTCGACAAGCCCGTTGGCGGCATCGGGATCGAGCTGGGAGGTCGGCTCGTCGAGTAGCAGGAACTCCGGCTCGAGCGCAAGCGTCGCGGCGAGGCAGACCCGCTGCAGCTCGCCCCCCGAAAGCTCGGTCACGAGCCGGCCGGCGAGGTGCTCGGCGCCGACCGAGGCCAGAGCCTCGAGAGCGCGGGCCTCGATCTCTCCAGGCGGAGTGCCGACGTTCTCCAGCCCGAAGGCGACCTCGTTGAGGACGCGGGTGAAGACGACTTGATCCTCAGGGTCCTGGAAGAGCGTGGCGACTGTTCCCGCCAGGCGGGCGGGCCCGTGGCGCCGGGTGTCCAGGCCGGCGACCTCGACCCGGCCGGAGAAGCGGCCCCCGTGGAAGTGCGGAACGAGTCCGGCAAAGGCGCGAAGCAGCGTCGACTTCCCGGAGCCGGACGGGCCGAGCACCAAGGCGACCTGTCCCGGTGCCAGGCACGCGGACACGTCCCGAAGAGCCGGGGCCTCAGAGCCCCCGTAGGTGAACGACACGTGCTCAGCTCGGGCTAGAGCCACAACGCCCCCATGACGACAGCGAGCACGGCTCCGGCCAGCGCCAGGCGCTCGCGTGTGCCCCAGCCGGGCTGCGGAAGACGCGTCGCGCCGGAGCGGCCAAAGCCTCGCGCCTCCATTGCCTCGGCGAGGTTCAGGCTCCGCTCGAGCGAGCCGGCGAGGAGCGGCGAGAGCAGACGCGCTCTCCCGCGGAGGCCTTCCGGCTGGACACCGCGGCCGCGCAGCGCCTCGACCAGCCCGGCCGCGTCGCGCTCGAGTGCGGGCACGAGCCTCGTCGCCAGCGCGACGGCAAGCACCGACCGCCGGGCGAACCCCGCCGCCTGCACCAGACGGTCGTGGTCGAGCCAGAGCGCGTAGGCAGCGAAAGCAAGCGAGACCGCCGCGAGCCGGCAGGCGTTGTAGAGCGCGCCCGAAAGCTCGGTCGACGTGACGTCGAGCGTCCCGACGACGGGGATAGTCGGCCCGGTCCAATAGACCGTGCCGGGCAGGCGCTCCACGAACGGCGTCAGCGCGAAGAGCGCCACCGCCGAAACCAGAGCGCCGACGAGATAGGGCCACCGGCGCGAGACCGGCGCCCGCAGGCAAACAACGAGCAACGCCGCTGCCAGCACCGCCACCGAGAGCGTGTGACGGGCCAACAGCGCGGCCGCCGCGAGCCCGAAGAGGAGCGCCGCTGCGGGAGCCGGCCTCACCGTAGCCCCGAGTAGCGGAAGCGAACGAGCTTCGGGTCTGCGAGCAGCCGCCGCGCTGCGGTCGGGCCGATCACGAACCGGGCCGGCTGGCCGGCCCCTTTGCTCGTCGCGGACGGCGGTACGTCCGCCTTCGTCAGGAAGAGCACGTTCGCATCGGCGAGCTGATCGGCCGTCAGCGTCTTCGCATGGATCAGCTTCCCGAGCGCATGAGCCTCGCGCTCGAGCGTCTTGGAGTCGTAGACGATCGTCGCCGGACGCGTCTTGCCGTCGTAGCCGTGGAGGAACGGCTCCGGAAACGCGCCGACGACCACCGGGACGTGCATCTCGTGCTTCCAGGAGCGGTAGTCCCACCACTCGACGTCTCCCGGATGGAGCGCGTAGTCGGCGGCGCCCCGGTCGGCCTCGTAGCCGTTCACGAAGTAGAACCAGTCGCGCTGGCCCGAGCGGCTGCCCGAGACGCCGTCGATCGACTGAGCGAAGCGGCCGCCGTAGCTCGTCTTCACCTTCGTGACCTGCTGGAGCGCCGCCATCGCGCTCTGTCCCGCCTTCACCTTGCTGATCAGCAAGACGTGCTGACCGCGGTCACGGGTGATCCAGAGGGTCGCGCTCCCGCTGGTGTGGGTCGAGCCACACCCCGCGAGGGCGGCGACGGCGAGCCCGGCTGCCGCGATTCGCCTCACCGGCCGCTATAGACCCGGGACCGAACGGCGCCGGCCTTCGCGACACGTACCGAGTAACGACCGAGCCGCGTGCAGACGACTCCCGTCCCGGAACTGACAGACCGTCCGTTCAGCGTGAAGACGACGCTGCGGACGCGAGAGGCGCGGCCCGCGTCGTTGCGACCCGTTGCGAAGAAGCAGCGTTTGCTGCGCACGATCGAGGTCTCGACTTCGAGCGTGAGCGGTCCGGCCGGACCGCTGAAGGTCGCCCAGTACCAGAGCACGGTGTCGCCGTCCTTGACCGTGACGTGATCGGCGCCGACAGGCGGGACGATCCCGTTGACCTTGAAGATCCAGCCGTTGGAGCCGCCCGCCGGATAGCGCCCGATCTGGTCGACATACGGGCCGAACGAGGTCGTCGTGACGTGGTAGAAGAACTCACCGGCCAGGCTGGCCGACTCGAGCGCGTCGAGCGCATTGGCCTTCACGTTCAGGGTCGGCTCGGTGGAGCCGAAGATCGTCTGCGTCTTGCCTTCGACGCGGACATGAACACGTGCGGCGAGGGCCGCGGGGACGAGCACGAACGCCGCTGCGGCTGCAGCGACCAGAGCGAGGGAACGACGAGACACGAATCCTCCTTCCGCGAGGAGTTGTCGGAATCCGGTGCCAGGCTTCAGCCTGGCTCCGGCGTTTCGCGGCGAACGACAGGTCTTCTGACTCGGGGCTCCCTCTTCAGCCGCCTTCCCGGCTTGCGCCAGTGGCTCTTGGCAGAGGAGCGTCTCCCCTCACAGCGGCGGGACCGTCCCGGATTTGCACCGGGTTCCCTTACCGCTCGCCTTTATCGGGGCCGAGACTAGCATGGCTCCGTGCCGACTTCGCGCGCCGTTTCCGCCTGGCTGCCGGTCGTCCTCTGGGCGGCGGTGATCTTCGCGCTCTCCTCGATCCCCCACCTCGGGACGGGGCTCGGCACCTGGGACACGGTGCTTCGCAAGGGCGCCCACGTGACCGAGTACGCGATTCTCGGCCTGCTGCTCCTCCGCGCGACCGGGCGCGAGGCGCCGGCTTTCCTGCTCGGGGTCGGCTACGCGATCACGGACGAGTTTCACCAGCACTTCGTGAGCGGCCGCCACTCGTCGCCGATCGACGTGGCGATCGACTCAGCGGGCGTTCTGATCGGCATCCTCGCCCTGGCGCGTGCCCGCCGCTGGGGGAGGTGGTCCTCGACGTAGAATCGAGCTCATGCCGGAGCGGAAGACACTCGACGATCGCCAGCTCGACGCTCTGCTCGAGCGGTTCGACAAGCTCGTGGACGAGATTCACATGCTCAACCGGCGGCTCGACCACGCCGAGGGCTTCGCTCGAGTCGCGCACGAGCTCCGGAGCCTGAACGAGTCCCTGCAGGCGATCGCCTACGCGGCGCTCGGCCAGCAGGGCCCGCAGGTGCGCCGCCGCCGGACCGGCTAGCCGGACAGCTTGTAGAGCGCGCCGTCCAGCGAAACGGCGTAGAGCGTGCCGTTGGCGCCCTGGCCGAACGAGGAAAGGCTGCCGATGTGGGTCGACTCGCGCCGGTTGCCGGTCGCCTTGCCGCCCGAGATGCGGAAGCTCCAAATCGTCCCGCTGCAGTAGTCGCCGTAGAAGTAGCGTCCGCGCGCCGAGGGAACGGCGCTGCCACGGTAGACGTAGCCGCCGGTGACGGAGCAGTTGCCGCCGGCATGGCTGTAGACGTGAACCGGCTTCCGGAGCGTGCCGGTGTGGTTGAGGCGAGAAACGTTGTACGTGGCGAACCCCTCGTACGCCGACCAGCCGTAGTTCACGAGACCGGTTGCTGAGCGGGGCAGGTAGTCGATCTCCTCCCACGTGTTCTGGCCGACGTCACCGATGTAGAGATCGCCGCTAGCCCGGTCGAACGAGAAGCGCCACGGGTTCCGCAGCCCGTAGGCGTAGACCTGCCAGCGCCCACCGCTCAGGCGCAGCAGCTTGCCCAGCTTGCGGGAGAGATTCTGCGAGTTGTCGGGCGGGTCGCCGCCGGAGCCGCCGTCGCCTGTGCCCGCGTAAAGGTGGCCGTCTGGCCCGAACTCGAGCTGGCCGCCGTCGTGGTTGTCATTCGCACGGTGGTTGACCACGAGCTGCTGCTTCCGCGAGGACACGAGCGCGCGCCCGCCCCGAGACAGGAAGGAATCGATCTCGATGTCGCCGCTTCTGTTCGTGTAGTACACGTAGAAGCGGTGATTCTTCGCGTACGCGGGATCGAACGCGACCGAGAGCAGACCTTGCTCGGAGTAGCCACTCTCGACCCGGTCGTGAATGTCGAGGAAGGTGCTCCGCTTCCCGTTCGTAAGCGTCACGATTCGCCCGGCCCGCTCGACGACGTAGAGGCGGCCGGGCTCACTCTTCGGCTGCGCGACGTACACCGGCTGGTCGAACCCGGAGGCAACCTGCCTGAAGCGGTATTCGGCGCGCTGCGAGTCCCCGGAGGCCGACGACACGAACGCGGCAAAGACTCCGAGGAGAACCGCTGCTCCGACGGCCCGCATTAAGCCATGTGACGCCGCCCAGGACGAATGGTTGGTCACGCGTGGGCGGCAGGCCACTACGGCAGGCGAAAGATGTCGAGGGCCCCGCTCGTTCTGTGGTCGTTCGCGTTTCCTTCCGGCACGGCGACCCGGCCGTCGGTGACGATCGGACTGTTCCAGTGGCTGCTGCCGACGCTGAACGAGGCGAGACGCTTGCCGCTCGCCGGTGCGTACACGCTCAACGAGCCGTTGTAGACGTAGAGCAACCCTCCGGCGAGAACCGGGCTCGTGCCGCCCTCGCTGCGGCGCCAGGAGACGTGCAGCCGGTTACCCTTGAGCACGTAACAGGCGAGGCCGGACGCGGTCGCTACGAACAGGCGATTTCCGGAGACTGCCGGCGCAGTGAAGACATCTGTGCCCCCGGGCGCGCTCACCGTCTGCAACTCACCACCGGTTGCACCGAGTCGGCCGCCGAGGCGAGAGAGGCTGAGCAGCCGCAGCTTGCCGTCCTTGCCTCCCTGGACGGCGAACCCGTGGCCGATCAGCGCGGGCGCGGTGCTCCCGAGGTCGAGATCGCCGCTCTCCAGCCTTGCGTAATCGCGAGGCGTCCAGTTCCGGAGCAATCGGCCAGCGTTCGGCGTCAGCATCAAGCTGCTGTCTCCCCAATTTTGCTTGCCGTCGAAGAGCCCGTTGCCGGTCGCGACCAGCAGGTCCCCCGAACCAGGCACCACCACGACGCCCGACCTGGCCCAGATCGCCGAATCACTGTGCACGCAGCTCGAAGGGTTGAGCAACCGATGGACATTCGAGCAAAGCGAGTTCCAGACGTGCACGATGCGGCCGCTAGCGGCGTTGATCGCTACGACGTGTCCCTGGTAGGGAGGTGCGTCGCCGACGTAGCCGCCTGTCCCGATCAGGACGAGGCCGCGTGAGAAGTTGAGCGAGGTCCCAAGCTTCTCCCGCTGCGGCAGGAGCGTCACGCGGACGGGCCAGCCACGTGCCTCGGCGCCGCTTGCGACGGACAGCTTGTGCACCCGTCCGTCGGGCGAGGCGGTGTAGAGGAACTTGCGGTTCGGATCGGCGACCGGAGTCGAATTCGTGATCCGGTACGAGCCGGCCCATGATGAGTAGCCGCTCGGCGTGAAACGCCACAGGATCGCGCCATTCGCGGCATTGATCGCGATGGTTCGCCCGTACGAAGTCGTCACGAAGAAGGCGTCGTGACGAGCTCCGTGGATCTGGACGCCTCGGAGATAGATCGGCGACGCGTCTACCGTCCCATCGAGGTTTACGCGTTGCCGGCGCAGCCGTCCCACGTTCGCGGCCGTGATCCCGGTGTTTTTCGGCCCCGCGTTGTGACGAGCAGCGTCGTAGCCGAAGCGGGTCCAGTCGCCACCGACCTCCGCCCGACTTCCGACGCCCCCGGAACTGCAGGCCGTCAGAACGAGCGCGAGAACAAACCCGAGGAGGAGTCGGCATGCCACGACCTCGAATGCTGCCGGAAGGCGGCTAGTTCTTGAGCAGCACCCGGCGGAGCTCGTCCTCCTTGCCGGGCTGGAGAATCGCGAGCACCTGATCGCCTGGTTGAAGCTCGGTGGAGCCGATTGCGATCTCGGACTTGCCATTGCGCGTGATCGCGCAGGCGCGTTCTTGTCGATTTGCACCTCGACGATCTCAAGGTTCTCCTTGCGCAGCTCGAGCAAGTGGATCAGATCGTGGTCGGGAACCTCGTGCTCGATCAGGGCCATGATGCTCGCCGTCGCCGAGACGGTCGCCGAGATCCCAAGCAGGTCGAAATGCGCCTGGTTGCGGGGGTCATTCACACGCGCGACAACCTTGCTGACTCCGTACTTCTCACGCGCCAGCTGGCAGATGATCAGGTTGTCCTCGTCGTCGCCCGTCACGGCAGCGACGACGTCCGGCGGCCGCGCGACACCGGCCCGCTCGAGAACATGGATCTCGGTCGCGTCGCCCATCTGGACCTGGTGCTCCAGCTCGTGCTCGAGCTGGTCGAAGCGGTCCCGGCGCTGCTCGATCAGCGTCACCTCGTGGCCGTGCCCGTCGCGCAAGAGGCTCCGGGCCAGGTTGGCCCCGATCTTGCCGCCGCCTGCGATCAGGATGTACAAGCTAGGTGGTCGCGACAGGCTCGCGCGGCCTGACCTCGCAGGCGCGCGCGGCGTCCAGCAGCTCGCTGATCGCCGTCTTGGTCGGAGAGATCGTTCGCAGACCGAGCGTTGCATAGAAATCGGCCCTCGCCGGGTCGAGGACCCTGACGACAACACACTGGTTGTCGAAGCGCTTCATCGCCACCTGCGCGACGACGAGATTCGTGTTGTCGCCGTTCGTGGAGACGACGACCGCGTCGGCGTCCTCGATGCCTGCCACCCGAAGGACGTCGACGTCCATGCCGTGGCCGAGAACGAAGCCGCCGCGCCAGTTCTCGCCGAGCCGCGTGAGCGCCTCCTCCTTCTCGTCGACCGCGGTCACCTCCCAGCCCTCCTCGGCGAGCTGCAGCGCCACGTTCGACCCCACACGGCCGCAACCGATCACTAGTGCCTTCACGCGCTCAGATTAGCTCAGCCTCCCGTCACGGGCTCACGTAGTCACGAACGCAGGCTCTTCTTCGTCCTCTTCCAGCACCCCCTGCGGGAAGGCGACCACGAGCACTTCGCACGGGGCCTTCTTCAGGACGTATTCCACCGTCGGGGAGAAGAACCGCGACTGGCGCCTCCACTTCGGGGCCGAGCCGACCACGATCAGGTCGACGCCGAGCTCCTTTGCCTGTTCGACGATCGCGGCACCGATCGAGCGGGCCCGGACGGTCTTTCCCTTGACCTCGACGCCGTGATCGGCGCCCAGCAGCTGGGCCTCCGCAAGCGCGGCCGCCGCGTTCTCTTCCTCGTCGGCGAGCTCGTCCTCGAGAACGCGCTCCATCGGCACGCGGATCACGTGCAGAGCCCAGACCGAGGCACCCGACTCCTGGGCGAGCTTGACCGCGGTCGCGACCATCTCCTCGCCGATCGGGCCGAGCTTCAGCGGCACCAGGATGCTCGAGTACTGCGCCTCGGTGAGAGCCGGGTGTTCGTCCGCCGACACCACGCGCTCGAGTAGCCCCTCGCCGCGGGAGCGCCGGACGATCACGTACATGACCAGTCCCGCGACCAGCCACGCCGGGCCGCCGTAGCGGGCGCCCTTGTGCGTCGCGAGCGCCAGGACCCAGACGACTGCGGTCAGGAAGGCGCCGACGACGGCGGGCACCGGCACCCGGCCGACGTTCAGCGGCACCCGGTAGGGCCGCCGTTTCTCCGGATGGCTGAACCTGAGCTTGATCACGGCGATCTGCGCCGCGGTGAACGCGAGCAAGACGCCGAAGCTGTAGAGGCCCGCGAGGAAGAAGACCGGATGCGTGAGCGCCGTGGTCGCCACGAGCAGAGCGATCGAGATCGCTGCCGCGGCGATGATCGACTGCGGCGCGACGATCGAGCGGCGGCTGAGGCGCCCGAAGACGCGCGGCAGCTGTCCGTGCTCGCCAAGCGAGTAGGCGAGCCGGCCGAAGCCGGCGACCGAAGTGGCCGCCGCAGTCAGCAGGATCAGGGCTCCCGACAGGCCCACGAAGACCTGCAGCGGCGCCCCGATCACGTCTGGCAGGTGATCCCTCAGGCGGGCGACGATGCCCATCATCGGCGCCTTCGCCCACGTACTTCCCAGCTGCGTTCCAGGATTGGCGGGGAAGGCCGAGACCCCGACGGCGGCGATTGCCGCGTAGAGCACGACGACGAGCCCGATCGCGCTGAAGACGCTCCGCGGCAGATCGCGACCGGGGCGCCGCACCTCCTCCGAGAGGTTCGCGACCGTCTCCAGCCCCGTGTAGGCGAGCATCGCGAGCGGCAGCGCGAAGGCGATCGAGTGCCAACTCGGGTTCGTGCCGAGTGAGGTTCCCTGGTTGAGCGCATGCGGCGAGAAGAGGAGTGCGAGACCGAGGATCACCAGCAGCAGCTGGGTGGCGAGATCGACCAGCGCGATCACGACGGCGAAGCGGAACAGCCGCCGGTTCCGGAGCAGGCGGAAGACGGCGATAGCGACGATCACGCCGCAACCGGCGACCACGTCCCAGGGCTTGTTGACCGTGGTGAACATCGCCGCGGCGGCGTAGTGCGGCACGTAGAGGGCGGAGAGCGCGATCACGATCAGGTAGTCGAGGAAGAGCGCCCAGCCGGTGACGAAGCCCCAGAGGTCGTTGAAGGCAATCCGGACGAACGTCGCCGCGCCGCCGGTCTCGCGGATCGCGGCCGTGCCTTCGACGTACGAGAGCGACACGATGATGAAGAGAGCGCCCGTGACGAGCAGCACGGCGGGTGTGAGCCCCAGCGCGTGCAGGGCGATGATCCCCAGCGCGAAGTAGATCGAGGAGGCGATCTCGCCGTACGCGATCGAGAAGAGCGCCGGCGCGTCGAGAACGCGCTGCAATCGGGGGAGCTTGCGTGCCATGGGCGGAGCTTATGCCCGCCGCCGGGCCTACCCGTCAGCTGAGTACGCTCGTTTTAGGGACAGTCCCCTTGAAGGACTGTCCCTGCAGCGGCGGTAAGTGAGGTCCGCTTCAGCTGCGCCGCGTGCGCGCCCGCAGCAGGTACAGCCGGCCGACGCCGAGCGCGGTGAAGAGCACGCCCATCAGGTAGCCGACCAGGCCACCGCCGCGCGCCGCGGTGACGACGAGCAGCGCGATCCCGATCCCCAGGAAGGCAAGCGCAAAGAGCGCCGTCGCACCCCTGTAGAAACTCATGCCGCCCGCCGCTTGTTCCGCAGTGTGACTGATTCCCTAAGCCGGGTTTGGACGGCCGCAGCGGCAAAGCCGCCACGGCCTCCAGATCGGCATCGCAAGCGACGCCTCATGCCGTCCGCCGCTTGTTGCGAAGCGTGACTGATTCCCTAAGCCGGGTTTGAACGGCCGCAGCGGCAAAGCCGCTACGGCCTCCAGATCGGCATCGCAAGCGACGCCTCATGCTGCCACCGTCTTCCGTCCCGCCACGACCATCACGCGGCTCGGCGCGTTCTTGAGGATGTAGTCGACCGTCTCGCTGAAGAGAGCCCGCCGCGGGCGGTCCCCGCGCGGCGCGCCGAGGACGATTATCTCCGTCTGTCGCCGCTCAGCCTCGCGCACGATGGCGCGTCCAGGGCTCCTAGCCCGCAGAAGTCTTCCGATTACGTTGACGCCGTAGAGCTCGCCGATCGCAACGGCGGCGTCGAGCGCTTCGTTCGCCGCCGCCTCCGCCTCGGGCAGGTCGGCGTCCAGGGGCAACTCGAGGGGCACTGTCACGACGCTGACAGCCGCAATCGACGAGCCACGATCGGCGGCAAGCCGGCAGGCGAAGTCGATCGCCTCCTCTGACTCTCGCCCCGGCTTCACGGGTACGAGGATGCTGCGGTACTCGAGTGCGGCCCCAGGGCCGATCAGCACCGGCGCCAGGACCGTCTCCCGAAGCGGGGCTCGAATCACATAGCGCCGGTAGACCGTGTACAGAATGAATCCGAAGATCAGCCAGCCGAATCCGACCCAGCGCGCATCGGGCTTCTGAACCACGACCACCAGCCACGCCGCGGCCGTACCGAGCCCACCGAAGATCGCGAACAACGGCCAGTCGACCGCGCCGATACGGAGGTTCGGGCGCGCGCGAAAGCGCATCTCACGCTCCCGCCGCCTCACCCGCAGGGCGACTATCGAGGCGTGCGCGATCGTGAACGAGAGCATCGCCCCGAACGCGTACATGTCGCCGAGGAACGTCGTCTTGCCGGGTAACAGAACCGCGATCGAGACGATCCCGCCGAACACGAGCAACGAGAGCCACGGCGTCTTGAACTTTGGATGCAGCCGCCGGAAGATCTCCGGCAGCTGCCGGTGGCTCGCCATTGCATAGGTGATCCGCGAAGCGCCAATCACGCCGGCATTGGTGGCGATGAACAGAATTGTCGCGGCGAGAATCCCGACGTAGATCTTCGCGCCGGTCAGCACGCCGCCGTGCAGGCCGAGGTTCTCGACGAGCCCGAGCACCGGGTCGTTCGCGAATCCTCCCTGGTCCGGCGGCAGGCCGAGCTTCGTCTGGTAGCTGCCATCAACGTGCGTCACAGGCAGCGCGGACAACGCGATCAGCGGCAGCGTGAAGTAGATCGCGAAGACCGCGCCCGCGACCCAGCTGATCGAGCGCGGGATGTCGCGCGGCGGATCGCGCGCCTCCTCGGCGAGGTTCGAGACCGTCTCGATCCCGGTGTAGGCGATCATTGCGATCGGGATCGCGAGGAAGAAGCTCCTCCAGGTGGGAGCGACGCCCCAGTGCAGGTTTGCCGAAAAGACCTGGTGCGGGCTGAAGATCAGCGCGAAGCCGATCAGCACCAAGAGCAGCTGGGTGGCGAAGTCGACGACGGCGAGAAAGATGTTTAGGTTTGCGGCCTCCCTGATCCCCACGATGTTCAGGCTCACGAGCAGCACGATCACGACGGCGCCGCCGACGATGTCCCAGGGGTTCGTTCTCAGCGGCTCCCAGAAGATCGAGAGGTAGTGCGGGACGAAGAACGCCGAGATGGCGATCGTGATGACGTAATTGAGCATCTGCGCCCAGGCGGCGCCGAAGGAGACGAGCTCGTCGAAGGCGTGTCGGGCGAAGCTCGAGGAGCCTCCGGCCTCGGGGAAGCGCACGGTCCCCTCCGCATACGTCGCAGCGGTCGCCGCGAAGATCACGCCGCTGATCACGAAGACGAGCGGCGTCAGCCCCAGCGCGATCCCGGCAACGAGCCCGAGCGCGTAGTAGATCGAAGAGCCGACGTTGCCGTAAGCGGTCGCGAACAGAGCCGGCGTGCCGAGAACGCGCTCCAGACGTTGTTGGCGACGCCGCCGCGGCACGCGCGGATGCTACGTCGGAAGACGGCTGGCGGGAACGGGAGCGCTCATTCGGTCTACTTATCTCGGAGACGCGGCCTTGTGCGGCCGGAGCCGGGCTTCGCCCGGCGGGAGGCCAGACCCGATTAGCGGTGTAGCGCGAAAAAGAAGGGGGCTCGCGGGGGAAACATGGTTTCCCCCGCGCTAAAGAAGGGGGCTCGCGGGGGAAACATGGTTTCCCCCGCGCTAGAAACATGGTTTCCCCCGTGCTAGCCGCGTTCGGCTATCTCGCTGGACTTATCCTGTTTCAGTGAGAAGAACAGCATCTTCGGACGGTGAAGGCCGCATTCTCGTCGTCGACGACGAGCCCCACATCCTGCGAGCGCTGCAGGCCACGTTGCGCGGGGCGGGCTACGACGTCGTCACGGCCACCACGGGCGAGGAGGCACTCCGAAGTGCCGCGGTTCGCCCTCCGAACGCCGTCATTCTCGACCTGGTGCTCCCGGATCGCCACGGTTCGGAGGTCTGCCGCGAACTGCGCTCCTGGTCGCATGTCCCCATCCTCGTCCTCTCCGCGGTCGGCGACGAAGGTGAGAAGGTCGCCGCGCTCGACGCGGGCGCCGACGATTACGTGACGAAGCCGTTCGGCACCGACGAGCTGCTCGCGCGGCTCAGAGCCGCTCTGCGCAGAACGGCGCCCGAAACGGGGCCGATCATCGAGATCGGCGAGCTCGTCGTCGACCTCGACAAGCACGCCGTCGCGTTCGCGGGCGAGCCCATTGCGCTGACGCCGAATGAGTTCGAGCTCCTGCGCCTCTTCGCGCAGAACGAGGGCAAGCTGCTGACACATCCTACGATCCTGCGTGAGGTCTGGGGGCCTGCCTACGGCGCCGAGTCGCACTACCTGCACGTCTACGTCTCGCAACTGCGGCGGAAGCTCGAGCCCGACCCAGCTCGACCCCGCTACCTGCTGACGGAACCCGGCGCCGGCTATCGGCTCGTGAACCCTCTCGCCGGCGAGACCTGAGCCTTGCAACGACAACGCCTCGACAGCAAGTGGGGGAGGCGCGGTGCCGGAGTGGCGTTCAGCGTCGCTGCCGTCGCCGTCGTTACCGGCGCCGTCTTCGCGTTGCGGCCGATCGCTCCGGTCGTCAGCCTGGGCGTGCTCTACGTGCTCGCCGTCGTGGCAGTCGCGGTCGTCTACGGCCTCGCTTACGCGATTCCGGTCTCCGTAGGCTCAATGCTGGCGTTCAACTTCCTCTTCCTGCCGCCGGTGCACACCTTCGCCCTCCGCGAGTCCGAGAATTGGGTCGCGCTCGCCGTCTACCTCACGGTCGGCGTCGTCGTCGGTGAGCTCGCGACGCGCTCACGTCGGCTGGCGCGTGAAGCCGTCGAAGCGGAGACGCTTCGCCAGGCCGATGCGGTCAAGACCGCCGTCCTGCACGCCGTCAGCCACGACTTGCGCTCGCCGCTGACAGCGATCCGGGCAGCGAGCGAAGGTTTGGACAATCCTGCCGTCCAACTGGGCGCGCGAGAGCGCGAAGAGCTCTTCGAGACGATCAGGATCGAAGTACGTCGCCTCGAGCGGCTTGTGGAGAATCTGCTCGATCTTTCGCGGCTCGAAGCCGGGCCGGCGAGACGCACGCCCGAGCTGTGGACGGTCGACGCTCTGCTCGCGTCTGCGCTCGAGCAGCTCGGCCGCGAGGCCGACCGAGTCGAGACGGACATCCCCGCCGAGGTCGGGCTGGTTCGCGTCGACGGTCCGCAGCTCCACCGCGTGTTGGTGAACCTGATCGAGAACGCCTTGAAGTTCTCATCGCCGAGCGACCCGGTCGACGTCAGCGTCGAAGGGGGCGGCGGGAAGATCCGCGTTCATGTTCGGGATCGAGGTCCCGGGATCTCCGAATCGGACCGGGAAAGGATCTTCGATGCCTTCGAGCGTGGAAGCAGCGCCGACCCTGGGAGCGGCCTCGGCCTTGCGATCGCGCGAGGGTTCGCCGAGGCCAACGGCGGTCGGGTTTGGGTGGAGCCCGACGTGGAGTCGACCGGCGGTTCGACATTCGTCCTCGAGCTCCCAGCGATTGAAGAAGGGGCCGCCTTTAGCAAATCTTGAGGCGGAAAAGCTCAATCTTGAGGCGGGGCTGACAAGACCCGGCCTACGTTGGTTGGATGGCGTCCTTACGGCGTTTCCTCTCTCGGCAAGCCATCGCTAGCGGGCGCCGTCGCCTCCGTCGCACGACTCGTCGCCTCGTTGGACTCCAGCGGATGGTCGTCGTCCCGCTGCTCGACGCAGAGCTCACGCGGCACGCACTCGACCTCGCCTGCCGCCTCGCCGCCGACGGAGGCTCGCGCGTGCTCCTGCTGGCGCCGTTGTATGTCGACTGGGAGCTACCACTCAACGCGCATTTCAAGCAAGAGGAGGCGGCGCTCCACGTCGAGCTCGGTCGCGAGCGTGCCATTGCCGAAAGCTACGGCGTCGGCGCCCACACTCAGATCGTTCGGGCGCGGCCGGGGGAGCTCGGACGAGGCGTCGCGGAAGCGGCCGTGGAGGTGCGCGCGTCGCTGATCGTGGTCGGGGCCCCCGTCGATTCGCAGCGCGGATTCCGCCGCCCGTTCTCGCGCGACGTTTGGTCGGTGTTGAACGACGCCCCGTGCCCCGTATTGATCGCGACCGGCGCACCGCCGCGAGCCAAGCGAGCGGTCGCGTGAGTCGCGCGACGCTGGACGCGCCCGCGGTTCGCCCGCTGAAGCGGGCGATCGTCGGCCGGCCGATGGCGAGCGGCGAGCTCGAGGACACTCTGCTCCCGAAGACGCTGGCGCTGCCGATCTTCGCCTCCGACCCGCTCTCGTCGGTGGCCTATGCGACGGAGTCGGCGCTTGTCGTACTCGTCGCGGCCTCTGCCGGCGCGGCGCACCTCGTCTTCCCGATTTCGATCGCGATCGCGGCGCTGCTCGCGATCGTGGTCGCTTCCTACCGCCAGACCGTTCAGGCCTACGAGACGAGCGGCGGGGCCTACATCGTCGCCAAAGACAACCTCGGGACGTTTCCCAGTCTGGTCGGGGCCGCGGCATTGCTCACCGACTACGTGCTCACGGTCGCGGTCTCGATCTCCGCGGGCATCTTTGCAGTCACGTCGCTCGCGCCCTCGCTCGAGCCCCACAAGGTCATTCTCTCTCTCGGCTGTCTCGCCATCATTGTCTTCGTCAACTTGCGCGGCATACGCGAATCGGGGCTTGCATTCGCGCTCCCGACCTACGCCTTCGTGGCGTCGATGTTCGCGCTCGTCGGCGTCGGTCTCGCGAAGAGCCTTCTCGGCCAGACCCCACATGCGGTGGTTCCCCATCCGGTGGCAAGCGGTGCCGGCGCTGTGACCCTGTTCGTGCTGCTGCGCGCTTTCTCCTCGGGGTCGACGGCCCTGACGGGCGTGGAAGCGATCGCCAACGGGGTCAATGCGTTCCGGCGTCCGCACGGCAGGAATGCTGCGGCGACGCTCGGCATCCTCGGCGCGATTGCGATCACGCTCTTCCTCGGCGTCTCGTATCTCGCCGTCCAGGAGCACGCACTACCGAGCCAGACGGCCTCGGTCGTCTCGCAGATCGCCCGCGCCACCTTCCCTGCGGGATCACCTGCGAGCTTCCTCTACTACGCGGTGCAGGTGACGACCCTGCTCATTCTCGTTCTCGCCGCGAACACGTCCTTCCAGGGATTTCCTCGTCTCGCGGCGCTGCTGGCCCGGGACAACTTCGCGCCGAGGCAATTCACGAACCTCGGCGACCGGCTCGTGTTTTCGAACGGGATGCTCGTGCTCGCGACTCTCGCAGGCTTGCTGATCTGGATCTACGGCGCGAACGTCAACTCGCTGATCCACCTGTACGTGATCGGCGTCTTCACCGCCTTCACGCTGTCACAGGCCGGGATGGTTCGCTACTGGAAGCGGGTCCGCGAGCCGGGCTGGCGCTACCGCGCCCTCGTCAACGGCGTCGGTGCCACGGCGACAGGCGTCGTGGCGGCGATCGTGATCGTGACCAAGTTCGCGGCTGGAGCCTGGCTCGTGATCGTCGCCATCCCGCTGCTCGTGCTCGCCTTCTACGGAATCCGTCGCCACTACCGAGGGATCGCGCGGCGGCTGCATGCCGGCGCAGACGCAGTCGTAGCAGCGCCGCCGCCGCGAAACTCGACTCTGCTGCTGGTCGAATCGATCGACGAGGCGACCGGCGACGCTTTGTGGTTCGCCGAGAAGACGGGCGGCTTTCGCGCCATCCACGTGCCGGCCCGAGGTACCGACCCGGGCATCAAGCCGCGCTGGTTCCGCTTTTCCGACGAGCGCTCGCACCTCGAGGTACTCGACGGCTCGCTCGGGGTCACGGAGGCCGTGCTCGAACAGGTCTGGCGCCTGCCCCGAGGAGAGTCGAGCTTCGTGACTGTGGTCATACCGGAACTCTTTCGACGCCCGTCGCTGCTCGAGGTGTTCAAGCACCCACGCGCGTTGCTTCTCAAGCTCCGGCTCCTGGCCGAACCGGGAGTCGTCGTCGCCGATGTGCCCGCGCTCGCCGGGGCCGACGAGGCGCCGCCGGAGCGGGCAGTTGTTCGTGTTCTCGTCTCCGGCGTGAATGCGTCCTCGATGCGGGCAGTCAACTACGCACGCACGTTGGGAATCCAAGACACCCGTGCGGTCAACTTCGCCTTCAGCGCCGAGGAGGCCGAGGTGATGCGCCGCGAGTGGACAGCACACGGACCTCGGATTCCGCTCGAACTCGACGACGCCCCCTACCGCGACATCGGCACTCCCCTACGCGCCTACCTCCGTGACTTGACCGAGAACGGACGAACTGAGGTCGTGCTGGTCCTGCCGGAGCTCGTCGTTCGCGGCCTGAGCCGGACGCTCCACAACCAGAAAGCGCTCTATCTGAAGCGCCTACTGCTGTTCGAGCCGCATGTGATCCTCGCGTCGGTCCCGTACCAGCTGCTTCGCTAATTAGCACAGGGGAAACCAAGCACGGGGGAAACCATGTTTCCCCCGTGACCCCCTTCTTCTTTTCGCGTAGGTATTGCAACCGCTGCTTGGCCTCCCGCCGGGCCAAGCCCGGCTCCGGCCGCGTTCGCCAGCTACCCGTGAATCGAAACCAGCAGCGGAATGATCAGGATCGCGACGATGTTGGTGATCTTGATCATCGGGTTGATCGCGGGGCCCGCGGTGTCCTTGTAAGGGTCGCCGACGGTGTCGCCGGTGACCGCTGCCGCGTGGGACTCTGAGCCCTTCCCTCCGTAGGCGCCGTCCTCGATCAGCTTCTTCGCGTTGTCCCAGGCGCCGCCGCCCGAGGTCATCGCGATCGCCAGGAAGAGGCCTGTGACGATCGTGCCGATCAGGAGGCCGCCGAGCATGCGGGCATTGATCAAGCCGACGATGATCGGGAACGCGATCGGAATCAGCGACGGCAGGAGCATGCTCTTGATCGCGGAGCCGGTGACGATGTCGATCGCCCGTCCGTACTCCGGCCGCGCTGTGCCTTCCATGATCCCGGGTATCTCGCGGAACTGACGCCGCACCTCGGTCACGACCTGGCCGCCCACGCGGCCGACCGCCTCCATCGCGAGCGAGGCGAACAGGAAGGGCATCAAGCCGCCGATAAAGAGGCCCGCGATCACCCAGGCGTCGTCGAGCGCGAAGCTGATCCCGTTCAGACCCTGGCGGTCGAGCTCGCTGTGGTAGCTGTCGAAAAGCACAAGCGCCGCGAGGGCCGCCGAGCCGATCGCGTAGCCCTTCGTGACGGCTTTCGTGGTGTTCCCAACCGCGTCGAGCGGGTCGGTGATCGCACGCACCGACTCCGGCAGATCCGCCATCTCGGCGATCCCACCGGCGTTGTCGGTGACCGGGCCGTAGGCGTCGAGCGCGACGATCAGACCGGTCATCGAGAGCTGCGCCATCACGGCGACGCCGATTCCGTAGAGGCCTGCGAAGTGATGCGCGACGAGGATCCCGGCAGCGATCACGATCACCGGCAAGGCCGTGGCCTGCATTCCGACGGCGAGGCCTTCGATGATGTTCGTCGCGTGCCCGGTCTGCGACGCACGCGCGATCGACTTGACGGGCCGCCAGCGGGTGCCGGTGTAGAACTCGGTGATCGCCACGAGCAAGAAGGTGACGACGAGGCCGACGAGCGCCGAGAGATAGAGGTCGGAGAAGTTGTACTTCGAGTTGTCGTCAAAGGCGAGCGTCACCGGGATGAATCCGAGCGCGGAGAGGAAGGTCGCGACAAAGACGGCCTTGTAGAGCGCGTTCATGATCGAGCCGCTGCGGCCGACACGAGCGAAGAAGACACCGACGATCGAGGCGAGAATCGACACGCCGCCCAGCGCGAGCGGATAGAGCGGAAGCCGTCCGTGCAGCGGGAAGCTGAGGCCAAGCAGCATCACGGCGACGGCGGTGACCGCATAGGTCTCGAACAGGTCTGCCGCCATCCCGGCGCAGTCGCCGACGTTGTCGCCGACGTTGTCTGCGATCACGGCCGGGTTGCGCGGATCGTCCTCGGGGATTCCAGCCTCGATCTTGCCGACGAGGTCGGCGCCGACGTCGGCGGCCTTGGTGTAGATGCCGCCGCCGAGGCGCGCGAACACCGAGATCAGCGAACCGCCGAAGGCCAGGCCGATCAGGTCGCGGATGGCCGCATCCTGCGACTTGTCGAACCAGCTCGTGAGGACTCCGTAGTAGCCGGCAACCCCGAACAAACCGAGCCCGACGACGAGCAAGCCCGTCACCGAGCCGGCGCGGAACGCGATGTTCAAAGCGGGCCGGAGGCCCTGGCGTGCCGCCTCCGCTGTGCGAACGTTGGCGCGGACCGCGACGTTCATCCCGATGAAGCCGGCCGCGGCCGAGAGGGCTGCGCCGATCAGGAATCCGACGGCTGTTCCCCAACCGAGCTTGTGGTAGAAGCCGATCAGGAGGAAAGGCACGATCGAGACGAGGCCGATCGTCATGTACTGGCGCCGGAGGTAGGCGGCCGCGCCTTCCTGGACCGCCTGGCTGATCTCGCGCATGCGCTCGTTGCCCGCGGGCTGGCGGAGCACCCAGATGGTCAGTCCGATTCCGAACCCGATCGCCACGCCCGCGCAGAGGAGCGCAAACAGCACGGTGTGATGGTGGAAAAACCCGCTCAATCCGCCTCCCTCACAAAGTCAGCGCCGGGATGCCCCGGCGCGGCGCAGTTTCTATCAAACGCGGCGCGGGCGCGCCGCAGGCGAGGCCAGCGGCTTGCTAGCGAAGACTAGTCCGGCGGTGGCGGTGCTTCGTCCTCAGCGCCTTCCTCCGCGGCGGCGGCGGCGTACGCGAGCTGCATGTTCACGAGTACCTGGTTGAAGTCGCGTACCGCGTCGTCGGGTACAGCCCCTTCGAGCACTGGAACCAGGGCCTTGAGCGCCTCGATCGCCAGCCGGGCCTGCTCGAGGTCCTTGCTGGCGCCGCTCAGACGGTGATAGCCGAGCGACGAGATCGTGTAGACCGTCTGCAAAAGAAGGTCGGAGACCTTGAGCCGGCCGAGCTCGGCCTGCAGCTGCTCGACGAGCTCCTGGTCCTCTTGCGAAGGCTGAGGCGGCTGCTCTTCAGCCACGAACCGGCTCTCCGCGTCGGACGAGGCCTGTATAGATCTCCTCCATCGTCGCCCCGTCTGCGTGTTGCGCGATCTGGCGTTCGGCCGAGTTCGCAGTGGGCACGGCCAGATACTGCGCTGCTCCGAGCTCCTCGGCAACCGGAGCGATCCATTCGAGCAGGCGCTCGAGGTGCGCGCGGGCCGGCCGGACGTCGCCGCTCGCGAGGTCGATCAGCTCGCCCGCCAGACCGTAGCGGGTCGCCCGCCAGAAGTTCTCTTCGATCAGCCTGTGCGGGAAGGCCAGCAGCGGCTCGCCCTCGTCGAGGGCCCGCGCGATCCGCGCGGTCAGCCCGTAGCAGAGTGCTGCGAGCGAGCGCGCTTCCTCGAGGTCGGGCTGCGCGTCACAGATGCGGATCTCAACGGTCGGGAACGCGAGGTGCGGGCGTACGCTCCACCAGATCTGCGTATGCTCGGTGATCGAACCGGTGTCGTACAGGAAGCGGACGTACTCCTCGTAGCCGGGCCAACCCGCGTAGGCGTCTGGGACGCCGCAGCGCGGGAACATGCGAGTGAAGATCTCGGTTCGAGTCGAGTGCAGATGGGTGAAGACGCCCTCGACGAAGGGCGAGCTCGCGGAGACGGCGAGCAGCTCGGGCAGGTAGTTGCGCAGGCCGTTGCACACGGCGACAGCCCGATCCGCTCCCTTGATGCCGACGTGGACGTGCAGCCCGAAGGTGTTGTTGCGCCAGACGACGTAGCGGAGGAGCTCGTCGTTGCGCCGGTAGTGCGGCGTGTCGATGATTCGCTGCTCCTGCCAAGGGCTCCACGGGTGGGTCCCGGCGGCGGCCAAGGCGATCCCAAGGCCGCCGGCGAGCTCCTCGAGTTGTACGCGCCGCTCTCCGAGTTTCGCGGCGGCCTCCGCAAAGCTTTCGCATCGGCCTGTTCGAACCTCGACCTCGGAGGCGATCAGCTCGCCGACAAGGTGCTCTTCGAGCGGCGTTCCTCGAGCGGCCGCCTGCAGCTCTTCGAACCGGTTCGCAAGCGACAGCGTCTCCGGGTCGAGGACCGCGAACTCCTCCTCCACGGCGACGGTGAAGTCGCTGCCGTTCTCGTACGCCTCGCGGGCGGAGTGGATTTGTTCGTCTGGAGTGAGTCGCTGGGTATCTCCCA
>WNFX01002644.1_pt1 | contig 20045 bp, 11 predicted proteins | sample 5400111 | NCBI WGS metagenome assembly WNFX01 (sample SAMN13153363, study PRJNA577476) | soil metagenome | isolation source: 40 cm soil or saprolite under grassland replicate 1 | place: USA:California | collected 2016-06-15 | reverse complement strand
GAAGTAAAAGAAGTTATCCAGGAAAATAAAGAAATTGAGAATAAGAAGATTGATGTGGTTAATCAGGAAGGGATAAAAGACAATGATATTGCAACGCCTACTCAAATAGATGAAGGTAAACAGGTAATTGAAGAGAAAAAAGAAGACGACGAAAATAAAATTTTTGAAAAAGTAGAAGTTGAGGCCGCATTCCCCGGTGGGGAATCTGCATGGCGCAAGTTCCTTGAAAGAAACCTTCGCGGTGATGTGGCCACGGAAGCGGGTGCACCGGCAGGCCAGTACACGGTATGGGTACAGTTTGTTGTGGATAAAGAAGGGAATGTGAGTGATGTAAAAGCTCTTACCACTCATGGATATGGAATGGAAGATGAAGCAGTGAGAGTTATCAAAAAAGGACCACAGTGGAAACCGGCTATTCAAAATGGCCGCAACGTAAAAGCTTATCGTAAGCAACCTATAACCTTCCAGATAGAAGAACAATAATTACAACCAGATATATTCTTTAATCCTCCCGGCTTGTCGGGAGGATTTTTATTTTTTAACCTTCCGAAATCACTTTTACTTTTGAATTACTATGAGTGGAAAATTAACAGGATGGGATGATACGATCGTTGCTTTGGCAACTCCACCTGGACTTGGTGCCATTGGCATAATCCGTTTAAGCGGTAAAAACTCGTTTACTATCATCAGCCAATTATTCCCTTCTAAAGATTTAACTGATCAGCTTTCTCATTCTTTACACGTTGGATTTTTAAAAGAGGATGATAAAATATTGGATGAAGTGGTGATTTCCCTTTATAAATCTCCACGTTCCTATACCGGTGAAGATGTTATTGAAATCAGTGGTCACGGATCTCCATATGTTTTGCAACAGATAATTGATGCTTGTATAAAGAGAGGAGCGAGATTAGCAAAGCCGGGAGAATTTACGCAACGAGCGTTTTTAAATGGAAAAATAGATTTAACTCAGGCGGAAGCAGTGGCCGACTTAATTGCCAGCAATACCTCCATCTCACATAAAGCAGCGCTGCACAATATCCGCGGCGGCTTTTCAGAACAACTAAAAGATTTGAGAGAAAGACTTATCCGTTTTTCCGCCCTGGTTGAACTGGAGCTGGATTTTTCACAAGAAGATGTTGAATTTGCAGATCGCAAACAATTACATGACTTGATTGAAGAAGCCGACCAGGTAACAGTATCATTGATCAGCTCATTTAAATTGGGAAATGTGATAAGGAATGGAATCAGCGCAGCTATCATCGGCAAACCAAATGCAGGAAAATCAACTTTATTAAATGCTTTGTTGAACGAAGAAAGAGCGATTGTAAGTGAAATGCCGGGAACAACGAGAGATACAATTGAAGAAGTTATCAATATTGACGGCATTTTGTTTCGCCTGATTGATACAGCCGGCATCAGGCAACATACGAATGATGTGATTGAATCCGCGGGTGTAAAACGAAGTCTTGATAAAATGAAGCAAGCTGATCTCGTTCTTTATTTATTTGACGTAAACGCAGTGACAAAGGATGAATTGTTGGAAATAGAAAAAGATCTGTCCTTTCAGGAAATAAAACATTTGTTGGTAGCGAATAAAATAGATGTTGCCGATGAAATGTCAGTAAAAGAAAAGTTTGGTGATATTTCTAACCTGCTTTTTATTTCCGCTATTGAAAATCGATATATAAGTAATTTAAAAGAAAGAATGGTAAACACTGTATTAGAAGGGCGGGTGCAAATTGAAAGCACTATCGTTACCAACACACGACATTTCCAGGCCTTGCAACAACTACATTCGTCATTGCTTGATGTTAGTAAAGGACTAACTGCTAAGATACCCGGTGATCTTTTAGCTGCTGATATTCGCCAGAGCCTTCATTATCTCGGGGAAATTAGCGGCGAGGTTACCACCGAAGATCAGCTTGATTACATTTTTTCAAAGTTTTGTATCGGAAAGTAACTGCATCGCATCCAATGCAGCTTTCACGCGGTTCCTGCGGGTTCTAATTGCCACTATTCGATCAACAATTAACGAAAGGTAGATAAAAGTTGATCTAACAGTTATACTGATAACGGCAAATGAACCACACACTCAGTAAATTCCCCCTCCTTGGTGTTTACTTTTATTTCTCCCCCATGCGCTTTTACAATATCATAACTCAACGATAACCCTAATCCGGTTCCCTCTCCTGTTGGCTTAGTTGTGAAGAAGGGCTGAAATATTTTATCCAATACTTTTTGAGGAATGCCGTTGCCATTGTCAGTGACACTGATCACAACCTCAGCCCCCCTGCCCCCCAAAGGGGGGTTCTTGGTAGTTTTCACTGTAACTGTTGGCTCGTATTCGTCACCGGCTTGTTTCTTTTTTTCATCGACTGCATAAAAAGCATTGTTGATCAAATTAAGAATTACTCTTCCGATATCCTGCGGCACTGCATTTATTTTTCCAATACTATTATCGAAATCAGTTTTAGTAGTTGCATTGAAGGATTTGTCTTTTGCACGAAGACCATGATAGGCAAGACGTAAATATTCATCCGCCAAGGCATTAATATCCGTGGGTTCTTTTTGTCCGGTACTGGAGCGGGAATGCATGAGCATGCCCTTTACAATTGTATCTGCTCTTTTGCCGTGATGATTTATTTTTTGTTCATTCTCTTTGATGTCATTTGCAATGGCTTTTGCATCATCGAGATTTCCTTTACCAATTTCTTCTTTCATTTCTTCAATCAACTCCGCATTCACTTCCGAAAAATTGTTGACGAAGTTTAAAGGATTTTGTATTTCATGAGCAATGCCTGCAGTGAGTTCCCCAAGGGATGCCATTTTTTCGGATTGGATGAGTTGTGCCTGGGTGGATTTCAATTCAGTCAAGGCATTTTGAATTTCCTTTTTTTGATGTTCAAGTAAAGTATTCGCTATTTGCTTCTGACGATTGTTGCGATAAAAGATGATGGCAATTAATAAAAACACTCCTACGATTGCCAGCAAGACATATAACTTAATTTTGTTTTTAAAACTTTCTTTTTCCTGCTGAATTTCCTGCTGGCGTTGTTGCTCATTGATGGCTAATAGCTGCAGCCTATGAAATTTTTCAGGACCAAACAGACTGTCTTTAATTTCAATCGCTATTTCAAGGTAGTAATAAGCACTATCAAGTTTGCGTTTGGCTTTGTAAAGTTTTGCAAGCAGGGTAGTGGCCTCAAGCACCAATGGTTTTGTAAACAATCTCTGACCATTGCTAAAAGCAAGCAATGCATAGTGAAGGCTGGAGTCAGGTTCATGTGTATTAAATAAACATTCTGCAATATGGTATTGAGCGGCACTAAGATTTAAAAGGTCGCCATTCCGGCTAACTGGCCGGTAATAGCTTAAGGCTTTACTATAATTTCCTGATTGGGCTTGAATATCTCCAAGACCTGTTAATATCGCTGATTGTAATGGCCCCAGGCTCATATTAGAGGAGTAAATGCGGGTTTGTAATTGAAAAGCTTGTTGTTCAAAAAACAACGCCGAGTCAAGGATATGCATCTGTTCATAAGCACGTCCTACATTGTGCAAGCCATAAATACTCATTGGTCTAAGGGAAAGGTTCTCATTAATTTTCTTTGCCAGGAAAAGGTAATTAAGTCCTTGCCTATATTCACCAAGTTGTGTATAAGCTATTCCAATAAAAGTCAAACTATTCGCTTCCAACTCCTGATCTTTGATATCCCTGCTGATTCGCAGAGCGTTGAACAGAGCCTCTAACGCTTGAGGATAATCTCCAACTATACGCGAAGCCTCACCTAAACTGTTTAATGCTTGACCTTCGCCTCTGACAAAATTCAGTTGACGTGCTAAAGACAGGGCTTCTTTTGCTAAGATGATAGATGAGTCTGGCCTCACGAATAAGTGATTGGCAGCTATTTTCGTCAATCGCATCACCTCGTTGCTATCTTTCCGGCTTTGTTTTGAGATATCCTGTGCAGACGCCTGACCGACAACAACTGCCAGGGTAAAGATAAACAGCAGCAATGCAAAATAATATTTTTTCATAGTGTGTAAGGTAAGAGGATAATAAATTCAGCAAATTTATCTTCTTCAGTTTCTACTTTTAATTCTCCACCATGTGCTTTTACAATGTCATAACTTAAACTCAAACCATGCGATCAAACTGTTTCAGTTAGTACAAAAAAGATTAATCGTAAAGTACGGATAAGCCCGGAGCAACTGGTCTTTGCCGTGCTTATGGTATCTAATACAAATTGATCAGGCCTGATTTACAGGGAAGGATGATGATTTGAAGTTACTGATTTAAGTAATCAGGATTAAAGCGAATTCAAGAAGCGAAAGATAAAGTAGTTGCAATTTGTCTGAACAAATAATGGTTATCACATATAATCCTTAACGAGCTGTTTACAATAAGTGCCAACTCACAAAAAAGCTATTAAAGTTTACTTTATTTTTTCCCAGCAATACGTTTCAACATATGCCCTGGCAGTCGTTTTAAGAAAGATTTGCGTACAATAATCCTGCTACTAATTTCTCTAAAACACTGATAAATACTCGATGAGTACATTCTGTATCGAAAAGTAACTTTTTTAAAATTCTAAAATAAATTTCAGATAATATATTTACTTTTTTGCTTTGAACTCCGAAGGTGTGCAACCAAACTTCGATTTAAATACAGTAGAAAAGTAAGCCTGCGATGAAAACCCCACTTTAAAAGAAATTTCTGAAATAGAAAGGTCTTCATTTAGCAAAAGGTATTTTGCCCTTTGCATCCGTACACTTAAAATATAATCATTTACATTAAGACCCAGTACCGCCTTTACTTTCCTGTATAACTGCACCCGGGATATCCCAATCTCTCTGCATATGTCATCAACCCCAAAGTTTTCATTCGCTATATTATTTTCAACAATAGCGGAAAACTCGCTAACAAATTTCCTGTCAATTTTCCTGGATGAAGAAGCCCGGATACTTTCATTCGGTAACTCACTGCTGTAATGATCTCTTAATGTTTCCCTGTTCTTGATCAGATTCTTAATCGTTTCTTCGAGGTATTGAACATTAAAAGGTTTGACAATATAGGCATCCGCTTTTAATTTCAATCCTTCAATTTGCTGTTCAATGCTTCCTTTTGCTGTTAAAATAATAATGGGAATATGCGATGTACGGATGTCATTTTTCAAGGTCTCTGTTATAACCATTCCATTCTTTCCGGGTAGTAAAATGTCTGATACGATCACATCCGGCACTATTTCATATGCTAGGTTAAGTCCAACGTTTCCATTTTCCGCTTCAATGATCTCATAATTTTTATCCAGTTGATTTTTCAGGAATGCCCTGATCTCATGATTATCCTCTATGATCAATATGGAATAATCTTTCTCTGTGTGTACCAGATCTTCTGATATAAATGGTTTCACTTCTTCGGCCTCGTTTGTATAGATTTTTGCATCTTCATAATTCAGAAAATAAGGATTACTCTCTTTTTCAATTTCACTTTGCTCCAGGTGTTCCTTTCCCAATGGCAATTTTATTTCAAATGTTGTACCCTTCCATTTTTCACTTTTAATTTTTATACCACCATGATGCAGCGTAATTAATTCCTTTGACAATGCAAGACCAAGACCGGTTCCTTTATAAGTTCCTTCATTTCCCTGGTAAAAAAGATCAAACGCATGTTCCAATGTTTCAGGTCCCATACCTACCCCGGTATCTTCAATTGTGATAATCGCATTGGTGTTACTGCTGTCCTTGCTGAGGGATACAACAATGGAACCGTGATCATTGGTGTATTTAAAAGCATTGGACAGGATATTAAATAAAATTTTATCCAGCATGTTCACATCAAACCATACTTCCAGCTCTTTATATTTCGAATCTACTCTGAACGAAATCTTCTTTTTGTCCGCAATGTCTGCAAATGCATTGGTGATCTCCGAAATAAATTCAACAATATTATTTTTACTTCCCCTTAATTTCATTTTTCCTTCTTCTATTTTTCTGAAATCCATTAATTGATTAACGAGTCTTAACAACCGCATTGAATTCTTTTTTACCATTTCCAACTGCGACTTTACTGAAAAATGAAGCTTGGGCGATAATAATATTTCCTCCAACGGACCTAAAATAAGCGTAAGCGGTGTTCGTAATTCATGCGAAATATTGGTAAAGAAATTAAATTTTGCATCCGTAGCCTCTTTTGCTCTTTTCCCTAATTCAATTAATTGATTACGCTGCATTAAAATTTCTTCATTTTGCAAAGCAAGCCTGGCGTTTATTTTTCTATTCTCCCTTAAATAAAAAAACAGGACAGATCCCATGATCAATGCCAGCGCAAGGGATATGGAGATGGCATAAATGATATTTGTCTGGTTCCTTGTAATAACGGCTTGGTCTTCGATTTTTTTCTGGCTCCGGTCTATATCCATTTGTTGCGCAAGCACCCTTTCATTCTGCAGCCTCATGATACGTACGTTGGTAGAATCAATGATGGTAGTGGCCAATTCATTTTCTTTCTGGTAAGGTTGATTTTCAAGAATACTAACCGCCGTTTGAATAGCTTCTTTACCGCCTGTAGGATAAAGTATGGTGGCTTTTAATATCCCTTTTTCCACCAGGTCTATCCCGCCATTTTTACCCGGAAGTCCATCTACACCGATGATCTTTATTTTTTCATCAAGCCCAAGCTTTTTGCATACATTATAAGCAGCAAAAGCCAGGCGGTCATTCTGCCCAAAGATCAACTGTATGTCTGAATGCGATTGCAATACATTTGTAAACTGCTTTTCCCACTCCACCGGAAATTTATCCCAATCTCCGTTAAACCTGAGTACATAATTAATGTCCGGATAATTTTTAATAAAATCTGTAAAGCCTTTATGGCGACCTATATCTGCTGACGATCCCACATCTTTTCCTGCTATTTCCATTACATTACCTTTTCCTTTCAACAGTGCATTCGCATAGGCCCCTGCATCCAAGCCAATTTTATAATTGCTGGCGCCTATAAAAGCTGTGTAGTTTTTTGATAAGGTATTTCTGTCAACAAGAATAACAGGAATGCCAGCTGCATAAGCCTTGTCAATAACAGGAGCAATAGGCTCCGCTTCAGCCGGTGATGCAATGAGCAGATCAATTTTATCTTTGATCAGCTCCTGTATTTGTTGTTTTTGCTTTTCAGAACTCAGGTTGGCATCTTTTACCACCAATTCAATTTCCGGATGAAAAGATAATTCCCGTTCCATTTCCTTCTGCATAGTCTTTCTCCAGATATCTCCAAAAGTGCATTGGGAAAAACCAATTTTAAATTTCTTGTCTTTGCGTGAAGTATTGCAGGATAATAAGGATAATATAGTTATTAGCAGCAGCCAGCAGATCATTCCACCTTCAGGTCTTTTGAATATGTTTTTTTGGGAAAGCATAGCAATCAGTTCAGCAAGTTGAGCAATTTTTTTTAAAACCCATTTTTAAATCTGTATCTACTTCTTTAAAAAAAATTAAATCACTGAAATCAAAATGTGAATCAAAAATAAAGGTGGAACAGAATTGAAAAATGGTATTACAGATTTAGAAAGGCTACTTTATTGAATAAAAATTTAGAAATTATAAAGCAATACAGTTCAGCAGAATAAAAAATATTTAACGGTGTTTTTAAAATTTAAAAACAATTGAACCAATACCAAAACATATTAAGCGGTTGGCGAACATACATTGCTTGTCTAATTGCTGCTATTATGAATAAAAAACTGCTTCTTTGGAGTGTTGTCGTAGCCCTTGGTGGCTTTCTCTTCGGATTTGATACAGCCGTTATTTCCGGCGCTGAACAGGATATTAAAAGAATCTGGGGATTAAGTGATGTTGTTCACGGTATAGCAATCGGTATTGCATTATATGGTACTGTTGTTGGCGCAATTTTCGGCGGTATCCCGGCCACTAAGTTTGGCAGAAAGAAAACACTTCTTTGGATCGGTATATTTTACCTGGTGTCTGCCGCCGGGTCATCATTGGCTCCCGATGTTTACACCTTCATGGCGTTTCGGCTATTAGGCGGCTTCGCTATCGGCGCTTCATCTGTAGTAGCGCCAATGTACATATCCGAAATAGCTCCTGCAAAGAACAGGGGCAAGTTGGTGGCTACTTTTCAATTCAATATCGTTTTCGGAATTGTCGTTGCTTATATCTCCAATTACTTTTTGCATGGCATTGCAGGCGATAATAGCTGGCGATGGATGCTAGGAGTAGTGGCTATCCCATCTGCTGCTTACTGCATATTAATATTCTTTGTTCCTGAAAGCCCAAGATGGCTGATCGTACATAAGGGTGATTATGATACGGCTCGTAAAACTTTAGAAGTAAGTGACCCTGCAGGTGTGGATGAAGCTGTTCAATCATTGCAAATATCTATTGCAGAAGACAAACAAAAAGAAAGCCTCTCATCTTTCTTCACCAAAACCTACAGTGTTCCCATCATGCTCGCATTCCTTATTGCTGTATTCAACCAGCTATCAGGTATCAATGCCATTATTTATTTCGCCCCCCGTGTGTTTGAACTGGCGGGTATTGGTAAAGATGCTGCCTTCCTGCAGAGTGCAGGCATAGGATTGGTGAATTTAATTTTTACTATGCTTGGCCTGTACCTGATCGACCGAATTGGCAGAAAGAAATTAATGCTGATCGGTTCGATAGGTTATATTCTTTCGCTATCAGCAGTAGCGGCTGCATTCTATTTTAATTATCTCGGGGGAATGATTGTTCCAGTTTTGTTATTCATCTTTATCGCCTCTCATGCTATCGGGCAGGGCGCCGTGATATGGGTGTTTATTTCCGAAGTATTTCCCAACAGTGTCCGTGCTTATGGCCAATCGCTGGGTTCTTCCACGCATTGGATTTTAGCAGCCACCATTACAACAGTATTCCCAATAATGGCTACAAGGTTTGGCCCCGCTCCATTGTTTTTATTTTTTACGATCATGATGCTGCTGCAATTGCTATGGGTAATCTTTAGAATGCCGGAAACCAAAGGTGTTCCCCTGGAGCAATTAGAGGCGAAGCTGTTAAAAAAAATAGCAGGTAAGCAAAGCAGTAAGCAAAGCAATCGTGTTGGTATTAAACCAGAATTAGAAATAAAATAATTTTTATGCCTGATAAAAATATACACCCTGTAGTTTGTTTTGGCGAAGTGCTCTGGGATATCCTTCCTTCAGGTGCAGTGCCTGGTGGTGCACCCATGAATGTTGCCTATCATTTGCAAAAGCTGAATAAAAACCCGGCGCTTATTACACGAATTGGTATGGACAATAAAGGTCAGGAACTCATGAATATATTTTCGGGTCACGGTGTTTGTACAGATTATTTCCAGGTGGATGATAAATATGAAACCGGAAAAGTATTTGCCAGCCCAAATGAGTATAATGAAGTTGTCTATGATATAGTAAAACCAGTTGCCTGGGATTTTATTGCCTGGGATAATGCTTTTACTGAGTTGCTGGCAAATGCTGAATTTTTTGTTTTCGGAAGCCTTGCCGCAAGAAATAAGGCTTCAAAAGATACTTTGTTCAGACTGCTGGAAATAGCCAGGAACAAAGTACTGGATATAAATCTCCGTACACCTCATTACAACAGGCGCATCGTTGAACAATTATTAAGAAAAACAGATTTTGTAAAAATGAACCTGTCGGAATTGGAATTAATTACCGGATGGTTCTCCAATCACACAAGTGTAGAAGATCGGTTGAAATCAATCGGAGATAAATTCAGGTTATCAAATATGGTGGTAACGATGGGGGAGAACGGCGCTTTATTATATAAGAATGGCGATATCACGAAACATGGAGGTTTCAAAGTGGATGTGCAGGATACAGTGGGCAGTGGAGATGCTTTCCTTGCAGGACTGTTATCCCGTTTATTAGATAATGTTGACAATAAAGAAGCCCTTGACTTTGCGAGTGGCATCGGCGCTTTTATTGCCACACAAAGAGGAGCTTGTCCTGAATATCACATAGCTGAAATTAAAAACCTTATTCGGGATAGAACAGTTCATGTATAATTTTTTTATAGTCCTATATGATTGCCAATACTAATTTTTCAATTTTAAAAACTACGATTATGAGACGATTACTTTTTCTGCTGCCTTTTTTTCTGCTGGGTATTTTTTCGTTTGCCCAGCAAAAAATCATTACCGGGGTTGTTACGGGTAAAATGGATAAAACACCTCTTGCCGGTGTTACCGTTCAAACGAAAAGTAAAACCGTACTGACTGATGCGTCAGGAAAGTTTTCCATTGAAGTATCAGTGGGAGATGCGCTAACATTTTCTTATGCAGGTATGAAAGCTGTAACCGTTACAATTACTAACAGCAGTCAAAGCCTCGCTGTTGAAATGGAAGAAGGTGTAAAGGAAGGCGAACAGGTGGTGGTGGTAGGTTATAGTTCTCAAAGAAAAAAAGACTTAACGGGATCAGTAGCTGTAGTGGATCTGACGCCTGTTAAAAATAATAGTTCGGGCAACACGATGCAGGCACTGCAGGGCCGTGTGGCAGGTTTGTATATTGAAAAAGATGGCTCACCCAATGGATCTAATGGCCGGATACTGATACGTGGCGCCAACACATTGGGAGATAATAACCCGCTGTATGTTATAGATGGAATACCTACAACAAGGCCGGAAGTATTTCAAAATATGGACCCTGCAAATATCGCTTCAGTGCAGGTGTTAAAAGATGCTTCAGCAGAATCTATTTATGGTGCCCGTGCTTCCAATGGGGTTATTATCATAACTACCAAAAATGGTGGTAATACAAATGGCAAAGTCAATTTCCAGTTCAACACCCTTGTTTCTGCCCAATCAGAAAAATCAATGAGGTTTGACATGCTTAACTCGGTGGATAGAGGTAAAGCATTGTGGCAAGCCTCCGTTAATGATGGGCAGGATCCCGCTGCCGGTTATGGCGAAATCTATTCTTTCGACTGGAATAATAACTATAGTAACCCTGTTTTAAACAGCGTAACGGTGAAACCATTTGTTGGTGGCGATCCCAATACACCTGCCGGTAATACAGACTGGCAGTCGGTTATGTATAAAACAGGAATTGTAACCAATAACAGTTTAACTGTTTCCACCGGTAATAGAAATTCTTCATTAGAAATGAACCTGGGTTATCTTAAAAATACAGGCATGTTAAGATTTACAGGCTACCAACGTATGAGTGGAAGCATTAATGGAATAACCCATGCTTTCGACAACAAGGTTACTTTTGGGCTTAACCTACGTGTGGCTAACTCGGATGAAACACTTACCGCAAGAGATTTAGGTGGTGCTACCACAACGTTCCTGGCCGTGACGTTAGCTCCAACAATTCCCGTTTATCAAAAGGATGGTGTTACATATGCAGGCGAATTAGGCGCCGGTTATTCCGACAGGAACAATCCATTGCACATGCAGGACCTCGCCAAATGGAATAATGCAAACCGTTTAAGTTCATTCGGAAATATTTTTGCAGAAATTCAACCTATTAAAAATTTATTTTTCAAATCAAATATCGGTGCAGACAACGCCTACTTTTCCAATAAAGTAATTACGCCAACTTTCACTGAAGGTGCATTGGCCCGCACAACCAATAGTCTTTCTTTCGACAAAAACCATTACTTAAGTCTTACATGGTCCAATACCTTGCGCTATAACTGGGATTTGAATCAAAGCAATAGTTTTAAATTTTTAGTCGGAACGGAATATATTAAATCTGATTTAGACTATAGTTATAATAAAAAGGAAGGTTATGCCCTTCAAACGGAAGATTATTTTACCCTGAGTGCCGGTACAGGCAATAGTATCGTTACCGGAGGATCAACTGGTAACAGATTGTTTTCACAGTTCGGTCGTGTGGATTATGGTTATAAAGATAAATACTTAGCAGCTGTCACTATTCGCCGCGATGGTTCATCCCGTTTTGGCGCCGACAATCAATATGGTATTTTCCCTGCTGTTTCTGCAGGATGGAGAATAGATAAAGAAGCATTCATGAAGAATAATAATTTATTCTCTGAATTAAAACTACGGGTTGGCGTTGGCCGGGTGGGTAATCAGCAAATTGGTGATTTGGCACGTTTCGGTCTTTTTGATACACGGTATGGTACTATATTATCGCAACTTGTTGGTGGATTTTGGGAGCAGTATATGAATATAGGCACTGCCTATTCTTTATCAGGGGCCAATACAGGTACATTACCTTCTGGTTTTGTACAAACACAGGCAGCTAACCCTGCACTTAAATGGGAAACTACAGATGAAATCAATACCGGAATAGATTTCACTTTGTACCATAATAAGATTTACGGATCATTCGATTATTTTTCCAGAAAAACTACAGGCATCTTGATTACACCGCCCGTTGCATCCGCTTTGGGAGAAGGACAATCTAAAGCGGTAAATGGTGCTTCAAAAACCAATAAAGGTTGGGAATTTTCAGTAGGCTATCATGGCCAAAAAATGGGAGATTTGAACTACGATGTGAAGCTTAATTTCGCTCATTTCAGAGACAAAATAACAGATTTACCCGAAAATGTGCGCCCGGCGTATGCAGGTAATCTCGTTAATACAATCATTGGTCATTCTCAATTTGATATTTTCGGTTATAAAACAAATGGTCTGTTTCAATCTAAGGCCGACGTAGATGCTGCTCCTACACAAATCGGTGCCGGCCCCGGCAGAATTCGTTATGTGGATATAAATGGCGACAAAGTAATTAATGACTTAGACAGAACCTGGATAGGTACTACGCTACCCGTATTGGAATACGGGATGAGAATTGATTTGACTTACAAAAATTTTGATTTGTCCCTATTTGGATCAGGCGTCGCCGGCAGAAAAGGATTTGATGTGTATACTGTATTCAACAATCTGATGAGGAGCAGGGAAAATGTAGGGCCGGGCGTATTCAATGGCTGGACGCCTTCACACACCAACACGAATGTGCCAGCATTAACATTAAAGGACAATAATAGCGAAGGACGTACTTCTGATTACTTTATCGTCAGTACATCTTATTTCAAAATGAGAAATATGCAGCTTGGCTATAGTCTTGCACCCAAAGCTGTCTTTTCAAGGTTACGTTTTTTTGCTATGGCTGAAAATTTATTCTGGTTTAAAAGCAAAAGCTATTTGAGCCCTGATCCGGAAAGAATAGATCTTGATCCTGTACCCATTCCAAAGACATTCACGTTTGGAGTCAACGCATCCTTTTAATGAATCAAAAAATTAAATCAAAATGAAAAAGAAAAATATAATTGCTTTTATTGCAACAGGGCTATTAATTTTCAGTTCCTGTAAAAAGCAACTGGACTATAAACCAACAGGTGTATTGTCCTCGGCGGATCTTACATCGCCTGCCGCCATTGAAGGTTTGGTCACCGCCGCTTATGCTGCTATTGGAAATGGTGATATGATTGGACCGATCTACAGTAACTGGGCGTATGGCAGTGTTCGTTCAGACGATGCCTATAAAGGTGGTGGTGGCACCGGTGATGTTGGTGAAATTGATGCAATGGAGCATTACAACTTAGTAACGCCAACCATGGACGCATTTGTTTTTCGCACATGGAAAAATTTATTTAAATCCATTGGGCGGGCCAATGTAGCCCTTCGTGCGGTTAATCCCCTTTCTGAAGCAGTATTTCCAAACAAAAAATCACGCCTGGCCGAACTGCGGTTTCTAAGGGCACATAGTTTTTTTACCATGAAATTATTGTACAAAAACATTCCCATTTTTGATGAGACAGCAACAGACGAACAAATCTTAGCCACGGCAAATACGTTGAACAATGAAGATTCGTGGAATAAAATTGCAGCAGATTTTCAATATGCTGTTGATAATTTGCCAGCCACCCAAACAGAAATTGGAAGGGCTAATAAATATGCTGCCCAGGCTTACCTGGCAAAGTTGAGATTGTACCAGGCATATACACAGGATGCCACTCATCATGTAACTGGTATCAGCACAGCAAGATTGCAGGAAGTGGTTACATTAACCCAAGCGGTTATTTCATCCGGAAAATATTCTTTAAGTCCTGATATTGCAAACAATTTTTTACCCGAAACTGAGAATGGCCCTGAGTCTGTGTTTGCTATTCAGTTTACTATTAATGATGGTACAGCAGCCGGCAGGTTGAACTATGAAGATGGATTGAATTATCCTCACGGCGCTCCGCAATACGGTTGCTGTGGTTTTCACGCCGCAAGTCAAAACTTAGTAAATGCACACACTACCGATGCAAGCGGACTGCCCAATTTTACCACATTCAATAACAGCATTGCCAATCTAGCTACTGCAACAGTAGACCCACGGCTTGATCACACAGTCGGAATTGACGGACACCCGTATAAATATGATCCAACAAAACCTTTCAGTAACAGTTGGGTCCGTGACCCGGGTGTGTATGGAAATTTTCATACCATGCGTAACCAGCAATTAGCCACTAGTCCATCTTATTTTAAAAATGGGCCATTTATGGGTGTTGCAAAAAATTATGATATTCTGCGCTATGATGATATTTTATTGATGCAGGCAGAAGCTTATATTGAATTGGGACAACAGGCTAATGCTTTGCCATTAATCAACCAGATCAGGGCTAGAGCAGCAGCCAGTACGGGAAAACTTAAGAAGGTGGATGGCACGTTTGCTTCCAATTATAATATCCAGCAATATCCTGCTGCAGGCTGGACACAAGCTTATGCCCGCCAGGCATTACAATGGGAAAAGCGTTTAGAATTTGCTACAGAAGGGGCCCGTTTCTTTGATTTGGTGAGATGGGGAATTGCTGCACAAACTTTAAACGCATACATCGCTGTTGAAAAAACGAGAAGGCCCTTCTTATCAACAGCAGTATTTACCGCAGGAAGAGATGAATATCTTCCGATTCCTCAATCAGAAATAACTTTTACTAACGGATTGTATAAACAGAATCCGGGATATTAACATTGAACGGTTTAAAAATTTAGCATAAGCAGTTAGCAGGCATTTTGTTTTAACAGGAGGAAGTCTCTACTTCCTCCTTCTTTAAATTTCCCGGATAAAAAGATAGCTTATAAATGAAATACGTATGAGAAAGAAAAAATTGATTGGACTGCTTTTTTGTTTCAGTATGACGGCTATTACAGGGATGGTATTAGGTCAGCCTTCCGCATTGAATAATAGCGATGAAATCTATCGTCCCCAAATACATTTTTCGCCGGAGGCACACTGGATGAATGATCCAAATGGTATGGTATATAATAATGGTGTTTATCATTTATTCTTTCAATATCATCCGAACAGCTCAGTTTGGGGGCCCATGCACTGGGGTCATGCCACCAGTGCAGATATGATACACTGGAAGCGGGAAGCCATTGCTATTTTTCCTGATAGCTTAGGTACAATTTTTTCCGGCAGCGCAGTGGTTGATAAAAATAATTCGTCTGGATTTGGGAAAAAAGGACAGGCACCACTGGTAGCTATTTTTACACAACACAATATGCAGGGTGAGAAAAGCGGAAGAAATGATTTTCAAAATCAAAGCCTCGCCTACAGTCTTGATAATGGAAAGACCTGGATAAAATATTCCAATAACCCGGTTTTGAAAAATCCTGGTATCACTGATTTTCGTGATCCTAAAGTAATGTGGTATGGAAATCAGAAAAAATGGATCATGACACTGGCCACAAAGGACCACATCACTTTTTATTCTTCCAAAGATTTAAAAGGCTGGATAAAAGAAAGCGAGTTTGGTGCAGCAGTTGGTGCTCATGGTGGTGTGTGGGAATGCCCTGATTTATTTACCCTGGATGATAAGGGAAAAAAAATTTGGGTGCTGATCGTTAATTTAAACCATGGTGGCCCTAATAAAGGTTCAGCCACACAATATTTCCTTGGAGATTTTGATGGCAATAAATTTACACCTTATACAACAGATATTAAATGGATAGATTATGGCCCGGATGAGTATGCGGGTATTACATGGTCTAATACAGGCGACCGGAAAATATTTTTAGGATGGATGAGCAACTGGATGTATGCAAACATAATTCCAACAGAAACATGGAGAAATGCCATGACAATACCGAGAGAATTAAAACTAAGACATGCGGGAAAAGATTTATTAATTGCTTCTGAACCGGTAGTTGAGTTATCCAAAATTCAGTCGAAGCCAATTGTAGTTTCAAATTTAAAAGCCGCTAACAGCTTTGATGTAGCTGGCAAAACAGGTAAAATAAAATTTCCCTGTCGCATCAATCTAAGTATGGATGAGATAAAAGATTTTTCATTGGCAATATCCAATGAAATTGGTGAGGAATTATCAATAGGATTTGATAAAAGGAGGAATCAGTATTTTATTGACCGGAGTAAATCCGGAAAAACAGATTTTCAGACGGAATTTGCGATCAGGCACGCAGCGCCACGATTTACAGTCAACTCAAAAATGAATCTTTCATTGCTGATAGATGCCAGCTCTATAGAATTATTTGCTGATGATGGGTTGACAGTGATGACAGAAATCTTCTTTCCCAGTAAGCCTTACAATCAAATTTACATTCAATCAGCTGATAGCGCTGTAATTAAAAAACTGGAGTATATGAGCTTGAAAAGTATCTGGAATCGCAGATAGACAGTTTTTTTGAAGAATTTAAATGACTCAGTGGTATGAAATATATTATAAAAACATTGGCTTTACTCTTGTTGATTTCTTTTCGCGTGGATGCCCAGCAGCCAGCGGGAACTATCCCTGATTTTAAATTTTACAAACTCGACAAAACTGTATTTACTAGTAAAAGTCTTAACGCTTCCAAAATGTTGTTTTTTGTTTTCTTTGATGTAGGCTGCGATCATTGCCAACATGCAATACAGTATCTCAATCAGCACTACCCTGAGTTTAGTAAAACAGCCATGTTTTTAATTACCCTGGACAGCCAGGAAAAAATAACTCAATTTTTGGCCAAGTATGGAAACAACTTAAAAGGAAAAAGAAATGTTACCATATTACAGGATTCACAGAATGAATTCATACGGAAATTCGGCCCAAGAAAATATCCTTCGCTCTTCCTTTATTCAGCCAGGAAGAAATTAATGCTTTATGATGATAATGAACAGAATTTGGTTAGATTTTCATATCAGATAAAGTCATCCGGCAAATAAATTCTAATTACGTTTTCTGCAATAATTAATATCATCAGGAGCTGCACGAAGCAGATTGGAAGCAGGCTGTAAGAGTGGATGACTAGAGGCCGTAAAGCAAGCAAGGTTATAAGGTATGCGATCTAGTTCCTCGTTGATGACCTCACCGCAAGCTCAGAAGGTATTACAATTCTTTCCTTTGACAAATCAAAATTTTCTTTCTCTATCCCTTTGAAAAGTATGGTTGCTGCGGTCTTACCCATTTCAAATGCAGGTTGCGTGATAGTAGAGAGAGGCGGATCTAATATCAAAGCGGTTTGCAAATTTGTAAAGCTGATCAATTTAATGTCACCTGGAATAATCAACTTTAACTCTTTACAGGCTATGTAAATTGGTGTAATAAGTTTTTCAACTGAAGCCACTATACCATCCGGTCTTTTTTTCTTTTTTAGCACTTCCTTGATAGTATGATAATTTTCATCAAGGTTATTGCCGCAATAAACTGTGTCTGCCTCTTTAATACCATAATCCTTCAATGCTTTTCTATATCCTTCCATCCTGTATTTATTAATAGATAAATCTGCGGAAACAGACAGATAAATTATTTTTTTACATCCTTGTTCTGCTAAATGCTGGGTGGCTTTATACCCGCTTTCAAAATCATCTGTAATTACCTTTGCAGTTTTTACATCTTCACATACCCTGTCAAAAAAAACAACAGGAACAGCTGAAGAACTAACTTCTTTTATATGATCACTGGAGGTGGTTTCCTCAGAGACAGAAATCAGGATTCCATCTACTCTTCCACTTTTAAATTCGTTGAGAATTGCTTCAGGCAGCACAACAGCAATCGTTTTACTGCTTCTTTTGCGCAGGCTGCTGGCATAAGGGTTCGGGGTATAGTTTAATTTCTTTGCAAGCTCGAACACCCTTTGTTTCGTTTCCGGACTTATTTCATGACTATCCGTAAGCGCTTTTGAAATGGTAGCAACAGACAGATTTAACTGTTTTGCAAGGTCTCTGATTTTCACACTCATTGAAAAAAAATTTTTTCATTGCCGGCGCGTCTGCGAAAACGGTTTCGCAAATAAAAATGTCCTGATGTGTCTGTTTGCGATTTAAAATTGTCACTTTAGTATTCTGGTAACACCAACGATTGCTAAAGAATATGCTTGCGAAACGAACTTTAAGCCTTCTTCAACTAAAGTTTACAGGTTGTCTTCAGCACTCTTTTGTGCTTCCAAACAATTTTATTTCCTGGATAACAGTGCGGTTAATCAAATGATAATATATCCTTATCACAGGCTTTAATCCGAAACATACTTTCCTTATCTAATTTAGTAAAATTGAATGACATGAATACAAACCGTTTTGAAGCCGTTCCACTCAAGAATCTTGATGAATGGGAAGATGATCTTCTTCGCCGCTATCCGGATCCTGATGTTATTGCAACGGCAAAGGCAACAGACGAATACCGAAATTATGATAATCCCGAGCGGGATACTGTAAAAGAATTTTATCGGTTGAACCATACATACCAGACGTATGATTTTGTAATGGAAAAAAGAAACGAATTTCTTTCTTTCTCAAAAAAAGAAATGCCGGTTTGGGATGCCTTCAATTTTTTAAATCAACTCGTAGACGATTCTGATCCTGATACTGACCTCGATCAGTTTCAACATTTGCTCCAGACTTCTGAAGCCATCCGCCGTGATGGTCATCCCGACTGGATGGTGGTTGTAGGATTGATGCACGATATGGGTAAGGTTTTATGTTTGTTTGGCGAACCGCAATGGGCTGTTGTGGGTGATACATTCCCTGTTGGTTGCGCTTATTCAGATAAAATAGTTTACCCGGAATTTTTTAAACATAACCCGGATTATAATAACGAGAAGTATAACTCAAAATATGGAGTGTATAGGGAGGGCTGCGGATTAAGAAATGTTTATATGTCCTGGGGGCACGATGAATATGTATATCAAATGCTCAGGGATTATCTGCCCGAACAAGGTCTTTATATGCTTCGTTATCATTCGTTCTATGCCTGGCACCGGGAAGGTCAATATGAATACCTGATGGATGACCATGATAAGGAAATGCTGAAATGGGTAACACTTTTTAATCCCTATGATCTCTACTCCAAAAATCCGGAACCGCCGAATTGGGAAAAACTTAGACCTTATTATGAAGGATTATTAGCTAAATATTTACCGGCAACACTTAAGTTCTGATATTTTTTGAGAGTTGCCGAGTTAAGAAATTTTATTCGGGTTGTTTTTTTATAACTCTTTCTCAAACCAAAATCAATTGCTATGATGCGAATGCCAAAACTACGATTATCTTTTTCCCGGATGACGCCGGCGTTGCTTACTTTCTTTTTTTCTTTAATTATACTGGCTACTCATGCACAACAAAGGCAGATTAGCGGAAATGTAAAAGATGAAAAGGGCAGTCCGCTTGCTTCGGTGACTGTTTCAGTAAAAGGAGGCGCCGCGTCTGCAGTTACGGGTGAAGACGGTTCTTTCATAATTTCTGCAAAAGTTGGTGACGTTCTTGTTTTCAGTGCGGTTTCTTTCCAAACTACTGAAGTGAATATTACCTCCGCGCCTTCGTATGCAGTTGTGCTCGTACCTGCTTCCATTACGTTGACGGATGTAGTAGTCGTTGGATATGGCACGCAGAATAAAAAAGATGTGACAGGGGCTGTAAAGTCGCTGAAGAGTAGTGCTTTTAATAAAGGAATTATCACCTCTCCCCAGCAATTGCTGCAGGGTAAAGTAGCAGGAGTAAATGTTACTTCTGTAAGTGGTGAGCCTGGCGGTATACTTGGTATCACCATTCGTGGGCCCGGCGGAGTGAGAACAAGTAACACTCCTCTCTTTGTGGTTGATGGTATACCACTTGATAATTC
>WNFX01002136.1_pt1 | contig 20050 bp, 20 predicted proteins | sample 5400111 | NCBI WGS metagenome assembly WNFX01 (sample SAMN13153363, study PRJNA577476) | soil metagenome | isolation source: 40 cm soil or saprolite under grassland replicate 1 | place: USA:California | collected 2016-06-15 | reverse complement strand
ATGACCCCGTCGGCGACGCCTTCCAGGTAGCCGTCGATGGTGGCCAGCGGGGTGCGAAGCTCGTGGGCCAGGTCGGCGAGCAGTTCGCTACGACGCTGCTCGGAGGCCTCCAGGGCTGAGGCCATGGTGTTGAATGCGGCGGCCAGGCTGGCCAGCTCGTCGCCGTCGTTGGCTGTCTGGCGGACCCGCGCGCTGTAGTGGCCTTGGGCGACCTGGCCGGCGGCGTGGGCCAGGGAGCCGATCGGGGTGGTGATGCGGCGGGCCAGCAGGAAGCTGACCCCGAGCGCGGTCGCCACCGCCACGCCGGTGCCGGTGCCGAGCGCGACGGTGATCGCTTTGGCCAGGCCCTCGTCGAGGTGGCGGGCGGTCTGTGGTGGGACGGCGCCGAGTGCCATGCGGACGTGGGTGTGGAACACCCCTGGGGCCACGGCCAGCGCGACCACGACCAGGGTCAGGCTGCCAGCGATGACCACCAGCATCTGCGCCAGCAGCAGCTTGGCGTCCAGACTGGCCCGCACCCGTCCCGTCAGCGCGCTCATGTGACGCCTCCCATGCGGTAGCCGACCCCGCGGATGGTGAGGATATGGCGTGGTTGGCGGGGGTCGTCGCCCAGCTTGCGGCGCAGGTTGGCGATGTGCACGCCGACCAGGTGCTCGTCGCCGTACCAGTCACCGCCCCAGACCCGCTCCAGGAGCTGGCGGCGGCTGAGCACCACCCGTGGGCGCTCGGACAGGGCCTCGAGCAGGTCGAACTCCAGCCGGGTCAGCTCGACCGGCTTACCGGCGCGATGGACTTCGCGGGCGGCCGGGTCGATGACCAGCCCGCCAACCCGGCGCACCGGCCCGGCGGCCGCCGCAGTCGGCGTGGCGGCTCTGGGGCGGCGCAGCATCGCGTGGATGCGGGCGACCAGCTCGCGGGGCGAGAACGGCTTGGTCAGGTAGTCGTCGGCGCCGACCCCAAGGCCGACCAGCTTGTCGACCTCCTCGGTCCGAGCGGTCAGCATCACCACGTAGGCGTCGCTGAAGGTGCGGATCTGCCGGCAGGCCTCGATGCCGTCCATCCGAGGCAGCATCAGGTCCAGCACGATCACCTCCGGCTGGAAGATCCTTGCCAGCTCGACCGCCTGCTGGCGGTCGCCGGCGGCCTGCGCCTGGAAGCCTTCGCGTTCCAGGTATCTGGTCACCAGCCGCACCAGCGGCGGCTCGTCGTCGACCACCAGCGCCCGCACCGGCGGCGCCGTCGCTCTGTCAGCGGTCGCATCGTGGCGTCCATCGGCCCTGCCCTCTGACGTGTCACGCGGCCGGGGTGGCCGGTGTTCCCAGCCTAGGGTTGCCGCTGCCGGGCGCCATGGCGAGTAGCACGCAGCGTCTCCAGCCGCCGCTGGTACTCGTCCTCGTCGATCTCCCCGGCGGCGAACCGCTCGGCCAGGATCTGCTCAGGATCGTGCGGCTCCGGCGGTGTCGGGGTTCCGCCCCAACTGCGGAAGAGGGCCACGATCCCCCAGATGATCAGCCCCCAGAACGCCACCATTCCGAGGCTCATCGCCAGCCATCCCCACCAGCTCCAGCCTTGCCATCCCCACATCATCGTCCGGCCCTCCGTCCGTACTCGATTCTTCCAAGAGCGACGGTACGGCGCTGGTGTCAAGGCCACGCCGGCGCGATCCTCAAGGTTCGATCAAGCCCAGACGCTCGGACTCACCTCTGTCGAGGCTGGCGTGGCCAACCTCACCAGCCGGCAAGCTGGAGCTGGCTCGCACGGCAGGTTGTGTACGATCCCGTGTAGCAGGCAGGCCGGTGAGGGTGAGAGGGAGACCGGGATGGCCAGGCGCCCGATGGGGGAGCTGGAGGGTGCGGTCATGGACGCGCTGTGGGAGCGGGGCGGGTGGTTGACCCCTGGAGAGGTCCACGCCGCGCTCGAACAGCAGGGCTACGAGCTGGCCTACACGACGGTCATGACGGTGCTGGTCCGGTTGTGGCAGAAGCAGCGGGTCCGGCGGCAGCGTGACGGCCGCGCCTACGCCTACCACCCGGTGATCACCCGCGAGCAGTACGTCGCCGCCAGGATGGAGGAGGTGCTGGAGGCGGCCCGGGACCGCTCGGCGGCACTGGGCCACTTCCTGGACGGGCTCGGCCCCGCCGACCGGGTCCAGCTCCGCCGTCTCCTCAGGGGCCACCAGGGCTGATGACCCTTGTCTTGCTCTTGAGCGCCATCGGGGCCCTGCTGCTGCCGGCACTCGCCCGCTCGCTCGGTCGGCGCCTGCCCCCGGCGGAGTGGGCGCGGCTGTGCGTGGTGCTGCTGGCGGTCGGGGCGGCCGCTGTCGAGGTTGCGCTGCTGGTGATCGGCCTTACCAGCGTGCTCGATCTGGCGGGCGTGCACGCGTTCGCCGATCTTTGCGAGCGGATGCTCGGTACGGCGTTGCCGGGTCGGGCGCTAAGTGGTCTGGCCGCCGCTGGCGCGGCGGTCCTGCTGGGCACCATGGCAACCCGCCAGTTGCTGCGGGCGCGCCGGACCCGTCGTGCCGGGCGGGTGGAGCCCACGCTTGGCCGGCACCGGGCAGGTGAGGGCCACGACCTTGTCGTGCTGCCGAGCCGGAGGCTCTTCGCCTACGGCATCGCCGGTGTGCCCAGCCAGGTGGTGGTCTCCGACGGGCTGGTGGGCACGCTCGCAGAGAACGAGCTGGCCGCCGTGCTGCGGCACGAAGCCACCCACCTCCGTCACCATCACCAGCGTCACCTGTTGGTCGCCAGCGTCGTGGAGCACACCCTCGGCGCGGTGCCGCTGGTCCCGCGGAGCGCGGCGGTGCTGCGCTGTGCGTTGGAGCGGTGGGCTGACGAGGAGGCCGCGATCAGTGACGCGGACCGTGCGAGCGTCCGGTCAGCCCTGGTCCGCGTCACCGAGGCCATGGTGGCCGGCGAGGTGGCCGCCTTCGTGACGGCGGCGACCGTCGCGGAGCGCCTCGAAGCCTTGCAGGCGGGCCGGCCCCGGCGGGCCTCGGCAAGGTGGCGGGCGCTGGTGTATGGGCCAGCGGCGGCACTGCTCGCCGTGGCGGTCGCATCCGCCGCGGGGCTGCTGGAGCACGTGACCGTCGTGCATCTGCTCGCCGGCTTGTGCTCCTTGCACTAGCTGCGTCCTTCGGCCAGCCGACCCACCGCCAGCCTGGAGCCGGCGTCCACCCGCCCGCGAGCGCCACCGGCCAGCCGCCGCTGCTCCTGGGATCGCGCTCACCAGGGCTGGCCACGCCACCGATGGGTGGCATAAGCGTTGCGACATGGCCGGGTGGCATCATACGACACGGTGTAGCTGAACAAGGCGATCGTGCTGGCATGGGCTTGACTTCGTAGGGCTCCGGTGTCTCGCGTACACTGCTTCGATGCTACGGCGTGTCGTACGCTGGATCGTCGCCGGGGTTGCGTTGGCCCTGGTTCTGCATTTGTACATGCTCAGCGGCCACGGCCACCACGCGCACGGTCCGTTGGTGCCGCTCGGGGCGGCGAGCCGCGAGGGAGCCGCGGCGGCGCATCCGCAGCGCATGGACGCCGAGCTCGGCGGCTTGGTGCGGGCGGTGGACATGCTGGCAACCTGTCTCGCGATCGTCGGCACGCTGCTGCTTGGCACCTCGTTCAGGCGCAGGATCTGGCCGCCGTCCCCACCGGTCGAGGCAGCGGCGGTGCCGCGCCATCACCGCGGTCTCCCACGAGCCCGAGCACCAGTGGAGCTGTGCGTGTCCCGGAGATGAGCCGCTGGTCAGGAGCTCATCCGACTTGGCGACATCTTGAGGAGGACACCGACGATGCGACGCATCGCGCTGGCGGTCGCCGCCATGGCGCTGCTCGCCGCTTGCGGCAATGCGGCAGACGACAGCTCCGGGGCGCCAGCCAGCCCCCAACCCAACCAGGCCGACGTGGCCTTCGTGCAGGGCATGATCCCGCACCACCAGCAGGCCATCGAGATGGCCGAACTGATCGACGGCCGCAGCGACCGCCCAGAGCTGACCAAGCTGGCCGGGGACGTCAGCGCTACGCAGAGTGCAGAGGTCAGCCGGATGCAGGGCTGGCTCGAGGCTTGGGGCAAGCCGTCCAGCGGCATGGGCGAGATGGATCACAGTGCCTCGCTGATGCCGGGCATGATGGGTCAGGCTGAGATGGACGAGCTGAAGGGCCTCAAGGGCACCAAGTTCGATCTGGCCTTCGTGGACATGATGACGCGCCACCACCAAGGGGCGATCGAGATGGCCACCACCGAGCTGGGGGCGGGGTCCCTGGGCGAGGTGAAGCAGCTCGCGCAGCAGATCATCACCGCCCAGCAGCGAGAGATTCAGCAGATGGCCGCCTGGAAGCAGGCCTGGTCGGCGCCTGCATCCGGGTAGGAGGACGCGCTCGGCGGCACGGTCCAGACCTGTGCCGCCCGGCGACATCGAGTAGGGCCGCTTTCCGTCCGTCTCGTCATGGACACATGCAGGTTGGACTTCAACAACTACACCGAGTAGGATGCGGCGCGCTCCATGGCGCACCTTTCCGACCGTCGCTGGGGGGCGCTGCGGCCCCCACCGAAGGCGCTCCCCAGCGAGATCTGACCGCCCGGCCGCCTGTCTTGGCGTGCCCGAAAGGAGAAGATCCGGTTTGTCGCATACTCGATGGTCCCCCCACCACCGAGGAACCCTCTACACGCTCGTCGCGGCCGGGTTGGTGCTATCCCTGGTGCTGCTGGCCGGGTCGGTCGCCGACGCCGCCCCGACGCCCAGCAGCCTCCACGAGCGGCTCACCCGGCTCAACGCCCAGGCAGACCAGGCGGTGGAGCAGTACCTGCAGGCAAAGCTCGCGCTGCAGCAGACACAGCGCTCCGCGGCGGGCCTGCAGCGCCGCGCGGCCGCCGCCCGGCAGGAGCTCGACCGGCTCGGCGCCGCCATCGCCGCGCAGGCCGCCGACACCTATGTGAACGGTGCTGGCGCCGGGCTCGCCTCGGTCCTGGGTGCCGGCGACCCCAACATCGCCTTCGACCGGATGCAAACCCTGAGCGTGCTCGCCCAGCAGAACAGCGACCGGCTCGCCGACCTCCACACCGCGGAGCAGGTCTACCAGCAGGGGCTGGCCGCTCTCACCAAGGTCCAGCGCCAGCAGGCAGCCCAGCTCCACAGGATGGCCACCCGAAAGGCCCAGGTCCAGCAGCTCGTCGACCAGACCACCAGGCTGCTCGCGCAACTGCGCGCCAGCGCAGTTTCCCAGCAGGGCGCCGACTATGTGGATCCGGGCCTGCCGGCGGGTTCGGCTCCGGCACCGTCGGGCAGCGTCGCCGCCGTGGTCCGCTACGCCGAGGCGCAGGTCGGCAAGCCGTATGTGTGGGGCGCGGACGGGCCCAGCTCGTTCGACTGCTCCGGCCTGACGATGATGGCCTGGCGGCAGGCCGGAATCAGCCTGCCGCACTCGGCAGCCGCCCAGTACAGCGTCGGCCGTCACGTCACCCGCTCCGAACTGCAGCCGGGCGACCTCATCTTCCGGTACAGCCCCATCTCGCACGTGGCCATGTACGTCGGCAACGGCATGCAGGTCGCCGCCACCCACACCGGTAGCACGGTCAAGCTCCAGTCGGCATTTCAGGGCGAGATCGTCGGCTACAGCCGCCCCAATGGCTAGCAGCACGATGCGAGTCAGTTCGGGGGGCGCAACCCGGCCAGGGTGACCGTGACGAGCCGGCGGACCGCGGTCCTGGACGGCAGACTGCCGGCTGCGGCGAGAGCGTAGATGCAGTAGCTCGCAAGCTCCTCAGGTGCGACATCGTCGCGGACGTCGCCAGTCCTGGCGCCCTCGGTCAGCAGGTCTCGGATCATGTCGCGGAGCTGCTGTTCCGCTCGGGCGACCTGCCCATCGCGATGGAGGAATGCCGCCAGTTCGGTGTCGCGGTGCCCGTGGGACTCGTGGGAGATGAGCGCGTAGGCCTCCAGCACCGCTTGGAGTCGCTGGCCAGCGTCGCCAGCGCGGTCTCGGACTTCGGCCAGCTGTTGGAGGTGGCGGGTGATCTGACGCTCGTGCCAGGCGAACAGGATCGCTTCGACGTCTGGGAAGTACTTGTACAGCGTCGCCCGTCCGATACCGGTCTGCTCGGCGATCGCCGACATCGTCACCGAGGTCAGCCCGTGCTGGGCCACCAGCGCCGCCGTGGCGTCCAGGGTCGCGTCGCGCACCGCCGCGCGGTGCGCCTCGATCGTCTCGTTCCACAGTCTGGGCACCACCCAAGTCTACGTGACGACGATGCCATGACACTATGGTTTGACAGCGACATAGTGTCTCGTAAACTGTAGCCGTCATGCGAGCCTTGGCGATCACCCGCGACACAGGAGACGCACGTGGCTGACCTGCCCTCCCACCCCGATACCGACAACAACGCTGGCATGGGGCCTGGCGGCGGACCGACGACCAGGCGAACACGCTGGAAGTCCGTGATTGGGATCATCATCGCCATCGTCGTCATCGTGCTGTTTGCCGCCTTGCATCTCACCGGCGTCCTCGGCCCGAGTGCCCATTAGACGGGAGTCCGCTAATGATCGAGGCGATCGGCCTCAGCAAGCGCTACGGCGCCACCTTGGCGGTCGACGACCTGTCGTTCACCGTACCGCCGGGCCAGGTGACGGGGTTCCTTGGCCCGAACGGGGCCGGGAAGTCGACGACGATGCGCCTGATCCTGGGCCTCGACGCGCCGACCTCGGGGTCGGTGACCGTCAACGGCCGCCCCTACGCCGCCTACCGCCGCCCGCTGCTGGAGGTCGGCGCGCTGCTGGAGGCCAAGGCGTTCCACGGCGGCCGCAGCGCCTACAACCACCTGCGCTGCCTGGCGCTCAGCAACGGGATCGGCCGGGCCCGGGTCCAGCAGGTGCTCGAGCTGGTCGGGCTGCGTCGCGTGGCCCGCAAGCGCGCGGGCGGCTTCTCACTGGGCATGGCACAGCGCCTGGGCATCGCCGCCGCGCTGCTCGGCGATCCGCGGGTGCTGCTGTTCGATGAGCCGGTCAACGGCCTGGATCCCGAGGGCGTCCTGTGGATCCGGAACCTCTTGAAGTCGCTGGCCGCCGAGGGCCGCACCGTCTTTGTCTCCAGCCACCTGATGAGCGAGGTGGCGATCACCGCCGACCGGCTGATCATCATCGCGCGCGGCCGCCTGATCGCCCAGACGACCATCCAGGACTTCCTCAACAACGGCTCGGGCAACTTCGTGCGGGTTCGCTCACCCCAGGCCGACGCGCTCGCGACGCTGCTGGAGGCGCAGGGGGCCGCGGTCGTCGGTCAGGCCGGCGACTCGCTGCGCATCACCGGCATCACCAGTGACGCCGTCGGCGAGCTGGCCAGGGCGAACGGATTCACGCTGCGAGAGCTCTCTGCGCAGCAGGCGTCGCTGGAGCAGCGCTACATGGAGCTCACCAGCGACGCTGCCGACTACCGCGCGGCCGAGGGCACGCTCGCCCCGGCCCACAACGCAAACTGAGGCCGGTCATGGCAGCCATCGCGACCCCGCAGACCTCCTCCAACTCGCTATCGGGCTTCGCCGACATCCTCCGGTCGGAGTTCTGCAAGCTCGGCTCGGTCCGCTCGACCTTCTGGACACTGTTGGCGGCCGTGGTGTTCAACGTCGCACTGGCGGCGCTGGGCGCCGTCTTCCTCCCCGGTGCGCTCAGCGCCCCCGAGAAGGCAACCGTGGATGTGACCCGGCTCAGCCTGGCCGGCATCCACTTGTCGCAGATCGCGTTCGGCGTGCTGGGTGTGCTCGTCATCACCAGCGAATACGGCACCGGCATGATCCGCGCCACCCTCAGCGCCGTGCCGCAGCGTCGCCTGCTGCTGGCGGCGAAGGCGATCGTGTTCGCCGTGACCGCGCTGGTCGTCGGGATCATCTCGAGCTTCGCCGCCTACTTCGTCTTTCAGGCGTTCCTCTCCGACAACAGCCTGCAGTCGGAGATCGGCGATCCCGGCGTGCTCCGGGCGGTCACCGGAGGCGGTCTCTACCTGACGGTACTCGGACTGCTCGGCCTGGCCCTGGGTGCGATCATCCGCGCCAGCGCCGGCGCGATCGCCGCGCTGTTCGGCCTGCTCTTCGTGCCGCCGATCCTCTTGCAACTCCTGCCGCAGTCCTGGCAGACCACGGTCGGCCCCTACACCCCGATGGAGGCCGGCAGCCAGATCTTCATCGTCGATCACCACGCGGGCAGCCTCGCAGCCTGGACCGGGTTCGGCCTGTTCTGCCTCTACGCGGCGGTCGCCCTCACCATCAGCGTCCTCCTGATCAACCACCGCGACGCCTAAGCCCGCGACGGGCCGGCCCCGCAACAACCCTGCTGGATGCGCACCGAGGAAACATCATGACCCTCAGCGTGACCTGCACGCGCTGCCACGAACTGATCACCGCCGAGGACGAAGACGAACTCGTCGCCCAGGTACAGACCCACGCTCGCGACCACGGCGGCGCCCATGGCGCGCACGTCCCATCCCGTGAGCGCATCCTCACCCACCTGCACCGTCAAGACCCCGAAGACCACTGACCCGGGCATCCCCGCCGTGAGCAACTCCGTCCACCGCTCGCCAAGACCCGACCGTCAGAAGGACTGCGCCCGTCCGTAGGACCGGGCACCTCGGCGGCGATCGCGGCATACAACAAGGCTCGGGCGGATTCGCCCGCCCGAGCCTTGGGCTCCCGTGGTCAGTGCGTTAGCGGAGATACGTCTCCTGCGTCTGCGGGTTCAGGTGGCCGAGCTGCTGGGCGCCCGCGCGCTGCGGCCCGCTGAACAGGAAGGAGTCAAACCCGTTCGGGATGTCGCTGCCGTAGATGAAGCCGTTGTACCAGTAGGCGGCCCAGAACGAGCCTTGGTTTGGCGACTCGACGTCGTAGTAGCCGATCTCGCGGGCGTTCGCCGGATCGGTGAAATCGATCACGTCCGCGCCGCCGCCGTACCAGGACGATGTCAGCAGGTAGCGGTCCTTGACGGGAACGACGTTGAACATGTGCGCAGAGCAGTACTCGTCGGCCTGGTCGCGTGGGATCAGGAACGAGCCGACCGGATCCGTCACACCGGACCGCAGGTCGCTGAGCCGGTAGAACCAGACGCGCCCGTCCATCTCGGACTGGTCGGCGTGGCAGGAGCCAGACTCGGATTCGTCGCCGAAGACGATGTACTTCCCGTCCCAGGTCCAGGTCGCGGAGTGCCAGATCTCAAAGCCCGCCACCGGCTCCTGGATGTGCGCGATCGTCTTGGGGTGGAGCGGGTCGGAGATGTCCCACAGCTGCGCCTCGCTGAGGCAGGCGACCGCGGCCAGATGCAGCGGCATGAACACGCCGACGTCGTGGCAGCCGATCGTCGGTCCGAGCCCGTCCAGCGCGAACGGCTCGGCGTCGATCGCGGGTGTGGCCACCACCACCGCGTCCTGCGGGTGCGTCAAGGGAACGCTCACGATCGAGAACTTGGCGTGCAGCGGGTTGGCCTCGCGGCCGTCGCCGCAGGTCGGTCCGGGCAGCAGGTAATAAGACAGGACGTAGATCAGCACCCGCCCGTTGGCCGGGTCCGGGATCAGCGTGTTGGTATGCGAGCCGCAGTCGGTGTCCACCAGCTTCACCAGTTGCGGGCTGCGCGGGTTGGAGACGTCGAAGATCTGGACGCCCTCGAACTGTCCTGGAATCGTCGGGTCCGGCGACCGCTCACCCGCACACGAGCGTTCCGTCATCGGATAGTCGACCGAGCGGACCAGGAGGTTCTGCCAGACGGTGACGTCCCCCTGTCCGGAGCCGCAGTCCACGTCGGCGAGCACGCTGGGATGCTCCGGCTCGGAGATGTCGATCACGCGGAAGCCGTTGTAGTTGCCCTGGTAGGCCAGCCGCCCCCAGAAGGCGATGTCGGAGTTGACGGTGCCGGTCCTTGGCAGCGAAGCCAGCAGCTTCATGTTCTGGCTGTGCTCGTCCGGCCCCGCACCCGGCCTCGGCGGTGACGGCGCCGGGTCGGCCAGTGCCGGCCGAGCGCCAACCAGCGCTGACAGCAGAACGAGCAGGAGCACGACGAAGCGCGAGACTTTGGTCATGAACCCCCCTTTTCGCCAGTTCCGACGGATGTCTCTACCATATGCCCAAAAGCGGAGCAGCCTATTCACGCGTCAGGCCGAGGTCGCAAGCGTGACCGCGCACGACCCCACCACTTCGATCCACGAGCGTGGCTATCGGCGAGCCGTGACGCCAATGACCGGCACCCTTGGAGCTGTGCGGCCTCGACAGGGTTGGCTGTGCACCTGGGGGAAGCCCGCCGACGACCGTGAAGACGACCTCCAGGGTCTCGCATCCGGCGCTTTGACCGGGTATCGTCCGGCTTGGCCCCTGAGCCTCATGCAATTCTCATCAACGGCGGCGAAGCGATGAGAGGAGGGACCCGGTGCTGGACACGCCATCGAGCCGCGCAGCGAGCCCGTCCCTGGGCGTTTCCACTGCCTTGCCCTCCGGCCGCCAGCGCGGTGGTCGCGACCCGCCAACCCGCGACATGGGCCCGGTAACCACCAATTCCAAAGGAGGAAGCGGTGCGACGAACCATGCGGATGGCAGTGTTCCTCGCCTCGATCGCGGCGCTGCTGGCGTTGCCGGCGGGCGCGGTCGCCGCCGAGGTCCCGGCTGCGAGCACCTTCACCCACAGCCAGAACATGCACCCGATGGGCTTCTCGCCACGGGCCAACACCACCAGCCCGTTCACTGCAAACTCCGACCTTGCGTTCCGCGATCGCCTGGCCTTCCAGGGCAACTACGACGGGTTCCGGATCATCGACATCCACGAGCCCGACAACCCCGTCCAGCTGCTGGACTACCGCGAGTGCACCGGGAACCAGGGCGACGTGATCGTCTGGGGCAACATCCTGGTGCGGTCCTGGAACTCGCCCGCCCCTGCGGGCGCGACCTGTGACGGCGAGCCGGTGCTGCCCGGGGTGTTCCCCGGAGGATGGGAGGGCCTGCACGTCTTCGACATCTCCAACCTCAGCGACCCTGACCTGGTCGCCTCGGTGGAGACCGAATGCGGCTCCCACACCGCCACGGCTGTGCCCGACCCGGCCAACAACCGGCTGCTGGTCTACAACACCCCGTCCAGCGGGGCGTGCCCCGGCATCGACATCATCCAGATCCCGGTCGACCACCCGGAGAACGCGAGCTACCTGCGGTTCGAGCCGGGAGGCCGGCCGTGCCACGACACCGGAGTGATCCTTGGCGCTGCCATGCTGGCAGCCTGCGCCGGCGGCAACGGCTTCACGGTCTGGAGCCTGAGCGCAGCCGACGGCGGCTCGCTCGAGGACCCGGCGCAGTTGTACTCCAAGTCGGTGCCCGGGGTGACCATCGGCCACTCGGCCAGCTTCACCTGGGACGGGCGGGTACTGATCTTTGGACACGAGCCGGGCGGTGGCGCGCAGGCGCGCTGCCAGGCCACCAGCAGCATCACCGACCGATCGTTGTTCTTCTTCGACGCGCGGAGCGGCGCTGACCTCGGATCGTTCGTGATGCCGCGGGTGCAGACCGCGACCGAGAACTGCACCTGGCACAACTACAACGTGGTCCCCACGGACAAGCGGTACGTGCTGGTCAGCGCCGGCTACCAGTCGGGGATCAGCGTCGTGGACTTCACCGACCCGGCCAACGCCCGTGAGGTCGGCTTCGCGGACCCGGCGCCGCTGTCGGAGACGCAGCTCATCCTTGGCGGGGACTGGTCGGACTACTGGTACGACGGGCGCATCTACGAGTCCGATATCACCCGTGGACTGTTGGTCTGGGATCTCAGCGACCCGGCGACCGCCGGCGCGCGCAAGCTCGGCCATCTCAACCCGCAGACCCAGGAGTTCACGATCGGGTAGGCGGTCTCGACCGGCAGGTTGTGTGCGGTGGGCGGAGCATCCGCCCACCGCACTCGGTCAAGTACCGGCTGTCGAACCTGCCCGAACGAACTCCGATCGTGGAACTGGTACGGCTGGCTCGGTTGTGCTGGCGAGTGGAGTAGGACTATCGCGAATGCGAAGGGGGAGCGGCCTCGACCAGCTCGCCGAACCGCCGGGGAACCAGGATGCCCCCCTGAACGCGCCGGCCGGCGGGATCGTAGGCGCGGACCGTCGCGGTGCCGTCCAGCAGGTGAAAGGCCAGCCACATGGGCTGCTCACTGGCAGGCTGCACGCGCTGGTCCACAGGTCCCCCAAGCAGCATCCCGACCATGCCGGCCACCTGCTTGGGGTCGGTGATCGCCCCGAGCTCGGTCGTGCCGTCGGCGCGGCTGTTGATGCTGATCCGGCGGACCTTGCCATCCAGGTCAAGCAGATCCCGACCGACCCGCGCCCCAGGATTGGTGTCGGCCTCGAAGATCACCAGGCGGCCATCCTGGCGGGCGGCCAGCCGGAAGGTTGGCCGGTAGCCACGGACCTGGTACAGCGGGCTTCCCGCCGCCAGGTAGGCGGCGTCGCCGTCCTCTGGTCCCCGCCGCTTGGGGTCCATCTTGTCCCGAAGTGAGCAGCGGACGGTGGCGTGCACCGGCCCGAGGCCACCGTCGCGAAGCGTCCGGCCCACGACTGGGCGGTCGGCGGTGTAGGTGATCCCGTTGAGCTTGACGAAGTTGACGTAGTCGGCGGCGCCCTGACGGACCAGCTTTCGGCAGCCCGGCCCGCCGGACACCTCGGGCGCCCCGACCAGGCCGCAGCCGCCGCCCAGCAGGGCGACCATGGCCACCAGGAGCACGCCCCGAAACACCTCGCCTGCCTTCAATCCCGTCAACCCCGCGGACGTCGGTCGTGCCATCGCCTGCTTCGACGCTTCCATGCAGGTCCTGGTTCCCGGCCGCCGCCGGGCCTTCAGGTCATCCCTGATCGCCGTCGCATCCCGGGCAGGCCCATCCAAGGCGCCACAACCTAACAATGCACTATTAGACGTTCGATGAACATCGGAACGAAAGCGGCGCTAAGCCCTCATCATGGCGTGAGTTGCGTTCTGTGCGTTGACGGGCTGTGTGGCGGGAGTTCCTCTGCCGCCACAGCCAGATCCCTGCCGCCTGTCCGACGAAGACCGCGAGGACGGTGAAGAAGAGGAGGAGCGTAAAGGGGGATGTCGTCCGCAACAGTGCACCGTAAAAGAACGCATGCAAGACCACCAGCGCGAACAAGGCGTAGTTCAGGCGCTGGAGGTTCTTCCAGCGCCTGGCTTTGAGCTCCCGCAGGGAGCCGTCGGTGGAAAGAGCCAGCAACCCCACCACGATCACCAGCGCGGCAAGCCCCGTCCAGTTCCCCAGGCCAAAACTATTCGTCGATGGCCTGCCATCGATCCGGCCGGGTAGGTCGAAGCGTAGGGGACGACCTGTGGGTTGGCCTCCGCCGTGGTCCATCTGCATCGGTCCGCTGGACGTGTTCCGCGCGGTCGGAAACGCCCCGCCGCTGGACCTGTCCAGCTCGGGATAGCCGCCGCTGGTGAAGGGCGAGAGACCGATGAACAGGACGAGGACCACGGCACTGGAAGTGCGAGTGGCGCATGGTGGAGGAGCAGGCGACGACGCCAGTCGCGGCCGGTGCCCAGCGGGCGGCCCAGCTGCCTCGACGATTGGCTGGCAGGTTGCATCCTTATGCTCGACCTCCGACCCGCAGGTCCTCATCTCCCATGCGTGCCAGAGCCATGGCCACCACCGCCGTTGCCGGAGCTGTGGCTACCGCCGCCGCCGGAGCCATGGCCACTACCGTTTATCTGCGTCTTGTCGCCAGAGCGCCCGTGGCCACCACTGTCGCCCGCGGCGCCCAAGAGCAGCGTGCTGACAAGCACGCCGACCAGGACGAGGGCGATGATCCCAGCCACCCTCACCCAGATGGGTATGCTGGCCGTCAATCCGCGCCTGGCCATATTTGCGGGTCCTTCTCGGTCGCGCTCCGGCATGGGTGGGTGGTCCTACGCGTGCACGCACTCTTTGCACGGGCTATCGCACACCTTCGGGCGTTAGCTCGGATCTTCGAACTGCCATCGGTCACCTCGGCCCGCCATCTCGAGAAGCGTCAACCCCTTTGCTCCCAAGCCATTGGCTGAGGCTGCGGTCGAAGGATAGGGGTGATCTCGCTGTACACGAGCCGGCGATGGTCCCAGGCGTGCGAACGGCACCCAGCCCGTGCCTCCGCCCGGCACCGACCCGCCAGATCCTGCCCTCGGCCCGAATCCGTTGCTGGAGGCGGCAAGCCGACCATCCAGCCCGGACTCACCCGCCAGCGGCGCAGGACGATACCCGGATCGAGGAGCACACCACCGGCGCCTCGACGCTCCCGCGTGCAGCGACGCGGCCCACGCTACTGTCGGCTTGGCAGTGCCCGAACCGTTGCCAGCAACCGGATACAGGTGAGGTGGAGCGTGGCGATCGGCAACCAACCAGGGTCCGATTCGCTGTTCGAGAATCCGAGTTAGGGCGGTGCTAGGGAACTCCCTAACAACTCCCTAACGCCCGGACCAGGCATGATGGGGTGGTGCGTGTATTGGTGGTGGAGGACGAACGGCTGCTCGCGGACACCATCGCCGATGGGCTGCGCCGGCAGGCGATGGCCGTGGACGTGGTCTACGACGGCGATGCCGCGCTGGAGCGGCTCGCGGTCAACGACTACGACGTCGTGGTGCTGGACCGCGACCTGCCCGTCGTGTCCGGCGACGAGGTCTGCACGACCGTGGTCGACTCCGGCGTCGACACGCAGATCCTGATGCTCACCGCCGCGGCCGCGGTCACCCAGCGGGTCGCCGGGCTTGGACTCGGGGCCGATGACTACCTCACCAAGCCATTCGCGTTTGCCGAGCTGGCCGCGCGCATCCAAGCGTTGGGCAGGCGGGCCCGACCCGCCGTACCGCCGGTGCTGGAACGCGCTGGTATCCGCCTGGACTTCCATCGCCGCACCGTCACCCGAGACGGCCACCCCGTGGGGTTGTCCCGCAAGGAATTCGCGGTCCTCGCCGAGCTCCTGCGGGCCGAGGGCGGCGTGGTCTCGGCCGAGCAGCTGCTGGAGAAAGCATGGGACGAACACACCGACCCGTTCACCGGCGTCGTCCGGTTCACCATCATGATGGTGCGCCGCAAGCTGGGCGACCCGCCGGCCATCCAGACCCTTCCCGGTACCGGGTACCGCATCCCATGACCACTCCACGCCGCTGGTGGCGTTCCACCATCCGGGTCCGGCTCACCCTGCTCTACGCCGTGGCGTTCTTCCTCGCCGGGGCGGCGCTGGTCGCGCCCATGTACCTCCTCCTGGGGCAGGCCCTGGACCGTCAGCTGACCGAGAGGCTGGGCATCACCCAACACCTGCCGGAACAGGTGGCCACCCAACCGGGTTCCCAGGAGTTCAACCATGCGCTCCAGGAGGACCTGCGCGCGCAGTTCCAGCAAGACCGAGACGCCACCCTGGGCACCATGCTGATCGCCTCGCTCATCGCGCTCGGTGTCGTCGGCATCATCGCCGCAGGATTCGGGTGGCTCCTCGCCGGCCGAGCGTTGCATCCGCTCCAGCAGATCACCGCCACCGCCCGCCGGGTCGCCGACCGCAGCCTGCACGAACGCATCGCATTCGACGGTCCCAACGACGAGGTCAAAGACCTCGCCGACACCTTCGACGCCATGCTGGAGCGGCTGGACCGCGCCTTCGACAGCCAGCGACGATTCGTCGCCAACGCCTCCCACGAGCTGCGCACACCGCTGACGATCAACCGCACCCTCATCGAAGTCGCACTCGACAATCCCCACGCAAACCAATCACTCCGTCAGCTCGGCGGCACCCTGCTCGCCGTCAACCAACGCCACGAACGGCTCATCGACGGCCTGCTCACCCTCGCCAGCAGCCAACAACGCATCACCGACCCCATCACAGTCGACCTCGCCGACATGGCACGCCACATCACCAGCGAATCCCGCGGTGCCGCGCACACCGCCGGCGTCGACATCCGCACCCACCTGCAGCCGGCCCCGGTCACCGGCGACCCGGTCCTGCTGGAACGGCTCACCCAGAACCTGCTCGACAACGCGATTCGCTACAACCTGCCCGAACACGGCGAGATCACCGTCACCACCGGCACGGTCGACGACAACGCCCATATCACCATCGACAACACCCGGACCGCCCGTCCCGGCCTACGAAATCCCGAGCCTGTTCGAACCCTTCCGCCGACTGCCACCACGGAACGACTCGCCGACTCCACCACGACCTCGACCAGCCGAGGAGCCGGACTCGGACTGTCCATCGTGCGCTCCGTCGCCCACGCCCACGGCGGCGACGTCCACGCCTTCGCCAGGGAAGACGAAGGCCTCTCCGTACGGGTACGACTACCTGCGGCGCCGGAGAACCCACGCCCAACAGCGGACGACTGACATAGCCGCCTTCGGTTCGCTAGGTCCAGGCCGAGCCGGAGCCGCGCGCATCGACGGCAGCAAGCAGGCAGCTCGCCAGTCCCAGCGCGACGATCGACCGCTCTCGCCCTTCACTCACCTATTCCAACAAGGCAAGCGTCTCACGAGTGGCTGACACGGAGGGTGATCGCGCCCGCCGGGCTTTGCTCCCCCTGCCGCGTAGCAGGCATTGACGCCCCCGATGCTGCGGCGAAGACTCCGATCCTGAGCCGTGACGAACGAGAAGGCTCAAGAAGGGGGGATGCGGGCATGAAGAGGGCCGTTTGTTGGGTAGCCAGCATTGGCTTGCTCGCAGCGCTCGTGAGCGGCGCGCCGTCCGCCGAGGCCGCCGGCAACCCGATGAAGCTCGTCGGGGCTCTGAACCCGTGGAAGAACGGCCAGTTCTCGAATGTCGCAGCCGACGCGAGCCGCCATGTCGCCTACCTCGGCTCCTTCGACGACCAGGGCGTCGCGGTCATCAGCACGGCCGACCCGACGCAACCCCTGCTGACGGATCGCCTCTCGACGCACATCACCAGCGACGCGCTGACCTCTGACTCGGCCGATCTCGACCTGGTCGGCCGCTACCTTGCCGTCTCGCACCAGCCGTGGAACGACGAACATGCCTTCGCGGGGATCTCGATCTACGACACCAAGGCCAACCCTTACCAGCCGACGCTGGTGCGTCGCGTCGCGCTGCCGGGCGGGATCCACACGGTCCAGCTGGATCCCGAGGTCGAGCGCGGGCGCCCGTACGCCTACGCCAACGCCTTCGAGTTCGGCGTGACCAAGGTCTTTATCGTCAACGTCGTGACCGGTGCCATTGTTGGGACCTACCAGTCGCCTGAGCTGCAAGGGTGCCAGCCCTCCGACGCGCAGTGCGACGTCTTCAACTCGCCGCACGAGGGCTTCCTCCAGCGACATCCGCGCAGCGGCCGGATGCTCGACTACGTGAGCTACTGGGACAGCGGGCTGCGGATCGTCGACGTCACCGACCCGGCGCACCCGGTCGAGGTCGGCTCCTTCGACTATCCCGGCCTCCCCGGCAACTGCTGCGCGCACTACGCCGCCGCGACGCCGTCGGCGGACTGGGTCTACCAGGAGGACGAGATCGGCACCGGCGGCACGGGCGGTGTCCACGTGCTCGACACCCACGACTGCGACGGGACGCACTACTGCCACCCGGTTCAGGTCGGCTTCTGGCACATCAACGGCCATCCCGTGCAGGCCGCCGCGATCAACGGCCAGGGCAGCGGGGCAATCAATGGCGTCTTCCAGCGGTTCTTCACCTGGGACGCGCACAACCTCGACGTCAAGGGCGAGAACACGCTGCTCGTCGCCAACTACACCATGGGTATCCGGCGCGTCGACACGACCGACAAGCCGAACCCGGTCGAGACCGCCTTCTATTTGCCCAACGCCAACAAGAGCCTCGCGTGCAACCAGCACTGCTTCTTCCAAGGCCGGGAGACGTGGGGCGCCTATTTCGGCTCCGACGGGAACATCTACGCCAGCGACTTCTGGCTCGGGTTCTTCATTGTCCACCCGAGCTAGCCGATGAGGGGAGGTCGGCACGTGCCGACCTCCCCTGTCTCGACGCTCCTGACCCGGGTCGCAACGGCATCCGTCCAGCCGTCCCGGCGATCGCCCTTTACGCTTGCGCTACTTGGTGCGGGTGACGATGTACAGCCCGAAGTTGATGTCGCTCAGGTAGATCCGGTTGCCGAGCGGGTACACGCCCCACACGAAGGGGATCGGGTGCCTGGCGGCCGGGCCGAAGCTGGCGAAGACCCCGGTTGGGTCGAGCGTTGGCTTGGGCCGGTAGAAGCCGACCTCCCGCGGCACCCTCGGATTGGAGATGTCCACAATGCGAAGCCCGTCGGAGTACCAGCTCAGGTACAGCGTGCTCCCGCGGATCTGCGGGTTGTGGACCGAGTAGAAGCCCGACGTCGAGTTGGTGAGCGAGTGCGGCGTGGCGAAGTCGCTCAGATGCTGCGGGCTCGCTGGGTTGGCGATGCCCCAGAGCCGCGCGAAGCCCCACGTGTCGCCACGCTCCTTCGGCTCGCCGGCCGCGACCAGCTCGCCGGGGCTGAAGTCCTCGTCGGTGGTGACCAGCACCGTCCCGGCCGCGTTCGGCATCGCCGAGTGGGTGTCGCCCTCGCTGTTGGCCGGGTAGGGTGTGCGGCCGACCATGCGGATGGCGGCGGGGTTGGAGATGTCGACGATGATCGCGCCAGCGTCCCAGTAGGCCAGGTTGGCCGTCATGCTGTCGGCGCTGGGCGAGGCGCTGTGGTCGAAGACCGCCCCGAAATGGCCGCGGCACAGCGGCTGCTGCCCCGGGGGTGGCGTGCAGTCGAACGGGGCCGGCAGGCCGCTGCCCGCGATCCCAAACGGCAGACCCCCGTCCTTGCCGGCACCCCAGTCGTCGGTCCGGAGCGGGTGGCGCGGGTCGGTGACTTCAAGGAGCTGGAAGTCGCCGACCGTCCCGCCCGAGGTGATCTCCGAGAACGGCACGGCCGCCAGCGCGAACACCCGCTCTTGGCCGCCGCGCACCTGCTTGGTGAGCGAGACCTCGTGGGTGCCGCCGGCCCCGGTGTCGAAGAACCCGAGGTGGGTTGGGTTGTGGGGGTCGGTCACGTCCCATAGGTCGACGCCGGTCAGCCCTGGCGTTTGACCCTCCAGGCCGCAGTCCTGTAGGCCGGTCGCGAGCAGGTCGCCGGTGAAGGCGGGCGTCCGCACCGACAGGACCTCCATGTCCTCGGCGGAGGTATTCGGGTAGCCGGCAGCCGTCGCCACGAGCTGCGGGCTAGCGGGGTTGGCGACGTCGATGATCTTCACGCCGGTGCCCGGGCAGGGACCGCTCCAGGTGCCGACGTAGGCGAAGTTGCCGTGCGCCCACACGTCGCCGTGCAGACCGCCCGGGATGTGGAGCCGCCCGAGCTGGCGCGTGTGGCGGCCGGCCGGCATGCTCGCGCCTGGGTCGGCGGCCGTGGAACGAAGGCCCGCCGCCGCCTGGAGAACACGAGTTGTCAGGACGTTCTGATGCTTGTCCGCCTGGGCGGCGACGCCTGGGACGAGTGGTGTCGCAAGCAGCACGGCGAGCGTGGCGCCCACGACGAGCAGGCTTCTTCGTCGCATCATGCCCCTCCTATCAGAGGATGGCCGGCCTTCGGCTGGGCCCCAGAGCCGGCCATCCGGATCGTGCGTTAGGCCCCGGTTACGGCGAGCGCGGGCTATGGCCGCGGGCCGGTGTAGCGGAAGACGTACAGGCCGCTGTCGCGGTCACTGGCCAGGATCAGCCGCTCGCCGTCGGCGGTCTTGTGGATCTGCACGCCCCAGAAGTCGTTGCCGCCCTGGTCGATGAAGCGGCCGACCTCGCCGAGGCCGCCCGCGCCGAAGCTCACCACCCGGAAGCCGCCCGCGTACCACGACAGGTAGGCCAGGTCGGCGGTCGGGTCGAAGGTGACCTCGTGGATGGTCAGGTTGCCGAAGCCGGTCGCGAAGGCGGGGTCCTCCTCCTCGGGGATGGCGTAGGTGTCGATCTCCCGCAGCGTGCTCGCGTCGAACAGGTGGATGTAGCCCCACCCGTCGAACTTGGTCTCGGCCGCGACCCTGGGGCCGAGGTCGCCAGGGTTGGGCTCGAGGTCCCCAGGGTCCCCGACCGGGTAGGGGATAGTG